>Ga0302314_10000906_pt1 | contig 55264 bp, 57 predicted proteins | sample III_Palsa_N2_3_FD_200533 | JGI IMG/M metagenome (GOLD analysis project Ga0302314, IMG submission 200533) | Peat permafrost microbial communities from Stordalen Mire near Abisko, Sweden - III_Palsa_N2_3 | ecosystem: Environmental > Terrestrial > Soil > Palsa > Peat permafrost | place: Sweden... | reverse complement strand
CGCAGAGCTGTTCGCCGCCGTCCGCTCCGTCATCGGAACCGCCACTCGTCACGGCAGCGACGCCTATCAGGCCATCCGCGATACCCTACGCGGCCAATCCACGCTCGAACCCGGTTGAGCAGTTACGGACCATGAAGGCAAACAGCGCGACTACCTGACCTACTCCATTTTGGGGTTGCTCCTGAGGGATGGGCGAGTTCAGAAGTCGCATCGGGACGGCAAGGTATTCTACGCTATTCGCCGCTGAGGGTTCGGCATTGGTTCGGAGATGGCGGGAAAATGGAAATCGCGCTCACACCTGACCTTGAACGGCAGCTGACTGCCGCTGTTGCGTCCGGGCAGTTTGCCAGCACGAGCGAGGCGGTGTCGGAAGGCCTGCGGCGGCTGTTCGCCGACCAGGATGCCGAAATAGACTTGCCGGAGTGGCTCACGATCGACGCTTCGTCGGACGGCACCGTTCCCGCGGCGCTGGCGGCCGCGCTTGATAGCGCTGCGGAAGACCTGCGGTTGGGGCGAACCGTGTCGGCATCCGAGGTGCTGGCGGAGATCGACGCCAAAATCTCGACCTATTTTGCGCGGCGCGACGCCAGCCTAGACCGCTGAGGGCTGCCCGGTGGCGCGCTTGGCCGCCGCCGCCGTGGCTCAGTTCGACGCGCTGCCCGACCACTACATGGAGCGAGGGCGGGACGAGGCGATTCGGCGGCTTCGGGTCTCGGTGGGCGAGGCGTTGGCGACGATTGACGCAAACCCGATGGCCGGGCGCCCGTTCCCCGGTGCGTACCGGAGCTTGGCACGCTGGGGATTCCTCGGGATCAAGATCCATCGGTACTGGTTCGGCTACACCGTCAGCAATGGCGATGCCGTGGTGACCAACATCCTTTATGAAACATTGGACATTCCGCGACGGCTGGTGCCTCGGCAGGGCGACGGATAACGATCAGCCCTTGCCGCACTTCACCACCCACACCGCCCCCGCCAGCCGCACGCCGTCGCCGGTCACGTAGTCGGCCAGCACCTCGCGGATCGCGGCGATAGCCGGTGGGCGCGCTTCCTCCGGCGCCTCGCGGATCGCGCGGCTGGCGGCGCCGATGTGAGTGGCCTGCTCCACGGCCTGGTCCAGCCCGCCGCCAGCGCCGACATCCAGCAGCACATCGACCGGTGTCAGCGTGGGCTCCGGCCAGCCGGCGGCTTGCAGGATGTGCCGGACGCGGCCGGGATCGGCGAAGGCGAAGGGGCCGGGATCTTCCGGGCCAGGCTTGGGCAGCCGGGGGACGTGGCGATAGGCGGCGTGCAGCGGGAGCTGCATCCATGGGTTCTCGTCGAACGCGCGCCAGCAGACGAACACCAGCCGCCCGCCGGGCCGCAGCGCCGTGCGCAGGTTGGCGAAGGCGGCAACCGGGTCGCCGAAGAACATCACGCCGAAGCGCGACAGCAGCAGGTCGGCGCCGCCCGGCGGAAAGGCGTGGGTTGCCGCGTCGGCCAGCAGCCATGTGACGTTCGCCCGCCCCGCCCCGCGCTCGCGCGCCCAGGACAGCATCGGCTCGGACACGTCCAGGCCGGTGACATGCCCGTTGGCGCCAACGGCGTCGGCGGCCAGCAGCGTGGACGTGCCGCAGCCGCAGCCGATGTCCAGCACAAGCTCGCCGGTGGCAGGTCTGGCGGCGTTGAACAGCACCTCGGTCACCGGGGACAACTGCACGTCGGTGTGCGCCTGCTGCGCCACCCAATGGGCGCCGCCGGGGCCGTTCCAGTAGGCGACCTGATCGGCGTGCAGTTGCGCGGCGTCGCTCATCGTTGTCTCCGGTTCGGCGGCGGGACTGCACACGAAGCCGGCAGGGCGGGCAACCGGGAATCCTGGCCCGGATCAATCCCACGTTCATCGCGACCCGCTATGGGACGGCCAAGGTGCCGCATCTCGTGGCTTGTATTGCATACATAAGAATATCCTTATATACCGCGCCCGCCACTCACAGGAGCCTGCCCGATGGCCGACACCGCCAGCACCGCCGACTACAAGGTGAAAGACATCTCGCTCGCCGAATGGGGCCTGAAGGAAATTTCCATGGCCGAGGACGAGATGCCCGGCCTGATGGCGATCCGCGCGGAATACGGGACATCGAAGCCGCTCAAGGGCGCCCGCATCGCCGGCTGCCTGCACATGACCATCCAGACCGCGGTGCTGATCCAGACGCTGGAGCATCTCGGTGCCACCGTGCGCTGGTCGTCCTGCAACATTTTTTCGACGCAGGATCACGCGGCCGCCGGCGTCGCGGCGTCGGGCACGCCGGTGTTCGCCTGGAAGGGCATGAACGAGGAAGAATTCTGGTGGTGCATCGAGCAGACGGTGCGCGGGCCGAACGGCTGGACGCCGAACCTGATCCTCGACGACGGCGGCGACCTGACCGTGCTGCTGCACGACAAGTATCCGGCGATGCTGGATGACGTGAAGGGCCTGTCCGAGGAGACCACCACCGGCGTGCACCGGCTGTGGGAGATGGCCAAGGCGGGCACGCTGAAGGTGCCGGCGATCAACGTCAACGACAGCGTCACCAAGAGCAAGTTCGACAACCTGTACGGCTGCCGCGAGAGCCTGGTGGACGCGATCCGCCGCGGCACCGACGTGATGATGGCCGGCAAGGTCGCGGTGGTGAACGGGTTCGGCGACGTCGGCAAGGGCTCCTCGGCCAGCCTGCGCAACGCCGGCTGCCGCGTGATGGTGACCGAGATCGACCCGATCTGCGCGCTGCAGGCGGCGATGGAGGGCTACGAGGTCGTCACCATGGACAACGCCGCCGACAAGGGCGACATCTTCGTCACCGCGACCGGCAACGTGGACGTCATCACCATCGAGCACATGCGGCGCATGAAGCACCGCGCCATCGTCTGCAACATCGGCCACTTCGACAGCGAGATCCAGATCGACGCGCTGCGCAACTACACCTGGGACAACGTCAAGCCGCAGGTGGACGAGGTGGTGTTCCCGGACGGCAAGCGGCTGATCGTGCTGTCCGAGGGGCGTCTCGTGAACCTCGGCAACGCCACCGGCCATCCGAGTTTTGTCATGAGCGCCTCTTTCACCAATCAGGTGCTGGCGCAGCTTGAATTGTGGACGGCGCCGGCGGGCAAGTACGAGCGCAAGGTGTACACACTCCCAAAACACCTCGACGAGAAGGTGGCGGCGCTGCATCTGGCCAAGGTCGGCGCGAAGCTGACGAAGCTGTCGCCCAAGCAGTCCGACTATATCGGCGCGCCGGTCAGCGGGCCATTCAAGCATGACCTGTATCGCTACTGAGGATCGGCGGCGGGTGCGGCCGTTCCGCACCCGCCGCACATGCAGGTTGGCCGCGGACGCAATCCACAACGGTGTGATTGTCTGACATTGCCGCGACGTCACTCTCATGTCACCGAAGTGACCGTGCAGCTTCCCCGTCGATCGACTACATAGCGATCCAATGAATTGGCCTGCCGATGCTTGTGGCAGACCGCCTGCCATACACTGCCAGGGCGACGGGGAACTGGATGTCCACGACAATGCTCTTGCCGATTGCCATCGGCCCGGTGACGACGGCCGTCCGCAGTGCTGTTGCCGCCACGCACGACCACACCACACTCGCCGATCTGCTGTTCCTGGAGCGCTGGGAGATGGCGCCGATCCCGGGCGCTGCGGCCGCGCTGCGGGTGTCGCAGATCCGCCGTGCCAACCCCGAACTGGCGGCGGCCGTGCGGGCCGAGATCGCCGGCGCGGCAAGGGTGCCTGCCGGCCGACGCTGATTGCGTCCCGGCGGACGCAGTGGCAGCTTGGGCCCGGCGCAACGGGTCCGAGAGGGCGGCTGGATGGCGGTGAACAAGGTTTTTCCCGATGCGGTGTCGGCGCTGGCCGGCGTGCTGAAGGACGACATGACGATCATGTCCGGCGGCTTCGGCCTGTGCGGCATTCCCTCGGTGTTGATCGAGGCGATCCGGGCTTCCGGCGTGAAGGGCCTGACCGTGATCTCCAACAATGCCGGCATCGACGACGCGGGCCTGGGGCTGCTGCTGGTCACGCGGCAGATTCGCCGGATGATCAGTTCGTATGTCGGCGAGAACAAGACATTCGCGGCGCAGTACCTGGCCGGCGAGCTGGAGATTGAGTTCAACCCGCAGGGCACGCTGGCCGAGCGCATCCGGGCCGGCGGCGCCGGCATTCCCGCCTTCTTCACCCGCACCGGCGTCGGCACGCTGATCGCCGAGGGCAAGGAAGTGCGCAACTTCGAGGGCGTGGACTACGTGATGGAGCGCGGGCTGCGCGCCGACCTCGCGATCGTGCATGCGTGGAAGGCCGATACCGAGGGCAACCTCGTGTACCGAAAGACCGCGCGCAACTTCAACCCGATCATGGCGACGGCGGCCGAGGTGACGGTGGCCGAGGTGGAGTTGCTGGCGCAGCCGGGCGAGATCGAGCCGGACAGCATCATGACTCCGGGGATTTTCGTGAATCGCATCGTGCAACTGGTCAACGTGCACAAGCAGATCGAGCAGCGCACCGTGCGCAAGCGCGCCTGACCGAAAGGGGGACCGCCCATGGCCTGGACACGCGACGAAATGGCAGCCCGCGCGGCGCGGGAACTGCAGGACGGATTCTACGTCAATCTCGGCATCGGCATTCCGACGCTGGTGGCGAACCATATCCCGCCGGGCGTCTCGATCCTGTTGCAGAGCGAGAACGGCATGCTCGGCATGGGGCCGTTCCCGTTCGAGGGCGAGGAAGACGCGGACCTGATCAACGCCGGCAAGCAGACCGTGACGGAACTGCCGACCACGAGTTTCTTCGACAGCGCCGCCAGCTTCGCCATGGTGCGCGGCGGGCACATCGACCTGTCGGTGCTCGGGGCGTTGCAGGTGTCCGAGCAGGGCGACCTCGCCAACTGGATGATCCCCGGCAAGATGGTCAAGGGCATGGGCGGGGCGATGGATCTGGTCGCCGGCGTGCGGCGCGTGGTGGTGCTGATGGAGCATACCGCCGGCGGCAAGCCCAAGCTGCTGAAGCAGTGCACGCTGCCGCTGACCGGCACGCGGGTGGTCGACACGGTGATCACCGACCTCGGGGTGTTCGATGTGGCCAAGGATGGGCTGGTGCTGATCGACATCGCGCCGGGCGTGAGCGTGGACCAGTTGCGCGCGCAGACCGAGGCCGCGTTCAAGGTGCATCCGGACATTAAGCTGGCGGCCTGAGGGGCAATCTCAGCCGCGCCAGCCTGCCGGGGCGGCGCGGACCGGAGCGGCGTCGGCGATCTCGCCCAGGACCACTGTGGCGCCGACCAGCCAGGCCCCCAGCGGCCAGGGCTCGGTCGGATCGCCAGCCCAGAGCAGACGCGTATCGGGGCAGGTACCGGCATCCAGCAGATGGCTCGCCGCCAGTGCCGGCAGGTCGGCGAGGGTCAGTGCCGCCAGCATGGTCTCAATGGGCTCTGGCAGCGTCGTCGCGTGCCACAACTCGGCGCGCGAGTAGCTTCGTCGCTCGGTTGCGCCGAGCACGAGCAACGCGGTTCTGTTGCCCTGGCCGCGCAACAGGGCTCCGCGGACGTCAAGATGGCCCCCTCCCCCAGTCCCCTCCCGCCAGGGGAGGGGGAGCGACGCAAACTCCGAAATCGCGGCAGCAAACGCCGCGGGCGCGTCGCGCCGCCACGCGGCGAGGCCGGCCGGGCCGTCCAGCGCGATGCCGTGCAGGGTGTGCAGCCACGCGATGAACACCGCTTGTGCGCTCACCGCCTCCGCCTCGGACGCGGGGCGCCACTTCACCTCGGGCATAGGTCGCGCAATTCGGGCTCTTGATCCTCTGCGACGGCGAAGGCTATATGCGCGCCTCCCGTCGGCAAACCCTTTTGGGGGCCGGCAGGCGGCTGTGGGGCCGTAGCTCAGTTGGGAGAGCGCCTGAATGGCATTCAGGAGGTCAGGGGTTCGATTCCCCTCGGCTCCACCACGCCCCGGCCGCGGGGTTTGACGCTGGCGGCCGGGCCACCATCGCGCACGCGTCGATGGCACCGACCCAGGAGGCCATCATGACCGAACCTTCCCCCTCCACCGGCCGGGCGCGGCTGTTCATCCCGATCGCCGCGTTCGTGGTGGTGCTGCTGGCGGGGGTCGGCGCCTGGTTCGCGATGTCGCACAGCGCCAGCGAGGCGTTCGGCGGCGTCGGCGGGCCGTTCACGCTGGAGGACGGCAACGGGCACGCCGTCACCGATCGCGACTTCCGCGGCCGCTACCTGCTGGTGTATTTCGGCTACACCTTCTGCCCCGATGTCTGCCCGACCACGCTGAATGCGGTTGCCGGCGCGTTCGACAAGCTCGGGCCGCAGGCCGACAAGCTGCAGGGGTTGTTCATCACCGTCGATCCGCACCGCGACACGCCCGCAGTGGTGCGCGACTACGCCGCCGGCTTCAGCCCGCACATCCTCGGCCTGACCGGCACCTCCGAGCAGATCGAGACGGTGGCGCGCGAATATCGCGTCTATTATGCGCCGCAGCGCACCGCGACCTCGGGCGAGTCATATACCGTCGACCACAGCTCGATCCTGTATCTGATGGGGCCGGACGGAAAATTCATCGTGCCGATCCGCACCGACCAGACCGGCGAGGCGATGGCGGCCGAGATCGCCAAGCACCTGAGTTAAGGCCCCTGAGTTAAGGAATGGCGCCTCAGATCGCGACGCGGACGCCGAGTTCGACCACTCGGTCGCTCGGGATGCGGAAGAACTCGGTGGCGGAGACGGCGTTGCGCGCCATCACCAGGAACAGCCAGAGGCGCCACAGCGGCATGCGCGGGGTCGTGGCCGGCACCAGCATTTCCCTGCCGAGGAAGTAGCTGGCCTGCATCGCATCGAACGCGACGCCGAGCGCGCGCAGCCCGGCGAGGTCGCGCGGCAGGTTCGGGCTTTCCATGAAGCCGTAGCGGATGGTGACGCGGTGGATGCCCGGGGCCAGCTCGGCCACCGTCGCCCGCTCCTCGGGCCGTACTTCCGGTACGTCCTCGTTGGTGACGGTGACGAACAGCACCTTCTCGTGCAACACCTTGTTGTGCTTGAGGTTGTGCAGCAGGGCGGCCGGCACGTAGTCCGGGTTGCCGGTCATGAAGACCGCCATGCCGGGCACGCGCACGGTTCGCGAGGCCGGCAGACGCGCGAGGAACGAGGCGAGCGGCAGGCTGTCGAGCTTCCAGCGCGCCAGCAACAGGTCGCGCCCGCGCTTCCAGGATGTCATCAGCGCGATCAGCGCGGCCCCCAGCACCAGCGGCACATAGCCGCCTTCCGGCACCTTCAGCAGGTTGGCGGCGAAGAACACGGTGTCGATGACGAAGAAGAAGCCGAACGCGCCGTAGGTGGCGGCGCGCGACCACTGGAACTGGTTGCGGAACACCTCCATCGCCAGGACGCAGGTGCAGATGAAGGTGCCGGTCACGGCGATGCCGTAGGCGGCGGCCAAGTTGTCGCTGGTCTTGAAGGCGAACACCAGCACCAGCACGCCGATCATCAGCGCGCTGTTGATCTGGGGCACGTAGATCTGCCCCTCCTCGGTGGAGCTGGTGTGGCGGACGGTCATGCGCGGCAGGAAGCCGAGTTGCATGCACTGGCGGGCGATCGAATAGGCGCCCGAGATCAGCGCCTGGCTGGCGATGACGGTCGCGGCCGTCGCCAGGATCACCAGCGGCAGTTGCAGCCAGTCCGGCGCCATCAGGAAGAACGGGTTTTCCAGCGCCTTCGGCTCGGCCAGCACCAGCGCGCCCTGGCCGAAATAGTTCAGCACGAGGCACGGCAGCACGAAGCTCAGCCAGGCGAAGCGGATCGGCCGCGCGCCGAAATGCCCCATGTCGGCATACAGCGCCTCCGCCCCGGTCACCGCCAGAACGACCGAGCCGAGGGCGACGAAGGCGAGCCACTTGTAGTGGATGAGCAGCCCGATCGCGTAGCTCGGCGACAGCGCCAGCAGCACGGTCGGTTCGGCGAGGATTTTCAGCAGGCCGAGCAGGCCGATCACGCCGAACCACACCGCCATGACCGGGCCGAACACGCGCCCGACGCTGCCGGTGCCGCGCGACTGCACGGCGAACAGCAGCACGATCACCACCGCGGAGATCGGCAGGACGAATTCCTTCAGGCCCGGGCTGGAGATCTCCAACCCTTCGACGGCGGACAGCACCGAGATCGCCGGCGTGATGACGCCGTCGCCGAAGAACAGGCAGGCACCGCCGATGCCGACGAGTGCCAGCGTCGTCCGCAGCCGCGGGCCTTCGGCGACGCGCAGCGCCAGCGCCATCAACGCCAGGATGCCGCCTTCGCCGCGGTTGTCGGCGCGCATGACCAGCAGCACGTATTTCACGGTCACGATCAGCACGAGCGACCAGAAGATCAGCGACAGGATGCCGAGCACTTCCCAGCGGGTGATGCCGGTGTCGGTGAAATGTTCCAGGCTGGCCTTGAAGGCGTAGAGCGGGCTGGTGCCGATGTCGCCGTAGACGACGCCGAGCACGCCGAGCAGGACGCCCAGGCGCAGCGGCGCTGGCCGGGCGATGACTTCGGCGTGGGTGGCGGTCATGCGTGGCGGTCGGTGACGATAGCGGCGGTGGTCGGCATCACGGGCGCCTTCGGGTTCGGGCGGGCGGACCGATACGCTGCGGCATGCTGCGGTGCAAGCACGCTGCGCGGCCGCCTGCCTCAGCCCGGGCGGTGGCCAAAGATCGCGGTGCCGACGCGCACCAGGGTGGCGCCATGGGCGATTGCGGTCTCGAAATCGCCAGACATGCCCATCGACAGGCCAGCCAGGCCGTGGCGCGCGGCGCAGGCGGCGAGCCAGGCGAAATGCGGCGCCGGATCGTCTTCGGCCGGCGGGATGCACATCAGGCCGGCGAGCGCCGGGCCGAAGCGGGTTTGGCAGGCGGCGATGAAGCCGTCGGCCGCATCGCGCGGCACGCCGTTTTTCTGCGGTTCGGCGCCGGTGTTCACCTGTACATATAATAAGGGCAACCGCGCCTCGCGGTCGGCCGCGTCGGCGATGGCGTCGGCCAGCTTCGGGCGGTCCAGGCTTTCGATCGCGTCGGCGATGCGCACCGCCTCGCGCGCCTTGTTGGTTTGCAGGCCGCCGATCAGGTGCAGCCGCAGTTCGGGATGGGCGGCGCGCAGCGGCGGGAATTTCGTGGCGGCCTCCTGCACGCGGTTTTCGCCGAAGAGGCATTGACCGGCAGCGAGGGCTGCGAGCACGGCACGGTCAGGATGGAATTTGGAGACGGCGACGAGGCCCACGCTGTCGGGCGCGCGGCCGGCGCGCGCGGCGGCGGCGGCGATGCGGGCGCGGACGGCGGCGAGGTTGGCGGCGATCGCGTCGTCGGCGGGTGAGGAAAGGTCTGACATGGACCAGAGGCTTGTCGCCTGGGCGCGCGCGGTCAAGGCACGACGCGTGGGACGCGGTGCGCTCCCGGTGTTGTGGCTGTTCACCGATGCGGCGCGGCTGCCGGATGTGCGCGGCGCAGTGGCGCGGCTGCCACGCCGGCTGGCCGGCGTGGTGCTGCGCGACGATGCGCTGGCGGGGCGGCGGCAGTTGGCGCGCGACCTGGCGCGGCTCTGCCGGGCACGCGGGCTGATGCTGGCGGTGGCGGGCGACTGGCGGCTGGCGGCGTCGGTCGGCGCCGGGCTGCATCTGCGCGCGGGGCGCCGCCCGGCGGGGGCGCCGCACTGGCTGACGGCGCTGACGAGTTCGGCACACGGCGTCGCCGACCTGGTGCGTGCGCGGCGGGCCGGTGTGCCGGCGGTGTTCCTCTCACCCGTCTTTGGCACGGCGAGCCATCCCGGCGCGCCGGCGCTCGGGCCGACGCGATGGGCGCGTGGTGCCCGGCATGTCGGCGGCGCGATGGCGCTCGGCGGCATCGACGGGCGCAGCGTGCGGCGGCTGCCGCGCTGGTGTGGCGGGGCGGGGGCGATCGGCGCCCTCGGGTAGCCTGTGGCGATTTGGCCACAGGGCATCGCGATCGCCAATTTCTGTCCCGGACGAGTATTGATGGTAAAGCGGAAGTACGTCTAAGTGAATTGTCGGTAAGACGAAGTATATACGCGAGAGAGAGGAGTACGACGAGCGGAACGAGCACGGAAATGTGAGTTAGTGGGATCCAATGCGGAATACCGCAACTGAGAGACATTATCTCACAGCGCCGTGATACATGAAGAAAAACACATTGAAAAAATATTAATGGATCGAACTGCGCGCTAGAGCGCGCGGTTTCCTGGAGCAAAACACGAAGTTCTGAACATCGTGTCAGGTCATACCTGACATGACGCCGGGAGAGCTCGGCGTAAACGAGGAGGGTGGAATGCGTAACTATCTTCTAGCCGGTGCGGCGTTCATTGCCGTCGGCAGTTTGCTTTCGGTCGGTGCACGCGCTCAGTCGCCGGTGTTCCCGGTCGATTCGACGGCCGGCAAGCTCGACGGTGCCGCGCCGGGATCGGTAACGGTGACGCTTGGCGGACGTATCTTCTCGGCCATCGAATTCCAGGGCGGTACCGGCAATAACGGGCCGGATCAGCGCTCCAACCCGCAGCTATTCAGCTATATCCGCCTGTATCCGAGTTTCGACTACGCTAATCCGTCCGGCGTTCACTTCGGCGTGGCGATCGAAATCCGGACTGGTGCTGGCTTTGCCGGGTCGCAGCAGGGTGTCGGCAGCGAAAGCAACACGCTGGGCGTGTTCAGCGGCCAGGGCTACGTGTCGAGCGACAGGTTCGGCAAGTTTGCATTCGGCACCCCGAACGATGCGATCGACCAGCTTGGCGTCGGCGTTGGCGACGATTTCGGCACAGGCGGGTTCTTCGGCGAATATGGCTGGGTCAACTCGCCGATCTGGATGATGGCGGACGCCTATGACGGCGACATCCCCAAGCAGAAGCTTGCGTACTACTCACCGTCGTTTGCCGGGTTCACGCTAGGCGTCTCCTACCAGCCGACCTCGGTCGGGCTGTCCAACGCGGGCGACCTGACCGACAACGGCGCCACCGGGTCGGCGTTTGCGACGGCGACGGGGGCACAGAGCCGGAACCGCATCGAGGGCGCGGCGCAGTACGCGCATGCGTTCGGCCCGGTCGCAGTCAAGGCGGATGTCGGCTACGCGCATGCGGAGGTTTCGAAGTCGGCGGAGGCGCTGGCGGACGGCCTGAATTATCAGGACGTCAGCATGGTCAACGTCGGTGGCCAGCTGAACTTTGCCGGTTTCGAACTCGAAGCCTCGGTCAACACCGGCAAGTTCGCCTACAACTACAACGACAGCGGCAGCCCGATGGGGCCGTCGCTGCAGGGCGCCCACAACACGACGGCCTATATCGCCGGCGTTGGCTATACGTTCGGCCCCTATAGCATCGGCGCGCAATACTATGGCGTGCAGTTCGACCAGGGCGACTTCGGCCTCTCCAACTCCGCCGGAACGCTGCAGACGGGCCATTCCGGCCGCCTCGACGGTGTCGCGGTCGGCGGCTCGTACACGGTGGGACCGGGCGTGAGCGTCAACTTCGACTTCGCCGACAACGAGACGAAGACGCCAGGCGGGCTGCAGACGCTGCAGAACGGCGGCACGGCGACCACCACGCACGGCACGCTGCTCGGCATCGGCACGTACATCAACTGGTAACGATCGCCTGACCCGGCCGGCGCTGAGGCGCCGGCCGGACGATCGGGCGGCCACGACAGCGGCCGCCCCGCTCTTTCAGAGCGCCACCGATGCCCTTGGCGCATCGGCGCGCTGGCAGCGGCCAGCGCCGGCATTGGGCCTGCCCGACCTGTGGCGACACCGCCACAGTGTATCGTCATTGCCCACTCATCTTGCGATCGCGGATTGAGCATAAAACGGAAGTACGTCTAAGTACGCTCGTGATCTACCCAAGCACTCACGGTTTAGAGAGAAGTAGGAAAGACGTACGGCGCACGATGACGAGAGTTGATATGGTATTCACAGGACCGTGATATCTTCGTATTTGGACATCTCACGCAGCCGTGATTGCCGGAGTCAGCTCTGAAAAAATCTTAATTGGCGACCTCTCGTAATCGAGTACTCGAACAAACTCGGAGAGGACACGTCTTCGTGAAACGTCGTCCCAGGTCACACCTGGCATGGCGCCGGGGGAACTCGGCGTAAACAAGGAGGATAGAATGCGTAACTATCTACTCGCAGGGGCAGCGTGCATCGCCGCTGGCAGCTTGCTTTCCACCGCCGCGCGCGCCCAGTCGCCGGTCTTCCCGGTCGATTCGACGGCCGGCAAACTCGATGGCGCCGCGCCGGGGTCGGTGACGGTGACCCTCGGCGGACGTATCTTCTCGGCCGTCGAATTCCAGAACGGCAGCGGTGACAGCGGGCCGAACAAGACGTCCACCCCGAATCTCGTCAACTACATCCGGTTGTATCCGAGCTTCGACTACGTCAATCCGTCGGGCATCCACTTCGGCGTGAGCATGGAAATCCGGACCGCCGGCACCCACCAGGGCGTCGGCAGCAGCACCGACGCGCTGTTCGGGTTCAGCGCTGCCGGCTACGTCTCCAGCGACAAGTTCGGCAAGTTCGCGTTCGGAACGCCGTCCGATGCGATCGACCAGCTCGGCGTCGGTGTCGGCGACGACTTCGGCACGGGCGGCTTCTTCGGTGAATACGCCTGGGAGAACAGCGCGATCTGGGCCATGGCCGACGCCTACGACGGCGACGTACCGAAGCAGAAGCTGGCGTATTATTCTCCGTCGCTCGGCGGGTTCGTCACCATCGGCGTGTCATATCAGCCGACCTCGGTCGGCCTGAACAACTCCGGCGCGCTGGTGGATAACCTGCCTGCCGGCGGCGGTGCCGGCGCGGCCGTAGGGGCGCAAAGCAGGGACCGCCTCGAAATTGCGGCGCAATTCGCCCATGCGTTCGGGCCGGCCGCGGTGAAGGCGGACGTCGGATACGCCCATGCGAACCCGTCGGTCGTCGGCGATGTCGGTGGCTACCAGGACGTCAGCATGATCAACGTTGGCGCCCAGGTGAACGTCGCCGGCTTCGAGGTGGAAGGTTCGGTGAACACCGGCCACTGGGCGTACAACTACAACGACAGCGGCTCGCCCTCCGGTCCGTCGCTGGATGGCGCGCACAGCACGACGGCCTACATCGTCGGCGTCGGCTATGCGACCGGTCCGTTCAGCGTCGGCGCGCAGTACTACGGCGTCCGGTTCGACCAGGGCGACTTCGGCGCGACCACCGCTTCCGGTGCGCTGAACACCGGGGCTGAAGGCAAGATGAACGGCTTCGCGGTCGGCGGTTCCTACTCGGTGGGTCCGGGCGTGAGCGTCAACTTCGACGTCGCGACCAACACGACAAAGACCCCGGGCGGCCTGCAGACCGAGACGATTTCCGGCAACAAGGCCGGCACGACCTCCGGCACGCTGTTCGGCTTCGGCACGTACATCAACTGGTAGTCGCTGCGGCTGCCCGACGATCGGGCGGCCTCGGGGTGAAGGCGGGCGGCAGCGCGAGCTGCCGCCTTTTTTTGTGCCGTAGCACAGGTGCCATGACGCCGCGGGTCGCTGTGGCGGAGTCGCCACAGTGTATCACGATTGCCCGCCTGCCGCCGGATCACGGATTGAGGCGCAAACTAAAGTACGCATAAGTGAGATCGTGATTTCGTGAAGTACTCACGGAGACGTGAGTAGTACGAGAGACGGAAGGGGAACGATGGCGTGAGTTGATGAAGTATTCACAGCGGCGTGAGGTCCGGAAGTACTTGCTCACGCGGCCGTGAACACCCGGCGGCCAACTCTGAAAAGACCTCATTGGCGAAGGCCAGCGCGGGAATGCCCGGCTGAGCCAGTGGGAAACGCGTCTTCGTGAAACGCCGTCTCAGGTCACACCTGGCATGGCGCCGGCAGAACTCGGCGTAAACAAGGAGGATAGAATGCGTAACTATCTACTCGCAGGGGCCGCGGTCATCGCCGCCGGTGGTTTGCTGTCCACCGGCGCGCGCGCCCAGTCGCCGGTGTTCCCGGTGCAATCGACAGCCGGCAAGCTCGACGGCGCCGCCCCCGGCTCGGTGACGGTGACCTTCGGCGGACGTATCTTCTCGGCCGTCGAGTTCGAGGCCGGCACGGGCAACAACGGGCCGAGCAAGATCTCCAGTCCGAACCTCGTCAACTACATCCGGCTATATCCGAGCTTCGACTACGTCAATCCGTCGGGCATCCACTTCGGCGTGAGCATGGAAATCCGGACCGCCGGCACCCACCAGGGCGTCGGCAGCAGCACCGACGCGTTCTACGGGTTCAGCGGCGTTGGCTACGTGTCGAGCGACAAGTTCGGCAAGTTCGCCTTCGGCACGCCGAACAGCGCCACCGATCAGCTCGGCGTCGGCACCGGCGACGATTTCGGCACAGGCGGCTTCTACTCGGAATATGGCTGGGTCAACGAAGCGATCTTCGTCGCCACCGACGCCTATGACGGTGACGTGCCGAAGCAGAAGCTGGCGTACTACTCGCCGTCGTTCGCCGGCTTCACCATCGGCGCGTCGTATCAGCCGACCTCGGTCGGGCTGAACAACTCCGGCGCGCTGGTCGACAACCTGCCCGCCGGCGGCGGCGCTGGCGCCGCAACCGGCGCGCAGAGCAAGGACCGCCTGGAAATCGCGGCGCAGTTCTCGCACGCGTTCGGCCCCGCCGCGTTGAAGGCCGACGTCGGGTACGTGCATGCGAACCGGTCGGTCGTCGGCGACGTCGGCGGCTACCAGGACGTGAGCTTCTTCACCGCGGGCGCCCAGGGCAACGTGGCCGGGTTCGAGCTGGAAGGCTCGGTGATCACCGGCAAGTGGGCCTACAACTACGACGACAGCGGCTCGCCGACGGGTCCGTCGCTCGACGGCGCTGGCACCTCGACGGCCTATATCGTCGGCATCGGCTACGCGACCGGGCCGTTCAGCATCGGTGCGCAGTACTACGGCGTCCGGTTCGACCAGGGCGACTACGGCGCGACCACCGCCGCGGGCGTGCTGAACACCGGCCACCAGGGCAAGGAAGACGGCTTCGCGGTTGGCGGTTCCTACTCGGTGGGTCCGGGCGTGAGCGTCAACTTCGACATCGCGACCAACACCACCAAGACCCCCGGCGCCTTCCAGACCGATTCGGTGTCGGGCGGCAAGTCCGAGACCACGCACGGCACGGTCTACGGCATCGGCACCTACATCAACTGGTAATCCCTGCGGCCGCCCGACGATCGGGCGGCCTTTGGGGCGAGACACGAGGGGGCGGCAGCGCGAGCTGCCGCCCTTTTTTGTCGTGCCGACATCCGGGCGGCCCGTACTGCCGGCGTCGCGCGTGAGGGACGATCCGGCCGCGTAGCGGATGTGGCGGATCGGCGACAGTGTTTCGGGATTGCCACTCTCACGACATCGCGACCGTTGCGGTCACAGGAATGCTCACCGATAGTTGAATCCAGGTCCGGCTGCCCCACCCGAGGGGGGGCCTTCCGTCTGCGGACGGGGGTCCGGAGGGAGCAAAGGGCGGGGCCTAACGGAAGCGCCGGCGTGCCGGTGAGCATAGGAGGATGGAATGCGTAAGTTTCTTCTGGCGGGCGTCGCCCTCGCGGGTGTCTCCGCCTACCTGCCCACGGCGGCATTCGCCCAGTCGCCGGTGTTCCCGGTGCAATCGACGGCCGGCAAACTCGACGGCGCCGCCCCCGGCTCGGTGTCGGTGACCCTCGGCGGACGTATCTTCTCGGCCGTTGAGTTCGAGAGCGGCAGCGGCGACTCCGGCCCGAGCAAGGTCTCCAGCCCGAACCTCGTGAACTACATCCGGCTGTATCCGAGCTTCGACTACGCCAACCCGTCCGGCATCCACTTCGGCGTGGCGATGGAAATCCGGACCGCCGGCACCCACCAGGGCGTCGGCAGCAGCACCGACGCGTTCTTCGGATTCAGTGGCGTCGGCTACGTGTCGAGCGACAAGTTCGGCAAGTTCGCCTTCGGCACGCCGAACAGCGCCACCGATCAGCTCGGCGTCGGCACCGGCGACGATTTCGGCACGGGTGGCTTCTATTCGGAATATGGCTGGGTCAACAACCCGATCTTCGCCGTCTCCGACGCCTATGACGGCGACGTGCCGAAGCAGAAGCTGGCGTACTACTCGCCGTCGTTCGTCGGGTTCACGGTGGCGGCGTCGTATCAGCCGACCTCGGTCGGCCTGAACAACTCCGGCGCGCTGGTCGACAACCTGCCCGCCGGCGGCGGCGCTGGCGCCGCAACCGGCGCGCAGAGCAAGGACCGCCTGGAAATCGCGGCGCAGTTCTCGCACGCGTTCGGCCCGGCCGCGTTGAAGGCGGATATCGGCTACGCCCATGCCAACACCTCGGTGGTCGGCAATGTCGGCGGCTACCGCGACGTCAGCATGTTCACCGCAGGCGCCCAGGGCAACATCGCCGGGTTCGAGCTGGAAGGCTCGGTGGTCACCGGCAAGTGGGCCTACAACTACAACGACAGCGGCTCGCCGTTCGGTCCGTCGCTCGACGGTGCCGGCACCTCGACGTCGTACATCGTCGGCATCGGCTATGCGGTAGGACCGTTCAGCGTCGGCGCGCAGTACTACGGCGTGCGGTTCGACCAGGGCGACTATGGCGCGACCACCGCCGCGGGCGTGCTGAACACTGGCCACCAGGGCAAGGAAGACGGCTTCGCGGTTGGCGGCTCCTACTCGGTGGGTCCGGGCGTGAGCGTCAACTTCGACATCGCCACCAACACCACCAAGACCCCCGGCGCCTTCCAGACCGAGTCGGTTTCGGGCAACAAGGTGGAGAAGACGTCCGGCACGATCTTCGGCCTCGGCACGTACATCAACTGGTAATCGCCGCGGCCGCCCGACCATCGGAGGCCTCGCGAGAGACAGAAAGGGCGGCAGCGCAAGCTGCCGCCTTTTTTGCGTGACCCAGTCCAGGCGACCCAATCTTGCGCGACGCATTCGTCTTGGCGCCGCCGGAGCTTTAGGCTAGAGGCTCCGCTCTGCCGGTGCCGCGATGTCGGCGCGAGGGAAGAGGACTTCATGACCTATCGGATTGCTGTCGTTCTTGCCTGTACCGCTCTCCTTGTCGGCTGCGGCTCCGATGAAAGTGGACAATTGCCGAACTCCCACCAGCAGCGTGATCCGACGGCGGGGGCGACGACCGGCGGCCTGACATTGTTCGGCACGAGCAAGTCCAAACCGGACGACCAGGGCAGCGGGATCGCGGTGAACGCCTATCTCTGGCGCGGCTCGCTGGAAACGCTGAAATTCATGCCGCTGGCGTCGGCCGATCCGTTTGGCGGCGTGATCATCACCGACTGGTGGACGCCGCCGTCGTCGCCGAGCGAGCGGTTCAAGGCGACCGCCTATGTGGTGAGCCGGCAACTGCGCACCGACGGCATCCGGGTGTCGCTGTTCCGGCAGGTGCAGCAGAACGGCCAATGGGTGGACGCGGCGGTCGATCCGGCGAAGCCGACGGAACTTGAGAACATGGTGCTGACAAAAGCCCGGGAACTGCGCGCACAGGCGGCCAGCGCGGACTAGCGTCCGGGCCGGCCAGCGCAAGCGGCAGCGCGGCGGCGGCAGGGCACAGGCGGCGAAACGGCAATTGCGGCGATCCGGGTTCTGGCGGATACAGGCCTGATCCCCGTCCGACAGCCCGCTGAGCATGACCCAAGCCGTGATCGACGCCGATAGCGACCAGACCGCAAAACCCACCACCGCCGTGGGGCCCGACGCGCCCCGCTACGATTTTCGCGAGGCGGAACCGCGCTGGCAACGGGCCTGGGCGGAGCGTGCCTGCTTTCGCGTCGAGGACGTGCCCGCGGACGGGCGCCCGAAATATTATGTTCTCGAAATGTTCCCATATCCCAGTGGCAAGATCCACATGGGGCATGTGCGCAACTACACGCTCGGCGACGTGGTGGCCCGCTACAAGCGTGCGCGGGGCTGCTCGGTGCTGCACCCGATGGGGTGGGACGCGTTCGGCCTGCCGGCGGAGAATGCCGCCCGCGAGCGCGGCATCCATCCGGCGACATGGACCCGCGACAACATCGCCAACATGCGCGGCGAACTGCAGCGCATGGGATTGTCGCTCGACTGGACGCGGGAGTTCGCCACCTGCGATCCCGAGTATTACGGCCAGCAGCAGAAGCTGTTCCTGGACTTCCTGCGCGCCGGCCTGGTTGACCGGCGGGAAAGCTGGGTCAACTGGGACCCGGTGGACGGCACGGTGCTGGCGAACGAGCAGGTGATCGACGGACGGGGCTGGCGCTCCGGCGCGCTGGTGGAGAAGCGGCAGCTCGCGCAGTGGTTCCTCAAGATCACCGACTACGCGCCCGAGTTGCTCGGGGCGTTGGACGGGCTGGACCGCTGGCCGGAGCGGGTGCGGGTGATGCAGGCCAAATGGATCGGTCGCAGCGAAGGTGCCCGGCTACGGTTCTCCCTCGCCGCGCCGGAGGCGGGCGTCGAGAGCGTCGAGGTCTACACGACCCGGCCGGACACGCTGTTCGGCATGTCGTTCCTGGCGATCGCGCCGGAGCATCCGCTGGCGGCGGCGGTGGCGGCGCGGGATGCGGCGGCAGCGGCGTTCGTCGCCGAGTGCCGCAGCATGGGCACCAGCGAGGCGGTGATAGAGACCGCCGAAAAGCGCGGCTATGACACCGGGTTGCGCGTGCGCCACCCGTTCCTGCCGGAGCGAAGCTATCCGGTGTGGATCGCCAATTTCGTGCTGATGGAGTACGGCACCGGGGCGATTTTCGGCTGCCCGGCGCATGACCAGCGCGATCTGGATTTTGCCCGCAAATACGGCCTGTCGGTGGTCCCGGTGGTGCTGCCGCCGGGTGAGGACGCCGCCGGTTTCACGGTCGGCGACCGGGCGCATGACGGGGCCGGCACGATCTTCAATTCCGGCTTCCTCGACGGCCTCGCGCCGGAGGCGGCGAAGCAGAGCGTGATTGCCGAACTGGCGCGGCTCGGCGTCGGCGAAGGCGTCGTGAACTGGCGGCTGCGCGACTGGGGTGTCAGTCGTCAGCGCTACTGGGGCTGTCCGATCCCGGTGATCCATTGTGCGTCCTGCGGTGTGGTCGCGGTGCCGGACACGGAATTGCCGGTGCGGCTGCCCGAGGACGTGAGCTTCGACCGGCCCGGCAATCCGCTCGACCATCATCCGACCTGGAAGCATGTCGCCTGCCCGTCCTGCGGCGCGGCGGCGCGGCGCGAGACCGACACGTTCGACACGTTCGTCGACAGCTCCTGGTATTTCGCCCGGTTCTGCAGCCCGCAGGCCGAGGCGCCGGTGGCGCGGGCGGCGGCGGACCACTGGCTGCCGGTTGACCAGTATATCGGCGGCATCGAGCACGCGATCCTGCACCTGCTGTACGCCCGGTTCTTCACCCGCGCCATGCGCGCCTGCGGCCATGTCGGCACCGAGGAGCCGTTCGCCGGATTGTTCACCCAGGGCATGGTCACGCACGAGAGTTACAAGGGCGCGGACGGGCGCTGGCTGTATCCGGAGGACGTGGAGCGGCCGGGCGACGGCACGGCACGGCATCGCGACACCGGCGAGGCGGTGACGATCGGCCGGGTCGAGGCGATGTCGAAATCCAAGCGCAACACCGTCGACCCTGGCGCCATCATCGCGCGCTTCGGGGCCGACACGGCGCGGTGGTTCATCCTGTCCGACAATCCGCCCGAGCGCGACATGGAGTGGACGGAGACCGGCGTTGCCGGCGCCTACAAGTTCACGCAGCGGTTGTTCCGGCTGGTCGAGGGTTTTGCCGGCGGCGTCGCCTGGGAGGCGATGCCGGAGTCGTTCGGGACCGCGGCGGCCAATTTGCGCCGGGCGACGCACCGGACGATCGCGGCGGTGACCGAGGCGCTGGAGGCGTTCGCGTTCAACGTCGCGGTGGCCCGGCTGTATGAATTCGCCACCGCGATCGGCGAGGCCGAGAAGGCTCGCGCAACGGCGGCGGAGCAAGCGGCCGGACTTGACTGGGCGCGGCTGGAGGCGTTGCGGACGATGGCGTTGCTGGTGGCGCCGATGATGCCGCATCTGGCCGAGGAGAGTTACGCGCGGCTGTTTCCGGGGTCCGGCGCGTTGGTCGCGGAGCAGGCATGGCCGGTGGCCGACCCGTCGCTGACGGTGGCTGAGGTCGTGACGATCGCCGTGCAGGTGATGGGCAAGCTGCGTGGCACGATCGAGGTGCCCCCGGACAGTGCCGAGGCTGACGTGCTGGCGGCGGCCGAGGCGGACAGCAATGTGGCGCGGGCGCTGGCGGGCCGGCGGATCGTCAAGCGGGTCTACGTGCCGAACCGGATCGTCAATTTCGTCGTGACCGGATAAGGGAGGCAGCGATGGCACGGATCGGGCGACGGGCGTTCCTGCCGATACTGGCCACGCCGTTGCTCGCGGCCTGCGGGTTCCGGCCGGTCTATGGGCCGGCGGCCGCCGGCAAGGACAGTGCGGCGGCGCAGGCGCTGGCGGAGATCTCGGTCGGTCTCATTCCCGAGCGTACTGGCCAGGTGCTGCGACTGGCGTTGCAGGAGCGGTTCGAGCGTGCCGGGATCGCGGCAGCGCACCAGTACGACCTCAGTGTGTCGTTTTCAATCAGTGCGGAACAGATCGCGTTTGAACCGGACAGCAACACGACCTGGGAGCGCATGATCGGCACGGCGCATTACACCCTGATTTCGCAGGACCCCGGCCGGGCGACCGTGACCTCCGGGGTGGCGCGGAACGTGGACGGCTTCAACCTGTTCGACCAGCAGTATTTCGCGGCGGATCAGGAGTCGGACGAGGTGCAGCGGCGCATCGCGCAGGCGGTGGCCGACCAGATCGCGTTGCAGCTCGCGACGTTCTTCGCCAAGCGGCCGGCCACGCCGGCCGTGGCCGGGCCGGCGGCGGCCGGGCCGGCCGGCTGACCGGCAGTGAAGCTGGACCCCCGCAGGGTCGAGGCGTTCCTGCGCGATCCGGGCAGCGCCCGGGCGGCGCTGCTCCATGGCGACGATGTCGGGCTGATCCGCGAGCGTGGCGCGCGCCTCGTCCAGGTGATTGCCGGGGCGACGGACGACCCGTTCCGCGTGACCGAGCTGGAGCGTGACGCGGCGCAACGGATGGCGGCCGAGATGGCGTCGCCGCCAATGACCGGGGGCCGCAGGGTGGTGCGGGTGCGCGATGTCGGGGATGCGGCCGTCGCCGCCGTGCAGGCGGCGCTGGACGTCGGCGGCCCCGGGTTCCTGGTCCTGGAGGCGCCGGGACTGGCGTCGCGGTCGAAATTGCGGGCACTGGTCGAGAAGGTGGCCGATGCGGCCGCAATCGCCTGCTATCCGCAGGACGCGGCGGCGTTGGCCGAGGGCATCCGCACGACGTTGAAGGCGCGCGGCGTGGCTGCCGATGCGGACGCGGTGCGCTGGCTGGAAACCCAGCTCGGCGGCGACGTGGCGGTCACGCGCAGCGAGATCGAGAAGCTGGCGCTGTATGCCGGTGCCGACGGCCGCGTCGACATGGCGGCGGCGCAGGCCTGCGTCGGCGACCTCGCGGGCTTGTCGCTGGAGGACGCGCTGTTCGCGGCGACGGCTGGCGACGTGGCGGCGACCGACCGCTCGCTGGAAATTGCGCTCGGCGAGGGCGCTGCGGCCGTCGGCGTGTTGCGGGCGACACTGGCGCATGTGCAACGCCTGCACCGGGCGCGGCTGACCATGGCCGACGGCATGAGCCTCGGCGAGGCGGCGAAGTCGGCGCGGCCGCCGGTGTTCTTCCGGCGGGAACCGGCGTTCCAGAAGGCGCTGGCGGCGTGGACGGAAGCAGCGCTGGAGGCGGCATCGGCGCGGCTCTCCGATGCCGAGCGGGCGTGCAAGCGTACAGGCGCACCGGCGGAGACGATTTGCCGGAGCGCCGTGCTTGGCATTGCCCAGCGGAGTGCGGCGGCGCTGCGGAGGTAGCGCGGATCCGGACGGAGGCGACGAGCCGGTTCAGTCGCGCGTGAGCAGCGCGATGATGCCGTCCAGTTGATCCAGCGACCGGAAATGGATGCGCAGCGAGCCGCTCGCGCCGTCGAAGGCGATGTCGACCTTGAGGCCGAGTTTTCCGGACAACGAGTGCTCCAGTGCCACGGTCTCGGGCGGTTTGCGGCGGCCGGTCCTGGGTGTGCCGAAAGCACCTTCCTCGGCCCGCCGTGCCGCCAGCGCTTCCGTCTGCCGCACGTTCAGGCCTCGGGCGATGACCGCGAGGGCGGCCTTCTCCGGCTCGGGGTGCGCGAGCAGTGCGCGGGCGTGGCCGGCGCTGAGGGCGCCGTGGCGCACCTCGGCCTGCACGACCGCGGGCAGGTTAAGCAGGCGCATGGTGTTGGCGATATGGCTGCGCGACTTGCCGACGGCCTCGCCGAGCGCGTCCTGGGTCATCGCGAATTCGTCGATCAGGCGGCGATAGCCCTCGGCTTCCTCAATCGGGTTCAGATCCTGGCGCTGCAGGTTCTCGACCAGGGCCGCCGCCATCGCCTCGGCGTCCGCGAGTGAGCGCACCAGGGCCGGCACTTCGTGCAGGCCGGCGGCCTGGGCTGCGCGCCAGCGCCGCTCGCCAGCGATGATCTGGTAGCGGCCCGGTTCGCTTGGATGCGGGCGCGCCAGCAGTGGTTGCAAAATGCCGCGGGCGCGGATGGACGAGGCGAGTTCCTGCAGCGACGCCGGGTCGATCGGATGGCGCGGCTGATACGGACCCGGTTCCAGCGACTCGATCGGCAACGTGCGGGGTCCTTCGCCGTCGTTGCGGCTCGATGCCACGGCGGCATCGCCGAGCAGCGCCGCCAGACCTCGGCCGAGACGGGGCCCGGTGTCGCGCGGGCTCATGCCGCGGGTGCCGGCTGCGCGCGCTCGCGGCGCAACAGTTCGGTGGCCAGCCGGACATAGGCCTGCGCGCCCGGAGAGCGGAAATCGTAGAGCATGACTGGCTTGCCGTGGCTCGGGGCTTCGGAGACGCGGATATTGCGCGGGATCACGGTGTCATAGACCTGATTGCCGAAGAAGCTGCGCGCGTCGGCCGCGACCTGTTCGGAGAGGTTGTTGCGGCGGTCATGCATGGTCAGCACGATCCCTTGCAGCCGCAGCTTCGGGTTGAGGCCGCGGCGCACCAGATCGATCGTGTGCATGATTTGGCTGATGCCTTCCAGCGCGAAGAACTCGCATTGCAGCGGCACCAGCACCGCGTCGGCGGCAGCGAGGCCGTTGAGCGTCAGCAGGCCGAGGCTCGGCGGACAATCGATCAAGGTGTAGGCCGGGCGGGTTGCGCCGGAGGCGGCCTGGCGCAGCGCATCGCGCAGGCGGAATTCCCGGCGGTCGCCGCCGACCAGTTCCACCTCGGCGCCGGCGAGATCGGGGTCGGACGGGACCAGCCAGAGGTTGGGCACGAGCGTCGGCCGCCGCACCTCGGCGATGTCGAGTCCGTCGGTGAGCAGGGAATAGGTGCCATTCTGACGCTCGTTGCGCCCGAGGCCGAGGCCGGTGGAGGCGTTGCCTTGCGGGTCGAGATCAATCAGCAGCACGGAGGCGCCGGTGGCAGCGAGTGCCGTGGCCAGGTTGATGGCGGTCGTGGTCTTGCCGACCCCGCCTTTCTGGTTGGCGATGGCGAAGATTCGGCCGTCGCTGGGAAGCGCGGCAGGGGCGTGGTTCCGGTTATCCGGCACGGCGGATCTCGCTGATGCGAAGCAGGGTGGCGCCGGGACTGGTCAGGCTCGGGAAGCGCTCGACCCGCATGTGCCACTCGGCGGCGGTTGCCGTCAATTCGGCCTCGGCGCCGCGGCCTTTCGGAAACAGGCCCACGCCATCCATGGCCAGCAACGGGACGGCGAGCGGCAACAGGGCGGCGATCGGGGCGAGCGCGCGCGCGGTGACGACCTGGGCCGGCACGATCCGCAGCGTTTCGGCGCGTACCGCGTGAATTGTCACCGCCGCGCCGGTTTCGCGGGCTGCCTCGCGCAGGAACGCCGCTTTGCGCTGGTCGGATTCAACGAGGTGCACGCGCCATGAGGTCAGCAGCGCCAGGACCAGTCCCGGAAAGCCGCCACCGGAGCCAAGGTCGATCAGCGTTCCCGGTGCGCTCGGCAGCAGCGGCACCAATTGTGCCGAATCGAGGATATGGCGCGGCCACAGCGCCGCCTCGTCGGCACGGGAGATCAGATTGATGCGGCTGTTCCAGCGCAGCAGCAGGTCGGCGAACCTGTCCAGGCGCGCCCGGGCGTCCGAGGCGATGCCAGCGGCGCCGTCGCCGGCCTGTTTCACGTGAAACGCGCCGCGTCCTGGCGGCGCCGCACATGGGCGCTGATCGCGGCGATCGCGGCCGGCGTGATCCCTTCCAGCCGTGCGGCCGCGCCGATCGACACCGGTCGCACCGCGGCAAGCCGGTTGCGGACCTCCGTCGAGAGACCCCCGATCCGGGAATAGTCGATCTCGGTCCCGAGCGTGATCGCCTCCTCGCGTCGGAACGCACGGATCTCCGCGTCCTGGCGCGGCAGATAGCCGGCGTAGAGCGCATCGGCCCGCAGGATGCCGAGGGTGCGCGCGGCGGTTCCCGACAGCCACGGAAACGCGGCCAGCAGGACGTCGTCCGGCACGGACGCCTGGCCCAGCAGGTCGAACAGGGATCGGCGCTGCCCATCAGACGGTGCCGCGATCTTCATAGTTTCCTGGATCGCGGGCGCCACGGTCTCCGCCTCAGCGCGCAGCCGCGCGTGGGCAAGTTCGTCCCGAAATTCGCGGAACGCTGCACTGCGCGCGCTGCCGACACAGCCGGCGGCGATGCCGATCTCCGTCAGGCGGAGGTCGGCGTTGTCGGCGCGCAAGGTCAGCCGATATTCGGCGCGCGAGGTGAACATGCGGTACGGCTCGGTGACGCCCTGGGTCACCAGATCGTCCACCAGCACGCCGATATAGGCCTGTGCCCGGTCGAACGTCAGCGATGGGCGATCACCCGCCCGACAGGCAGCGTTGATGCCGGCCAGGATCCCCTGCGCCCCGGCTTCCTCGTAGCCGGTCGTGCCGTTGATCTGGCCGGCGAGGAACAGGCCGGGCAGCCGCTTTACTTCCAGCGTCGGCGCCAGCGCCCGCGGATCGACGTAGTCGTATTCCACCGCATAACCCGGCCGCAGGATGCGCGCACGTTCCAGCCCCGGGATCGTCGCCATGATCGCCGCCTGCACATCGGCCGGCAGGCTGGTCGAGATGCCGTTCGGATACACCGTGTCGTCGTCCAGCCCCTCGGGTTCCAGAAAGATCTGGTGCCGCTCCCGCGCCGCGAATCGCACCACCTTGTCCTCGATCGAGGGGCAATAGCGCGGCCCGCGCCCGGCGATCTGCCCGCCATAGACCGCCGACAGATGCAGGTTCTCGCGGATCAGCGCATGGGTGCGCGGCGTGGTCGCGGTGATGCGGCATTCCACCTGCGGCAGTTCGATCTGGTGAGTCAGCGTGCTGAACGGTTCGGGCACCGTATCGCCCGGGTCAGCCTGCAGCCCCTCCCAGTCGATGCTGCGCCGGTCGAGCCGCGGCGGCGTGCCGGTCTTCAGCCGTCCTAGCGGCAGATCGAGCCGCGCCAGCGTTTCCGCAAGCGCCACCGCGGGGGCCTCGCCGACGCGGCCGGCCGGCGTGCTGTGCGTCCCGATGTGGATCATGCCGCGCAGGAACGTCCCGGTGGTCAGCACGGCGGCCGCACAGCGGATGCGACGCCCGTCGGCACACGCGACGGCGGCCAGCGCGCCATCGGCGCCGAGCACGAGATCATCCACGGTCGCCTCGCGGATCTCCAGATCGGCCTGCTCGGCCAACAGGTCCTGGACCGCGCGACGATAGCGCGCCCGGTCCGCCTGGGCTCGCGGGCCGCGTACCGCGGGGCCCTTGCTGCGGTTCAGCAGCTTGAAATGGATGCCGGCGCGGTCAGCCGCCCGTCCCATCAGCCCGTCGAGCGCGTCGATCTCGCGCACCAGATGCCCCTTGCCGATGCCGCCGATCGCCGGGTTGCACGACATTTCGCCGATCGTGTCGCGCCGCTGGGTCAGCAGAACGGTGCGCGCGCCCATCCGCGCGGCAGCGGCTGCCGCCTCGCAGCCGGCATGCCCGCCGCCGATCACGACCACATCAACCCGATCCGTCATCGCAGTTCTCCTCGCCGGGTCAGCATAGCCAGTTCGGCCACCGTTGTGACCGCCGGCTACTTGCCGATGCAGAATTGGCTGAATACCGCGTCCAGCACGTCCTCGGTGCCGACGCGGCCGGTCACCCGGCCAATGCCGCGCAAGGCCGCGCGCAGCGCCTCGCCACGCAATTCCGGCAGATCCGCGCCGCCGGCGCGCTGCAACCAGTCCACGGCCTCGGCAAGACCCGCCCGATGTCGCATTCGGGTCAGCGCCGGGGGGCCGGCGTCATTGGCCAGCCGGGTGACTTCCTGCACGAGCCTTGCCCGCAGCGCAGCCATCCCCGTCCCGGTCAACGCACTGACGGCGATATCGGCGCCGTCTTGCGCCACGCCCCGGTCGGCTTTGTTCGCGACGACAAGAACTTCGGTTCCGGTCGGCATCGCCGTGCCGCCGGCTTCGATACCGTCGTGGACAACGAGAACAAGGTCGGCCTCGGCCGCGCGTGCCCTCGCCCGTCGGACCCCCTCCGCTTCCACGGGGTCCGCGGTTTCCCGCAGCCCGGCGGTGTCGAGCAGCGTCACCGGCACGCCGCCGATCACCGCGCGCGCCTCAATCACATCCCGGGTGGTGCCGGCATGCGGCGAGACGATCGCCACATCGCGCCCGGCGAGGACGTTGATCAGCGTCGATTTGCCGACGTTCGGCGCACCCGTGACCGCGATGACCAACCCTTCCCGCAGCCGCTCACCGCGCCGCCCGTCGTCGAGATGCGCGGCAATCCCGGCCCTGATGGTCGCGATCTCATGCAGCATCGCCGCTTCGGTCTCTGGCGGCAGGTCTTCGTCGGGAAAGTCGATCAGCGCTTCCTGCTGCGCCAGCAGCCGGGTCAACCGCTCCGCCCAGCCCTGGTAGAGTGCGCCGAGCGCGCCGCCCAACTGCCGCAACGCCTGCCGCCGCTGCGCCTGGGTTTCGGCTGCGACCAGATCGGCAACTGCCTCGGCTTCCAGCAGGCCCAGGCGGCCGTTGACGAAGGCGCGACGGGAAAATTCACCCGCTTCCGCCGGCCGCGCGCCGAAGCTGACCAGCGTCTCCGTCACGGCGTCCAGCACCGCGCGTCCGCCATGCAAATGCAGTTCGGCGGAATCCTCGCCGGTGTAGCTGGCCGGTCCGGGCAGCCAGAGCACCAGTGCCCGGTCGAGTACCTCGCCCTCGGCCGCGCGGAGCGCCCGCAACGACGCGATCCGCGGCGCCGGCCGGCGCCGGCAGAGCCGATCGAGCAGCGGCCCCGCCGCCGGCCCGCTCAGCCGCACCACCGTCACCGCCGCGCGGCCAGCGCCGGATGCGACCGCAAAAATCGTGTCGGTGGCGTCGAGCACGACGGCCTCAGAGCCCGGACATCATGCGCACGCCATCGGCATGCGCCGTCGCGACTCCTGGTCTTCGTCATGGGGTCTGGGGCCTTCCGGCCCCAGCGGTGTTTGGGGCAGAGCCCCAATGCGTCCCCTTTCGCTCGTCGTTCTCATCCTCTCACTCTGCCGGCAGCAGCAGATGCGCCACCCGCTCGCCGCCGACGATATGCTGCTCCAGCACGGCATCGACGTCCTGTGTCGACTCCAGCCGGTACCAGACCCCCTCCGGGTAGATCACCGCGCAGGGTCCCAGTTCGCAGCGATCCAGGCAGCCCGAAGAATTGATGCGGATTTTCGGGATGCCGAGTTCCTTCGCCCGCGCCTTCATATAGTCCCGCAGCCGCTCCGAGCCCTTCGCGGCACAGGAGCCGCGGTGATGCCCGTCCGGTCTCCGGTTGCAACAGACGAAGACGTGGACATCGAAATACAGTTTGGGGTCATCGGCTCTGGGCGGCATGTTCTTCCTCGGTGCGACTCCCGGACGCAGTCAAAACCGTTCGGTGTCGGAAAATCATGATACAGACGTAAAGCACCGATCTCGCGGTAGGCGCGGCGCCTCCCTATCTGGGATGCGCCACCAGAACACAAGGATGCCCGATGCCCGCCCCCGAGAATCTGCTGCGGCAGGAGTCGTCCCCGTATCTGCTGCAGCACGCCGACAACCCGGTGCACTGGCGGCCCTGGGGGTCTGCTGCCCTGGCCGAGGCGGCGGCGGCGGACCGGCCGATCCTTCTTTCGATCGGCTACGCCGCCTGCCACTGGTGCCACGTGATGGCGCACGAGTCGTTCGAGGACCTGCAGACGGCGGCGCGGATGAACGCGCTCTATGTCTGCATCAAGGTGGACCGGGAGGAACGGCCGGACATCGACCACCTCTACATGTCCGCCCTGCACGCGCTCGGCGAGCAAGGCGGCTGGCCTTTGACGATGTTCCTGACGCCCGCCGGCGACCCGTTCTGGGGCGGCACGTATTTCCCACCCGAGCCGCGCTGGGGTCGCCCGTCGTTCCGGCAGGTGCTGCAAGGCGTCGCCGACGCGTTTCGCACGCAGCACGACGCGGTGCAGCAGAATGTGGCCGGTCTGCGCCAGACGCTGGCGCAAATGTCGGCACCCCGGCCGGGTGATCCGCCGACGCCGGCGTTGCTGCGCCGCGCGGCCGTGGGGCTGCTGCGCTCCACCGACCCCGACCTCGGCGGCCTGCGCGGCGCGCCGAAGTTTCCCAACCCGGCGATTTTTCGTTTCCTGTGGCAGGAGGCGCACGCCTCCGGCTCACCCGGCGGCGCCGAGGCGATGCACCTGCTGCTGCACCGGATGTCGCGAGGCGGCATCTACGACCATCTCGGCGGCGGCTACGCCCGCTACTCCACCGACGCCGAGTGGCTGGTGCCGCATTTCGAGAAGATGCTCTACGACAACGCGCAGTTGCTCGAATTGCTGGCCCTCGCCCAGGCCGCCGCCGCCGACCCGCTGTATGCCGAGCGGGCCGCCGAGACCGTGGACTGGCTCGTCCGCGACATGACCGCCGAGGTCGTCGACGGCCACGCCGCCTTCGCCGCCTCCGAGGACGCCGACAGCGAGGGCGAGGAAGGCCGGTTCTACGTCTGGACCGAGGCGGAGATCGACGCGGCACTCGGTCCGGACAGCGCCGCATTCAAGGCGGCGTACGACGTCACGCCCGCCGGCAACTGGGAGGGCAGGACCATCCTGCGCCGGGTCGGCGGGCGGGGGGGCCCGGCGCAGGAGGCCGCGCTCGCCCGAGCGCGAGACATCCTGTTCGGGCTTCGCGGCACCCGTGTTCGCCCCGGCCGTGACGACAAAGTGCTCGCTGACTGGAATGGCCTCGCCATCGCGGCGCTGGCCCGGGCATCGTCGGTGTTTGGCCAGCCGACCTGGCTTGCCCGGGCCGAGGACGCCTTTGGCTTCGTCCGCGCCGTCATGGCCGGCCCGGACGGGCGCGTACAGCACGCCTGGCGCCTTGGCCGCATTGCCGCCGCCGGCCTGCTCGACGATCAGGCCGGCATGGCCCGCGCGGCGCTGGCGCTGTTCGAGGCGACCGGTCGCGCCGGCTACCTGGACGCCGCGACCGGCTGGGCGGAGGCCGCCGAACGCTGGTTCGCGGCGGCCGATGGCGGCTACTTCACCACGGCCGCCGATGCGGCCGACGTGCCGCTCGGCGTCGAGGCACGCCCGCGCACCCCCTCCGACAACGCGACGCCGGCCGGCATCGGCCTGCTGGCGGAGGTGCAGGCGCGACTGCACCTCCTGACCGGCGCCCCGGTCTGGCGCGCGCGGGCCAGCGCCACGATCGCCGCCTTCAGCGGCCTCGGCGACCGGCTGACCGCCTGTCCCACCCTGCTCGCCGCTGCCGACCTGTTGGAGGATGGCGCCGTCGCGGTGATCGCCGGCGACCCTGATTTGCCGGCCACGCAGGCGCTGCTGCGCACCGCTCTCGCCGCGCCCGACCCGGCGGTCGTGGTGCTGCGCGCGCCGGACGCGGATGCGCTGCCGGCCGAACACCCGGCGCACGCCAAAAGCGCACCGTCCGGGCGGGCATTCGCGTATGTCTGCCGCGGCGGCGTCTGCGGCGTGCCGGTCGAGGATGCTGCTATGCTCGCGGTCGCGCTGCATCGCAACACGGGCACGACTTGACAGCGGCGCCCGCCGGGTCTGCCATCGTTCGTCACTTGCCGACCCGTCCGGGCCGGCACCCTGGAACCGCAGCCCCGGATACGTCCCGCGTGCCCCAGATTTCGCTCCATACGCAAGTCGGCGACCTGACCGTGTCGGAAGAAGCCGGCCGGATCGTGGCACTCGACTGGGGGTGGGGGCGCGACCAGGCCGAGACGCCGCTGCTGCTGCGCGCGCGGGAGCAGCTGCACGCCTATTTCGATGCTGAGCCGGTGGCCTTTGACCTGCCGCTGGCTCCGGCCGGCAGCGCCTATCGCCAGCGCGTCTGGGCGGCGCTGTGCCGCATCCCGCCCGGCGAGGTGCGCACCTATGCCGAGATCGCCCGGGAAGCCGGCGGCAGCCCGCGTTCGGTCGGCGGCGCCAACGGCAGCAACCCGATCCCGATCCTGATCCCCTGCCATCGCGTGGTCGCGACCGGCGGCATCGGCGGCTATTCGGGCGGCGACGGACTTGATACCAAGCGCGCCCTTCTCGATCTGGAAACCCGCATGCGGGAGCGTCACGGCTCCCGCGACCCCGGGTGAGCAACCCGTCCGCTGAACATGCCCGCCCGCTTAACATGCCCGCCTGCTTAACATGATGGAACGACCATGACGAAGGCCATCCGTATCCACGCCCATGGCGGCCCCGATGTGCTGCACTGGGAGGACGTGCCGAGGCCGGAGCCCGGCCCGGGCGAGGCGCTGGTGCATCACGTCGCCGTCGGCCTGAACTATGTCGACGTCTATTTCCGCACCGGCCTCTACAAGAGCGTGCTGCCGGCGACGATCGGCATGGAGGCGTCCGGCACCGTCACGGCGGTCGGCGACAATGTTTCCACTGTCAAGATCGGTGACCGCGTCGCTTACGCCTCGGCCCCGATCGGCGCCTACGCGACCGACCGGGTGATCGCCGCCGACCGCCTGCTGCGGCTGCCTGACGCGATCAACTTCGACACCGCCGCTGCGATGATGCTGCAGGGCATGACCGCGCAGTATCTGCTGCGCCGGACGTTTCGCGTGCAGCCGGGCGAGACCATCCTGGTGCATGCTGCGGCTGGCGGGGTCGGGCTGATCCTCTGCCAGTGGGCGAAGCATCTCGGCGTGACCGTGATCGGTGTCGTCTCCACCAAGGAGAAGGCCGAACTTGCCCTTGCGCACGGCGCCGCGCACGCCATCGTCGGCCATGCCGACCTTCCGGCCGAGGTCAAGCGCATCACCGGCGGCGCCATGGTGCCAGTGGTCTACGACAGCGTCGGCAAGGACACGTTCATGGCGAGCCTCGACTGCCTCGCCCCGCTCGGTCTGATGGTCAGCTACGGCAATGCGTCGGGTCCGGTCGGTGCCGTCGATGTCGCCCTGCTCGGCGCCAAGGGCAGCCTGTTTCTGACCCGCCCGGGCATGGCCACCTACTTGGCCAAGCGGGCCGATCTGGAGACGGCCGCGAACGAGTTGTTCGAGGTTGTGCAGAACGGCGCGGTGGCGATCCGGGTGAACCAGACGTTCCCGCTGAGCAAGGCCGCGGACGCGCATCGCGCGCTGGAAGCCCGGCTGACCACCGGCAGCACGGTGCTGGTGCCCTGATGCCGGCCTGAGCCGGCGCGCGGCGCGGCCCAGACCTGCGGCCGCCGCGCTTCAGCTTTTCGATATTGGCCCGGTCGTCGGCTATGCGGCGGTTCGCCTGTGCGCGAAACTCCTGCCGATGACCGACACTCCTGCTCCTGCCCCGCTGCGTCGGATCGGCACCACGCAGCTGACGGCGCTGATCGTTGCCTGCGCGTTGTTCATGCAGAATCTCGACGGCACCGTGGTGGCGACCGCGCTGCCGGCGATGGCCCGCGCCTTCGGCGCCGATCCGGTGCACATGAACGTGGCGCTGACCTCCTACCTGCTGAGCCTTGCCGTGTTCATTCCGGCGAGCGGCTGGATGGCCGACCGGTTCGGCGCCCGCACCGTGTTTCGCGCCGCGATCGGCCTGTTCACGCTCGGCTCGATGCTGTGCGGTGCCGCCCACTCGCTCGCGTTCCTGGTCGCCGCGCGCGTGCTGCAGGGCATGGGCGGTGCGATGATGGTGCCGGTGGGTCGGCTCGTGCTGCTGCGCACCGCCGCCAAGCACGAGTTGGTCGGCGCGATGGCGCTGCTGTCCGCCCCGGCGCTGCTCGGGCCGGTGCTGGGGCCGCCGCTTGGCGGCTTCTTCGTTACCTATTTCTCCTGGCCGTGGATTTTCTACATCAATCTGCCGATCGGCATCCTCGGCATGGTGCTGGTGACGATGTTCGTGCCGGATGTGCGCGATCCGGGTGCGGCGCGGCTCGACGGGATCGGGCTGGCGCTGTCGGGCGTCGCGCTCGCCAGCATGATGTTCGGGCTGGAGACCGCGCGCGGCGTGCTGCCGCACGTGCTGTCGCTGTCCTTGCTGGCGCTGGGGGGGCTGGCCGGCGTGCTGTATGTCCTGCACGCGCGCCGCCACCCGTCGCCGCTGCTCGATCTGTCGCTGATGCGCATCCCGACCTTCATGGTCTCGGTGGTCGGCGGCTCGCTGTTCCGCATCGGTGTCGGCGCCGTGCCGTTCCTGCTGCCACTGATGCTGCAACTCGGTTTCGGCGATTCGGCGCTGCGCAGCGGCCTCATCACCGTCGCCGGGTCGGCCGGCGCGATCGTGATGAAGCCGGCGACCACCTGGGCGCTGCGCTGGTTCGGCTTCCGCGACACGTTGCTGGTCAACGGCATCCTGTCGGCCGTGACCCTGATCATGTGCGCCGCCTTCCGTCCGACATGGCCGGTTGCCTGGATCTACCTCGTGCTGCTGGTCGGCGGCTTCTTCCGCTCGTTGCAGTTCACGGCCTACAACACGGTCGCCTACGCCGACATCCCGCGGCCGCGGATGAGTGCCTCGACCAGCCTGTATGCGACATTGCAGCAGGTCTCGCTGACGCTCGGCGTCACCGCCGGGGCCGCTTCGCTGGAGGCGACGATGGCGCTGAGCGGCAGGGCATCGCCCTCGATCGGCGATTTCGCGGCGGCATTCGCCGCGGTCGGCGTCGTTGCGCTGGTCGCAGCCCCGATGTCGCTGCTGATGCCGCGGCAGGCTGGTGCGGAGCTCAGCGGCCACCGCGCCGCCGAGGCCGACTGAGCGACGTCGACCTGAACGCGGGCGGCCGCGTCAGCGCGCCGCCGCCGGGATCAGGCTGCCGGCGGCCGGCTGGCCGGGCACCGCCAGCCGCCCTTCGAACAAGCCGATGCCGTGGGCGCGTCCCCAGACCAGGGCGTCGGCGCTATCGGCGCCGGCCAGCACGATGCGGCCTTCCTCCTGGTCGAGCAGATCGGCGGCGAGCGCGATCGCCGCCTGCGACCAGGTGATCTCGACGAGGTCGAAGCCCAGCCGCGCCGGCGGCAGCATCGCCAGCAGATCGGCCGCCGGCAGACGCAGCAACAGCCGGTAGCCGCGCGCCCGCGCGAAATCCCGCGCGAACAGGAAGGCCGGCAGATCGGCCAGGATGTCGGGCGGTTGCAGGCCGAGCGTGACGCGCCCCCGCAGCCCTTGTGGCAGGGCGGCGTCGAAGCGCAGGAAATCGGCGCCCAGCATGCTGGCGACGTTCAGGTCCAGCCCGAACGGGCCGGCCGATCGCAGTTCGCTGGTGGCGGCGAGCAAGGCCAGTAGGCGGCGGTCCAGCGTGCGGGTCAGCCGGCGATACAGCCAGGGCTCGGCACGCGCCGCTCGCCCGGGCGCGAGATCGGCGCAGAGCTCTTCGACGGCGAGGGTCCGGACCTCCCAGGCGACGCGGAACATGCCGTCGGCGCCGCGGGCACACACCGCGCGGCGGCGTGCGAAGCGCGCCACGTTCGCCTGCGCCAGCGCCGTCTCCAGTGCCGCAAGCGCCGTGGCATCCAGCGGCTCGCCGGGCGGCGATTCGGCGTGCGGCGGGCTGACATCGGCCAGACTCTCGGCGATCAGCCGGCGCACCGCCTCGATGTCGGCCGGCACGTCGAGCACGCACCAGAAACGCCCCGGATCGGGCATCGGCACGTCCACGTCGGCGAACATGGCGGTGACGGCGCGCCGGCTCGCGTCCAGCAGCAGGTCCGCGGTGCCGCGCCAGACCATGGCGATGTCGTGGTTCGGCAGGATGAAGCGCTGCGCCCGGTCGGCCGAGAGCAGCGGGTCCAGCGCGTCGCGGGCGAGCCGCAGATGATGCGGCTTGCGCAGGTCCGACGGCAGCAGGGACAGCCGCAGCATCAGGCAGCGCCGCCGGATTCCGGCCGCCTCGCAGTCCCGCACCAGGGCGGCGAGCCGGTTCGCGTCCTGCCGCGCCGCGGTGTCGTCCGCCTCGGTGCGGCGGCCGGGCCGGGCGACGCTGGCGCTCATTGTTTGGCTCCGGCCGCGGGCAGGCCGGCGTCGAGCAGCTTCAGGTTGGTGCAGGCGGCGCGCCCCGCACCCCCCGTTGCCGCCGCCCGGTCGACGCACTGGCGCAGCGTGCAGGCGCCCGCGCCGGGGCAGCCGAGCATGCGCTGCACCGCCAGCATCTGGTCGATATGCCGGCCCTGGAACAGCCGGATGCGATGCGCCAGCCCCCAGCGGATCGCCGCCTCGCTGTCGGCCCGGTGCAGGATGATGCGCGTCGGATCGGCCTCGGCGACCGCGCGCATGAGGTCCGCCCGCTCCGTGGCGCCGAGTTCGGCCATGCGCGGCGCCCAGTCCAGCTTCAACAGGTCGGCGCCCAGCGCCGCCGGGTGGGCCAGCAGCAGCGCCAGATGGGAGGCGCCGTCCAACACCAGCCGGGCGCCGGCCTGGTGCAGCCGGTCGCGGGCCCGCTGAAACCTCTCCAGATCCGCAACCGCTTCGACGAGGGCGATCTCGACGCCAAGTGCCTGCCCGTCGGCCTGGCACTGCGCGGCCAGCGCCGCGAAGGCGTCGGAGAGCACGCCGGGCAGCGTCAGGTTCAGGTGCAGCGGCATCGCGCCGTGGGCGCCGACATCGAGCGGGGACAGGCTGCCGCGGTCGAGCTGCAGGATCTGCAGCATCCGCTGGTCCAGATAGCGCCCGAGATGCGGCAGCAGCGCCGTGTCCTGGCTGAGCCGCACCGACGTGGTCAAGCGCGCTTCCAGCGTCTCCAGCGAGAAGGTCAGTTCACGATAGGCGGTGCGCATGGTCACGCCGGCATCGCTGGCCGCGGGATCGAGCCCGACGGCGATCTGCCGCTGCACGAGGTCCTGCGGCCGGGCGCCGGCAATCGCCTCGGCGACCGCATCCAGGACACCGGCCGGCGGCGGCGCGGCTTCCTCGACCACCGGCGTCTCGGGGTCGCCGAGGCGTTCGACCGTGTAGGCGAGCAGCACCGCACCGGCGAGCGGCAGTTTCCAGTCGCTGACAATGCTGGCGGGGTCGGCGGCCTCGCGGCCGAACACCTGCCGCAGCCGCTCCGCCAGCGCGGTCGCCGGCGGTGCGCTGTCGCGGGACAGCAGGACGATATCGGCGTTGCGCAGCGTGAACACCTGCCCGTCGGCCCGTTGCGCCGCGTCCTGCATCATCGCGCGCGCCACCCGGCGGTGGTACGGGCGGGGCGCCGGTGGCAGCATGCGCGACAGGTGCAAGGCGACCACCGACCAGCCCTGCGGCGCCCGCACGAGGCGTTCGATCGCCGCCAGCAATTGCCGTTCGCCCGGCGCGACCGCACCACCGCCCGTCTCGGGTTGCCAGAGCGGCGTGGCAGACGCCGGTTGATGCATGGCAGGACCCCGCGCCGTCATGCGCGCAGGCGACACCGCGCAGCCTGCCGCCCCGCCTTGCCCGCGTATCGATCGCCCGCACCTCGCGCCCCGCTGCCCACGCCGTCACCGCACCCCTTTTTGCGCCCACCTCCACGCCGGCACGCGGCGTGCGTGAACCTGTCAACGGATCCGCTCCTTCGTTAGGCTGGCAACCCATGATTACGATGTCGTTAGCGCCCGCCACGCTTCCCGCCGGGCAGCGGGTTTATGCGGTTGGCGACGTGCACGGCTGCGCCGCCAGGCTGGCGGCGATGCACGCGCTGATCCGCGAAGACATCGCCAGCCGCCCGGTCGCCGAGCCGACGCTGCTGCATCTCGGCGACTACATCGACCGTGGCGAGGACAGCGCCGGCGTGCTCGCCCGCCTGCTGCGGCCATGGCCGGCCGCGCCGGCGCCGCGTGTCATCAACCTCATGGGCAACCACGAGGAGATGATGCTGACCGCCATCGATGTCGCCGACGGTGACAGCGTGCAGCACTGGCTCTCCAACGGCGGCGCCAACGCGCTGGCGAGCTGGGGGGTGTCGCCGCGCGGCAACTCGGCAGACTGGCGGCACCAGATCCCGGCCGACCATCTCGCTTGGCTGCGCGGGTTGTCGCTGTTCCACCGGCAGGGCGGCTACGTGTTTGTGCATGCCGGGGTGCGTCCCGGGCTGCCGATGCAGAAGCAGACGCGGCAGGACATGCTGTGGATCCGTGAACCGTTCCTGTCTTCCAAAGGGGAACTGCCGGGCGTGGTGGTGCATGGCCATACGCCGGCCCGCACGGCGACGGTGCGCCCCAACCGCATCGGTGTGGACACCGGCGCGGTGATGGGCGGCCCGCTCACCTGCGTCGTGCTCGAAGCCGACCGCCTGGGGTTCCTGCATGCGTAGTCGGACCCGCGTCATTGGCCGCCAAGTTGCTTGTCACGGCCGCCACAGTTCTCTAGGGCGTATCCGATGCAGTCGGATCAAACGCCGGTGATTTTGCCCGAACCCCTCGCGGCCGCGACCGATCCCGACCACGAGCGGCTCGCCGCCGCGGTGCGGCGCCTGTCGAAGGCGAGCGTGCTGGTGGTGGGCGACGCCATGCTGGATCGCTACCTTTACGGCGAGGTCGAACGGGTCAGCCCCGAGGCGCCGGTGCCGGTGCTGACGCTGCAGCGGGAGTTGGCGATGCCGGGCGGTGCCGGCAACGTGGTGCGCAATCTCGGTGCCCTCGGCGCGGCGGTCGCCTTCGTATCCGTCGTCGGCGACGACCAGGCGGGCTCGGACCTCACTGGCCTGATCGGTGGCCAGCCGGGGGTGGAGCCCTGGCTGCTGGTGCAGGGCGGCCGCGCCACCACGGTGAAGACCCGCATGGTCGCGCAGGGCCAGCAACTGCTGCGGGTCGATCGCGAGGACACAAGGCCGATCCACCCCAAGCTTGCCGAGCGGATGCTGCGCATCGCCCGCGATGCGATGGCGGCGACCTCGCTGACCGTGCTCTCCGACTACCGCAAGGGCGTGATGACCGGCGAGGTGCCGGCATGGCTGGTGGCGGCGGCGAAACAGTCCGCCCGCCCGGTGGTGGTGGACCTGCGCGGCAGCGATTTTTCCCCGTATGCCGGCGCCGACGTGGTGATGATCTCCCGCCGCGACCTCGCGCGTGCCCTCGGCGTGGCGCTGGAGGACGACGCGGCGATCGCGGAGGCCGCCGTCGGCGTCCGCACGGCGCACGGTTTCGGGGCCGTCGTGGTGACTCGCGCCGAGGACGGGATGACGCTGGCGAGTGCGGGTGGCGCCCGCCACTTCCGCGGCGAGGCAACGGAAGTGTTCGACCTCTCCGGCGCCGGCGACACCGCCGTCGGCACCCTCGCCGCGGCGCTGGCCATCGGCGCGCCGCTGGAGATCGCGGCCCGGCTCGCCAACATCGCCGCCGGCATTTCGATCGGCCGCGTCGGCACCGCGGTGGTGCGCGAGCAGGATTTCCTGAATGCGCTCTCGCCCGAAGGCGGCGCGCTGCGCAAGATCGTCTCGCGCGAAACGGCGGCGGAACAGGTCGAGCGCTGGCGGCGGCGTGGCTGGCGGATCGGCTTCGTGCATGGCGCATTCGAGGGGCCGCGGCCTGGCCATATCCACCTGCTCGCCCAGGCGCGCGCCGCCTGCGACCGGCTGCTGGTCGCGGTGGAAGACGACGCGCAGGTGCACCAGCGCAAAGGCGCGCCGCATCCGCTGCAGCCGGATACGACGCGGGCGGCGCGGCTCGCGGCCCTGCCGGGCGTCGACCTCGTCGTCATCAACGAGGAGGCAGGCCCGGGCAGCCTGCTGCGCCTGCTGCGGCCGGAGATGATCGCGACCGCCGCCGACCCGGGCGGCGACGAGCCGGCCGAGGCCGACCTGGTGCGCGACTGGGGCGGGCTCGTGTTGCACGCGGACCGGCTCGCCGAGACCGCCTGACCGGTTACTCGGCGCGCAATGCCGCGCGCAGATCGGCAGCACCCGCCGGGTCCTCCAGCGCCGCCAGCCGCAGCGCGGCGATCCAGGCGAAGCGCAGCAACAGGCTGCGCCGCCGCGCCGCCGCGAGCGGATGCGCCGGCGCCTCGCGGATCACCTCGGCCCCGCCGACGCTCGCGACGATCAGCCCGACCTCGGCGGGCAGCAGGTCGATCGGGAAATCGTCATCGACCGCGAAATAGAGTGCGTCGGAAAAATCACGGTACTCCGGCCATTTCGCGTCGGTCAGGAAATCGCGGACGCCGGACTTCACTTCGATGCAGGCGAACCCGCCGTCCGGCCTGAGCGCCAGAATGTCGGCCCGGCGGCCGTTGGGCAGCGGCACCTCGTGCACCGGCGCCCAGCCGAGCCGCCCGCACAGCCGCGCCGCCGCGCGCCGCACGGCGAGGCTGCGTTCGGGGAAGGATGGAGCGGTCGGTGCCGGGTCGTCTGCCACGCGCCGCAGTGTAGCGGCGGCGGCGCCGCGCTACAGCAGGCCGTCGATCGCCAGCGCCAGCGTCACGTCCCGCTTGCTCAGGCCCTTGGCGTCGTGCGTGCTCAACACGATCTCGACCTGGTTGAAGGTGTTCGACCATTCCGGATGATGGTCCTGCTTCTCGGCGAGCAGCGCGACGCGGCCCATGAAGCCCCAGGCCTCGGAGAAATCCTTGAAGCGGAAGTGGCGCACGAGGGCGTCGCGCCCGTCCGCGAGGTCCCATTTCGGCAGCGTTGCCGCGAGCCCTGCGCGCTCGGTTTCGGTCAGTTTCGCGACCATTGCTGCAGCTCCGGTAGGGTGTGGAATCGCCCGCTTGACCTGCGCGCCGCGCCCATGCGCTGTTTCCGCCCATGGTAGATCAGGGCACGCCGCGCCGCTTCACAACCCCACCCACGCTCGGCGACATCGAGGCGCTGGCGGAGCGGGCGCTTGCCGACATTCCGGCGCGGCTGCGCCAGCACATCGACAATGTCGGCATCGCCGTCGAGGACATGCCCGACGACGACACGCTCGACGAGATGGGGATCGAGTCCGCCTGGGACCTGACGGGCCTGTATCGCGGCACGCCGCTGCATGTCCGCAGCGTCGGCGAAATCGCCCGCCACCCCGACCTGATCTTCCTCTACCGGCAACCGATCCTGCTGGAATGGATCGAGACCGACGAGGACCTTTATCGCCTCGTGCGCAACGTGCTGCTGCACGAGGTCGCCCACCATTTCGGCTTCAGCGACGCCGAGATCGAGGCGCTGGAGCGCGAAGGCGAGTAAGACGGACGGGCGCCTCAGTGGTTCGGGGTCGTCACGTTGCCGATCACCGCACCGCCGACGGCACCGATGGCAGCGCCGGCCAGCACCGGGCCGCCGACGACTGCCGCCGCGACGCCGCCGACACCGGCACCGATGGCGCCACCGGACAGGGTGCGCTGATCGCGCTCCGACATGCCGGAACAGGCTGCCAGGGATCCGGCACAGACCACCAGGATCAGGCCGCGCTGGACGTGAGTCATCGGGACCTCCCGCTGTGAAGTTGCAAGAAACGTCGACGAAAAAGGCAAAAACCAGACCGGAGCCGGACGATTTCTAGCCGAATTCCAAGTTCCGCCGAGCCACGTGGTGACGCATTCGTGCATGGACAAGATCAATGTTCAGTCAGATGGCGCGACAACCTGGGTCTCCATGCGCTGATCGGCAACTATGCCAATGCGGTTGCTACGTGGGCCCTCAGCGCAGGCAGTACCTCGACGGTGAACCACGGATTCCGCGCTTCCCAACCAACGGTGCGCCAGGATGGATGCGGTAGCGGCAGGTAACGCGGCAAATGAATGCGGAAATCCCGTACCCGTTCCGTCATCGGGCCGGGGCCGAGGGCCGAAATTTGCGCATAGCTGCCGACCAGCAGCGTCAGCCTGACCTCCCGCAACAAGGGCAGGATGCGTGGATGCCAGAGCGGTGCACACACGGCGCGCGGCGGCGCATCGCCGCCGCGCGGCAGGCGACCGGGATAGCACAGGCCGGTCGGCACGATGGCCACGCGGGCTGCATCGTAGAATGCGTCCGGCGACATCCCCAGCCACGACCGCAGGCGGTCGCCGGAGGGGTCGTTCCAGGGAATGCCGGTGCCGTGCACCTTCGTCCCGGGCGCCTGGCCGATGATCAGCAGCCGCGCGGTCGCGGACACGCGCAGGATCGGGCGCGGCCCGAGCGGCAGGTCGGTGCAAAGCGTGCAGGCACGCGCCGCCGCGGCGACGCCGGCCAGCGCCGTGGCTACGTCCATTTCGTCAGCAGGTGCTCGACATAGGCCGGCACCACCTGCGTCGCCGGGCCGTGCCGCACCTCGTCGAACAGCGAGGCGCCCTCCGACGGCTCCAGGTTCAGCTCCACCGTCGTGGCGCGGTCGCGCACGTCGGCCACGAAGCCGGCCGCCGGGTACACATTGCCGGAGGTGCCGACGGCGATGAACAGGCCGCAGCGTTCGAGCGCCGCGTAGATCCGGTCGAGGTGCTGCGGCATCTCGCCGAACCAGACGATGTCCGGGCGCATGCCGCCGCCCAGGAAGCATGCGGGGCAGGGTGTCGCCGCATCGAGATCCTCGGTCCAGGCGTGGCCGGTGTCGCAGCGGGCGCAACGGGCGCGCAGCAGTTCGCCGTGCATGTGGATCAGGCGCCGGTTGCCGGCGCGCTCGTGCAGGTTGTCGACGTTCTGCGTCACCAGCAGGAAGGCGCCGGGCCAGTGCCGCTCCAGCGTCGCCAGCGCCAGATGCGCTGCGTTCGGGGTCACATTGCCGTCAGCAAGTTGCGCGCGGCGGCCATTGTAGAAGGCGTGCACCCGCGCCGGGTCGCGCGCGAATGCCTCCGGCGTGGCGACGTCCTCGATCCGCACCGTCGCCCACACGCCATCCGGATCGCGGAAGGTGGCAAGGCCGGATTCGCGGCTGATGCCGGCGCCGGTCAGGACGACGATGCCAGGAGGCTCGGACATGACGGGCGGATTGTGGCGCTTTCCCGGTCAAGGTGAAAGAGCGGGCCGCCGGTCAGCCCGGCAGAACAGCCTTGCCCGCCTACGACCGGTGAATGCTAGACAATATCCGGTCACGCCGGAGCCGGGATATCTTGCCCGGCCCGCGCCAATAGCTGGGAGTTTCCTCATGGCCCGCTTGATACTCGCAGCGCTGCTGGCGCTGCTGGCGCTGCTGCCGTTGGCAGCCCGCGCCCAGACCGAGCAACAAGCCCTGGTCGATCGTTCCACCCTGACCGTTCAGGACATGTTCGGGCCCGATTCCGCCAGCGACCCGCGCACGCTGCTGAAGCATGCGAAGGGCGTGCTGGTGTGTCCGCGCATCTTCAAGGCCGGGTTCATCCTCGGCGGCCAGGGCGGCAACTGCGTGTTGTCCGCGCGCAGCCCGGGCGGCTGGTCCTCGCCCGCGTTCTACGATGTCGGCAGCGGCAGCATCGGCCTGCAGATCGGGATCCAGGATAGCGAACTCGTGTTCCTGCTGCTGACCGACCACGGGCTGCAGGCGCTGCTCGACAACCAGTTCAAGATCGGCGCGGATGCCTCGATCGCGGTCGCGACGATCGGCGCCGGCGTCGAGGGCGACACCACGGCCGCATTGCGGGCCGATATCGTGGCGTTCGCGAAGAACCGCGGCCTGTTCGCCGGCGTGTCGGTGCAGGGCAGCCTGATCGGCGTCAAAAGCGACTGGAATCAAGCGTATTACGGCCAGCCGCTGGCGGCGCAGCAGATCCTGCTGCAGGGCACCGGCAACAATCCCGGCGCGGCGCCGCTGCGCGAGATGCTGGCGCGCTTCGCCGGCGGGTAGCATAGCCGCCATCGCTCAGGCTACTGTGCCGGGCAATGTCCGGCACAGCCCCGTTCTGGAAGACCAAGCGTCTGGAGGAGATGACCACCGCCGAGTGGGAATCCCTGTGCGACGGCTGCGGCCGCTGCTGCCTGCACAAGCTGCGCTACGAAGACACCGAAGCCCTGGCCTTCACCAACGTCGCCTGCCGGCTGCTCGACCTGCACAGCTGCCAGTGCAGCGACTACACCCACCGCCGCCGCCGCGTGCCGGACTGCGTCCAACTGACGCCTGCGGTGCTGCGCGAGATCGACTGGCTGCCGCCCTCCTGCGCCTATCGCCGGGTGGCCGAAGGCAAGGATCTGGCGTGGTGGCACCCGCTGGTGTCCGGCGACCCGGAGACCGTGCACACCGCCGGCGTCTCGGTGCGCGGCCGCGCCGTGACCGAAAAGCGGGCGGGGCCGATCGAACACCATGTCGTGGACTGGCCCGGGCACGCGCCCCGCGTCCGCCGTGTCCGCGCCCGACCCAAGGAGAACGTCTGATGATGCGCGATGCGCTGTTCGGCGGCGTCAATGCCGCGGTGCTGACGCCGATGCACGCCGACCTGTCGGTGGACCTTGACCGCATGGCGGCGCATTGCCGCTGGCTGCTCGCCAACGGCTGCAACGGCCTCGGTATCCTCGGCACCACGGGCGAAGCCAACAGCCTGGGCGTGTCCGAGCGCATCGCCGTGATGGAAGGGCTGATCGGGCGCGGCATTCCCGCCCGCGTGCTGCTGCCGGGCACCGGCACGACCGCGATCACCGACACCGTGCTGCTGACGCGCCGCGCCGCCGAGCTTGGCTGCCGCGGCGCGCTGTTGCTGCCGCCGTTCTTCTACAAAAGCCCGTCCGAGGATGGGCTGTTCGCCTATTTTTCCGAAGTCGCGAACCGCGTCGGCGGCGACATCCGGCTGTTCCTCTATCACTTTCCCGCGCAGTCGGCGGTGCCGGTCACGGTGCCGCTGCTCGAACGCCTGCTGCCGGCCTTCCCCGGCGTGTTCAAGGGGGTCAAGGACAGCAGCGGCGATTTCGCCAACACGGCCGCCTACGTGCGCAACTTCGCGCAGGATGGGTTCGAGGTGTATTGCGGCGACGACGGTGCGTTGCAGGCCCTGCTGCGCGAAGGCGGCGCCGGCTGCATTACCGCCGCGAGCAATGTCGGCAGCGCCGTCAGCGCCGTGGTCTATGCCAACTGGGACAACGCGATCGGTGCCGAGGCGCAGGTGACGCTCGCCGCGATCCGCAAGGCGGTGACCTCGGCGCCGCTGATCCCGGGCCTGAAGTCGCTGATCGCGCGCAACACCGGCGACGCCGCATGGCAGCGGCTGCGCCCGCCGCATTTGGCGCTCTCGGCGGAGGCCGAGGCACGGCTGTTCGCGGCGTTCGACGCCTGTGGCCTCACGCTCGCCGCCACCTGACAGGGAACCGGCCGATGACCGACGCGACCAAGAGTTTCAGCGACGCGCTGGAGGCTGATGCGCGCCACCGGGCCAAGGGTGCCGGCGTTGCGCCCGCGCCTGCGGCGGCGAGCGAGCACGCCGGATCGTGGGAGTTGCGGTTCCGGCTGGTGAACACGTTCCCGCGCCTGACCCGGCCGCTGTTCACCGCGCTGCGCACCACTCTCGCGCCGTACGGCTACACGCTCTCGCCACTGCATCCGTCGCACGACCTGCACCGGCCGCGGATGCAGACGGAACTGGCGCGCGTCGCGCCGGAGGATCCCGCCCGCTACGCGCCGCTGGTGTTCGAACTGGCGCCGCCGGCCTCCAGCTTGCGCATCTACGTGCGCCAGTTCGGCGGCCGCGCCGCACCCGATTTTGCCGAACGCCGCATCGACCTCGCCGGCCTGCCTGATCTGTCGGCGCTGCAGGCGATCCTGCAGGACTATGTCCGCTGCATGCTGCAAGCGCCGGTCTCGGTTGCTGCCTGACCTGCCGCGGGCGCCTTACGCCGCCTCGGCGTCGATCGCCTGCAGGCTGCGGATGCGCCGCGGCAGCGCGGCGGCGACATAGGTGGCGCCGCTGAGCGCGGTGATCCAGAAGCTGGTCGGCCAGTCCGTGTAGAACGCCAGGACCAGCCCGATCCAGGCCTGCGCGAGTGCCAGCACCACCGACACCGCAAGCCCTGCGCCCAGCCGCGGCGTGATGTGCTGCGCCGTTGCGGCCGGGCAGACCATCAGCGTGAACACCAGCAGCACGCCGACGATCTGGGTGCACTCCGCCGTCGCCAGCGCCACCAGCGCCAGGAACAGCACCGAGATCAGCCGCAGCCGCACGCCGCGCGCCTCGGCCAGTTCCGGTTGCAGCGTCGCGAACAGCAGCGGCCGCGCGATCGCACCGAGGGCGGCGATGCTGGCGAGGCCGAGCCCGAACAGGGTCCAGATCGTCCCGACGTTGACGCCGAGCACGTTGCCGAACAGCAGCGCCGTCGCCTGGGTCGCGTAAGCGGTGAAGAAATGCAGGAACAGCAGCCCAAGCCCGAGCGCCATCGACAGCACGATGCCGATCGCCACGTCGCGGTTGTGCAGCCGCTCGCCGATCAGCCCCATGCCGATGCCGCCGGCGACCGTCATCAGCACCATGCCCCACAGCGGCGAGGCGCCGATCAGCACCGCGCCGGTGGCCCCGGTGAAGCCGACATGCGATAGCGCATGGCCGGCGAACGTCTGGCCGCGCAGCACCAGGAAATACCCCACCAGCCCCGCCAGCACCGCGACGATGCCGGATGCGACGAAGGCGTTGCGCATGAAGTCGTAGTCAAGCATGGCGGTGGTGCTCCCGCTCCATCTCATGGGCGCCGGACATCACGAAGATGCGCCCGGCGAGGCGCACCACGTCGATCGGCGCGCCGTACAGCCGGGACAGCACCGGGCCGGTGATCACCTCGTCCACCGTGCCCAGCGCCGCGTGGCCGCCGCCGAGGTAGAGCACGCGATCCAGCGCCCCGAGCAGCGGGTTCAGTTCGTGGGCGGAAAACAGCACGGCGATGCCGAGGCGCTGCTGCAACGACCGCACCAGTTCGACGACGCCATGCTGGTGGTGCGGGTCGAGACTCATCAGCGGTTCGTCCAGCAGCAGCAGGCGCGGCCGGCCGAGCAGCGCCTGCGCCAGCAGCAGCCGCTGCCGCTCGCCGCCGGAGGTTTCGCGCAGCGGCCGGCGCGCAAGGTCGGTCGCGCCGACCAACGCGAGCACGCGCTCCACCTCCTGCCGCTCGGCGCGGCCGAGCAGCGGCAGGCCCCAGCGATGGCCAGCTACCGCGCTCGCCACGAAGTCCCAGCCGCGCAACTGCATGCCGGCGGCGGTGCGGAACTGCGGCATGTAGCCGACCGCCGCGTTGCCGTATTCGGTGGGCGCACCCAGCACCCGGATGCTGCCGCGCGCCGGCCGCATCAGGCCGAGGATGGCGCGCATCAGCGTGGTCTTGCCGGCCCCGTTCGGGCCGAGCACGCCGACGAACTCCTGGTCCTGCACGGCGAAGCTGACGCCGGCGAGCACGGTGCGCCCGCCCAGCGCCAGCGTCAGATCCGCGACCTCGACGGCGCTCACTGTTGCACTTTGGGGCTCCCGCTCAGGAGCCGGGGCTGGAGAGGGCGGCGTCGACGGCCTGCAATTCACCGAGCATCCAGTCCTGGAATTTCGGGCCGGGCGGTTCAGTCTCGGTGACGCCGACGACCGGGATCTTGGCCGCCTGGGCGATGCCGAGCAGCCGCTTGGCCGCCTCGTCGCTGGCTTGGCTGTTGTAGAAGAACAGTTTCACCCGATGGTTGCGCAGATCGCCTTCGAACGCTGCGACGTCGGAGGCGCTGGGCTCGGTGTCGTTCATCACCGCGATCTGGAACCGCTCGTTGCGCATCTTGAGCCCCAATGCCGCCGCCATGTAGCCGAACACCGGCTCGGTCGCGGTGACCGGCGTGCCGGCGTATTTGTCGTGCAGGGCCTTCACCTTCTCCTGGATCGGCCTGAGGCTGGCAAGGAAGCTGTCGCGCCGGGCTTCGTAGTCCGCCTTGTGCGCCGGGTCCGCGGCGGCGAGCGCAGCGGCTAGCGCCTTGGCGTAGGCCGGCATGGTCGGCGGGTCGTACCAGAGATGCGGATTGTCGCCGGATTTCCGGTGCACCAGATCGGCGATCGTGATGACCTTGCGCTTGGCCGACGGGCTGGCGCCGAGCAGTTTTTCGATCCACGGGTCATAGTCCGCGCCGTTGGCGACGACGATCTGGGCGTTGGCGAGGTTGCGGGCGACCGAGGGGCTCGCCTCGAACATGTGCGGATCGTCGTCCGGGTTGCTCAGGATGCTGGAGACGGTCACGTCGGGCCCGGCGATCTGCTGGGCGACGTCGCCGTAGAAATTCTCCGCTGCGACGATGCTGATCGGCGCTGCCGCTGCTGCCGGGCGAAGTCCGCCTGCCCCCAACAGCAGCGCCGCCAGCGCGGCACTTCCGACGATCCATCGCATTCCGCCATCTCCCGCGTGCCTCCAGCCGGTCCATCGCGGCTGGTAGTTGGAATGTTATAACATAACACTCCACGCGTCCAGCCCCGGCGACGTGCGCTGATCGAGAATGATGTGCGCATAGGGAACAACTGGCGATTGTGCTGCTGCAGCGAAGACGTCACTCTCCGTCGATGGACTCGGGAAATTCGGAGCTGGTGGCGCTGCCGGGCGGGCCTGCCCTGGTGGAATGGCGACGCAGCGCCCGGGCGCGTCGCGTGAGCCTGCGCATCGATCCGCGCGGCGGCGCGGTGGTGGTGACGCTGCCGCCGCGGGCGGCGCGGACGGCCGGCGTCGCCCTGTTGATGAACCATGCCGAATGGGTCGCGGCGCGGCTGGCCGCCCTGCCAGGGCCGATCCCGTTCGCCGACGGCGCCATGGTGCCGCTGCATGGCGCCATCCATCGCATCCGCCGCATGCCCGGCCTGCGCGGCGTCCGAATCCAGGACGGCGAGCTGCTGGTCGGCGGCGAGGCGGACCTGCTGGAGCGGCGGGTGGCGGAATTCTTCCGCGCCGAGGCGCGCCGCAGTTTTGGCGAACTGGTGCGCCGTAAGGCGGTCGTCGCCGACGTCGTGCCCCGCCGCGTCACGGTGAAGGACACAAGAAGCCGCTGGGGCAGCTGTGCGGCCAACCGCGACCTGGGCTTCAGCTGGCGCCTGGTGATGGCGCCCGCGCATGTGCAAGACTACGTGGCGGCGCACGAGGTGGCACATCTGCGCCACATGAACCACGGCCCGCGCTTTTGGGCGCTGGTGGCGGAGCTGACGCCGCACGCCGAGGCGGCGATGGCATGGCTGCGCGGCAACGGCCCGAAACTGCTGCGGGTCGGATAAACCTCAGTCGGCCAGCCAGCGCAGTGCCCGCGCGACCGAGCGTTCGACCGCGGCCTTGCCGTCCGCCATGATCGCGCGATCCCACCACGCGCCGTAGACGCGCTCGAACGCGAACGGCTGCACCGCGGCGGCGATGCGGCGGACCGCGTTCGGGCCGAGCGGGATGAAGTTCGGGTAGCTGCGCATGAAGCTGGCGGTGGCGCGGTCGGCCGAGACCTGCACGATGTCGCCTGAGAGGAGCGCGCCGCGGCCCTCGGCGCCGCCGGGCCAGTGCAGCATGGTCGCGCCGTCGAAATGCCCCGGCGCGCTGATCAGCGTCAGGTCGCCGGGCAGCGTGTGCGTCGCCCCCGACCAGAACCGCAGCGCCGGGTCCGGGCGCATGACGTGTTCGCGGTCGGCTTCGTGCAGCCATACCGGCGCATCGAAGGCGTGCGCCCATTCGACCATGCAACTGTAGTAGTGCGGATGCGAGATCGCGATGGCGGCGATGCCGCCGAGCGAGCGGACCAGATCGACGGTGGCGTCGTCGATCAGCGTGATGCAGTCCCACAGCACGTTGCCCCCGGGCGTGCGCAGCAGCAGCGCGCGCTGGCCGATGGCGAATGCCGGAAACGTGCCGATCCCGTAGAGGTCCGGCTCGTGCCGGCGCCACGCGTTGGCATACGGACCGCGCATGCCCTCCAGCGTCGTCCAGCTTTGGCCGCCAGGCGGCAGGAACTGGCGCTCGTCGAGGCAGATCGGGCAGGCGCCGGGCGGCGCGCCGGCGGGCGGGTACTGGGTGCCGCAGGTCACGCAGATGAACGCAGGCATCGCAACGCTCCAGGCTGCCGGTGCCGCAGCATGGCGCGCGGCCGCGCCGCTGGCGAGGGGGCTACGACCGCGCCGGCAGCACGATGTCCTGCGAGTGGCAGAGGTCGAGCCCGCCCATGTCCTCGGCCGCCTGCTCGGTGCCGAACAGGATGCGCGCGGCGAAGCGGCAGATCCCGGCCGGGCGGGCGAAGGCGATCGACACGTTGGCGCCGTTCTGCAGCCCGGCGTTGCCGAGCAGTTCGGGGCCGTGCTCGCTGCCGTTCTCCGGGAACACATAGAGCCCCGCGACGTGCCGGCCGGTGCGGTTGGTGACGCTGAGCTGCACCATCTCCTCGCCCGGCTGCGCCTCGGTCGGCACCGTGTCGGCCGTGGTCCAGCCGGGTTCGATCGCGATGCGGCGGGCGGCGCAGACATCGATGCCGCGGCGTTCCTCGGCGCTACGGTTGTCGAACACCACCCGCAGGTCGGCGATGCAGTCGCCGCGGTAGTGGACGGTGGCGGCCTCGCCGACCGAGATGCTGGTGTTGCCGAGCCGGTCCTCGCCCCAGTCGCCGGCGTCGCTGGGGGAGACCAGCACCTGCTGGATCGGCCGCGACGCCCGGTTGTCGATGGTCAGGTCGTGCTCGGGCGCCGGTGGTGGCGCCGAGGCGTTCGATCCGTCGAACGCCTCCACATGCACGCGGCACACGTTGACCGCATGCGCGTCCTCGCGGCTGGCGTCCTCGTAGACCACCTGCACGTCGAACTCGCAGTCGCGCAGACGGCCGAGTTTGAGCCGTGCGGTCTGCCCCGGCGGCAGGGTTTCGTCGCCGAGCCGGTCCTCGCCCCAATGGTCGGCGCTGGCGGGCGAGACATAGATCTCGTTGATCGCCTGGGTGCTGTGGTTGGCGACCGTCAGGTCGCGGTCCCCGGCCGGAAGCTGGTCTGCCCGCGCTGTCCCGCCGCAGCCGGCGACGAGAAGGACGGCGAACAGGCAAGCCGCGGCGGAGCGCATGACACCCTCGTTCAACCCCTCGCCGCTGGCGCGCGTGCCATGGCGTGCGACGATTTCCTCCGCTTTCCCGCGTTTTCGGCTCGCATGCAAGACATTGCGCTGCACCATGCGCGCATCGCGGAATTCGTGTTGCAGCCGCGCCGGGGCGGCCCCAAATCTGCCCGCATGAGCGATCGCAAGACCGAAACGACCCCGCCGCCGGCCGAGCCGCCCAAGCCGGCCGTGCCGGCACCGATGCCGAAGGAGATCGGCGGCCCGCCGGGTCCGGAGCCGACCCGCTACGGCGACTGGCAGTACAAGGGCCGCTGCACCGACTTCTGAGCCGGACCCTGCTTGCGCAACGGCCCGCACCGGCGCTACCTGCGCCGGTTTGCTCTCGCGAAGGATACCGGGTCAGATGCGTGTGAAGGACGTCAAGAAGGTCGTGCTCGCCTATTCGGGCGGCCTCGACACCAGCGTGATCCTGCGTTGGCTGCAGACCACCTACAAATGCGAGGTGGTCACCTTCACCGCCGACCTCGGCCAGGGCGAGGAGCTGGAGCCGGCGCGCAAAAAAGCGGAGATGTTCGGCGTCAAGGAGATCTTCGTCGACGACCTGCGCGAGACGTTTGTGCGCGATTTCGTCTTCCCGATGTTCCGCGCCAACGCGCTCTATGAGGGCCAGTATCTGCTCGGCACCTCCATCGCCCGACCGCTGATCGCCCAGCGCCAGATCGAAATCGCCGAACAGGTCGGCGCCGACGCGGTCGCGCACGGCGCCACCGGCAAGGGCAACGACCAGGTCCGCTTCGAGCTCAGCTACTACGCGCTGAAGCCCGACATCAAAATCATCGCCCCCTGGCGCGAATGGGACCTGACGAGTCGGACAAAACTGCTGGAGTTCGCCGAGGCCAACCAGATTCCGATCGCCCGCGACAAGCGCGGCGAGGCGCCGTTTTCGGTGGACGCCAACCTGCTGCATTCCTCGTCCGAGGGAAAAATCCTCGAAGACCCGGCGGTCGAGGCCGACGAGATCGTCTACCAGCGGACCATCCGGCCCGAGGACGCCCCCGATCAGGCGACGGTGGTTTCCGTCGAGTTCGCGCAGGGCGACGCGGTCGGCATCGACGGCGAGTTGCTGAGCCCGGCGACGTTGCTGACCCGGCTCAACGCGCTCGGCCGCGCCAACGGCATCGGCCGGCTCGATCTGGTGGAGAACCGCTTCGTCGGCATGAAGTCGCGCGGCGTCTACGAGACCCCGGGCGGCACCATCCTGCTCGCCGCGCATCGCGGCATCGAGAGCATCACGCTCGATCGCGAGGCGGCCCACCTCAAGGACAGCCTGATGCCGCGCTATGCGGAGCTGATCTACAACGGCTTCTGGTTCAGCCCCGAGCGCCGCATGTTGCAGGCGCTGATCGACGAATCGCAAAAATCCGTCAGCGGTCGGGTGCGGCTGAAGCTGTACAAGGGCAATGTCAGTGTGATCGGCCGCGAGAGCCCGAACAGCCTGTATTCGATGAAGCACGTCACGTTCGAGGACGACCAGGGCGCGTACGACCAGTTCGACGCGCAGGGTTTTATCAAATTGAACGCGCTGCGGCTGCGCCTCGGCGCGATGGCGGGCCGCAAGGGGGGAAGCCTGTAGCCATGACACTTTCGATGTATTCGGCATCGGTGCCGGCGTTCCGGCGCTACCTAACGGCGCTGTCCGGCGTGCTGGCCAAGGGCGCCGCCTTCGCCGAGGCGAAGAAGATCGACCCCTCGGTGCTGCTGCAATCCCGGCTGGCACCGGACATGTTTTCGCTGGTCGGGCAGGTGCAGCGCGTCAGCGACAACACCAAGGGCGGCATCGCCCGGCTGGCCGCCGTCGAGGCGCCGAAATTCGCCGACGAGGAAACGACCTTCCCCGAGGCGCTGGCCCGCATCGCCCGGACTCTGGATTTCATCGGCTCGGTTCCGGCGGAAAAATTCGACGGCAGCGAGACGCGCGAGATCGTGCTGACGATGCGCGCCGGCGAGGTGCGCTTCACCGGCCAGGACTATCTGTTCAACTTCGTCTTCCCGAACGTGCTGTTCCACTGCACCACCGCCTACGCCATCCTGCGCCACAACGGCGTCGAGATCGGCAAACGCGATTTTCTGGGCGCGACGTGACCGGCAGGATGGCGACTGCGCAGCGATGACCGCTGCCGCCGCCTTCCTGCTGGCGTTTCCGGCGCTGTTTTCGATCGTCAACCCGGTCGGCACGGCGTTCATCTTCGATGCGGTCACGGCACATCTGACGCACGCCGACCGCGCGCGCATCGCCGGGCGGGTCGGGTTCTATTCGCTGCTGGTGATGCTCGGCGCACTCTGGGCCGGCACCTACATCCTGAACTTCTTCGGCATCACGATTTCGGCCCTGCGCATCGGCGGCGGCACGGTGGTGGCGCTGAACGCATGGCACCTGCTGAACGCGCCGGAGCACCAGGAGGCGCGCAAGCAGGAACAGGCGGGTCCGGACAAGCAGGCCGGGCTCGACATGGCGTTCTTCCCGCTGACCATGCCGTTCACCACCGGGCCGGGCACGATCTCGGTCGCCGTGGCGCTCGGCGCCGAGCAGCCGGCCCCCGGGCTCGGGCTGCTGATGTTCTTCCTCGGCGTGAGCGGCGCGGCGGCGGCGATCGCGGTTCTGGTCTGGGTCTGCTACCGCTCGGCCGACCGGGTGGCGGCGTGGCTCGGGGCGACGGCGCGCCAGACGGTCTCGCGCATGATGGCGTTCCTGCTGCTCTGCCTCGGCGTGCAGATCCTGATCAGCGGGATCGAGGGGGTCGCGCTGAGCCTGAAGGGCATCGGCTGAGCCTCAGCGCGCGATGGCACAGTCGTGGTCCTGCAATTCCTCGCCGCTGGCACGGTCGCCGATGGGCACGTCCACCTGATCGTCGAGCAGCACGAATCCGTCGCGTCCGTCCGGGAATGTCTCGGCCACCACCACCAGCGTGTGCCGGCCGATGCCCGCGGGCCCGACGCCCGGGTCGTCGGCCAGCAGCCGGAACGGGTTGTCCGAAAGGTCCGCCCCATCCAGCCGGCGGGCGCGGTAGGCGTGGCCCGCCAGCGGCAGCGATGCCCAGGCCGCGCCGATCTGCGGCAGCTTCGGTGCCAGCGCCGCTGCGACGTCGGCACGGACGCAGTCGATATGGATGTGCAACTGGTTCTGCGTCCGCCCATAGGGCGAATTGATCGCCAGCGAGATCGACGACCGCGGCAGCGCATGGCCGATCTTGGCGAGGAAGTATTTTCGCGCAGCCCAGGCGGCGGCAAAGAAATTCGGCTCGCCCGGCGCCAGAATGGCGGCATCCTCGATGCCGGTGATCTTCTGGGTCGGCATGACGAGGTACTGGGTGGCGCCGTCGCGGTCCTTCAGCACCACCCAGCCGCTCGGCGAGTCCGGCGGCAGGTCGACCTCGGCGCAGGGGGCGGGGCTGCCGCTGGTGACGAAGTTGCGGACGCAGTGGTTGTGCAGCAGTTTCCACAGCGCATCCGCATCGCTCGCCTCGGCCGGCCCGACCGTCGCAAGCAGCAGCAGCGCGAGCAGGCGCAACAGGCGGGTCGGGGCGGGCATCGGGGCGCTCCTGGCTGACCGCCGATGCTGGTCGGCGCGGCGTCGCCGGGTCAAGCGGCGACCGGCCGCTCCAACTCAGCCCGGAACGTGTCGCGGATATGCGCGGCCAGCGCGTCCGTCACCGGCTGGCGCGGCTCGCGTGCCTTCATCAGCAGGATGCCGGCGTCGCCGAGCACCGGCAGCGGGTCGCCGGGCGGCAGCACGCGCACCCCGGGCGGCACCGCCGTCAGCGGCGACACGCTGACGGCCAGCCCCGCCACCACCGGCGTGAGCGTGCCGGCCTGTGTCTCCGACATGTAGGCGATCCGGTAGCGCCGCCCGGCCCCCTCCAGCGCGCGCACCGCCGCCCGCCGCCAGGAGCAGTCGCCGGCGGCCAGCGCGACCGGCAGCGGCTCCAGCCGATGCGGCGAATGCCGTTCCGAGGTGATCCAGACCAATGGCCCGCGCCACAGCAGGTCGGCCGGCCAGTTTGGCGGCTCATGGCCCTCGGAGACCAGCGCCAGGTCGAGTTCGCCGGCCTTCAGCTTGGCAAGCAGCGGCGTGGAACTGGAGCAGGTGACGTCGACGTCGACCGACGGATGGCTCTCGGCGAACCGCCGCAGCACGCCCGGGATGTAGCGCAGAGCGTAGTCGTCCGGCGTGCCGAGCCGCACCGTGCCGTGCATCTGCGGCGCGCGGAACGTGTTCCAGATCTCCTCGTTCAGCGCCAGCACCTCGCGGGCACGGTCGAGCAGATACCGGCCATGCGGCGTGAGCGAAACAGACCCGCCCTTGCCGCGCATCAGCACGCGCTGGCCGAGCAACGCCTCCAGGCGCTGCACCTGCATGGAAACCGCGGATTGCGTGCGGCCGGTGCGCTCGGCGGCACGGGTGAAGCTGCCTTCCTCGGCGATATACGCAAAGGCGCGCAGCAGGTCGGGGTCCAGGCCCGCGGTCATGTTCATGGACATCAAGATTGCTGATTTCGGGGATCAATGCAATTCGTTTCTCTTATCCCCCTGCCGTTCCCATCTTGGTTGTCATGGACGGCAACCGAGAAGGATCCCGGTCATGAGCACTCTCACAGTCACTTTCCCCCCCATCAGCCAGCTCGGCAGCGGGCTTGGGCGCGCGGCGGCAAGCCTGATCGCCCGGTTGCAGTATGCGCGCAAGCAGCGCGAGACCCGGCGGTATCTGGAGCAGATGGACGACCACATGCTGCAGGACCTCGGCGTGTCGCGGGCGCAGGCGCTGTTCGAGCTCGACCGCCCGACGGTCGGCTGGCGGCCGAACGACTGACGCCCGAACGAATGGGGCCCGAACGATTAGGGCCCGAACGATTAGGGCAACGTCGCGTGATCGCGTCCTCCTGCCATTGTCGCCACCCGGCCCGGTGCTAGGCTGCGGCGAACAACGGCGGGAGGAACGCCATGCTCACCCCAGAACAACTTGATGAGTATTCGCGCGTCGGTGCGATCGTCGTGCCGGGCGTGCTCTCGGCCGACGAAGTGGCACGGCTGCGCGCCGTGACCGACGGGTTCGTCGAACGCGCGCGCCATCTGACCGCGCATGACGACGTGTTCGACCTTGAGGACAGCCACACCCCGAAACAGCCGCGCGTGCGGCGCATCAAGTCGCCGCATTTGCACCATCCGGACTATGCGGCGCTGGTGCGGCATCCGCGCATCGTCGAGGTGCTGACCGATCTGTGGGGACCGGATCTGCGTTTCGACACCGCCAAGCTGAACCTGAAATCCGCGGGCTTCGGCGCCGCGGTGGAGTGGCACCAGGATTGGGCCTTCTACCCGCACACCAATGACGACCTCGCCGCGGTCGGCGTGATGATGGACGACATGGAGCTGGAGAACGGGCCGCTGCTGATCGTGCCCGGCAGTCATCGCGGTCCGGTCCACGACCATCACGCGGACGGCCGCTTCTGCGGCGCGATGGACCCGGCGAGCTGCGGCGTGGATTTCTCCAAGGCGGTGCCGCTGACCGGGCGCGCCGGCTCGATCACCGTGCATCACGTGCGCACGGTGCATGGGTCTGCGCCAAACACCTCCAACCGCGACCGGCGCCTGCTGCTGTTCCAGTTCCGCGCCGCCGACGCGTGGCCGCTGCTCGGCTTTCCGGCCGGCATCGAGGCCTACGATGCGCTGATGGTCGCCGGCCGGCCGGGCGAGCCCCGCGTCGCGCCGGTGCCGGTGCGCCTGCCGCTGCCGCCGGCGGAGCACCAGGGTTCGATCTACGAGAACCAGAAAGGCGCCGGCCGGCATTATTTCGCCATGCCGGAGCCGGCGGTGGCTGC
>Ga0302314_10000905_pt1 | contig 55266 bp, 59 predicted proteins | sample III_Palsa_N2_3_FD_200533 | JGI IMG/M metagenome (GOLD analysis project Ga0302314, IMG submission 200533) | Peat permafrost microbial communities from Stordalen Mire near Abisko, Sweden - III_Palsa_N2_3 | ecosystem: Environmental > Terrestrial > Soil > Palsa > Peat permafrost | place: Sweden... | reverse complement strand
TTGCTTCCGCCGCAGTGTCGGCCCTGGCTTCGGCATTGCCGAGCAGGAACTCGTTGGTGATGCGGCCCACTTCAGCCCAGCTGCGCTTGTTTTCCAGATCGAGGAAATGCCCGGTGGCGGGCACCGTGACGAAGCGGCTGTGGCGGATGTACTGCGACAGCGGACGGATATCGCTGGCGGTGGTGTACTCGTCCAGTTCGCCGTTGACGAACATCACCGGGATCTTGATGCCGACAAAGCGGTTGACGTAGCGCTGCGAGTCGAGCTGGCGGATCTGCTGCATGTGAAAGGCGATCTGCGAATACTCGTGTTCCGCCAGGTTGCTCAGGTAGCGGTAGTTGTAAAGCTTGAGCAGGCGCGGCAGATACTTGCCGACGGTGCTGTTGAGCAGGGACGAGGCGCCGGCCTGGTCGTTGGTCTCGAGGAAGCGCTGACCCTTGTCCAGGTAGTCCAGCATCGCCGCATTGAGCTTGGGCGAGAACGAGCCGATCACCGCCTTCTTCACCGACTTGGGCGAGCGCGACAGCGCCAGCAGCGCGGCGACGCCGCCCCAGGAGATGGAGATCAGGTGGCTGGGCTCGAAGCGGCCGATGAGGAAGGACAGGATGTCGACCTCGTCGTCCTTGGTCAGCAGGGCGCTGTTGTCGTTGTGCTGCTTGGACTGGCCGGCATACGGCAGGTCGTAGAGCACGACGTTGAAATGCGCCCGCAGATACTTGACCGTCTGGTTGAACGAGGTGGTGGTGGCCAGCGCCCCATTCACCAGGATGACGGTCTCGAAGGAGGGGTCGATCCGGTAGTGTTCAACGTATACCTTGAACCCACCCGGGATGCTGATCAGCAAGGCTTCCGGTTCCATAAAAGTTTCCCTGTGCCACGACTATGTTTAAACGGTTCTAGGCCCGTTATTAGTTTTTGCGGCAATGCAAACATCCCGCCGCGACCGCAATCTCTGCCCGACTCGCGCTGTCACGATCGCGCCCGAATGGCGTGACCGCAGGCGGCCCGAACCGGCCGCCTCGTGGAATCACCCGTCGAATCACCATTGCTGGTGGAAGTTTTTTCGGGTGATTCCTCTCCCGTATCGCACGCCGCGTGCCAACATTTGAATCATCGTTTAGCGGCAAATTCCGGTTACACGAACATTACAAAACGATCGAGTCGGGGCATGCGGAAATACTTTGCGTCGCCGCGTCCGTGCCGCTGTTGCGGCAGTCCCGTCCATCTTCCCCATCTCACCGGATCGGCATGAGCAGCGCATTTCCGACGGCGGCCGCTCGTTGCCGGGCATGCATGGCGCGGCGGTGCTTTGCAGCCCATTGTTCCCGGTCGTCTTCCTGGGCGAAGATATGACCGGATCGTCAGGCGGCCATAGCTTGGGAGGCGACGTGCTGGTTGAATACAAACCGAACGTGAAATGGGGCCTTTGGGTCGGGCTGTTGCTGCAAGTAAGCTGCGGCTCCCTGCTGGCCTGGCGCATCTACAACTCGCCGGACCAGAATGCGGCGCTTGCGGATGTCTCGAATCTGGCCGTTGCCGCCATTCTGCTCGGCGGGGTCTACTGCTGGGCGCTGGGCTGCGGCGACTATGCCCGGGGCAAGGGCCACGACGGATCGATCGGGTCGGTGCTGAGCCTGTTGAGTCTGCTTGGCCTGTTCATCCTGTGGGTGATGCCGGATCGCCATCCCTTCGATGCGTTCGGACCGCGCAGGCTGCCCCCGACCACCGCTCCAGCCGCTGCGCCCGTGGTGGCCGTAGCGACCCTCGCATCCCCCGCAGCTGCGGCAGCGCCATCGGTTTCGCCGCCGCCGCCCCTGCCGGGCGCGGACCCGGCCGGCAGCCGCTGGTATTACGCCAAGGGCGGGGAAACCCTGGGCCCGATGGCCGAGCCGGCCATGCTCGAAATGGCGCAGACCGGCTACCTGAAGCGATCGGATCTGGTGTGGAAATCGGGCTTGCAGAACTGGCTTCCCGCCGAGTCGCAATTCGGCAGAGTCTTCAACCAGGCGACGCAGCCGATTCCGGAGCCGGCGGTGTTGCCGCCGCCAGCGCCAGCAGCAATATCGGCACCGGCACCGGCACCGGCACCGGCACCGGCAGCACCGGTATCAGAAGCAGCAGCAGTATCAGCAGCACCAATCGCAACACCGGTCGCAGCAGTCATACCAGCGCCAAAGCCTGCACCAGAGGCGGCAGCAATAGCGGCGCCCATGGCGGCACCGGCAGCGGCGAAAGTCGCGCAGACCCGCGCCGTGGCCCGGGTGAAGCGGCCGAGCCGATCGGCGTCGAAAACATCCACCTTCATCTGGGCCATCGGCTTGCCGCTAGGGGCGCTGCTGGTTCTCGGTCTTTCGGCGCTGACGCTGTGGCCGCAAGACACCATGCGGCTTTGGTCGGCTGTGCGGCAGGCCATTTCGCAAAAGTCCGACTCACCCGTCCAGGCCGCGTCGGCCGTGCCGGTACAGCCGCCGCCAGCGGCCACGGACGCCGAGCCCGCAGCGGCAATGGAGGCTCCGCTGCCTTCCCCGGCGCCCGCACCGGCACCTGTGCTGACACCCAAGCCATCGCCGCTGCCTGCCGTCGCGGTGACCGGCACCTACCAGCGCGTCGACCCCGCCCCGGTCAACAACCCGAAGACCCATGCCTCCTCCCACGCCGAGCTGCTGCTGCAACAGATGAACCCGCGCCTGCTCCAGTTCGACGTCCGCTTCGAGTGGACCACCGCGCCGCATGTGCACACCATGCAGCGCGAGCTCAAGGGCATTGCGAAAGGGCAGGGTGACGGCAGCTTCGTCTACGATTACGTGAATCCGGTTGGCGTGCATGCCGCTGTCGGCGGCCACTGCCTGGAGATCCAGTTCCAGCAGGGCAGCGCCAGGCTCATCGTGCCGCCGGATGCGCCGGACGCCTGCATCGATACCTTGGGGATGGCCGGCTTGTACGCGCGTACCGCTTCTCCGCAGACACGCTCTCCCGGCTGAGCCGGAGCCGCATGGAAGCAGAAGCCGTCATGTCGATTGCACACAGGGCTACAGCGGCTGCCCGGTATCGACACCGATTGTTTTACTTGCCGACGTAGTCGACGCGCCAGATCGAGTTGGAGCCGTCGTCCGTGACCAGCAGGGAGCCGTCGGGTGCGGTGACCACGCCGACCGGGCGTCCCCATACACGGCCATCCGGCAGCACGAAGCCGGTGAGGAAATCCTGGTACTCGCCGCTGGCCTTGCCGCTCTGGTGCAAGGGGACCCGGATCACTTCGTAGCCGACCCGCACCGCCTTGTTCCAGGAGCCGTGCTCGGAAGCGAAGAGGTCGCCGCTGTATTCAGGCGGAAAGCGCTTGCCCTGGTAGAAAGCGATTTGCAGGGAAGCGTTGTGCGGCTGGAGCAACACCTCGGGCACGATGACCCGGTCTTTCAGCTCGGGATGCTTGCCGGCATGACGCGGATCCTGATGGGCGCCGATATACCACCAGGGCCAGCCGTAGAAACCGTTCCCGCGTACCGGGGTGATGTAGTCCGGCACCAGGTTGTCGCCCAGCCCATCGCGCTCGTTGACGGTGCACCAGAGCTGCCCGCTGACGGGATCGACGGCCAGCCCGGAGGGATTGCGGATGCCATAGGCGTAGACGCGCTGGTGGGAGCCGTCCGGGTCGAAGGCCAGGATGTCGGCGCGGTTCTTCTCGGCCGGGCTGGTATCCGGATCGTCGACGTTGGAGCCCGAGCCCACCGCCGCGTACAGGGTCTTGCCGTCCAGCGAGAACTGCAGGTCGCGCGTCCAGTGGCCGTTGCCGTGCGGCAGATCGGCGATGTGTTGCGCCGCCCCGGCCGCCTGCAGGTCGCCGCTGCGATAGGGGAAGCGCAGGATCGCGTCGGTATCGCCGACGTAAACCCATTGCGGATCGGGACCGGCCGGGTAGAAGGCGATGCCATAGGGCCGGTTCAGGCCGCCGGCGAAGACTTCCGTGCGTGCAGGCTTGCCGTCCGCCGTCATGCCGCGAAACACGCGGATGCGCCCGGCGCCGCTTTCCGCGACGAAGACGTCGCCGTTCGGCGCCACGCGGATCACCCGCGGCGTGGACAGACCTTCGGCGTAGAGGCCCACCTTGAAGCCCGCGGGTGCCTTGGGCCAGGCATCCGCGGGACGCTGCACGATGCTCGGCGCATTGCCGGCCGAGCCGGTGGCGTAGGGCGCCGGCAGATCGCTAACGCCGATCTTGCGTACCGTTCCCGGCGCCTCATAGCGGAAGTCGGTGAAGGGCGGCGGCGGTGGCGGCGCGGCGATCGCGGCGCCCGGGGCGGACGCTGCCGTCGAAGATGGCGCGGCGGCCGGCGTACCGGTCAGTGTCTTCAGATAGGTGACGATCTGCCAGCGCTGCTGCTCCGGCAGCGAAGCCCAGGAGGGCATGCCGTTGTTGACGGCGCCCTTGCTGATGAACCAGAAGACTTCGCCATCCGCCGCCTGCTGCACGCGGCCATGCGCCAGTGCCGGAATATTGCCGGTGCCCTCGGCATTGCGCCCATGGCAGGCGGCGCAGTTGGCGGCATACAGCCCGCCGCCGGCCGCGGCGGCCGCTGCCTGTCCCTGGTAGGGATTGACGAGCTGCGCCGCCGAGGCCGGCGCCTGATGGAACGCGGCCGGGTCGGCCGCTCCCGACGGCAAAGCCAGGAACAATCCCAGGAAGCCGCTGGCGGCAAGCAGCAGTTGCGCCCGCAGGCTGAGCGGCGGTTCGAGAGTCCGGTTGGCCAAGATGGTGTCTCCGCTTGTATGGGGCTTAGTGCGAAAGCGGCGGAAAAAGTTCGCGGGCCGCGCCTCAGGCCGCCGCGCGTTGCGGCGGGGCCATGAACTCCGGCCCGACCGGTGTATCCAGTTCGCGCCGCAGGATACCGTCGATGTCCTGCATGGTCTGCGCATCCAGTTTCCAGCCGAGCGCGCCAGCCACCGCATCGAGCTGTGCAGGGTGCCGGGCGCCCCACAAGGCGACCGTGGGACCGCGATCCAGCACCCAGCGCACGGCCAGGCTCAGCACATCGCGGCCGAAGCGCTCCCGCGCCAGCCCGTCCAGGGCGCGCACGGCCTCGATATAACGCGAGCGCAGCCATGCGTCGGCGAACTTGGGATCGGAGCGCCGCAGGTCATCGCCTTCGAACTGCGTTTCGCCGCTGATGCGGCCGCTGAGCAGGCCGCGGCACAGCGCGCCGTAAGCCAGCACAGTGAGGCCGCTGTCTGCGGCGTAGGGCAGCACGTCGGCGTCGATGCCGCGTTCGAACAGGTTGTAGGGCGGCTGCACCGTGTGCAGGGGCGCAACGGCGCGGAACGCTTCCATCTGCGCCGGGTTGAAGTTGCTGACGCCGATCGCGCGGATCTTGCCGTCGCGATACATGCGCGACAGCTCCGCGGCCACGTCCTCGATCGGCACCAGCGGGTCCGGCCAGTGGATCTGGTACAGGTCGATGAAGTCGGTGCGCAGGCGGCGCAGAGAATCCTCCAGCTCCTGCCGCAGCCGTGCCGGGCGGCTGTCGCGGCGCGGCTTGCCGCTGCTCCACTCCAGCCCGGCCTTGGTGGCGATCACCGCCTGCTGGCGCAGGGCCGGCGTGCTCAGTGCCTTGCCGACGATGCTTTCGGAAGTGCCGAAGCCATAGACCGGCGCGGTGTCGATCAGGCTGATGCCGCGGTCCAGGGCGGTGCGGATGGTGGCGATGGCCTGGGCCTCGTCGGTGCCGCCCCACATCCAGCCGCCGATGGCCCAGGTGCCCAGGCCGATGCGCGAGCTGGTGATGCCGGAGTTGCCGAGTGCGATGCTTTCCATGCGTGTCTCCTTGCTGCCGATGAAGGTGTGCGGCGCCGCGCGGGCAGGGTGCCGCTGCGCTTGCCGCCTGCTGGCATGCCGATCACCGGGACCGGGATCGGGGTCAGATTCAGGGTGCGCAGTTTGACTTTTGTCCCGCCGCGAAAAAACATGTCGGCATGCCAAAGACCTATGCGCCGGCCGCAAAGGAGAATGTCGGTGACTTCGCCGGACGCCTGGCGCTGTTCCTGAAGGTCTGCGAGGCCGGCAGCTTTTCTGGCGCGGCGCGATTGCTGGACCTGGCGCCGTCCTCGGTGGCGCGCCAGATCGACGCCCTGGAGCGCCAGCTCGGCGCGGCCCTGTTCGCGCGCTCGACGCGTCACCTGGCGATGACCGAGGCCGGAGACCTGCTGCGCCAGCGCGGCAGCCGTATCGTCGCCGATCTGGAAGACGCCCGCCGCGCCATCACCGGCATCGACCGCATGCCGCGCGGCAGGATCCGCATCACCGCGCCGCAGGCCTTCGGCCAGCATCACCTGGTGCCGGCCCTGGCCGGCTTTCTCAAGCGCTATCCCGAAGTCACGGTGGAGCTGATTCTGGAAGATGCGATGGCCGATCTGATCGAGCGGCGCATCGATCTGGCCCTGCGCATCGGCGTGCTGCCCGATTCCAGCCTGGTGGCGCTGCCGCTGGCGCCGCAGGTGCGGGTGGCCTGCGCCGCGCCGGCCTATCTGCGCGAGCGCGGCATGCCGCGGCGGCTCGAGGATCTGGCGCAGCACGATTGCCTGACAACCCCGGGCACGCCGCCGTCCGGCTGGTGGAGCTTCGGCGAGGGCGCCAGGAGCAGGCGCCTGTCGGTGCGCGGCCGTTTCGTCTGCGCCAACATCGACGCCCTGCTGCGCGCCGGTCACGACGGCCTGGGCGTGATGCACATGGCCACCTGGCTGGTGGGCGAGGACATCCGCTCCGGCAAGCTGGTGCGGCTGTTCCCGCAGTTGCCGCTGAGCAAAGGCAAGACCGCGATCCACCTGGTGCGGCCCCACGGCGCGGTGTCGGCCAGGGTGCGGCTGCTGATTCAATATCTGCGCGACTACATCGGCGAGCCGCCGTATTGGGACGAACCGTTTGCGCGCTGAGCGCGGCGCCTTGCCGATCCGGCCACAGTCAGGCCATTTCCCCACACCATTTCCAGTTACAGGACCAATTGACGCAATGCTGATCAGACACGCGCGGCAGGAAGACCACCCGGCCATCTGGCGCATCCTCGAGCCGACCATCCGCGCCGGCGAAACCTACGCCCTGCCGCGCGACATGAGCGAGAGCGCCGCGCTGGCCTACTGGACCGGCGCGGAGCGCGAGACCTTTGTCGCCGAGGAGGAGGGCCGCATCCTCGGCACCTATGTGCTGCGCGCCAACCAGGCCGGCGGCGGCGCGCACGTAGCGAACTGCGGCTACATGACCGCCGCCGACGCCACCGGACGCGGCGTGGCGCGGCGCCTGTGCGAGCATTCAATGAAGCATGCGCGCGAGCGCGGCTTCAAGGCCATGCAGTTCAACTTCGTGGTCAGCAGCAACGAGCGCGCGGTGAGGCTGTGGCGCAGCCTGGGCTTCGACACGGTGGGGACTCTGCCGCAGGCCTTCCTGCATCCGCGCCTTGGCTATGTCGATGTGCTGGTGATGTTCCGGGCGCTTTGAAGAGAGCTTGTGCCGACGCTATGCGGCCTCGGCGATCAGCTTGAGGCCGAGAGCGGAGATTACCTTCAGCATGGTGTCGAATGACGGATTGCCTTCGGCGCTGAGCGCCTTGTAGAGGCTTTCACGGCCCAGCTTGGTGTCTTTCGCCACCACGGACATGCCCTTTGAGCGGGCCGCGGTGCCGAGAGCCTGGCTGATCTGCCTGGCGTCGTTGGTGGCAAAGGCGTCGCTGAGATAGGCGGCGAGCGCTTCCGGTGAATCGAGATAGTCCGCCGCGTCAAAGGCGGACAGCTTGGTTTTCCTGGTAGGCATGGCGGCCCTCGTTGGCGTGTCCCGGTCTTGCATCAGCAATCCACTTCTACAAATCGGCGGCCATTTCCTGCGCCGTCTTGATGTCGCGCTTCTGCGATGATTTATCGCCACCACAGAGCAGAATCACAATTTCCTTGCCACGTTGCGTGTAGTACACGCGGTAGCCGGGGCCGAAGTCGATACGCAATTCACTGACTCCTGCGCCGACCGACTTCGAGTCGCCGAACGAGCCAAGCTCCAGGCGCTGGATTCGACGTGCGATCACGGCCTGTCCCCTGACGTCCCGCAGGGCGCCTAGCCATTTTGCAAACGCCTCGGTTTGGCGAATGATGGTCGCCGGCGCAGTGTATCCCATAGGATACAAACAAGCAAGCGAAACTCCCGAAGAGCGAGGTGCCGTCTGCCGGTAGTGGAATCGCTGCCGATTCAAACCTTGCGCTGGCGCACAGTTCTGGCAAACGCTTGCGTCGCCATGGACCCCGACGCTATAGAATCCCCACCACTACAACCGGGGAGTACTGTCATGCTGGATCTTGCGAAGTCGGGGGCGGCGGTGCGCTATGCCATCGTGGCGCTGCTGGTCGCCGTGGCGCTGCTGGTGCTGTGGCCGTTCTACACGGTGCCGACCGGCAACCGCGGCGTGGTCACCACCTTCGGCCGGATCACCGGCATCGAGAACGAGGGGCTGGTGGTGCTGCCGCCGTGGCAGAAGCTGAGCGTGTTCAGCATCCGCGCCGAGCAGGCGGACATCGAGGACGCCGAGGGCAGCACTTCGGATACGCAGCCGGTCAAGGTCAGCCTGACGGTGCGTTACTCCATCGCCACCGACAAGGTGGCCGAGGTATACGAGAAGTACAGCCACAACGGCGACCTCTCGTCCTATGTGCAGACCGCCACGCAGGAAACCTTCAAGGCGGTCACCGCGCGCTACAGCGCGCCGGACCTGATCGCGCAGCGCGCCAAGGTCTCGGCGGACATCAACGAGGCCCTGCGCGCCAAGCTGGCGATCTACGGCGCCCAGGTCATCAACATCGACATGCGCAGCTTCGCCTTCTCGCCGTCCTACATGGCGGCGATCAACGAGAAGGTGACGCAGGAGCAGTTGCGCCTGGTGGCCGAGAACAAGCTGCTGACGGTCGAGGCCGAGCAGAAGCAGAAGGTGGCGATTGCCGAGGCCGACGCCAGCGCGGTGCGCGCCAAGGCCGATGGCGATGCCTACTCCAATCTCAAGATCGCCACCGCCCAGGCCGATGCGCTGAAGGTGCAGAACGCGGCGCTGACGCAGAATCGCGACGTGCTGGAGCTGCGCCGCATCGAGGTGGAGCAGACCAAGGCGGAGAAGTGGAACGGGGTGCTGCCGACGGCGATTTACGCGGGCGCGCCGATTCCGTTTTTGAATGTGGAGAAGCAGTAGGCGTTCATTCATGAGGCAGCTTCAGCTTGGCGATCTGCTTTATTCCAGTTGCATTGCACGACCGGATCAATAGCGTCATTCCGGCTTTGGCCGGAATGACGTTGTTGTTTTGTGGTTGAAGCTGAATAAGCTTTAAAGAAACGCCTTCTTCAAATTGGCAGTGGTGCGTTCGACGATGCCGCTGAACTCGCGGCTCACCACCGCCTGCACCACCGGCGAGAACAGGCGTGACAGCGGCACGCGCAGTTCGCCTTTCACCGAGACGCTGATTTCGGTGGTGCCGGGGCGGAGCTGGCGGATCAGGATCTTGCCGCCGATGGAGGCATTGCCCACATCCGGCACCGGCTCGAAGGCGATGATGCCGGCGGCGCGGTCGATCCTGAATCTTGTGGCGAAGCTGATCGGCAGCTTGTAGGCGGGCGGGCCCAGGCGGCCGAGGTTCCAGTGGTAGACGCCGGGGCTGATCTGCTCGACGCCGCGCACGCCGGGGAAGTGGCGCAGCGTGGCGGGGATATCGTCGGCAAGCTGTAAGGCGCGCTCCAGGTCCACCTTGACGATCTCCGACTTGCTGCCCTGGAACGGCGCGCGAATTGTCATCGTGCGGGTTTCGCCGGCGGCGGCAATTCGTCCGCTGGCGTGCGCGCATCGGCGAGGCGCTGCAGCATCCTGCCGCTGACCCGGGCCAGCCGGCCGCTCCAGTCCGCCATCGGGCCGGGCAGGGTGGTGGTGGCCACGCCCCAGGCAGCGCCGAGGTTGCCGACCACACGGTATGGGCGCTTGCGCACGGCGCCGACGATCCACGACGCGGCTTTCTCCGCATCCATCTGCCGCACATGGTTGTAGAGCTTGGTCGGGGCGGTCATCGCGGTCTTCACCAGCGGGAAGTTGACCACGGTGATCTGCACGCCGCGGCCGGCCATTTCGGCGGCGAGGGTGCGCGAGAATCCCTCCAGCGCCGACTTGCTCGCCACATAGGCGGCGAAGTTCGGGGTCGGGCCGAGCACCGACAGGCTGGAGATATTGATGACCTGGCCGCTGCGCCGCTCCAGCATGCCCGGCAACAGCAGCAGGGTCAGCTTCACCGCGGCGAAGTAGTTGAGCTGCATGGTGCGCTGGAAGTCGTGATAGCGCTCGAAGGAGGCGCGTACCGATCGGCGGATCGAGCGGCCGGCGTTGTTGATCAGCACGTCCACCGCGCCGTGCTGTTTGAGGATGGCGTGGCCGCAGGCTTCCACCTCGGCTTCGATTGAGAGATCTGCGGGATAGACCCAGGCGCTGCCGCCTTCGGCTTCGATCTCATCTCTCAACTGCGCCAGCTCATCGGCGCGGCGCGCCACCAGGCAGAGCTGCGCTCCAAGGCGCGCCAGTTGTATTGCGGTCGCCCGGCCGATGCCGCTGGAGGCGCCGGTGACGACGATGATTTTGCCTGCGATGCGTTCGCTCACTTTATATCCGCTCAAGCGGGGCCGACCGGCGGCCCCGGAAGCCAGCACTATGCGGGTGCGGACGGGGCGGACGTCACAACGATCTGTGCCAAAATGCCTGACTATTCGGGCCACTTGAGTGCCGCAGCATCATGACCAAGCCGGGGACTCAGCGGGGCGCCGGTTCAAGCGCGAAGCGCAAGGCGGGTGCATTGCCCGCCATCCCCGTCCCGTATCTGCGGCAGATTCTCGATCTGGGGCAGGGCTGGGGCCTGAGCGAGGCGCAGATGCTGGCCGGCACACGCATTCAGCCGGAGCTGCTGGACAAGCCTGGCGCGCGCATCGCGGTGGATGCGAGCGCATTGCTGGCGATGAACGTGATGCGGCTGTGCAAGAAGCCGGGTTTCGGCTTCGATCTGGGCCTGCATCTGAAGCTCACTTCCCACGGCCAGCTCGGTTACGCCGTGCTCAGCGCCGGCACCCTGCGCGAGGCGGCCGAGCTGGCCTACAAATACGGACGCGCGCGCTGGAGCGCGGTGCGGCTGGAGCCGGTGGTGGAGGGCGAGCGCGTTGCCATCCACCTCGCCGAGAACTTCCCGCTCGGCCCGTTCCGCGCCGTGGTGGAGGAAACGCTGCTGACCCTGTTGTGGCGTCACGCCTGCTTCATCACCGGCGAGAACAGCCGTGATTGCGAGTTCTGCTTCGCGCGGCCGGAGCCGGCGTATTTCGCCGAGTATCGCGAGCGGCTGCCGCCGGTGCGCTGGTCGCAGCCGGCGACGGCGCTGCGCTTTTCGCAGCATTACCTGAAGCGGCGGCTGACCCTGGCCGATGCGGCGGCCACCGGCCACGCGCTGTCCGAAGTGGAGCGCGAGTTGCGGCTGCTGGACGAGCCGCCGCGGCAGATGGCGGAGCGGGTGCGCGCGGAACTGCGGCTCTCGGCCAGCGGCTTTCCCGCTATCGACGAAGTGGCCGCGCGCCTGTTCCTGTCCAGCCGCACGCTCAAGCGCCGCTTGCAGCAGTCCGGCACGAGCTTCCAGAAATTATTGAACGAGGCGATGCACAAGGAAGCCCTGCGCCTGATCCGCAACCACGATCTCGACTTGCAGGAGATTTCGGCGCGGCTTGGTTACAAGGATCCAGTCAGTTTTACCCGCGCCTTTCGGCGGTGGAGCGGGAAGGTGCCGAGCAGTTTTCGGTTGGAGCTGAAGAATAGTAGGGCGGAATAAGCGAAGCGCATTCCGCCATGCCTTTGCGCGGAACCCAATGGCGGAATGCGCTTCGCTTATTCCGCCCTACGGTTTTCGGTTCAATCGATCCGGGGCTGCTATTCGTAATCGAGCGCATCGATCTCCGGCCCCGCTGCCCAATCCGCTGGCAGGACGCCGTCGGCGACGAACCGGTGAAAGCTGGAGTGCGGCCAGTCCACAACGCGTTGCGCATGGCCGTGCTTGACCGGGTTGTAATGGATGTAACCGACATGCGCGGCGAAATCTTCTTCATCCCGGATCACGTGCTCCCAGAATCGCCGCTGCCAGATGCCGCGTTCACCCTTGACCTGCTGGCGCAGGGAGAGCGGTTCACCGGAAGGGATGCTTCGCACGAATTGTCGCTTGATCAGTGACCAGCGGGTGGAGAAATCGGCGTCTCCGGGCGGCAGGGTCCAGATGCAGTGCAGGTGTTCGGGTAGAACGACGATGGCCTCCATCCGATAGGGCCACCGCGACCGCACCGTTTGAAATGCTGCGCGCAGGTCATCAATGTGCTCGGTCAGGAGGGAGCGCCTGCGGTCGTGCAGGGCGACGGTGAAGAAGAACGTTCCGCCGGGGATGTAAGCGCGTGTGTATTGCGGCATGGCGAGAGTGTGCCCGCAAGCCGGCCTGAGCGAAAGTGGAAAGTAGGGCGGAATAAGCGCAGCGCATTCCGCCATTGGTCCCCGCGCAAAGGCATGGCGGAATGCGCTGCGCTTATTCCGCCCTACGGTTTCCGCGCACCGCTCGAAGCTGGCTCAGATGATTCCGCCGTTGGCGCGCAGCACCTGGCCGTTGATCCAGGCGGCGTCGGGGCCGGCGAGGAAGGCGACGACGTCGGCGATGTCGTCGGGCTGGCCAAGGCGTTCCAGCGGCGCCAGCTTGGCCAGGCGGTCCACTACTTCCTGCGGCTTGCCCTTGAGGAACAGGTCGGTGGCGGTGGGGCCGGGGGCGACGGCGTTGACGGTGATGTTGCGTCCACGCAGTTCCTTGGCGAGGATGCTGGTCATGGCTTCGACGCCGGCCTTGGTGGCGGCGTAGACGGCATAGCCGGGCTGCAGCAGGCCGACCACGCTGGAGGAGAAGTTGACGATGCGGCCGCCGCTGCGCAGGCGTTTCGCCGCTTCGCGCAGGGTGTTGAAGCTGCCCTTGAGGTTGACGGCGATCTGGCGCTCGAAGCTGGCGTCGTCGGTGTCGGCGATGGGGGACAGGCTCATGATGCCGGCGTTGTTGACCAGCACGTCGACGCCGCCGAACAGGTGCGCGGTCTGGTCGAACAGCGCGGCGACCTGCGCCGGCACCGCGACGTCGGCCTGCAGCGCGGCAGCGCGCCCGCCCTGCGCCTGGATCTGCTCGACCACGGCGACGGCGTCCGCCTCGCGGCCCGCGTAGTTCACGATCACGGCGATACCGTCCGCGGCGAGGCGCCTGGCGATTGCCGCGCCGATGCCGCGCGAGGCGCCAGTGACGATGGCGACCTTGACGGCGTTTGAGTTTGAATCGACCTGCTTGCTCATGGTGATCTCCTGGGGAGGTGGTTGGTTTGCGGAGCCATGATTGCCCCGGCGGCGTTCTGCTGGTAGACGCATAACCGGAATATTTGTCATACACTTGGCGTATGACCGTATTCACCGATCTGGCGCTGCTCCGGGGGTTCGTCGCGATCGTCGACAGCGGCAGCATTTCCGCCGCCGCACGCACCCTGCACCTGACGCAGCCCACGCTGAGCCGCCAGTTGCGGGCGCTCGAGGATCAGTGCGGCACTGCCCTGCTGCGCCGCGACACCCACAAGATGAGCCTGACGGACGCTGGCGATCGCCTGCTGACCGATGCGCAGGCCCTTTTGTCGCTGGCCGAAGAAGCGGAGCAGAGGCTTCGCAGCGATCTGACTGCGATCAGCGGGAACATCAGGGTCTTTGCGACGATCGATTTCGGGCAGAGCGTGGTGAGCCGGCTGATCGCGAGCTTCATCCAGGCTCATACCGGGGTGACGATCGAGCTGGCCTATTCCAACCGCCCATTGCACATGATCGAGGAGGGCTGCGATGCCGGGATCATCGCCGGAAGCGTGACGGACGAGCGCGTGGCCGCGCGTTCGCTGGGGTGGATCAAGCGTTACCCGGTCGCCTCGCCGTCATTCGTTCGGGATCGGGCGCGCGCGACCAAGCCGCTCGACCTGCGCGAGTGGCCCTGGCTGACGCTATCGAGCACCCAGTTTGGCGGCGCCCGGAAAATCGTTCTGTACATGGGCAATCGCGAGGAGACGTTCCCGGTTCGCCCAATCATGATTTCGGAAGGCGTCACCAGCATCCGCGAGGCTGCGCGGATGGGGCTGGGCATCGCGGTGCTGCCGGAATGGCTGATCCAGGAAGACCTGATCTCGGGTCGCCTGGTGCGCGTATTGCCAAAATGGCAAGCCAGGGAACTGGCCGCGCAGGTGGTCTTTCCGGTGCAGCGCCGATTGCCATTGCGGGTGAGGGCTTTCGTCGATTTCGTAACGGAATACATGAAAGCCGTTTTAGAGCCCCGGGTGCGAGAGGGCGCCCGTTCTTTACCAGGAGCGGGATTCGCCTAGCGGCCGTTCTGGGCAATCGGGCAGCTCAGTCCGGGACTGCCACTGAAGGTCTGGCAGATGCGCGCTTCGAAGGCGGCGGCGGTACTGCTGATGCTGCCCTGCCAGTCCTGGTCGGTTCGCTTCGACAGGTACCAGCCCAGCGCGGGGTCGCCGTTGGCGGCGGCGGGCATGGAGATGGGCCAGAAGTATTGGCAGTTCGCGGTGTCGCCGGACACGGCCTGGATCAGCTGTAGTTGGGAAAAGGTGGAGCGGCCCTCGCGGCCGTTGATCAGGGCGGCCGGCGGCGCGCTCAGTTCCGACAAGGCCGGCGCCTTGAGCAGGCCGGAGGGATCGCTGGCCGGCCCCTGGATCTGGTCCTTGCTGTCGCACAGCGAGGGCGCACTGCTGTCGTTGGTGATCTGCACGGCGATGATGCGGTGCTTCGGGTTCGAGTCGGGCTCGCCGCTGCGCTCGCGATGACGCGTGGCATCGACGATTTCGCGCGCGGTGGTGGCGCCGGAGTTGTCGAAGTAGCCGCCGTCGACCAGCCGTCCCCAGAATGGATCGGCGTCGTGATTGTGTGAAGCGGCTTCTTCGCCCTGGACCGGTTTGGGGCCGTTGTTGGCGCGCCAGTAGACCGAGCCGGCGGGGGCGACGTAGGTGAAGCGGGCGCTGTTGTCGACGGCGGTGCTGAGCGGCATGTCCTGCGCGTCGATGTCCGGCCGCATCAGGTCGTAGCCGTCGGTCGGATCGCCGTCGGCGATGCGCATCGCGGACTGCACCACCCGCTTGCCCTGGTCCACCGAGGTGGCGTTGAGGAACAGGTAGGGCAGGCGCGTCTGGTCGTTGGCGTAGAGATCGAGGAAGCGTTCGGCGAAGTGGTTGTGGGCGGCGTCGAAGTACCCGGCCCAGTGTTTCTCCCAGCTCACTTCCATGGCATAGGCGCGGTCGCGGGTGAAGAGGTCCGCGGGGATGAAGCGCTGCACCGCGTCCGGAAACAGCATCGAGCCGATGGCGGGTGACAGGTAGTCCTCGCCGAGAAACTTTTGCAGGCGGGCGAGATTGTCGCCGACCGTGCGCCGGTAGTTTCCATCGCTGGTGCAAGCGCTGGCCGCGGGGTTGTCGGCAAGCGCCGCGACATAAGCCGCCGCGCCTAGCGATCCGCCCGACACGCCGCTGATTGCGAAGATGTGGCAGCCGAGCCAGCCCTGCGTGTCCTGGTCGATGCGCGCCAGCACGCTGGCCGTCCAGTAGGCCGCGCGGATGCCGCCGCCGGCGCTGGCGACGACGAACACCGGCACCTCGGCGGCGGGCGCTGAGCCGCCGCTGCGCGCTTCCAGCCAGGCCTTGAACCGGTCCGCCACCAACGGCCGCTGGTCTGGCGGGGCGCTGCCGCCGACCGAGCGCAGCCGGTGGTTGTCGTTGTAGTGCGAGGCGATCACCGCGAACACCACCGGCAGCAGGATCAGCCCCGGCCAGCCGTAGGTCTTGGGCAGCAGGGTCAGCACCACGCCGCCGAACAGGGCCCATGAGGCCATCGCCATGAACAGGATGGCCGGCGCGCCGAGCGCTTCGCCCACCGCCGTCGGCATGCGGCTGAACAGGATGACGAAGACGAACGACACCAACAGGGTAACAATCAGTACCCAGCGGGTCGGGTTCGCCAGGCGCTGCACCATGACGTCACCGGCGCCGAGCGTTGTTCTGCCGGCCCTGAGGCGCATCTGGATCAGCCGGCGCCGCGCCAGCATGAAGACCAGCGCGGCCAGCGCCGGCAGGGAGAACAGCAGGGCCATGTCCCAGTGCAGGCCGCTGAACTGATAGTAGTTGGCGCCCAGGTACCAGAGCGGGATCAGGCCGCTGGCCAGCACGCCCCAGATGCGCGGCAGCCAGGTGCGCAGCCACTGGATGCCCGCATCGTCCAGATCGTCGAGGACGTGGACCTTCATGCCCCCGGCATAGTGATAGCCCAGCAGCAGCCGGCAGGTGTACCAGACCGACAGGCTCCACAGGAACAGCACCAGCTCCAGCACCAGGAACTGCCGCACCGGATAGAAGCCGCCGTCGCTGCCGAGCCCGCCGTTGAAGGCGCGCAGGAATTCCTGCACCTGCGGCACCTGCGCCAGCAGCAGATTGCCCAATACCACCAGGCCCATCGGAAAGCTGCACAGGATGGTGGCGGCCCACAGGTAGGCCAGGCGCTGGCTGAAGGCGGAACGGTTCATGGTGCTGAGTTCCCGCATCGCTGTCCCTCCCCGGGAAGCGCTGCATTGTTTTATGACTTCTTGCGTCCTTTATACGCCGGAACGGGATTTCCCGATGTTGAACTGCGTCAAATTTTTCCCGGTATTTCGTCGCCAGCGATGAGGGCGCCGGCGCGGCCGGACGCGGTGGTCTGCTAATGCCCCGGGCGGCGTACCACGATCACTTGCGGCGAGGTTCCGGAGCTGACGGCGTTTCTGGTCAGGGTCAGCGTGCCGTCGGCGCCGATGTCGAATTGCACGGTGGTTGCATTCCCGGTCGTGACATAGAGGTAATGGTCGCTTGGGTCGACCGCCAGCTCGTTGCCGAAGAGCGCGTTGGGTGTGGCCGTCCCCACAAGGTGCAGGCCGCCGGTGGCGTCGATCGAATACTCGGAGATGCTGGAGTTGGTGCCCAGGCTGTAATCGGTGTCGTTGATGACGTAGGCAAACTTGCCGGCATTGCTGATCGCCATGCGGCGCGGCTCGATTCCCGCGGCCACGCTCGGGGTGGACATCGGGGTCAGGGAGCCGTCGGCGCCGATGTTGTATTGCGACACCGTGCCGTTGGGGGCCGGGGCGACGGAGGCGTAGCTGAAGTTCACCGCATAGGCGTATTTGCCCGAAGGGTGTATCACCACCTCATCGGGCTGCGCGCCGGCCGCCACCGTCGGATTGTGCAGCGGCGTCAGCGCTCCGCCGGAGCCGATGGCGTATTGCAGCAGCGTATTGTCGTTGAAGGAGGTGAGATAGACATAGGGCGCCAGCGGGTTCGCCGCGATGCTCAAGGGGCTTTCGCCGATCGCCAGCTGCGGATTGGCCGATGCCCTGAGGGAGCCGTCGGCGCCGATGTCGAATTGCAGCAGGGCGTCGATATTGCTGCAGCATGCCGCCACGTACAGGTGCTGGCCGCTGGCATCCACCGTCAGTGCCAGGGGCGGATAGGGGGCGCTGAAGGCGGGGTTGGCCAGCGGCGTGAGGGCGCCGCTGGCGCCGACGCTGTACTGGCGGATGTCGAACTGTCCCTGGGCGTTGTTGTCGAGATCGCCGACGTAGGCGTATTTGCCGGAGGGCGTGAACACCAGGTCCTGCGGCTCCGAGCCGGCGCTGACCGTCGGTATCGCCATCAGGTGCAGCACGCCATCGTCGCCCAGCAGGTACTCGGCGATGTTTCCTTCGGGGACGTTCACGACATAGGCGGCGCCGACGGCAGCGGAGACGTTCAGGGTGGTCGAGCCCGTCAGCTTGCCCGAGGTGGCGGTGATGGTGGTTTTGCCCGGGGACAGCGGCTGCGCCTGGCCCGCCGTGGGGGCAGTGTTGCTGATGGTGGCGACGCCCGGTGCCGACGAGCTCCAGTTCACCTGCGTGGTCAGGTCCTGGCTATAGCCATCGGCGTTCAAGCCGCTTGCCGTGAATGCCTGTGGCTGGGCCTGGCCGGCAACGCTATCGGGATTGGACGGCGTCAGGGTGATGCTGCTCAGCGGTGAGTTCAGCATCAGGCTGATCGGCACCGTCAGGACGTGGGGCAATCCGTCCTCGGTGGTGTAGTCCAGCGTGATGTTGCCGCTGTAGCTGCCGTTGGCCATGGTGGCGAGCTGCTGCGCCGGTATCGAAACGCTGATCTGCTCGGGCGGCGCGCTGCTGCCGGAAGCGGGGCTCATCTTGAGCCAGGGCACATCGATCTGGCCGACGCTCCAGGACAAGGCGTGCGCGGGACTGCTGCCGTTGAGCTGATCGGAAATGGTCAAGGCCAGGGACAGCGCCGCCTGCGAGGTGTCGGCGCCGACATTGAAAATCAGGCCGTCGGGGCTGGACGTCAGCAGCGGCGCGGACACGGTGACGGTGACCGTGACGGTCACGCTGTTGCCCGAGCCATCGGTGATGGTGATGATGGCCGTATGCGTGCCCAGGCTCAGGCCGACGACGTTGATGCTGTAGCTGATGTTGCCCGGCCCGGTGCCGGAGGCGGGGACGCTCAGCCAGGGCTGGTTCGAGCTTGCGCTCCAGTGCGTGCCGCTGCCGATGCCCAGGGCGAAGCTGCCGCTCTGGGCGGCGCTGCTGCCGTCCGGCACCTGCACGCTGACTGCTCCGGTGGATACCGTCAGGTCGACCACGGTGAGCGTCACCGGCAGGTCGGTGTAGACGATATTGGTGGCGTCGTTCTGACCGCCGCCCGCGGGCACCAGGCCGGTGACGAAGCGCACGCTGGTGCTGTAGGCGCCGGGATTCAGGCCGGCGGCGTCGACCGTCATCGCCACGGTGCCGCTGCTGTCGGTGGCGCCGCCCAGGGTCTGGATGCTCAGCCATTGCGGCGGCGTCACGCCCGGCGCGTAGCCGATGATGACGCCGGAGCCCTTGTAGTTGACGGTGACGTTCTGCGTCTGCGCCGCGGCCTGGTTGGTGAGGGTGTAGGAGAGCGAGCCGGGGTTGGTGGAGATGGACGTCGGCGCATCGCCGCCGCCGCCGCCGCAGGCGGAAAGGACCAGGGAAAACAGCGCCAGCCCTGCGCCGCGCCGGACAGCATTTGCCGCTACCGGAACGCTCCGATTCAGGATTGTCACACGATTTCCCCTATTTTCCGCGGCGGCCGTGCCGGTATCGCCGGCGCGTTTTCAGCTGGAACCACTGGCGAGGACGAGCAAAACCATCGATCCCCATCGATGCTCATCGATCCATCGTCGCCTGACGGCAACGTACCGGAAATTACCACAATCCACTGCGTTCCACGCAGGCGCAGAGCGGGTCTTTTGTGCGCTGGCGCACAGTTTCCCCGGCAGGGCGGCGTGCCCCATTCGCCTCCTCAGTCCTGCCGGATCAGGCCGGGGCCCTGATTCTTGAGCAGATCCGCCTCGATCGCCGCGCGCAGTTCCGGCGTGATGTCCAGCAGGGATTTGTGGCCGAGGCGGCGGGCTTGCAGGGGCGGGCCGCTGTCCGTACCCGCAGGGTTTGCGCCGGCCGGCTGCGGCGGCAGCTCGTAGCAGACGATATCGCCCAGGTAGGCGATGACGCCGCAGGGGCAGCGGGAGGCGCTCATGCGGATTGGCGGATGGCGGTGTGCATGGGCGCAGTGTGGCGCAAGCCGATGACTGGCGGAAGGCATGGGCCTGCCCGGCGGGGGATTGACGCGGCTCTATATTTCGATGATTATGGAAATATGGAAACACAAAACGCCGTTGCCGCGCTTTCCGCCCTGGCCCAGGACACCCGGCTGGCGGTATTCCGCTATCTGGTCGAGGCCGGACCCGAAGGGGTGACGGTCGGCCGGATCGGCGAGGCGCTGGGCGTTGCTGCGGCGACGCTATCGTTTCACCTCAAGGAACTGAGCCACGCCGGGCTGGTCGGCAGCCGCCAGGAAAGCCGCTTCATCTGGTATTCGGCCAACTACGAAACCATGAACGGCCTGATCGCCTACCTCACCGAGAACTGCTGCAAGGGGCAGCCGCAAGCCTGCGGCGTCGCTTGTGCTCCGAAGAAGAAATCCCCCGCTGCAAGCCGCAGGAAGGTGCCCGCATGAAACGCTTTCACGTTCACGTATCGGTCGATGATCTGCCCCGCAACATCGGCTTTTACTCGGCCATGTTCGGCGCCGCGCCGACGGTGCAAAAGCCTGACTACGCCAAGTGGATGCTCGACGACCCGCGCATCAACTTCGCCATTTCGCAGCGCGGCGGCGCCGCCGGCCTCAACCATCTTGGCTTGCAGGTGGACTCCGAGGAAGATCTGGGCGCGCTGCGCGAGCAAGTCGTCTCGGCCGATATCCAGGCTGTGGATCAGGCTGGCGCCAGTTGCTGCTACGCCAGGTCGGACAAGTACTGGATACAGGATCCGCAGGGCATCGCCTGGGAAACCTTTCACACGCTGGGCGATATTCCGGTGTTCGGTGAGCACCCGGCTTCGGCCGTGCCGGTCGAGGCGGCTTGCTGCGTGCCGGAGACGGCCGTCGCTTTCGCGCCGCGGCCCAAAGCAAGACCCTGCCGCGGCTGAACGCCATGCGGATCGTTCCCGCCAGCCCGGCAGATGCGGTGGAGATCAAGCGCCTGCTGGAAGACTCCGGCCTGCCGACGGCCGACATCACGCCGCGGTTGCTGGAGCATTTTCTGGTGCTGCGCGACGGCCCGGCGCTGCTCGCGGTGGTCGGCGTCGAGCCGGCCGGCGATGCGGCCCTGCTACGCTCGCTCGCTGTTGCCGAGTCGCGGCGCGGTAGCGGCCTGGGGCGGAAGATGGTGGCCGCTGCCGAAGCCATGGCGGGGGCGCGCGGCATTGGCGCACTTTATCTGTTGACGACAACGGCGTCAGGACATTTCTCAAGGCTTGGTTATCGGGATGCGGTGCGCGATGCTGCGCCGGCCGGCATTCGCGCCACGCCGCAGTTCTCCGGGCTGTGCCCTGCTTCCTCGGCTTTCATGGTGAAGGTACTGGAAGCCGCGCCATGAACACCGCGCGCCGGGTCGCAGCCGAGTGTGCGGGTACGGCAATGCTGCTCGCCGTGGTGGTCGGCTCCGGCATCATGGGCGAGCGCCTGGCCGGGGGGAACATCGCCATTGCCTTGCTGGCGAACTCGATCGCCACCGGCTGCGGCCTGCTGGCGCTGATCTTGATATTCGGGCCGGTTTCCGGGGCGCACTTCAATCCGGTGGTGAGCCTGGCGCTGGCGGCGAGCGGGCGCCATGCCTGGTCGGATGTGCCGGGCTATCTGCTGGCTCAGCTTGCCGGCGCAATTGCCGGCGTCTGGATGGCGCATGCGATGTTTGGCGAGCCGATGCTGCAAGTCTCCGCGAAGATACGGTCGGGTGCTCCGCTGTTGTTCAGCGAGGCGGTGGCGAGCTTCGGCTTGCTGCTGACGATCCTGGGCTGTGCGCGCAGCCGGCCTGGCGCGGTACCGTATGTGGTCGCGGCCTACATCGTCGCCGCTTATTGGTTTACGGCCTCGACCTCGTTTGCGAATCCGGCGGTGACTGTCGCGCGCGCTCTCAGCAATACCTTCGCCGGCATCCGGCCGCAGGACGCCCCCGGATTTATCGGCGCGCAGTTCATTGGGGCGGCCCTGGCGACTGCGCTGGACGCCTGGCTCCATCAATCGGACCCGGCTCTGACGAAAACGCAAACAGCGAGCGCGAAACCATGACGGCCTTACCCTTCAACGTGCTGTTTCTCTGCACCGGCAACTCCGCGCGCTCGATCCTGGCGGAGGCGACGCTCAATCATCTGGCCCGGGCAGACGACCGCTTCCATGCTTACTCGGCCGGCAGCTTTCCCAAAGGCGAGCCGAACCCCCTGGCCCTGGCGCTGCTGAAAGCCGAAGGGATTTCCAGCGAAGGCGCGCGCAGCAAGAGCTGGGATGAATTTTCGGCACCCGGCGCGCCGCCGATTCACCTGGTGGTGACGGTCTGCGACCAGGCCGCCGGCGAGCAGTGCCCGTACTATCCCGGCAAGCCACTGAAGGCTCATTGGGGCGTGCCCGACCCGCATACGGCGCCGGAGTTCGAGGCGGCCTACAGAACGCTGCGGCGCAGGATCGAGCGCCTGATGGAGCTGCCGCTGCAATCCCTCGATCGGGCCGAAGTGCAGGCGCGACTGGACGAGATCGGCCGGCTGTAGGCGGGCAGTGCGTATTCTTTCACTGTTGGTCCGCGACTCTCGCCGCTGATGATCGGTGTTTCTCATCGATCATGATCGCTTGTCGGCAGGTTCGTGACGACGGCCGCTTGATCTGTGCCAATAGCGGGCGATCAGCGGATAGCGGGAGCATGGGAACGTCCGCTATTTTCCAGCATGGACATTCGGGCGCCTCAATTCGGCGCATAGGAGTCATTGGCGGATGGCCGCTTTCAGGCGACGCAATTGAGTCTTCTGTTGAGGAACTAGCGCGGTCGTCTGGCTACGGTGACCAGGCGTCACCCCCCGAACTCCACGCTTTGATGGTTCATGCCCCCTTATTAATCTTCTGAATTCCGGCATCTGAACTCAACGAAGAAGGGGCACAGGGCCCTGAAATCGCTGCGCCATGAAGAGGCCGTAACCGACCACGAGATCGTCGTTTGTATCCAGAACACTGGTGAGGATACCCGGATCAACCGGCTGGCCACCAAGCGGAGCAGTCGACATCCCCAGTGTTACCGCACCGCCCAAGGGCACCTCTTTGGAATCGAATGCCTGGCCGTAGAAGGTCATTGGAACCATCCCCGAATTGATGTTGCCGAAGACGCCCCAAGTGAGGACGCTGCCATTGTTCGACGTGGCGCCTACGGTCAAGCCGCCGAATCCCCAATCGCCTTGCACGCCGCTGGTGTAGCTGCGCGTCAGAATGGGTTTCGGCATTGTCTTTGGCAGCCCTAGAGGCGAGTATCGGCCCAGGTAGTCGGTCTCGGTAGTCGGTGTGCTGGTGCTGTTCAGCGTTTCCCAAACGAACACCACGTCGCCGTTGTCTTCGACTGCGATCGAATCCGAGCAATTAACTGCCTCAAGTCGCACCCCGGTCTTGACGATGATCGACAGCGGTTCCGCAATTTCGGCCGACGTGGGGGTTCCATCCGCCGCATAGAATCGCGCGAGGCACTGCGAGTCCGCGGAGGGGTAGAGCCGATTCCACGTGATCGCAAAGGAGCCGGCGGCGTTCATATCCAAACCGGTGATGAGGGGCGTTTGTGGCTCGATCACAGGGAACGATTGCTGGTCCACGTACACCGCATCGCCGTAGGGAATTCCGTTCAAGTGATAGCGGCGCAATTGAACGAAGTTGCTGGAAACCACATCATTAAGGCCGTTGGGAACAAGCCCGAAGTAGACCTGCCCGGCCCAGGCAACGACGAAATCGCCGGAAGCGCTCATCGAGACCCGGACGCCTTTCTGCTGGTCTTGATAGTCACCGATGATCAAGCCATTCAGACCGGTGCCTTCTCCCGACCCTCGCGCATATTCGGCGACGGTGATGAGCGGGCCGGAGGGAGTTCCATCCGGCGCATAGACCTGCGCGCAGATCGTCAGTGCGGCAACGCCATTTTTATACCATGGTGCACATCGCCCGGCCACGACGAAGTCCCCGGCATTATCCATTGCGAGCGAACGAGGGCCCGCACTCAGCCCGGTCACCGGAATAGCCGCCGTTAGCGGAGCCCCATCGGCGCCGAATTTCTCGACCATGGCCGAGCTTCCGCCAAGCGGAAACCACAGCATCGCGAAGTTGCGCTGACCGTCCCGCGCTACCGCAGTATATGTGGGCAGGTGATCGAGGCTTGCTATGGTGGTGGGATAGGTCAAGGGCGTACCAAAACCCTCTGCAATCGAAGTGCCCGCCGACGCAGCCGCCGTCAGGGCAATTAGTATCCTGGCGGCGCGGAATCCCTTGATCTTCATAGAATGCCCTCATCTCAGCGTTCGTTTGTGGCGCCGGCAATGGCTGGCATCGCTTGCTCGAAACGAGCATTGCACCAATTCACACCGGTAGCCCTACGACGTCTGTTTCCGTAAAGTTACTGCGAGCTGCCGCCGCCCGTCAGCATCCAGTCCCAAGTCGATACGACGCCTGCGACGTGATTGATGTTCATCGCCGTGCCGCAATGATTGGCAAGGGCATCATCGTCCGGTGAATCCACGTGGTAAATCTGCGAGCCTGAAATGGGAGTGGTGCTGCCGTTCCCGACATCCGATTCGACCGAGCCGGCAGAGCCGCCGATGCCGCTGGAGCCGGTTGCCTTGCCTAATTGGCTCCAGTTGAAATCGACCCGGTCGCCCAAACTGCCCTCATGAGAATTGCGCAGACCCCAAAAGCTCGCCAGCGGCGTGCTTGTTGCTCCAGTGATCCAGGACGCCGGCTGTATGCTCCCGCTGCTGCTGCCTGGCACGTTGTCTTCCGGTGAAGAGAAGAGAAGTGCCCTGTGAACAGGGACGCCGGAAGGCAAATACATGGCGAGAAAGGCAGCGTTTCCGCCTCCCTGCGAATGACCGGCAATAATGATGTGCGACCAGTCAGGAACTACCTTGCGACGATAGTCGACCTTTCCGTAGTTCGCGCCGGAAGACCCGGAGCTATTATCGTGCGGGGAAACATAGCAGCCGTAAGCGCCTGACGACCCGCCTGATGAACTGCCGCTTGGGCCGGCGTAGCAATTGTCGGCGTCGATTTTGGCGCTGTTGCTGTTCGTGTCGTCAAGCAAGAACCGGCACCAGTAGCTTGGATTGGGGTTGTTGCTGTCCTTCGCATGCCAGCACAGGTCATCGAGCAGCAGCACCAGCCGATTAACAACCGAATCTGCCTGTGATACAGGTGGATTGGTCGTTGCGCCACTGCCGCTACCGTTGAAAGCGTCTGCGTTATACCGCCGGCCAGAGGCCCAGCCGGGATAGACGGCGTTTCGACCAAACACGGTTTCCCCACGCATCTGCGTATAGCACTCGTCCTCATTGGTGAAATTGGAGCAAAGGGTGCCTACTGTTGTGGTGCTGCTTGTCCCGTCCATGTATGCAAGGCCGATGCTGGCGTAATTAACCGTGTAAGAGCCTCCTGAAAAAGATTGAGCGGTGGTTTTTCCTACTCCGGCCTCGTTCAGGAATTTTGTGTAACCGGAAGGCTTCGTCCCGCTGGCGCTCAACAAGACTACGAGATAATCCGATGGCGACGGGGGCTGCATCACGTAATGCTGACCGTAGCCAGCCGTTGTGGGCGCCGAATAACTCGGCTGGGTGCAACCCTGGCACGGACTCGGATAAGTAGCGCTCACGTCTATATTCTGCGTGGCGTTGGCGGCAAAGGCCCGCGGCATTACGCCGCACACTGCAATGAACAGCAGGCTCCAAATTCCCCTGAGTGCCATTGTTGGCTCCTCTGTTTGTACTAATTCTTGTGTTGACTACCCTGCGGATTGAGCATGTCGCTGGCAAGTCGAGCTGCACCGACAGTCGCCATCTTCAGCGACAAGATGCACCAAAGTGAAGTGCCGTACCTACTCGGCATCCTGCTGCTGTGCGCCTGCCTGTATCCGGTCGCGGAGCGGCTGGGCTGGATCGGGCCGAAGCATGCGGTGGCCACGGATGGCGACAAGTCCATCGCCGTGCTGCCGTTCGAGAACCTGTCGGACGACAAGGCCAACGCCTACTTCACCACCGGCATCCAGGACGAGATCCTCACCCGCCTGGCCCGCGTCGGTGCGCTCAAGGTCATCTCCCGCACTTCCACCCAGCACTACGCCAGCAGCCCTGCCAACCTGCCGCAGATCGCCCGCGAGCTGGGTGTGGCCAACATCCTGGAAGGCACCGTGCAGAAGGCCGGCGACTCCGTGCATATCAACGTCCAGCTGATCCGCGCCGCCACCGACGAACACCTCTGGGCCGACAGCTACAACCGCAAGCTCGACGACGTCTTCGCCGTGGAAGGCGAAGTGGCGCAGACCATCGCCGAAACCCTCAAGGCCCGCCTCACCGCCGCCGAGCAGCAGGCGTTGAAGGACAAGCCCACCGACAACGCCGCCGCCTACGCCGCCTATACTCAGGGCCGCGCCGTCGAGACCGGCACCTACGACTACGGCGAGTCCAAGCGAGCGCTGGCGGCCTACCAGGAGGCCGTCCGCCAGGATCCGCACTTTGCCCTGGCCTGGGCGCATGCCGCCATCGCCGGCAGTTTCCTGCTGTTCAACGGCGTGGCCGTGTCGGGCTACAGCTCGCGCGACGTGCTCACCGAGGCGGACACCGCCCTGAGCCTGCAGCCTGACCTGGGCGAGGCCTGGCTGGCCCAGGGTTACTACCGCTACCGCATGCAGCGCGACTATCCCGGTGCCCTGCAGGCCTTCGAGGAAGCGCGCAAGCGCCTGCCCAACGACCCGCAGGTGCTCTCCGCAATATGGATCGTGGAGCGCCGCGTCGGCCGCTGGGACGATGCACTGCAGCATATGCACCAGTCCCTGGAACTGGACCCGCGCAACGTCAACTACCTGGTCGGCGCGGCCATCGACCTGCTGATCAACCTGCGGCGCTTCGACGAAGCGCGGCAGATGCTGGACCGCGCCCTGCGGATCGCCCCGGTTAACCCCGACGCGTTGGACACCTATGCCGTGGTCGAGCAGATGGAGGGGCACCTGGACGCGGCGGCCCGCAGGCTGGCGCAGCTTCCGCCGGATACGGACTTCGCCGGCCAGTACATCTTCACCCCGGTGGACCAGGCCATCTACGAGAGGCGCTTCCCGGATGCCATCGCCCTGATCGACCGCTACATTGCCCCCGCTGGCAGACCCCTGCTGCTCGATCAAACCTTCGTCCTGGCGGTGCAGCGCGGCCAGCTATTGGCTTGGCTGGGCCGCAAAGAGGAAGCCCGGGAAGCCTTCACCCGCGTGGTGCAAGCGATCAAGCCGACGCCCGATTCGCCGGTGCCGGTAGACGAAATCTTCCTGTCCGGCATGCTGGCATTTGCCTACGCCGGGCTGGGCGAGCGCGAAGCGGCGCTCGATGCCCTGCACACCGAACAAGCTGGGTACAAGAACGACTCCTTCGACAGCGCCGCCGCCGAGCTCCACCGGGCGGAAGTGCTGGCCCAGCTCGGCGACACTGACACGGCCGTGGCCGCCTTGCCGCAATTGCTGCAACTGCCGTCCGGCCTCACCGCGGCCCTGCTCAAGCTGGACCCGGTGTGGGATCCGCTGCGGGGGGATGCGCGGTTTAAAAAACTGGTAAGCGAGAACTGAGCGACAAGGCCTCGTATTGCGCGCAACTGCGGCGCCTTTGCGCCTGCAGAAAAGTCAGCTGGCCGCTTCAGAACATATCTGATTCAGGCGCATGCGATCATCCAAGCATATGCCGGTCCCGCCGTCGCATTGATCCGAGCCAATGCTTCGAGGACTTCGCAGTGACGCTGGAAATCACGGCTGCCAGGCCCGTATGTGTTGTTGCGCGCACAACCGTTGTCCGTAGCTGATCCCCGCGGTTCTGGATTTCGAATCTCCCTGATGAGAGAGGGGGGCTTCGCGCCAACACCACCTCGCCGTTAAACTGAATTCACCGCCGTCGAACGGCGGCTTTCGGGCGGCGAATATTTAAACCCGAGCGGCCGCTGCTGGCCCGCTTGAGACATGGGGCCCCATGCCCGATAGCGGACATCCACCGGCAAATGTTGTCTTTTATCGCCGACATTGCCCGCACGCCCAGGTGGCAGCTCTGGGCTGTCTGGAGCCGGTGGCTGCCATCGGCGCAACGGTGCCAACTGCTGTCGTCATCTCCTTGAAGATCGTCGCCACAAAGCGGGCAGATAAGCGCTGCCTATTCACTGACGCTGCCGCGTCGTCGAACTATCCGGTCTTCAAAGGCCCGGCGAGCTTGTAAAGACTGAGGATGATGCCGGACGGCATTGCCTTGGTGCTGACCAGCTCGAGTGAGCGGGGCGGGGTTCCCTCCGCAAAGAAGCGTTTCCCGCTGCCCAGCAGGACCGGATAGACGATCAGCAGGACTTCATCCGTAAGCCCGTGTTCGAGCAGCGTCGATATCAGAGTGGAGCTGCCCCAGAGGACAAGGTCCGGGCCGTCCTGCGACTTGATGCGGCGCACGCCCTCGACGAGGTCCGGTGCCAGGCCTTCGAACGGGCCCCATTCAAGACTTTCCGGGCGGTGGGTGGCGACATACTTTGTTGCCGCATTGAGGCCGTCCGCCATCGGGCTGCCCGGCGCCTTTGGCCAGTAGCCCGACCAGAGATCGTAGGTGCGACGGCCAAGCAGCAGGTCGAAGCGCTCGCCGTGCGCGGCGAGGACTGCGTCCCGGCCAGCGGGGGTGCGATAGGGCGCGGTCCAGTCGCCGCGGGGGGAATCGCCGTCTTCGTCCGAGGTCTGGAGTATGCCGTCCAGCGAGATGTGCTCCATGATTTTGAGCTTTCTCATTTGAGTCTCCGTGTTCCGGGGCTGGCGTTTCTATTCCGTGGGCCTGGCGATGAACTCGCGCACCTCGACCGGTGCGCGGCAGGCGGCGACGGCTTTGCGTCCCCAGGCCACGGCCTCGTCCATGCTGGCTGCGTCGATTATCCAGAAGCCGCCAATGTGTTCCTTGGCCTCAAGGTAGGGCCCATCGGTGATGACCAGCTTTCCGCCGGGCTGCTTGCGCAGTGATTTCGCGCGGGACGCCGCTTGCAGGCCGCCGGCGAAGACCCTGGCGCCGGCAGCCTCCATCTCCTGGTTGAGCACATCGATATCGCGGCCCATCGCTTCGTCCTCCGCGGACGGGTCATAGTTGTCGGGGTGGTGAATGGCAACCAGATATTGCGGCATGTCGTCTCCTGAAGCGGTCTTGAGCCGGGCTGTTGCCCCGCCTTCAATATAACGACGAGCGGCTAGACCGGAATTCGACAAATTTTCCGGAAAATTTTTGGATCTTGAAGCTCAACCGAATTCTGAATGGACAGCGTTCAGGCCCGGATGCCGGCGTTCGACAGAGGCTATCGCAGAGCGCCAGGTTTGCCGAACCATCGCGCCGCGGCCTGCGCAGCTTCCTCATAGTTGGCCGCAGCCTCAGCGGCCCAGGCGACGCAGCCGTCCGGGCGCACCAGCACGGCGCTCAGGCCCAGCCGATCCTTGGCCTCGCTTGCGATGTAGGTGATCCGATCGCTCCAGCGGCTGGCAAGCGCTTGCAGCGGTGCACTGGCGTCAAAGTCCAGGAACAGGCCTTTCCCTTCCCGGAGCAGCGCGCCGAGCCTGGTCCCGTCGACCAGCTCGAAGTCGGGAGCGCTGCGGCCCACCAGCGGGTGGCTGCCGCCAAGATCGTAGCGCAGGGAAACACCCCACACGCGTTCGGCGAAGTAGGTAGCGCCATCGCGCGTGTCGATGAGGTCGCGGATGATGGCTTCGAGCGCGCGCGTGCTCCGGCTCGGCCGCATCAGCGCGACCTGGGCGCGCGACCAGTCAAGGACCTGCGCGCCCAGCGGATGCCGTTCGTCCAGGTAGCTGTCGAGCAGACCGGCCGGCGCGTCGCCGCGGATGGTGGCGGCAAGCTTCCATCCCAGGTTCATGGCGTCGCCCAGGCCGAGGTTGAGGCCCTGGCCGCCCAGGGGGGAATGGATATGCGCGGCGTCGCCGGCGAGCAGCACCCGCCCTTGGCGGTAAGCGCTCGCCTGATAGGCGCGATCGGTCCAGGTGGTGGCAAGCTGCAGGGCCGTCACGGTGACATCGGTGCCGGAGATACGGCGCAGTACCGCCTGCACATGCTCAAGGGTGATCGGCTGGATGCGATGGGAAGCGCCGCCGTCGAAATCGACCATGGCGATGGTTCCGGGTTTTTGCCAGGTATACATGCCGGTCGGCGTGTAGTGGCGGCCGAGGCGGAGCTTGTCCGGGTCGGCCATCTCGATCTCAACGGAATAGCCGGTGAACTCGGGATCGGTGCCGACGAACTCGAAGCCGCCCGCCTTGCGCACGGTGCTGCGGCCGCCGTCGCAACCGACCAGCCAGCGTCCGCGGAAAGTCTCGGTACCGGCGCGAACGCTCACTTCCTGGTCCGACTGCTCGAAGCCGTCGACGCCGAGGCCGCGCCTTATCTCGGCCCCCATCGCACTCGCGCGAGCGGCTAAAACGGTTTCGATATGCTCCATCTCGACCGCCACGCTGGTGCCGGCCGGGCCTGGCAGGCGGTACGGCCACTTCGAGGTGTCGATGTTGTCCTGGTAGAACTGGATGCCGGCGAAATGGCCGCCCGGGCGGCGTGCCTGTTGCATCCAGTGCGCGGCAGCCGGAGCGCTGCCGCTGCCCGGGTCATCCTTCGCGTGTTGCGGCGCCGCGATGTCGTCCAGCAAGCCGCGACGGTGGAAGGCTTCGATGCTGGGCGCCGAAAGGCCGCGCATGCCGAACGGCAGCCGCTTCAAGGGCGAGCGCGGGTCTTCGGCCTGCTCCAGCACCAGCACCGAGAGGCCGGCGAGGCGCAGCTCACAGGCGAGAAACAAGCCGACGGGGCCGGCACCGGCAATTACGACGTCATAGATCACAGACCTGCTCCAAAAAAGGGTTCGCCGGAGCAGCGTGTCGAACAACGACTACACTCGGACGAGCCCGGGGCGCACCTGCGCCGGGAACGTCGAGGTATCTCATTGCGGTGAAGCAAGGATAAGAGCTTCCATCACTGGAAGGGCTTGGGCTTACCCAGACCAAGCCTGCCTTTTTCGACGCCGCGAATTTAGCACTTCCAGCGCGGGCCCTACAACTCGTTTGCCTGGTGCTTTTCGACCGGACTCAGGCGCGGTTGGCGAACAGCGGCTGGGGCGCGGTGAAGCCGTGCAGTTCCACCGGCTGGTCGGCTTTGAAGTCGGTGGCGGCGGCCAGCCGAACGGTGTGCTCGTCGGTCAGGATCTCGCCGTGCGCCGCCCGCTCGCACAGCCGGGAGGCAAGATTCACCGCCGCCCCCACCGCGGTGTACTCCAGGCGCGAGGTGGAATTGATCACCCCCACCGTCACCACGCCGCTGGCTACGCCGAGGCCCACGCCGAGCTTGCAAGACCCGTCGCTCCAGCGGCGGGTGAGGGTGCTGACCGAGGTGCGCAGGCTCCGCGCCAGCACCAGGGCTCTGGCGGCGTGATCGGCCTGCTCGATCGGCGCGCCCACCAGAAACAGCACGCCGTCGCCGGCGAAGTCCTTGATGGTGGCGCCGACCTCGGCCGCCGCCTCGCCGGCGAGATCGTAGTACTCGCGCAGCATCTCGATGACCTTGCCGGAAGGATGCGAGGCGGCGTAGGCGGTGAAGCCGCGCAAGTCGCAGCAGACCACGCTGATCTCGGATTGGCGGTGCTGGATGGCACGCTCCAGGCCGCTCTGGCGCACCAGCTGGGCCACCTGCGGCGAAAGGAAGCGCGACATGAACTCACCGCGGCGGCCCTGCACGATGTGGTACTGCACGGCGCCGATCAGGAAGATCATCTCGCCGACCGCCATCGACAAGGCGCCGGCAGCGGGCGGCAGCACCAGCGCCCCGATCAGGAAGGGCCCGCTGAGGAACGCCCCCAGCACCCGCTTGCGTTCCGCCGCGTCCGGCCGCCGCCACAGCAGCAGCAGCAAGCCCATGCCGCCGCTGCACAGCACCTCGATCGGCGCCGCGGCGAACAGCCAGAAGCCGGGGCGGGAGAGGACGTCGGCGTGCTGCAAGCCGTTGTAGAAGTCGTGCAGCTTGACACCGGGCAGCGCCAGGCTGAGCCCGCCATAGAGCACCGACAAGCCTTGTCCGAAGCGCAGCATCGAGTCGCCCAGGCGGGTGTCCATTTTCCCGGCGGGAATGGTGCGGCGCACCCGCAGAATCCATTCCAGGAAAGCGATCAGCGAAACCGCGTCGAGCACACCGAGCGCGGCGCCCCAGGGCAGCAGCCGCCCCTGCTCCAGCTCCATCTGGCTGAGCGGGACGCCGAAGCCGTAGGAGATGGCGGTGCTGGCCCAGGCCAGGGCCAGCACACGGCTGATCGGCGAGTCGCGGTCGGCGCTGTAGAAAGCCGCAGCCATGCCGAGCGCAACCAGGGCGACGATGGAGGTTGCAACGAAGTCGGGCACCAGCGCCCCCGCATTGTTAAGACGCTGCGAACAGTATGCGTGAATCAGGCCGGCCCTGCCCGCAGCGCGCGGGCGCTCCCGATAGCTGCCGGATAAGCGGTCTTCCGCTCGCGCCTGGCAGGCGGCTCACTCGATGGTGACGGATACAACCTTGAATGTTGTGTTGTAGGTCGACGACGTCCGGTGCATGGTAAGGGCGATGCCGTAGTCCATCAGGTAGGCAAATCCGGCTTTGAACGTCAGCACGCCGTTGTTATTGAACGCCTGGCATTCCATATCGTGAGCCTGCCCGGTGAATGCGGCATTGACGTCCGAAGCCGGATGAAATCCCTGCCAGGTGCAGACCAGCTTCGACGACAGGAAATTCGCCAACTGCACGGTGGTGCCGCTCGATATGTCATATTCGAAGGTGTCTTTGCCTTGCGACGAGGGCACGAACGGATCCGCCTTGGACATCGACTTGGCCGCAATGACGAAGTTGCCCATGCGCCGGCTCAGTACCACGGATTGACTGCGCAAGGCGAACAAATTCCGGTATGTCACTGAGCAGCGTTTTCTGATGCCAAAGCAAATGAGAAATAACTATGCTCTTTGAGTTGAGGGCGATCTTGAAGCTCAAGTAGTAGACGCTCACCATAACGAATGTGGCCGAAACGACGAGCAGCGGGGCGAGATTCTGAAGTTCCGGTATTCCGGGCTTCGTGTTTGCGTCGCGGAGTCCAGGAAGGATCTTGAACGCCACACTTAGAAAAAAGAGTGACCCAAGAATCCCTATGTAGGCAGCAATTCTTGGATAACGAAAGACTGTATCCGACGATGTCATAGGCTTTATCGACGTCTAACGCTGTGGCTAAGGCGCGGACCCGCCAGAGGCGGGTCCGTCGGCTTGAGCAACCTGTTGGGCGCCCCGCGCAAGCAAAACACCTTTGTCGATTAGGCGCGATACGTAGCGGCACACAAGAAGCCTTATGACCCAGCCGAGGATGAGGCTGGGTAAAGGCACCACACGAAGCAGATGTTCGTGGAAAATACTCCAGAAACCCCACGCTATGCTAAGAAGCAATGCGTTGCTGAAACAAACGAGCGCCTCTTTCCGCAGCCGGAATAAGTACAAGGCGCCGGCGCCATTTGTGACAGTGACTATTGCGGTGACGAGGTGGTCCAGTAACCCCAAATTCTTGTAATACGACTTGTCGTCATCGGACAGAGGAACCGCGCCCTTGTAGATGAGGTACAGACTCACAAGCGTTACAAGAAGACTCACGAAGTACCACACAACAATTATCCAAACCCATTTCGGACGCTTAGGTTGAGCAGGCGTGGTCATTTGAACGTCCAACGCCTGCTTGAGCCGGGCGGCGTCAGCCGCGACGGTTCCAAGCAACAGTTGGGCCCGCTCTTCATTTTCCGCATGATTCGTCCTTGCTCAGGCAGGAGCGAATGAAGCGTGGGAATGCGACCGCACCTCGCCAATAGTTAGCGCCAATGAATAGTAGGGGCACGGTCGAAAAGGTACCGCACCGAAGTATTATCGTGCGACCCGATTGCTTCATCGAATGCGGCACTCTGTGGCGGCGATCGACTAACGGGAGTTGGCCGTATTTGCAGCGAGCGTAGACCGGATGGAGTGAAACGGAATCCGGGAAGACGTGCTGCAAGGCTCCCGGATTCCACTACGTTGCATCCGGGCTACGCCAGCTGCTCTCTAGCATGCAGATCGAGCCGTCCAACGCCGCGGTTCAGCCGCGGCGAAGCCGAGCAACGCGAGACTAATCAAACTGGTGGGTCACTTTTAGATGCAAACCCGGGTCAGTTTTCCGTGCACGCGCCCACTAACGCTGAGGTAAGCGGCGGCCGAAGCACGCCGATTTAGGGCATGACGAGCTTTTACAGGCCGAGCGCTCCACCGGGGTGTTAGACATGTTCTTGCCAATATTCCTGGCCGCTCACGTTGGCTACGGAGTGGTCACGTCCACAAAGGATTCTGGGTTGGTGAGTCCCGTTTTCAGGCTTTCGTAAATAGTTGAAAACCCCTGTATAGAACTCCACACCTTAAAGCGGATGGTCTTGCCGCAATATACATTGAGTTGCCTGCTCTTGCTGTTGCCCGTGACCTTGATAGCCGTTATACATGGCTCCATTAAAAGAGGTTGGAAATGTCATTCTGTTGCCCAACGCCAGTTGGACGAATCAATAGCGGCGAATAATTGCTGCATTTAGGCGGCTTTCCCCGGACGACGTTTAGACAACTCATTGATTTGCAAGGATCCGGCCAGAATCGTGGCGGATTGGACCGCAAATCAACGTCCCCTGTGCCCTCACTCTACCTCTTGCACGCCGCGTCCTTCCACATCCGGTACTCCGTAGTTTCTGACCACCCTGAAGCGGACGCTCACCAGGGTCAGCGCCGCAACGGCCTGTTTGCTCCGGACATCCGCCATGCCGCGAACCTGCGCAACCATCCTTCGAACAAAGGATGCCGGCCCGCACTCTGGCGTCGCGGCTGGCCCGGTTTGCAGTCTCGATGATACAAGAGTATGTTAATTGTAACATTGTATCTATCAATGACCAGCAGGAGCCTGTCCATGAGTTCAGTCCTCAAGCAGCCGTTGGCGCCCGGCGCGGTACGCGGCGCGGCGCAGCAGGTGGCCCAGCAGCCGGCGCAGCCGTTTCCGCCCGGCTTCATCCCCAGCCGTCACGGCGCGGCGCACCAGCTGGCGCGCAGCCTGTTCGGCACCCTGCGCCTGCTGGTGCGCGGCGATCCGGAGCCGGATGCGGCGCGCTGGCGGGCGATGGGCGAGGGGCTGATGCAGGGCGATGCGCCGGCGGACCGGCTGGTGGAGTGGATGTTCGCGGCGGACATGAAAGTGACGCGGCCGCTGTTCGAGCGGGCGCTGGAGCGGGGCATTGCGGCCGTGCCCGATGCGCCGGCGCCGCTGCGCGAGTTCTTCGAGCTGGTGGAGCGGCGTCCACGCTGGGTCGACATGGCGCTGGTGGAGGAAGGCGCCCTGGTCAACGACCGCGGCGGCATGGATTACTTCTTCGTCGACCGCGACCTGGCGCTGATGGGCGGCTATCAGGCCTCGGCCTTCAACAAGGCGCTGCTCCTCACCGGCGCCTTGCAGAAAGGCGCGGGGCGGCGGGTGGCGGAGACCGTGCAATGGTGGCTGGACTGCACCGCGAAGGGCGGCATGGAGCGCTTCGGCGCCGGCTTCAAGTCCACCGTGCGGGTGCGGATGATTCATGCGATGGTGCGGCGGCACATCGGCCGCATGCCGGAGTGGCGCACGGCGGAATGGGGGCTGCCGATCAACCAGGTCGACATGGCCGCCACCGCATTGGCTTTCCCGATGGTGATGCTGCTGGGCGGGCGCCTGATGGGCGTGGCGCTGACGCGGCGCGATTCGCAGGCGGGCATGCACCTGGGCCGCTACGCCGCCTGGCTGATGGGCGTGGAGGATCAGTGGCTGCCGCGCGACGAGCTGGAGGGGCGCACGCTGCTCTACCAACTGTCGCTGAGCATCACCAACCCGGACGAGACCAGCGTGCAGCTCGGCCGCGCGCTGATGGACGAGCCGCTGCAGCGTCCCTATGCGCGCCTGCGCTGGCTGCGCCAGCAGTACCAGTATCAGCGTCACCTGAGCGTGAGCCGCTTCTTCCTCGGCCGCGCCGGCATGCGCAATCTCGGCCTGCCGGGGTATGTGCTGCCCTGGTATCCGCTGCTGCGCGCGCCGCCGAACCTGCTGTTTCACCTGGGGCTGCGGCTCGTACCGGGCGGGCGGGAATGGCAGGCGCGGCGCGGGCGGCAGGCGACGATCGCGTTCGTGCGCAGCATGACCGGGCCGGAGCCGGTGAAGATCGGGCAGGCGGCGCGGCATCTCACCGATGCGGCGGCGTGACAGTACCGGGCCGGCCGGCGGTGCCTGTCTCTCAATCAGTATCCCCTCTTCCCGCCTGCGGGGAGAGGGTCAGGGAGAGGGGCGCCCGCGGAGCCAGCGAACGTCGCAGGGAACAAGCTTCGGCGTGGCCGGATAGCCCCCCTCTCCCCAACCCTCTCCCCCGCCTTGGTGGGGGAGAGGGGGTTCATGAGGCAGGTTCTAGGTAAACTGGCGCCACCATGTCCGCCACGCTCGCCGCCCAACTCGCCCGCTTCATCGCCGACGACGCCACGGCGCCGGCCGATGCCGCCGGCGAGCGCATCCTCGACGCGGCGCTGGAGCAGTTCCAGGATGTCGGCCTGCGCCGCAGCAGCATGGAGGACGTGGCGCGCCGCGCCGGGCTGAGCCGCGTCACCATCTACCGCCGCTTCCCGCAGAAGGACCGCCTGCTCGAAGCGGTGCTGCTGCGCGAGTGCCGGCGCCTGATCGACGGTATGCGCGCCGTGATGCGGCCGCTGGCGACGCAGGAGCAGCGCATCGTGGAGTGTTTCGTCTTCGGCCTGCGCACCATGCGCGGCCATCCCCTGATGGTGCGGCTGATGGCGATCGAGCCGGAAGACCTGCTGCCGGTGATGACGCTTCATGCCGGCCCGGTCCTCGCCATCGTCAGCGGCTTCATGACGCAGCAGATCCGCGATGCGCAGCGGCGCGGCGAAGTGCCGCCCTACGAGGCCCGGCCGGTGGCGGAAATCCTGACGCGCATGGCGCAGTCGCTGATCCTGACCCCGCAGGGCGGCATCCCGCTGGACAGCGAACGCCAGGCCCGCGCCTTCGCCCGCGACTACATCGTGCCCATCGTCATGCGGGTGGTGCCGGCGGGGGATTGAGGCGGCTTGCTTGAAGCGGTGCTGCCACCGTGGAGAGGCTCGATAAGCAAGGCCGGGGTGGGCATCGGAAGTAGGGCGGAATAAGCGGAGCGCATTCCGCCAGGCCTTTGCGCGAAACCCAATGGCGGAATGCGCTGCGCTTATTCCGCCCTACGGTGGCTGAGGCATATTCTCCTCATCGAGTGATTGGAATAATGGAACATTCTCATCACCCCGATTCGCCGGTTTGATATCGGCGCCGCTCGCTTTGGTGGCGGCCGGCGTTCAGTTTGCCGGCGATCCGCTCAGCGCAGCGCCTTGCGGATCACCAGCTTGAGAGCGGACCAGGTTTCGTCCACCGCGCACACCTTGATGTCCACATAGCCCAGCGGCAGCGCCACCTCGCGCACCGCGTCGCCGCTGATGTCGGTGGGCACCTTCGATGCCGCCTTCGGCCACGAGGCCCAGATCGCGGCGGTGGGTTTCAGCTTCGGGCGATACTTGATCAGCAATTCCCGCAGCGCTTCCTTGCGGGTGGTGAAGACCTGCACGATATCGGTGGACGCGGTCAATCGCGTACCGAACTGTACGCCGTCGGGCAGCGGCTCCAGCAGCGCCGCATAGCCTTGCGGCGCGCCGACCAGCAGCACGATGCTGCCCGGCTTGATGCCGAGCTTTTTCGCCAGGGGCGTGCCGGAGTAGCCGGCGGTGCGGGTGTTTTTCATGGGGCTCGGCGTTATATGGCGTGCGTTGTGGGTCACAGCCTCACTTTGCTTCCACCCACTGAAACTCCTCCTGGAAATCCTGGAAGCATTGAAGGCAAACCTAATGGTACAGATCGAGGGTGGCATAAGCTTCGTGCAGGGAATCCGCAATGTCATCCGACGCGATCTTTGTTCCGCAAAAATCGCAATGATCGTGGTCCCAAGCGGGCGTTTTCGACGACCACCGCATGCGCTTGAGGGTGACGCCGACCAGATAACGTTCCTGGCCCTGGCGGCGCCAGTCATCGGCGGGGACTTTACTCATGCTTTTGGATGCGGAACCAGTTTTGGATGTGCTGACCGTAGCGAAGCGCATCGTTTAACGCGATATGGCACTCGATTGATGCGCTTCCCCCGGATCAAGTCCGGGGTCAGCGCATCCTTGGGCTTACCGAAATCCGACCCTGTCTTTTTCGACCGGCGCAGTGCAGTCAAGCGCAGTGGGCGTAGCAAGAACCGGCCCGACGCTTGCCGGTGCGGTGTTCAGGGCGGTGCCGCGGCCGTCCCCCGGGGTTCGCGCGCGGTCGAGTCGCTGGCGCTGTCGAAGAAATCCAGGGCGATGACGGCGCCGCTGGCATCGCGCACGGCGGTCATGCCGTCGATGGAGTTGGCATCGAAATAGAGCTGATCGGGCGAGGTGGCGATGAGAGGTCTTGCCGGGCCGTCGCCGCGCTGGCTGTAGAGCACGCCGTCGCGCAGGGTCAGGGTACGCTGGGTGCGCTCGTCGATGCGATAGACCCCGGTCAGCGGCCGCAGCTGGCTCTCGGATAGCGTCACCGGATGAATTTCGGGGTAGGGCTGGCCCAGCGCGATGGCCGCCATTTGATGGCCCAGGGCGGCGGCATTGGGCTTGTAGGTATCGGTGTTGACCAGCGTCACGACGGTGATCTGCTGTGACGGCAGGTAGGCCAGCTGCGCGGCAAAGCCGCTGATGCCGCCATCGTGCTCCAGAACCGGCGCGCCGCGCACCCGGGTCAACATCATGCCGTAGCCGTAGTTGGTGGGCTTGCCCGAGTTGTTCGGCTGCGGCGTGATCATCTTCTGGTAACTGCCTGGGCTGAGCACCTGCCCAGTATTGAGCGCGCGCATCCAGTTGAACAGGTCATCCAGCGAGGCGGCGAGCGCGCCGTCGGCGCCGGGCCCAATGAGATAGCCGGCGTTCGTCAGTTGTCCGTGCTGGTCGCGGCTATAGCCCGCCACCCGTCCCGGCACTAAAGGCAGATCGGTGGCGTAGAGCGTGTGCCTGAGGTGCAGCGGCTCGAGCAGTTGCTGGCGCATGGTTTCGAACCAGCTGTGGCGGCTCAGCTTCTCGATCACCGCCCCGAGCAGCACGTAACCGGAATTGCTATAGGCCCAGTCGGTGCCGGGCGGGAAGTCTACCGGCTGGCCCTTGAAGATCGCGATCAGCGCAGCCGTGTCCGCGTCCTGTGCGCCGGAGACATCCGGGATCTGGGCATAGTCCTTGATGCCGGAGGTGTGGTTGAGCAGTTGATGAATAGTGATGTTGTCGCCGCCAGGATAGTCCGGCAGGAATTTGGACAGCGGATCCTGCAACGATAGCTGGCCGGCATCGACCAGCTTCAGCACGGTTGCCGCCGTGAACATTTTGGTCACCGAGCCGATGCGGAACAGCTGCTGCGGCGACAGCTTCACCCCCAGTTCCAGACTGGCCATGCCGCGCGCGCCGCGATACAGCACTTGGTCGCCGCGCGCGATCAGTACTGCCGCGCCCGGCCCGTCGGCGGGCACCACACGCTTGAGGGTCGAATCGGCTTGCTGCGCCACTGTGGCGGCGCTCGGCTGGACAGCGATGGCGGCGTGCGCGGCGCCGGCGCAGCAGAGCGCCAGCAGGCGCAGCAGGGTTCTGCATATCGACTCAGCGCGCAAGCCTGGATGTGTTTGTAAACCGCGGCTTTTGCCCGGGGCTGGCGCTGAGGCGGCAGGCGCGTTTGGTGACATGAGGGAGGCTTTGGCGGGGGTATTGTGTCGATCATCACCGGTGGACGCCAGGCTTCGCAAGCGCGGCCACAGTGCCGCAAGTCTGGTGATGAAGCTGTGGCCACAGCCGGCGTTGGCCGCTCTTCACCGGCCCGCGCGGAAGCGCACCCACCAGCGTCTTGCGGCGACGATGGACCAGATGCCTTCCACCAGCCCGAACGGCCAGGCGCCCTGGAGAAAGCCGTAGATGGAGCCGAGCAGGCAGGCGCCGGCGAAGCCCAGGGTCCACCAGTGCGCGCGGGCGTCGAAGGCGTAGCAGACCAGCATGGCCGTGACGGCGAACAGGCCGAAGGTGGTCAGGGCGTCCATGGCTTGATCGGAACGAATGCGGCCCGGGGTGAGCAGTCTCGCCCCAGGCCGCTGTGGCTACCGGCTAGAACGCGTAGTACGGCCCCTCCCCGGAGGGAGTGGTCTGTCCGTAGATGGCGAAGAAGACGTTGCGGCCGTAGAAGAACGGCACACCCCAGTCGAAGAATCCGCTGAGGTTGGTGCCGGTGCTGCCGGCGAGGTCGTCGATGGCGGCGTTGTTGTTCGACAGGTTGTCGGTGTTGGCCACGGCGAAGGGCACGGTCACGGTGACGTTGTTCTCGCCGACCATCTGCGCGGACAGGTTCTCGGTCGAGGACGGGCAGTAGAACGCGTTGTTCGGGCTGGCGCAGAAGGGAATGTTGTTGTCGGTGAAATACAGGGCGTTGGAGCCGCTGTCGATGAAGGCGTCGATGCCGTTGCTGCCGTTGAAGTTGGTCCTGAACTCGGCGTTATCGTTGACGGTGAGGATCTGTGCCGAGCCGAGCTGGTTGTTCGATTGCGTGCCGATGCCGAAGATCAGCGAGCCGTTGGCGGTGGCCTGGCCGCCGGAGGAAATGGACGGCAGTTCCACCACCACGCCGTTGTTGTCCTGGGCGAACAGCACCACCGGGTTGGTGACCTGATCGGCCAGGCTCTGGGTGGTGACGCTGCACGAGGTCGGCTGGTTGGAGCCGCAGGCGTAGTAGTCGCCGGGGTTGTTGGTGGTTTGAGCGCAAGCCTCTCCGCAGTCCTGCGGGAAGGGGCCAACGCCGAGGATGGCGTAGGCGCCGAACGCGTCCAGGGTGTCTTCCTCGGTGCCGTGGCCGCTGGAGCAGCTTGAGGGCGGCGACGGGAAGTTGGGGAAGTTGCCGGCGGTGCCGAAGATGTTGACTGCCAGGTTGCTGGCGGTCTCGCCGGCGACCTTCAGGTCGGCGTTGGCGACCGGGCCCCAGGTATAGCCGTCCGCGAACACGGTGCATTCGCCGATGGTGCCGCCGCTGTTGGTCTTGGGGGGCAGCGGCAGATTCAGCACCGAGCCGAGGATGCGCAGGCCGTAGGAGCCGGTATCGACCAGTACGTTATTGATGGTCTGGCAGGTGGAGGTGCCGGGCACGCACAGCGTGATGGTGGTGAAGACGCCGTTGACGTAGTTGCCCTGCGGCCCGAAGTTGACCTGGATCGGCAGCGTGTTGCTGACGCTGCCGCCGCCGCTGGAAGAAGACCCACTGCTGCTGGACGAGCCGCCGCTGGAGCTGGAAGAAGACCCGGCGATGAAGCCGCCGCTGCCGCCGCCGCCGCAGGCCGCCACCAGCCCGGCGACCAGGATCGCTGCCAGCACACCGCGCAGCGCCCTCATTTCAGTTCTCCGGCGGAGACGCCCTGGGGCATCAGCGCGGGCAGGTAGGCGATGCCGCGCAGGTCGCGCATGTGGCCGGCCGCTTCGAACACCAGGCCGCCGTTGTTGAGCAGCACATGGCGGCTGTGCACGCCGGACTGGCGCGCGGCCAGGCCGGTCTGATAATTGGTGTAGTACGAACCCAGCAGCTGCGACAGGTCCGGCGGCATGGCGCCGCGCCAGGTGACGGCGAAGACCTTGCCGCCGGGGGCGGCGTATTCGTTGACCACGGTGCCGGTGGGCAGGGTGGAGGTGCTGACGCTGTAGGCCCCGCTCGAAGGCAGGGTCAGCTTGTCGACGGTATGCGGTGAAGCCTGCACCTCGCCCAGAACCGCCCAGGCCGGCGCGCCGGCTGCCGCGCTGCCGGCGATGGCGAGTGCCGCCGCCGCTTTTGCCAGGGTATTGCCGCGTCCCTGGCCGAATAAGACTGTCATTGGATCGATCCTTCGTTCAATTACGGCGTTTGCCGGCAGGTTCCGGGCACGCGGGGCACCGCATCGGGCTGGATCGTTGGTCAACGCTCCGGCGCCGTCAAGCCAGTTTGCCAAACTTTGCACATGTTTGCGCACCTGTTTGCCCTGAGCGGCTTGTCATGACACGGCGACGGCACTGTTGTAGATTCGGGGTATTACAAAACCATAACAGTTGCAGATCACAGCTTGGGGAGAGTTCCGATGCGGCGATCCAGTGTTGCGGCCAGGGCGTGGCGGGCCTTGTCTCCTGTGTGCATCATCCTTGGCGCGGTTGTGCTCGGCGGCTGCGGCGGCAGCGACTCGCCCAGCGCCGGATCGGGCAGCACCCAGGGCGTCGGCAATTCCGGCGCCGCCGCCAGCGCCACCGAGTCGACCAACTGGGCCGGCTACGCGATCACCGGCACGGTAGGCGGCTTCAAGCAGGTCAGCGCCAGCTGGACCGTGCCCGGCCCGGACTGCTCCGGCGGCGGCGCCGCGGCCAGCGCCACCTGGGCCGGCATCGGCGGCCTCAAGGTCGGTGATCTGACTTTGATCCAGGCCGGTACCGAGCAGGACTGCAACAACGGCAGCGCCAGCTACTACGCCTGGTGGGAAGGCTATCCGGCCGCCTCCAAGGACATCAGCACCGCCGGCAATTACCCGGTGAGCCCGGGCGACCAGATCAGCGTCACCGTCAGCTCCTCCCTGCTGCTGTTCTGGGACATCAGCATCCACGACCTCAGCGCCGGTTGGACCTTCACCACCACCACGCCTTTCCTCGCCGCCGGCGAGAGCGCGGAGTGGATCGAGGAAGCCCCGCTGGAGATCGGCAGCAGCGGCTCGCAGCAGGCCGCGCTGGCCAACTTCGGCCAGGTCTTCTTCAGCGCGCTCACCGCCAACAGCGCCAACCCCGCCCTCAGCGACGACGACCGCATCGACATGGTCGACACCAAGGGCAATATCGTCGCCAGCCCCTCCGCGCCGGGGTCGGGCGGGGATTCGTTCAGCGTGTGTTTCGGGGCCGGGAGCTGCAACTAGCGGCGGCTGGCGCGAGGGAGCCGGCGGCCAAGATCGCACGATCGTAGGGCGGGCCGTGCCCGCCGGCTTTGTGCCCGGACATATGCGCAGCGGCGGGCACGGCCCGCCCTACAAAAGCTTGATCAAGTCGTCGCCCCGGCGAAAGCCGGGGTCCAGTGCTCTGAATGCCCTGGATTCCGGCTTTCGCCGGAATGACGATTCTTGAGCCGGGGTCAGCGCACCCTACAACCGCACCCACAAAAAAGCCCGCCTGCATCCATTCCGGATGCAGGCGGGCCGATCATCACGCTTCAATACGCTTGGGCTTCAATACGCCTGGTGTTTCAATATCCCGGCGGCGGCGGGTAATAAGCCGGCGGCGGGGCGTAGTACACCGGGGGAGGCGGCGCGTAGTAGACCGGGGGCGGCGGGGCGTAGTAACCGCCGTAGGCGCCATAGGCCGCCGCGCCGACTACCGCGCCGGCGACAAAGGGCCAGCCCCAGCCGTAGCCGCCCCGATAGCCGTAACCGCCGCGGTAGCCGTAGCCGCCGCCGTGCCAGCCGCCGCCGTAGCCGCCGCCGTGATAGCCGCCGCCGCCATGGAAGCCGCCGCCGCCACCATGACCACCGCCAAAACCGTGCGCTTCGGATACATTCGGCAGCGCCAGGCTCAGGGCCAGAGCAGCACACGCGATTACAGTTTTCATGACGAAACTCCCTGGTCAGGGGTAAGGGGGATCTGACCAGCCTCACCTTTATACACCCCGTCCCTGAACTGAATCTGAACCATCTGTAACGGCAGCCGTCCGGCCCCGGCCGGGCCATGCCACCCACAGCGGGCGAACGCCGCCGCCGCCGCCGCGCCGGCCGGTTTCAGTGGCCGCCGTCACCGCCGCCATGGTGGCCGGAATCATGGCCGGAATGGCCCTCGTTGCCGGTGGCCGGGTAGCTGTCGCTATAGGGGTTGGCGCCTCCGCCGTCGCGCCTGAATGCGGAGTGCGCCTCTTCGCGCAGTACGTTCCACGCAATTGCGGCTCCCACCACCGGCACCAGCCAGATCAAAAGGAGCTGCAACAACTTCTGCGTGGGCTCATACACCACGCTGCGGGCTACACCGATGGTGACGATGCTGTTGACCAGAGCGAGCAGCAGACACGGCCACAGGATCAGCGGCATGCGTCCTCACTCCCGCATCGAAACGCGGCGGCTGGCCGCGGTGCCCGCCGGCGCATCGCGTTCACGGGCGGCTGAAGCGCTTGGCCGATTCCAGCGCAGCCCGCGCCCGCTCGGTCTCCCGGTCCTTCGGCGGCGCCAGCGTCACCAGGGACTGGATCAGGTTGCGGGCGCTTGCAGTGACCTGCTCCACCGCCAGCTCGAACGCCGCTTCATTGATCTTCGACGGCGCGTTGAAGCCGCTGAGCTTGCGCACGAACTGCAGGGCCGACGCGCGAATCTCCTCGTCCGTGGCCGGCGGCTCGAAGTTGAACAGCGTCTTGATGTTTCTGCACATGAGGAATCCCCGGCGGTGTTCTGAAAACGAGTGCAATACCTCATCGTAGTAGCTTGAAAACTCCACTTCATCTTGACGACATGATTATCGGCGAGCGCTGGGGTTCGCAAGCTCACCCCAGCCTGCGGGTGCTGCGAGTTGGCCGAGGGACTTCAAATCAGCGCAGGTATCCGCTGACGGTGATCAGATTGGGCGGCATCATGAATACAATGACCGCGCACTCCAGGGCAATCACCACCCAATAAAATGCCGGATCGCTTTTTCTGCGTACCGGGGCGATCAGCAGGGTGCCGGCGAATAGCTGCCAGATCACGGCGAGAAGTAGAACAAGCGCAATCATTGCCGGGTTTCCCTGTTGCCTGCCTGTTTGCGATGAATCCGGATCAGGGTATGCCTGTTGCGCCGCCACAGGCAATGCTAGTGTGCGGTGATGACGGAAGCCGCCGCGGCCACGGCTCAGGGGAAATCGATGACGAGATTTGCTGGATGGGCCCGTCTGCTGGCCTTGCTGGTGACGGCGGGCAATGCCCAGGCCGCCGCCGAGCACCCGTGCGCCGCCGATGCCCGCGCGCACGCCAAGCCCCTGCTGACGCTCCACTTCGGCCCCGACGACCGCATGGAAATCGACCCGGCCGTGAAAGTCCTCCCCCCGATGAAAGACCCCGCCGGCAAGGGCCGCTTCGACGTGCTGGAGATCTGGGGCAATATCTACAAGGGGCAGTACCGCATGCACTTCATCTATGCCCAGATCAAGGATAGCTGCGTGCTGATGGGGCAGGAGATTCTGGAGTACGACGATCCGTATTGAGGGTGGCCTGGGCTGGCTGCTATCGCGCGATGGCCGTGCGGGCCGCAGTGGCTGCCCACGGCTTGATCCGCGCCAGCGTCTTGGCCAGAACGTCCTTGGCCTGGGCGGCGTCATGGTCGAGCTGCAAGCCGATCCAGAATCCCTCGGACATGCCGAAGAAACGCGACAGGCGCAGCCCGGTATCGGCGGTGACGCCGCGCGTGCCCGCCACGATCTCGCCGATGCGGCGCTGCGATACGCCGATTTCCTTTGCCAGCCGGTACTGGGTGATGCCCATGGGCTTGAGGAATTCTTCCATGAGAATCTCGCCGGGGTGCGGGTAGGGGATCTTGCGCATGAGGATGCTCCAACCGGTTGTCAGGCAGCGGTGAGCCTGACCTTTCCCACACTGCCAAGATCGACATGCTGCTTCGCCCGCCACAGATCGTAGTTGTACTGCATGGCGAGCCAACTCTCGGGCGAGCGGCCGAGCGCCTTGGCAAGACGCAGCGCCATCTCCGGGCTGATGCCGCTGCTGCCTTTCAGAACGCGGCTCAGAGTGGATGCGGCCACGCCGAGCTTGACAGCTAGTTCGCGGCCGCTGATGCCGTTGGGTTCGAGATAGACCTCGGTGATGAACTCGCCGGGGTGAGGATAGGGGATCTTGCGCATGAGGGTGCTCCAACCGGTTTTCAGTGAAGCATAAAGTAGGGCGGATTAGCGAAGCGTAATCCGCCTTCCGCGTGCTTTCCACTACTCATGCTCCAGGCCCTCAATCGAAGGCGCCGCCGCCCAATCCGCCGGCATCTGGCCGCTCGCCACGAAGCGATGAAAACTCGAATGCGGCCAGTCGATGACGCGCCGCACGTGACCATGCTTGACCGGATTGAAATGGATGTAATCCACATGCGCGGCATAGTCGGCATCATCGCGGATGGTGTGTTCCCAGAAGCGCCGCTGCCAGATGCCGCGCTCTCCTTTTGATGTGCGGCGCCGCGAGAGCCGTTCGTCCGCGGTGATGCAGTTGCCGAATCGCGTCTTGATGAGGCGCCAGCGCATCGAAAAATCGTGATCGTGCGGCGGCAAGGTCCAGATGCAATGCAGGTGATCCGGCAGGATGACGATGGCGTCGATATCGAAAGGATGTTTCGCACGCACCAGCCGGAATGATTCGCGCAGATCCTCGATGTGATCCACCAGCAGGCTGCGCTTGCGCTCCAGCAATGCCACCGTGAAGAAGAACGTTCCGCCGGGGACGTGGCTGCGCGTGTATTGGGACATGCGGTGGGTGTGCGGCTTGGCGGGTGTGGCGTGCGCGGAAGGCGGATTACGCTGCGCTAATCCGCCCTACGGTATTGACAGGGTTACAAGTTTTCGTCTTTACCGCGGGTCTTTTGAGCGGCCGATTTGACCGCTAATTTCTCCATGGTTGAAACAGCCGCATTCGCGCCATTCAAAGAAAATCTGCTTACTTTGAACTGACCCTCCTTCATTGGAAACGCAAAGCCTACCAAGCCACTGCCATTTTTGACTGCCTCGGCAATTGAATCGAATTTTGAGAAGGCATACCGATACAAGTTTGCGTCGTAGACTCCATCACAGTAGACCTCTAGCTGGTCTGCTCCAGAGCTAGAGTTTTCTAGGACTGGATATTTATTGCCTTGGTCACAGGATGTTGCCATCCCTAACAGCCAAACGCACGTGCCGGTACTTACCGAGCAATACTCACCCAAAAGACTTCCGCTATCGTTGGTTGTGACTGCATAAACATAGTCACGGCTTTTTGTATATCCGACAGACCAATCTTGTAACTGTAAATCCTGGGCATGGGCTTCTATCGTGAGCATTGCGCTCATGCCAAGAAAATAAATAGTCCACTTCACCATATCCCTTCCCCAATTAAGTTGAGCCGCTCAATCTTGCTTATGCCCCTCTAATAATTCCCCTAGGTATTGTGGTTAGGGGATTCTTGCTCATGACATCAGCCAAAGTAGGGCGGATTAGCGCAGCGTAATCCGCCTTCCGCGTGCCTCACCCGCCCCGCCAAACCACCCTGCCAATCACATTCAGCCGCTCGATCTTCTTCCCTTCCAGCACTTCGGTGGGATATTGCGGCGAGGGGTTGTCGCTTTTCACTTCGAGCGAGCCGTCGCTGCGTTTCACCAGGCGCTTGACGCGCAGCTCTTCCTCCACGGCGATGGCGTAGACCTCGCCGCTCTTGATGGCGCGGTCGGCCATGTTGACGAGGACGATGTCGCCGTCCTGTAGGTAGGGCGACATGGAGTCGCCCTTGACGGTAATCAGGCGGCACTCGTTCTTGTGCAGTCCCTTGGCTTGCAGCCATTCGCGGCGGAAGGCGTGGGTGTTGTCCACCACTTCCTGCTTCCAGGCGTAGCGGCCCGGGCCGGCGGAGAGCATGGGGCCGTAGACGCGGGGGACGAAGGTGAACTCGTCGGCCGCGGCGGGCGCCGGCTCCTCCACGCGATAGGCGGCGGGGGAGGGCGTGCCCTCGTCGGACCAGCGCGGGCCGTCGCCGGTGAGGGCCCATTGCAGGTTCACGCCCAGGGCGTTGCACAGCACGGCGGCGTAGTCGCTGCGCTTGCTGTCGCGTGTTTCCAGGGCCTGGATGGTCTGCTGCTTGCCGGGCAAGCCGGCGCGCCGGGCCAGCTCTTCCTGGCTCCAGCGCAGCTCTTCCCGCACCTGCTTGATTCGTCCGCCGAGATTCATGTTGTTACCGTAACAACGTACGTTGTTGATTCGCAAACAAAGATTGTTGTTGCCCGATAACAACAAACGTTGTAAATTGTTGTGGCCATGTCACAACACACTCTACAGAATCCTTTTGTAATCAAGGCCATTGCCGCCTGCGCCGGCTCCCAGACGGAGCTGGCCCGGCGTTGTGGCGGACGCGTCAAACAGGGCCATATCTGGCGCTGGCTGCACACCCCCAAGCTCACCGCGGAGGCCTGCGCCGCGCTCGAATGCGGCTCCGGCGGGGCAGTGACCAAGGCGCAGATGCGGCCGGATCTGTTCGCCGGGCCGGCGCTGATCGCCGCGCAGCAGGAGGCGGCGTGATGAGCACCTTCGGTGTGTATCTGGTGATTGTCGGGCCGGCGGTGTTGAGCTGCGCCATCGGCTGGGGTGCGCTGGCGGTTGCCGGGCGCATGGGGTGGGGCTGATGGGGCTGGCTCCGACATTGCGCGCGAACGGGCGGCGGCTATTGCGGCCACGGCGGAATGCGCTTCGCTTATTCCGCCCTACGGTGCTGACGCGCGCGCCTTCCATCCCTTCCACTGTCATTCCCGCCTGCGCGGGAATGACGAACTGGTTGGAGGTTCGCGCTGGCATATCCGTACCAACAGGTACACCAGCATTCCCGCCACCCCCTCCTTTCCTCCCGAGGCGCATCCGCGCCTCTTTCGCCGGCTGCGGCCGGCGCTTTCTATTCCACAAGGGCAAAGCATGAGCCAGGAGCAGTCCGAGTATCGCAAGGTGCCGCGGTTTTTCACCACAGCCGCGGCAACCCCGCAACAGGCGGTGGCGGCATGAACTACTACCCCCACAACATCGGCGACTACGCCGCCGCCACCATCCGCCTGAGCCTGCTGGAGCATGGCGTCTATCGCGCCCTGCTCGATCTGTACTACCTCGACGAGAAGCCGCTGCCTTCCGATCCCAACAAGCTGTGCCGCCTGGTGGCGGCGCGCAGCGAGGAGGAGAAGGCGGCGGTGCGCATCGTCGCCGAGGAATATTTCCAGGTGGTGGATGGGCTGCTGCGCCACAAGCGCTGCGATGTGGAGATCGCCCACTTCCACGCGCTGGCCGAGCGCAACCGCATCAACGGCAGGAAGGGCGGCAGGCCGCGTCAGTGCGGCGGCCAATCCAGTGCTGAACCCGTTGATGAACCCGGCGGAGCCACCGGCAGCGAAGTTCCACATGAAACATTAGCCACTGGCAACCCGGACCAAACCCAGCCGGATCATTCCCGCTTGTCCGAGCCGAACCCATCCACAACCCAGGACGAAGGCAAACAAGACACAAGACACAAGAACCAAGAGACAAGATTAACTAATAGCGCTGACGCGCCCGGAAAGGAAAAGCGAAAAGCCGCACCAACCCAAGCGAGCGGCAACGGCAAGCTGAAAACAGCGCAGCGCAAAGGCCGCACCCCGGACGACGGCAAGCCGCTGGTGGATGAAAACATGCGCCCGCTTTTCTTCATGCCCAAAGGCTTCAGCATTTCCCCCGCGGTACGGCTATGGGCGCAGCAGAACGGCTACGACCGGCTCGACCGGCGCTTCAAGCACTTCGTCAGCTTCGCCAAGCGGCGTGCCGCCCTGTACGCCGACTGGGACGAAGCGCTGATGGCCTCCATCAGATGCGACTGGGCCAAGCTCGGCGGCAACGGCGCGCCGGTTTCCTATCTCCAGGAAGGGGAGGAAATATGAGCCGCCACCATCACAACCATCACCACAGCCACCACGGCGCGGGCAAGGCCGCGCCGGAGTCGGCGGTGAAGCACCCGCCGCACTCGATGGAAGCCGAGCAATCCCTGATCGGCGGCCTGCTCCTCAACAACCGCGCCTGGCACGATCTGGCCGACCGCCTCACCGAGGAGGACTTCTACACCCGCGACCATCGCCTGATCTACCGCGCCATCGGCGAGCTGCTGCGGCAGGGCCAGCCGGCGGACTTCGTCACCGTCTCCGAGCACCTGCGCCAGCGCGGGCTGCTCGACGATGCCGGCGGCGTCGCCTACCTCGGCACCCTCTGCGCCGACACGCCCAGCGCCTCCAACGCCAAGGCCTACGCCGCCATCGTGCGCGAGCGCGCCCTGCAGCGCGGCCTCGTCGCCGCCGGGCAGGACATCGCCGAAATGGGCTATGCCCCCGGCGAGCGCGAGCCGGATTCCCTGCTCGACGAGGCCCAGGCCCGCATCGGCCGCATCGTCCGCACCCGCCAGGCGCGCGCCCACAGCTTCGCCGAAATCATCGACCTGGCCGACCGCGCCATCAGCGAAGCCACGCGCCGGCGCGAAGCCGGCATCGACGGCGGCGTACCCAGCGGTATCCCGGTGCTGGACGCCATGACCGGCGGCTGGCAGCCCAACAACCTGGTCGTCATCGCCGGCCGCCCTGGCCTGGGCAAAACCGCCTTCCTCAACCAGATCGCCGTACACGCCGCGCGGCGCGGCCATGCCGGCCTGATCCTCAGCCTGGAAATGGGCCCGGAAACACTGGGCATCCGCGCCATGGCCAGCGCCGCCGCCGTCAACGTCAGCGCCCTCATCCGCGGCCACCGCGAGCCGCACGAAGCCGCCGCGCAGAAAGCGGTGGAGCTGGCCGCCCTGCCGCTGCATGTCGACACCGACACCTACTCCCTCGGCGGCATCTGCACCCAGATCGCCGAATACCGCCGCAGCCACGCCATCCAGTGGGCCGCCATCGACCACATCGGCCTGATCGAAACCCGCGGCTTCAGCACCCGCAACGAACAGATCGGCGCCATCACCCGCAGCCTCAAGAAAATGGCCAAGCGCCTGCAAATCCCCATCATCGCCCTGAGCCAGCTCAGCCGCGGCGTGGAGAAGGAGCGCCGCCGCCCCACGCTCGCCGACCTGCGCGACTCCGGCAACATCGAGCAGGACGCCGACGCCTGCCTGTTCCTGCACAGCGACGCCGAGGAAAGGCTGGCCAAGGTCCACGTCGAACTCGGCCTGCTCAAGAACCGCGGCGGCCGCAAAGGCTGGCTGCCCAGGCAAGTCCTCTTCAACGGCGCCACCCAGACCTTCCGCGAAGTGGCCGAACACGAGCCGCCCCCCGGCGGCGAGCCCGACCGCTACGCCCCGCGCCGCAACGCCGCCCCGCATTGGCAGGACGGCGGGAGCACCGAATGAGCCGCCAGTCCGTAGGGCGGCCCGTGCCCGCCGCCGCGCCGCACAAAACCGGCGGCCACAAGCCGCACACCCACCACGCGTCGAACGAGATGCAGCACCCATGAGCCACCAGGTCAAAGTCTTCGTGCTGGAGAAAACCCAGTTCAACCTGCTCCTGCGCGGCCAGGCCCGCGTGCGCAACCTGCCGGCCGACGGCGACATCGTCAGCGCCAGCCACCTCGGCACCCGCCTCGGCTTCCTCGTCTACAGCCCCAGCTACCCGCACGCCGATCCGAGACAGCCGTTGCCGACCGTTACGGCTGTACTGGAGCGGCTGTGAATCCATCGCTCCTCACCACTCTCCGTTCGTCCCGAGTGCGTCGCGAAGCAACGCGTATCGAGGGACCAGCGCGAACCTCACCCTCATCGTCATTCCCGCGCAGGCGGGAATCCAGTTCTCGGTCGACGAACTCGCGCAGTCGCCGTAGGGCGGCCCATGCCCGCCGCCGCGCCAGCGCCACCCCCACACCAGCAAGGAGCCCCCATGCAGCCCACCTTCTACTGCCACTGGTGCCAGTCCTACAAACCCACCGCCGCCGGCTTCAAACAAATGGGCCCGCGCCGCCGCCAATGCCCCCAATGCACCCGCAACACCAAAGGAGCCGCCCCATGCCCCGCGCAGGACACAAGCCCGACCCCGACCACGCCCTGTTCCGCGAAGCCCTGCGCCAATGGCTCCAGTGGTTCATGAGCTTCCACGGCGACAACGCCCGCCGCGACATCGAAGGCGAGGGCATCACCAGCGCCGGCACCCTCTACGACCACTCCGTGCGCGTCCTCGGCCGCCCCTCCGACCAGCACGCCGATCGCGTCCTCGGCCAGCTCCTCGCCGACGAGCGCCGCCACTGGGACTGGCCCGCCAGCATCCACGCCATCGTCATGGACATGCCCCGCGACTGGCGCATCTGCCTCTACGGCACCGCCATGGAATATTCCCAACACACCATCGGCCAGCACCTCGGCCTGAGGCAGCAACTCGTCAGCCTCATGCTCGCCAACGCCCGCCGCACCCTCCTGCTCCGCCTCAAGGTGCTGGCGAGAACGCAGCGCGTGCTGCGCGAGATGGGAGTGGGCTGCCCGCCCGGAGTTCAGAAAGTAGGGCGGATTAGCGAAGCGTAATCCGCCTTCCGCGCACCGCGACACAAGCCGTATCAACCCGCCTCATCCGAGGCACACAAGCAAGGAGAAAAACTAATGAGCGACACAACCGATGGCCCGATGGATCCGCCGAAACGCAAACTCATAGTCCGATGCCTGGCGGACATTGCACCCACAGACTACAAAAAACTGGCCGAGATCATCCCTGGCGCAATCCGCTTCCTGGTCGTCTATTACGACGAAGTAAGAGACATCTACGACCTGCCCCTGGACCGCTGTCGCAACTACGGGGAGATCCTGGGCTGGGCGCACCACCTCTGCGCCAAGAAGTGGATGAAGCCGGGCCTGCTAAAGCATTTCATCCACCTGGCCTGCGAGGCGAACGGGATTGAGTTTCCGTGGATATAGGCGGGATGGGGCAGATTGACGCTGCGTTCGCGGAAGGCTGATTACGCTGTGCTAATCCGCCCTACGGCCCTAATCAATCCGCCCCGTGCCGCCTTTTGGTAGTCTTGCAAAGCCCATACATATGGACGTTGCCATGACTGAAACAGAAGGGGACCTGTAATGGAAGGCTTCAAAATCACGATAAAGAACTATCGATGCTTTGAGGATACGAGCCCACTTCAAATAAAATTCGGTTCCGGCGGATTTAAAGCCTTTGTTGGAGCTAACAACGCCGGCAAATCCACTGTCCTGAAATTTTTCTATGAGTTTCGAGATCTCTTCCGTCGGCTAACTGAGTTCAACCGATTCACTCAGTTGCTCGGCGCTCCCGATACGAAGTTCGCTTTCGATGCGAATGGGATTGAAGATCATGCTGAACTTCTATCGAATTTTAACGCTCGTGATTTGACAATTGAATTAGAGCTGGAAGGAAAACAGCGTCAGCAGGGCGATATTTTTAAGGTACTAGTTACGATTGAAAGAGCCGACCCAGCATCGTACCGAATCAGGTATTTCTGCAAGGACATCGCCATTCCAGAGTTCGTAGGTCAGCAAGGTCCATGGCGTTTCCATCTTCGCGCTGGCGGGCAAGTGTTTTTAGTTCAAGTAGTAGATTTTCTCGACATATGTACAGCACTGAGCGGTGCGATGTACATAGGGCCATTTAGAAATGCAATTTCAGAAGCTCAGGGGAGTTACTACGATATATCGATAGGCACGGCATTTATTAATGCGTGGAATGCGTGGAAGACTGGCGGACAACGACGTCAAAACGAAATTGTGCAAGCGGTGGCAGACGACATTGCTGCGATATTCGGGTTCGCTCGGCTAGAAGTAAATATGGCTAATACCAGTCCAGTAAATCTACAAGTCATTGCAGATGGAAAGCCCTATAGGCTTAGGGAGCTTGGCGGCGGCTTGGCACAGTTTTTTGTAGTGCTTGGAAACGTGGCGATGCGGAGGCCGCAAATTCTCTGTATCGACGAGCCGGAACTCAACTTGCATCCATCGCTTCAAATCACTTTTCTCACAAGCCTTGCCTCATATGTTCAAGGACATGTTCTATTTTCAACGCATTCAATAGGGTTGGCTCGTAGCACGGCGGAAGAAATCTTCACTTGCGAGCGCGAAGGTAAAAAGACCGTGGTGCGTGCATTTGAAGAACTACGAAATCCTGCTGAATTTCTTGGTGAGATGAGTTTTTCGACATTCAAGGATATGGGTTCGGATGGCATCCTGTTGGTGGAAGGCGTAACCGAAGTTAAAGTTATTCAGCAGATTCTACGAAAGTTCGGAACCGACAGGAACTTGGTGCTGATACCACTTGGAGGCAGGCAACTTATTACCGCAGGTCGAGTGCAGGAACTAGAGGAAATCAAGCGTCTGTCCAAAAACGTATCTGTTCTGATCGATAGTGAGCGCAGTGTCGAAGACGCTCCGCTAGAGCATTCTCGGCAATCCTTTGTAGGGGATTGCAGATCACTGGGGTTCAATGTTTGTGTAATGTCCAGGCGGGCAATTGAAAACTATTTTTCGCAACCTGCCATTGATAGCGCGCTCCGTGGTAAGCACGATGCAATGGGGTACTTCGATTCATTAGATGCGAATCAACATGGATGGGGGAAAACAGAAAACTGGAAGATCGCTCGTGCAATGAGCCGCGAAGAGTGGGAAACAAACGATATCGGGATGTTTCTTTCGAAGCTTGGTAAGGTAGCTTAGAGCAGTAGCACGGTAGGGCGGGAGCTATCCCGCCTTTCGCGGACGGCGGGATACGCTACGCTCCTCCCGCCCTACGTGAACTGATCGGCATTGGGCGTAAAGCGCGATGACACCAGACTCAAACACGTTTTTTATCAGCATTAAGGGGTTCGGCTGGCGTCGCTCCTGGCTATTTGCGCTCCCGTTTGCGCTTGTGCTTTACCTTCTGTGGCCGCTCTACTATGTCGTGATCCTATTGGTGGTTGCGTTCGTGGCCTGCATGGGCATTTGGGTGCTATTTGTCGTAGTTCTTGGCACAGTCACTGTGCATTCGGGCGGCATCGTGCTTTATGGTGCTAATCGGCTGGCCTGGACGAATATTGTGGCGGTCGATCGCCGATTGGTTTTTGGCATGCCCTATTTGCAAGTCACACGCGTCAAGGGTTTCGGCAAGTGGTGGCTGCCGCTCTATCTTCAGAATGAAGCTGGTTTTTATGCCTCGATAATCACGCACGCTCCAAACGGCAATGCGCTGCGTAACTACGCTGAGTCTGTTCAGCACGGTAGGTTGGGGTGAGCCCGCGAACCCCAACGCGTGAAGGCGAGGGAGGGATGTTGGGGTTCGCAGGCTCACCCCAACCTACGCTTGCTTGTCGTTGACCAGCCCCGAGCGAATGACCTTGACTCCGGCGCCACGCAGTTCCGCGATCAATGCGGCTTGCTGCTCCGCGGTGAGCACGGTAGGGCGGGAGCTATCCCGCCTTTCGCGGAAGGCGGGATACGCTACGCGCCTCCCGCCCTACGTGAACTTACACCAGCTCAAAATCCAGCCCGATATCTGCCGCCGGGGCGCTTTGCATCAGCCGCCCGACCGAGACGTAATCCACACCGCTCGCCGCGATCGCGGCGATCGTATTGAGCCGCACTCCACCCGAAGCCTCCGTCGCCGCGCGCCCGGCCCCCAACGTCA
>Ga0302314_10000903_pt1 | contig 55283 bp, 48 predicted proteins | sample III_Palsa_N2_3_FD_200533 | JGI IMG/M metagenome (GOLD analysis project Ga0302314, IMG submission 200533) | Peat permafrost microbial communities from Stordalen Mire near Abisko, Sweden - III_Palsa_N2_3 | ecosystem: Environmental > Terrestrial > Soil > Palsa > Peat permafrost | place: Sweden... | reverse complement strand
GAGCTGACCGTGCCGCCGGTGGGCTTCGAGGTGAACATTCGGCCGCTCACCGCGGCCGAGTACCACCTCGTCCGGGCGCAGGTGGCGCTCGCCGCTCCGCGCACGCCAGAGCTCATCGCCGAGGCCCAGTCCGAGGTGGAGCAGGCCCTGGCCGCGGACCCGGCCTCGGTGGGCGCCCTTCAGCTGTTGGCTCCGCTCGTGTCACCGCCGACGCGACTCGACAACGGACGGCGCGCGGTTTCTGCCCATCCAGACGACGGCTGGGCGTGGCTACTCCTGGCGGATGCGCTCTGGGATACGAGCGGGTCGGCGGTGGAGCGGTACCGGGCCTACCAGCGCGCGGTGGAGCTGCTTCCGGACAGTCCACTCGTCCTCGGCCGCGCAGCGCGTAACCTCCTCTCGCGCAACGAGCGGCCCGAAGCCCTCGTCCTGGCGGAAAGGGCGGCACAGCTCGCACCCTGGAATGCCGAGGTGCTTGCCATCCACGCCCTGGCGCTGGCCGCGGCCGGACGCTGCGTCGAGGGCACGTCCGCCGCCGAGCTCGCCCGGAAGTTACTTCCTGCAGGAAGCGGCGCCATGGCGACGGTGCTCGACGTCGGCTTGGCACGCGCCTGTCCCTCTGAGCCGCCGGCCGATGCGGGAGTCACCACCGGTCAACGCTGAAACCGACGTGGCGCTCAGCCGTCAGGCGGCGCTGCTACCCAGGAGGTCCGGCTGGCTCGGCCCCCGGCGTCCGCCATGCGCCGCACGGCAGGTGCGGCACCAGGACTGGGGGAGACGTCGACCACGGACGAAGCGGACGCCGAAGTCGCGCAGGGTGTCACCCAGCCGCTGGCAGCGTGGGCACCGCGTCCGGGCCGGTAAGTGCGTCCGGTCCTGCGCCTTCTTGCCGTGCTCCACCACCAGCGCCAGGGCCGCGGCGAAGCCGACTTTCCAGCGTGGGGCCAGGTGCAGCGGCTGCTTCGCGCCAGGCCTGTCCACGGGAGCGATCAGGTCGACTCCCCCGAGGAGGCTTTGCTGTTCGGCCCTGCGGCCAGTGCGTCCCTTCCGTTCCATGGAAGGGCACTCTCGCATCCAGGACTGACAATCCGTTCAGTGGTGCAGGGAGGACGGTATGACCCGGGGGAGGTCGCTGACGGATCAGACCGAGGACACGGCGCGCACCCGACGAATGCCTCAGCGCGCGATGACGCCACAGGCGATTCGGTCGCCGGCGTCCCCCGCCGGCTGACTCTTGTAGTCGTCGGCCTTGGCATGGATGACGAGGGCCGTCCCGTCCGCATCGAGCACCGTGTTGGGCCCGTCGGCCAGGGTGAGGTCCATGGCGAAGAGCTCGAAGTCGAGCTTTCCATTCCTGGGAATGACGATGTTGGGCAGGTCTCCGGCGTGCAGACCGGCCGGGTCCAAGACACCGTGGTTGTGCTTCGTCGGGTTGTAGTGCCCGCCGGAGCTCTTGAAGGGGGATTCGCACTTGCCCGTCTCGTGAAAATGGATGGCGTGCGTCCCCGGCGGAAGCCCAGAGAGCGCTCCCCGGAGGAGCAGCCCGTGTGGGGTGTCGACGAGCAGGACCGTGCCCACCACCTTGCCCTTCTGGTCTCGCAGCTCGACCGTCTTCGGCGGCGCGGAGGGTGCCGTCGGGGTGGCTGCCGGGGGCGAGGGGCTCTGGGCGACGGCCACGAAAGCGGTGAGCAGCGTGGCCACCAGTCCCATGCGAACAGTGCGTGTCATCCCGTTCCTCCTAAGAGAGTCCAAGTCCTTAACCCGCTATGCCTTGTGCCGCGACTCCTCATGCACGCTCGTCCCGTGCCCCAGGTGCAAGTCCAGCGGGACGGGAAGCGTCCGCGAACGTCCAAAGGCGGGGGCCCAGACGTCCTGCACGGCCGGGCCATTGATGAAGCTGACCAGCTGCTGAAATGCGCGATGCGTTCCACCGACGCGGCTCGCCCATTCCCGGCCGGATGCCGAGAGGTTGGGGACGAGTGGCCCGAGTTCGAGCGGGCTGCGGCCCGCGGCCGGACCCAGCTTCCACACCTGCTCCGGGACCTCCAGGGGCGCAAAGCGCGCATGCCTGTGCGCCGGAATGCAGCCTTCGGCCTCCAGGAGCGCGGCGGAGAGGGGCAGCTCGCGCACGTTGAAGACGAGCTTCACCGGGTGCAGGTGCGGGTCGAAGCGCCCGGTGAGCCGATGGTCGCCGCGGGGAATGAGGCTGCGGTGGAGGTAACAGAAGGCTCTCGCGGAATCGGGCACGGTGCGGCGATGGCGAGCGCCGGCATACCTGAAAAAAGGTCGGATGGATGCCCGGTCCGCCCTCGGTGGAAGTCCCGCGGTGCGGCGCAGCGCGTCGAGCTTGGGCAAGAGTTCCGGAGCCAGCCCGTAGGCACGGGCGAAGCGCTGCATGTCCCGCGGAGAGGCGGAGAGAAAGGCATCGACTCTCCTGAAGAGGACATCCGCATCGGCATCCACGAGCAGCTCGTCGAAGCGCGTCTTGAGGCCCGTGCAGTGGATGGGCACCAGGCGGTCGATGGGCTCACCGCGCGCGCGCCAGGCCGCGTCGAGCGCCTGCGCGAGTGGCGGGACAGGCCGGAGGTTCCACTCCGGCGCGGCGGGAAGGAGCGTCGTCGCCGGCCCGAAGCAGACCGACGGGCCCTTGAGGCGACTGCGGAAGCGTGCCTGCCGACGCGGCCCGAAGGAGCGCCAGAGGGTGACGCACGTTCTGACGCGGGTGTCCTCAAAGGCGCCCTCTCCGAGGTCGACCACGTCCTCGAGGGCCAGCGAGCCGAGGAGGCGCTCCCGCAGCGGTGCATAGAGAAAGGCGTCGAGCAGCGTGGCGGACGTCACCCAGGCCAGGACACCACGCCGCGAGCGCAGACGGTGACAAGCGAGCAACAGGAAGAAGGCGAAGTCGTCGCGAAGGCTGGTCCCGCGGGGCAGCGAGTCGCCGAGGCCCACCTTCGCAAGCAGCGCGGCATAGGCGGAACGGTCCCGAAGCAGCGGGGACGTCCCGTTGTAGGGGGGGTTTCCGAGCCACAGCTCCGTCCCGTCCTCGGGCAACGCAGCCTCCAGGAGCCCCCAGCCAGCCTTGAGTCCATCGCCAACGAGGATGCGGGCGCGCGGAACGCGCGTCCGGGCTTTGTCGGCGAGCGCTCCTGACAGCTCGAGGCCGACGAGTCGGGCACCTTGGAGTCGGGCCGCAGCGGCGCCGAGGAAGGCCCCGTCGCCGCAGGAGGCGTCGACGACGGTGAGCGGCCCTCGAGGGAGGAGGGGGAGCGCGAGGTCGAGGACCGCCTCCACCAACTCCGGGGGCGTGAGGTACACGCCGTGGCGTCTCCGGTGGGCTCGGTCAGTCGAGGGCCATGGAAGGAGCACGGGGAGCGCAGCGAGGAGCGTACTCTTGTGGCCCGACGGCCGACACCGCTCCGACGTTAGCGGGCGCGCTTCAGTGCACCTTGCACAGCCCTCGGGGAAGGGCGCTTGCTCGTGCTGTCCTGGCGGCCAGGGGCCGTGGCGAGGTGGGCATTCGGCAGGCACGGGCTGGCGACGGTGTCGGCGCGCTGAAGCAGCCAGTCGGCCATCTCCCGCCACAGCGTGTCGCGGAAACTCGGCTTCAACCACCCGAAGTGTCCGATGGAGGAAGCGCCCACGTCGGAGGGGGCTCGGCTGACGACGTCGCGAGGGGCGCCTCGGTAGAAGTCCAGGAGGCCCTCCACCCCGGCCCGGGGCGCGAAGACGTCGTCGGTGAAGTGGTAGCTGCGGATGGGAAAGCCGAAGCGCGCATAGCGCTCGCGCTCGGCGTCACTGCACTCCGAAAGCAGGTGCTCCGGGTGCCGGCCCCACCTCGCCCACTGGCGCGCAACGCCCCGGGGAAGGTTTTCCCCCCGGCCCATGGCACGCATGGGCGCGTACCCGAGAGTGGTGGCCGTCAGCGGAAGGAGCGCGTGGAAGGTGAACCACATCGCCAGGCGCGCCAGTCGGTCCCAGCGTCGCCAGTAGCCACTCTGTGCCCCCACCAGGAGCGCGCCGCGAAGAGACAGTGCGGCGGGGGCCAGACCCAGAAGCTGCCCGCCGACGCTGTGTCCGAGCAGGAGGAGGGGAAGCCCCGGAAGGCGGGCTTCGAGCCAGGCCAGGGCGCCTTGGAGGTCGAGCCGTCCCCAGTCGGCCATGGTCGCCGTCTCCTTCCGGAGGGGACCGGACGCGGACGTGGCGATGCCGCGGTAGTCGAAGGTCAGGACGGCCAGCCCGGAGCCAGCGAGCGCCTCGGCCAGCGCGGCGTAGGCCCGTTCAGGGACGGCCGTCGCCCCGGCGAGGACGACGGCGGCGCGGGGAGAGGGCGCCTGGCGTAGGGTGCCACAAAGGCGCCTTCCGTCTGCGGCGGTGAGGGTGACAGCGGTGGTGCGCACGGGCTCCTCCGGTGCTAGGTAGACCAATCGGTCTAGAAGACTTCCTAGACCGGTCGGTCTAAAATCGCAAACTGGACACACGGAGAGATGCCCCGATGGCTTCGGCCAAACCCGACACGCGAGAACGGATGGTAGGAACGGCCGCCCGGCTTCTGGCCACCCAGGGCTACCACGCCACGGGCGTAGCGCAGGTGCTCGAGCAGAGCGAGTCGCCGCGGGGTTCGCTGTACTTTCATTTCCCCGAGGGCAAGGAGCAGATTGCGGAGGAGGCCATCCGGCAGCTTGGCCGACAGCTGGGCGACGTCCTCCGGGCCAAGCTGGACAAGAAGCCCGACGTCCGGAGCGGGCTCGGCTCTCTCTTGCGCATGTTTGCCCGCCAGCTGGAGAGCAGCGCTTTTCAGCTGGGGTGCCCGGTGGCCACGGTGGCCCTCGAGGCGGCCTCGGCCTCGCCCGGGCTGCGCCGGGCCTGCGATGAGGTCTTCACCTCCTGGGAGGGTTACCTCGCCGAGCGTCTGCGCCGAGAGTCGCCGCGGCGGGCGGAGCCCGAGAGGCTGGCCCGCTCCCTTCTCGCCATCCTCGAGGGCGCGCTGCTCTTGTCCAAGACGCGGGCCAGCACCGAGCCGCTCAGGGACGCGGAGCTCAGCCTCGACGCGCTGCTCGGGGACGAGCGAACCTCAGGAAGCCGCACCTAGGCTTCGCCCCCGCGCGTTGTCTCCCGTCACGGCAACCCCAGCGCTCGCTCGGTGGGTAGGGCAGAGGCGCCAAAAGACGGCTGAAGCGCGTCGCCGGGGCGTGTTACTCCCTGGCACTGACTTATGTCCTTCACCCATCTGCACCTGCACACCCTCTATTCGCTCCTCGACGGCGCGATACGGATGAAGGACCTCATCAAGACGGTCCAGACGAAGGGGATGTCCGCCGTCGCCGTCACCGACCACGGCAACATGTTCGGGGCTGTCGACTTCTACAAGAAGGCCAAGGACGCCGGCATCAAGCCCATCCTGGGCATGGAGGCCTACGTCGCCGGGACCAAGGGGCGCGGCGACCGCAGCGAGAAGGTGGCCCACCACCTCATCCTCCTCGCTAAGAATGACGAGGGTTACGCCAACCTGCGCGTCCTCGCCTCCCGGGCCTACCTCGATGGCTTCTACTACCACCCCCGCATCGACAAGGAGCTCTTGCGCGAGCACAGCACCGGCCTTTTCGGCCTGACGGCGTGCCTCGGTGGAGAGGTGACCTCGGCCTGCTTCCGCGGGGACATGGACCACGCCCGGAAGACGGCACGCGAGTACAAGGAGATTTTCGCCCCGGACCACTTCTTCCTGGAGATTCAGTCCAACGGCCTTCCGGAGCAGGAGCTGGCCAACACCAATCTCAAGCAGCTCTCGCGGGACGTCGACGTGCCCTTGGTGGCCACCGCCGATGCCCACTACATCAAGCGCGAGGATGCTCGGGCGCACGAGCTCTTGATGGCCATCGCCTCGGGCAAGACGCTGGCCGACAACAAGCGGATGAAGCACACCACCGACCGGCTCTACGTCACGAGCCCGGAGGAGATGCTCGCCCATTTCAGCGACGTCCCGGAGGCGGTGCACAACACGATGCGCATCGCCGAGGCCTGCACCCTGGAGCTGAAGCTGGGAAAGCCGATGCTCCCCACCTTCAGGGTCCCCGAGTCGCACACCCCGGACTCCTACATGGCCGAGCTCGCCACCCGCGGGATGGAGGAGCGCTTCCGCGAGCTGAGCTACCCCGTCGACCGGGAGCTCTACCTGCACCGGCTGGGCACCGAGCTGGCGATGATTTCCGCCATGGGCTTCAGCAGCTACTTCCTTATCGTCCAGGACTTCATCAACTGGGCGAAGCGCAACGGCATCCCGGTGGGCCCGGGCCGCGGGTCCGGCGCGGGCTCGCTGGTGGCCTACGCCCTGCGCATTACCGACCTCGACCCGTTGCCCTACAACCTCCTCTTCGAGCGCTTCCTCAATCCGGAACGCGTCTCGATGCCCGACTTCGACATCGACTTCTGCCAGGAGCGCCGCGACGAGGTGATTGACTACGTGGCCGGCAAGTACGGACAGAACAACGTCGGCCAGATTATTACCTTCGGTTCGCTCAAGGCGAAGAGCGTCCTCAGGGACGTGGCACGCGTCTTCGGCCTGCCCTTCTCCGAGGGCGACCGCATCGCCAAGCTGGTCCCCGAGATTCTCAACATCACTCTCAAGGACGCCATCGAGAAGGAGCCGCGCCTCAAGGAGATGATTGATGCGCCGACGGTGTTGGGCACGCTCGAGGACGGCCGGCAGGTGACCTCCAAGGAGCTCCTCGAGATTGCGCTCGCGCTCGAGGGCCTGCATCGGCAGGCGGGCATGCACGCCGCCGGCGTGGTCATCGCCGACCAGCCGCTCTGGAACTACGTCCCCATCTACCAGCCGCCTGGCGAGAAGGTGCTCATCACCCAGTTCGCCAAGGACGAGGTGGAGGCGGCCGGCCTCGTGAAGTTCGACTTCCTCGGGCTGACCACCCTCACCGTCATCCAGCACGCGCTCAACCTCATCAACCGCAGCCGCCCAGCCGAAACGCAGCTGCAGGCGCACCAGATTCCCATCGGTGACGCCGCCACCTACCAGCTCATCTCGCGCGGCGACACGGCAGGCGTCTTCCAGATGGAATCGAGCGGCTTCACCGAGATGGTGATGAAGCTCAAGCCGACGTGCTTCGAGGACGTCATCGCCGCCGGTGCCCTCTACCGGCCCGGCCCCCTGGACGCGGGGATGGTCGACGTCTTCATCGCCCGGAAGCACGGGCGGGAGAAAGTCGTCTACCCCCATCCGGCGCTGGAGGCGGTGCTCAAGGACACCTACGGCGTCATCGTCTACCAAGAGCAGGTGATGCAGATTTCCCAGGTGCTCGGCGGCTACTCGCTCGGCCGCGCCGACCTGCTCCGCCGGGCGATGGGCAAGAAGAAGGCCGAGGTGATGCAGGCCGAGCGGGCCGGCTTCCTCGAGGGAGCCCAGGCCAAGAGCGTCGACCCGAAGGTGGCCGGCGAAATTTTCGACCTGATGGAGAAGTTCGCCGAGTACGGCTTCAACAAGTCCCACTCCGCGGCCTACGGGCTCATCACCATCCAGACCGCCTGGCTCAAGGCCCATTACCCGACCGAGTTCATGGCGGCGCTCCTCACCAGCGAGAAGGACAACACCGACAAGGTGGTGGCCCACATCGCCGAGGCCCGCGCCGCTGGCCAGGAAGTCCTTCCCCCGGACGTCAACCAGTCGGACCTGGCCTTCGGCGCCGTGGAAGGCAAAATCCGCTTCGGCCTGGGAGCCATCAAGGGCGTGGGAGAGAGCGCCATCGAGGCCATCCTCGAGGCACGAAGCGCCGGGCCCTTCCGGGACCTCTTCGACTTCTGCGAGCGCGTCGATGCCCGGCGGGTGAATCGCAAGGGCCTCGAGGCGCTGGTGAAGGCCGGCGCCTTCGATTTCGAGCAACGGCCGCGGCGGCAACTCTTCCTCAGCATCGAGAGGGCCACCGAGCGAGGGGCCTCGGCGCAAAGGGACCGCGCCGTCGGCCAGTCCTCGCTCTTCGGCCTCTTCGGGGCGAAGGACACGGCGGCTCCCGAGCCGGTGGCGCTGGGGGAGTACGTCCCGTCCGAGGAGTGGCCGGAGAAGGAGCGGCTGGCGGCGGAGAAGGAAGCCATCGGCTTCTACGTCTCCGGACACCCGCTGCACCAGTACGAGCGGGAACTGCGGCGCTGGGCGCGTCCGGCCGCCGCCGTGCAGCGGGCGCGGCGCGACGAGACAGTCACCGTCGCCGGGATTGTGGCTCAACTGCGGGAGCGGCCCACCAAGACGGGCAAGCGCATGGGCTGGGTCACCCTCGAGGACCTCTCCGGCTCGGTCGAGCTGGTGTGCTTTCCAGGGAGGGAGGCCGGCCGAAGCGTCCTGGGCAAGGACGGAAAGTGGACCAAGGGCCCGGCCCGCCCGGGCTACGAGGCCTGGGAGCACCTCCTCAAGTCGGACGACCCCATCCTCGTCACCGGCACCGTGCAGGTGAACATCCGCGACGAGGAAAACCCGGTGGCCGAGCTCATCGTCGAGCAGGTGCAGAGCCTGAAGGAAGTCCGGGACAAGCGTCTGAAGCGCTTCGAGCTGCGGCTGCGCGCTGACCTCGTCACCGACGAGCGGCTGGAAGAGCTCTCCCGCCTGGCCCGCACCCACGCCGGGGCGACGCCAGTGGCCCTGTCCATCGTCTTTCCCGGTGAGGCCGAGGCAGTCATCGGCGCGCCCCTGAAGGTGGACGTCACCGACGAGCTCATCTCCCAGGTGGACCGCCTCTTCGGAGAGAAAGTGGTGGAGCTGGGCTGAGCCCGTCGTCCGGGGAGCTGTCTCCTCGGGGCTCTTCTTTACCGGCCGCGGCCCTGCTTCCGCGGAGGAGGAGGCACATGCCGGGGAGGCCGACGGGCGGCTGTTTCCTCCTCCTGCTTCTGGCCCTCCCCGGCTGTCGCCCGCGCGCCTCGCCGGAGTACGCGGAGGCCCGCCAGCGCTTCAGCGCCCTCTATGCCGTCCACCTCGACGCGGCCTATGCCCGCCCGGAGATGGACCTCGTGGTGCACCTCCTCGAGGCCGTGCCGCCCAACAGCCTGGACGCGCCGGAGGCCAAAGGGCTGCTGGCGAGAATTGAGGAGGGCCGCGCGCAGCTTTCCCGCGAGGAGGCCCAGGGCCGCGCCGTCGTCCGGGAGATGCTGTCCGCCCCCACCGACGAGGCGGACGCGGGGGCCGTCCGCCCCTCGCCGCCAGACGCCGGCGCCCTTCTCGGCGTGGCGGCGCCGCTGGACGCGGGGGTGAGTCGGCCAGACGCCGGGCTGCGCCGGCCGAGGACGCCCTCGGCCTGCGCCGCCACTGCCTTCCGCGTCCTCTTGCCCTTCGAGGCCAGGGACACGGCCTTCGTCAGTCAGGGCAACAACGGCCGCTTCACCCACCAGGGCGCCTCTCGCTTCGCCTTTGACTTCAACGTCCCCATCGGCACGGCCATCGTCGCCGCGGCGGCAGGGGTGGTGCTCCAGACGCAGGACATGTTTGACCGCTCCAACGACATGGACCCGGACCAGTACAACTTCGTCCTCCTCGACCACGGGAACGGGCTGCTCACCGAGTACGGGCACCTGCGCTACCACGGGACGCGCGTCCGCCCCACCCAGCGCGTCGCCCAGGGCGAGCTCATCGGCTACTCGGGCGACACCGGCATGTCCACGGGGCCCCACCTGCACTTCGCCGTCGTCGATGCGAGCCTCCAGTCCCAGCCGGCGTGCTTCCTCGACGTCGAGTCCGGCGTCCCCCGGGCAGGGGAGGTGGTGCAGTCGGGAAATGTTGCCGGAAGGGAGCTCCCAAGCGACTTCCGCGCTGCCGCCCTCCCGAGGGACGCCTTCGCCGGCCAGGAGATTGCGCTCGACTCCGAGCTCCCCCTGCTTCTGCCCGACGCACCGTGGGAGATTCGTGGCCGGGTCCTCGCCCCGTCGCGGGAAGTCATCGTCTGGGTGCGTCCGCAAGGGGTGAAGGAGCCCGTCCTCAAGCAGGTGGCGCAGGTGGATGCCGAGGGCCACTTCAGCCTCGTCTTGCAGCTGACGGGGTTGGAGGGCATCCAGTGGATTGGCTTCTCCCGCGTCCAGCCCCGCGGAGGCTGGAAGAGCCGGGCCCTGCGGCGCTTCGACGTGGCGAGGGAAGCAGCCCGCGCCTCGCCCTGAAGGCTGGCCGCGGGCGGCGGCTTCAGGCCGGGCTTCCGCCTCGCACGGCCAGCGAGGAGAGTCCCTTGGCCAGCGCCGTCCGGGTGAAGACGCCGCGGTCGAGCACCAGGGACTCGATGAGTGTCACCGGCGTCACGTCGAAGGCGGGGTTGTAGACGGGCACCTGGGCCGGCGCCCAGCGAGTGTCGCGGTAGCCCCGCACCTCGGCCGCTGCGCGCTCCTCGATGGGGATGTCCTTGCCGCTCGCGCAGGCCACGTCCACGGTGGACCAGGGCGCCACCGGGTGAAAGGGGATGCCGTGGTGGCGGGCGAGGATGGCCAGCGCGTAGGTGCCCACCTTGTTGGCGAAGTCGCCGTTGGAGGCGATGCGGTCCGCCCCCACCAGCACCCGCTGCACCTTTCCCTGGGCGAGGACGCTGGCCGCCATGCCGTCGGTGATGAGGGTGTGGGGAATGCCCAGCCGGGCGAGCTCCCAGGTCGTCAAGCGCGCGCCCTGCAGCAAGGGGCGCGTCTCGTCGACGAAGACGTGGACGTTTTTCCCTTGCGCGTGCGCGCGACGGATGACGCCAAGCGCTGTCCCGATGCCGGCCGTCACCAGGCCCCCGGTGTTGCAGTGGGTGAGAATTCCCTCGCCCTGGCCGACGAGCGCCGCGCCGTGGTCTGCCATCCGCTCGCAGAAGTGCGCGTCCTCCTCGAAGAGAGCCTCCGCCTTCTGGGAGAGGTCCCCGCCGGCGAGCAGCACCGCGCGCATCTGGTCCATTGCCCAGGAGAGGTTGACCGCGGTGGGCCGGGCGGCGCGCAACGCGGCGCAGGCCTTGTCCAGCTCGGCCCGCGAGGCGCCCTTCTCCGCGTAGGCGGCCAGGCTCAGCGCCGCCGCGACGCCGAGGAGCGGCGCGCCCCGGACGCTCAGCCTCTGGATGTGCTCCACCATGGCCCAGGGGTCCGAGCCGTCGAGCCACACCTCGGCGTCGGGGAGACGCGTCTGGTCCAGCACCAGGACGCGTGCGCCTTCCGTCCGTAGCCCGAGCGAAGTCAGCTCCTTCACGGTGGCTCCCGCATCACAAGAGCTTCGGGCCATTCCTCACGCGAAGCGCGTGGAGCGCAAGGCGCTCGTCCTCGGGAAGGGACTGTGCCCCGCCCAGCTCCAGCGCCGTCTTGAGGATGAGGGCCGCGTGCTCGACGCGCTCGATGCCGTTGACGGCCTCCTCCAGGGACTCACCCCAGGCCAGTGCCCCATGCCGCGAAAGGAGGAGGAGCCGGTGCGCGGGCAGGAAGGGCTCGAGCTCGGTCCCCATGGCCTCGGTGCCGGGCCGGGCGTAGGGCACCAGGGGAATGCGCCCCGCGGCGAGGATGACTTCCGGGAGGGCGTCCGAGGGCAGCTCGGTGAGCTCGGGGTGGGCGAGTGTCCAGGCAATGGCGGTGGGCGGGTGCGCGTGCACCACGGCGCGTGCTTCCGGACAGCGCCGGTAGACGGCGAGGTGCATCGCCCGCTCACTCGACGGAGTCCCGGACACCACCGTGCCGTCGAGCTGGAGGAAGGCCATGTGCTCCGGCCGCAACTGGTACTTGTTGACGCCCGTGGGCGTCATCGCAATGCGTCCGCTGGGAAGTCGCAGCGAGATGTTTCCGTCGGCAGCCGCGAGGAGGTTTCTCGTGTGCAGCCGGCGGCAGGCGTCGCACACGGCCTGGAGCTCGCTCGCCTGGCTGGGGAAGGGACCGTCCATTCGCGTCCCTTGGGGCTTGTAGCAAGGCCAAGCCAATGCTGGCGAGGGGAGGTGCGTGTGAGACAAGACGGCGCGTTGCCAGGCGCCTCGCCTCTCACCCTCAGCGGGGCTCGAGCAGCCGGCGCAGGTAGCGGTCCTTGTTGAGGAGGAAGTCCCAGGTCAGCGCGAACTGCTCGGTGTCCTCGTAGGCCACCTGTGTCATCCCGTCCGGGCCGAGGAGGTAGATGCGTGCGTCGGGGTAGGCCAGGACGATGGGCGAGTGGGTGGAGATGATGAACTGGGAGCCTCCGCCTCTCACCAGCGCGTCGATGGCCGTCAGGAGCGAGAGCTGCCGCAGCGGAGACAGCGCCGCCTCCGGCTCGTCGAGGATGTACAGGCCATTGGGAAAGAAGCGATTCTTCAGCAGGGCCAGGAACGACTCGCCGTGCGACTGCTCGTGCAGTGACCGCCCTCCGTGTGACTCAAGCGCGGTCACATTCCCGTCCACCTGGGTGGCGACGTTGTAGAGGCTCTCGGCGCGGAGGAAGTAGCCACTCTTTGGCCGGCGCGTCCCCCGCACCAGCCGGAGGCAGGTGTGGAGCGTCGACTCGGAGCGCCGCGTGGAGAAATTGAAATGCTGGCTACCGCCTTCGGCGTTGAAGCCGGCGGCCACCGCGATGGCTTCCACCAGCGTCGACTTCCCGCTTCCGTTCTCGCCGACGAAGTAGGTGACGTGGGGGTGGAGCTCGAGCTCGTGCAGCGAGCGCACCGCGGGGATGGAGAAGGGATAGCTCGAGAAGCTCTGGACCTCATCGCGAAGCAGCCGGACGGACCGCAGGAAGGGGTCGAGCGTCGTCGTCTGCAGCGCGGCGTCTCTTTGGCGCCCCGGCGCTCTTGCTCTGGGCATGAAGCCAGGCAGAGTAGCGGGCGCATGGCCCTCTCGGAAGACGATGTCCGGAACGTGTTGAAGACGGTGCTCTTCCCTGGCCTCAACCGGGACATCCTCGCCATCGGCTTCGTCAAGGACCTCCGCGTCGAGGGCGGAGACGTCGCCTTTCGCCTCGAGATGAGCGCGGATGCACAGCACGCCTCCAACATCATCAAGGCCGAGTGCGAGAAGAAGCTGTTGCCGCTTCTCACGCCGCACCGGCTGTCCATCCAGGTCGACCTCGTCCCGCGAGTGGTCGGCCGCGCGCCGGTGCCGGCGCCAACCCCCGTCGACGCCGCTGCCCAGGCGCGCCTGGCGCAGATTCGCTTCAAGGTGGCCGTCGCCTCCGGGAAGGGTGGGGTGGGCAAGTCCACCGTCACCGCGAACCTCGCCGTGGCCCTGGTGCGGCTCGGCTACAAGGTGGGGCTGATGGACCTCGACATCTACGGCCCCTCCCAGCAGATGATGATGGGCATCGACGAGAAGCCCTTCGTCTCCACCGAGGACAGCCTCCTGCAGCCGCAGGTTCGCCACGGCGTCCGGGTGGCGACGCTCGGCGCGCTCATGGACGTGGACCAGCCCGCGGTGTGGCGCGGCCCCATGGTGATGAAGGCCGTGGAGCAGCTGTTGACCGGGGTGCGCTGGGGGTTGCTCGATTTCCTCATCGCCGACCTGCCCCCAGGCACAGGCGACGTCCAGCTCACCCTGAGCCAGAAGACCTCGCTCTCGGGCGCGCTCATCGTCACCACGCCGCAGGATGTCGCCCTGGTGGATGCCCGGAAGGGGCTGGCCATGTTCCAGAAGGTTGGCGTCCGCGTGCTGGGGCTGGTGGAGAACATGGCCTCCTACGTCTGCCCGGCCTGCGGCCATGTGGACCACCCCTTCAAGCACGGGGGCGGCCGGACGACGGCAGAGAAGCTCGGCATTCCCTTCCTCGGGGAGATTCCGCTGCACCCCCGAATTGTCGAGGGCGGGGACTCGGGCGTTCCCATCGTCGAGCTCGAACCGGACTCCGCCGCGGCGCGGGCCTTCGTGGCGGCCGCCCGGGCCGTTGCCAGCGCCGTGCGCGCCGAACGCTCCCCCTGACGCACGACAGCAACCGTCCCGGGGTTTTGCGCGTTGTCTCCTTGACAGTTTCGCTGCGCGGTTTCACTCTTCGTGCAGTTTCGAAGGCACCCCGGGGGTTTGCGATGCAGATGCAACGCCGCGCCTTTCTTAAGGGAACTGCTGCTGTCGGCGTCGGTTTGGCCTTCTTCGACCTGTCCCAGGCGCGAGCCGAGCTGCGGCTTCTCAAAATCGCCCGGACGACGGAAACACGGAGCACCTGTCCCTACTGCGCGGTGTCCTGCGGCGTCATCATCCACACGCTTGGCGACAAGGCGAAGAATGTCACGCCCGCGGTCGTCCACGTCGAGGGCGACCCGGACCACCCCATCAACCGCGGGACGCTGTGCCCCAAGGGCTCAACGCTGCGGGATGACATCAACAACCCGCGACGGTTGACGGTCCCGCAGATTCGCCGCCCTGGCTCGGACCACTGGGAGGAGATTTCCTGGGACGAAGCCATCTCGAAAATTGCCCGTCACATCAAGGACACCCGCGACCGCACTTTCGTCGCCAAGAATGCGAAGGGCCAGGTCGTCAACCGCACGCCAGGCATCGCCGTCATCGGTGGCTGCACCGACACCAACGAATTCAATTTCCTCCAGGACAAGGTCATGGAGGGGTTGGGGGTCGTCTACCGAGACTCCCAAGCTCGAGTATGACACGGTCCAACGGTGGCCAGTTTGGCTGCCACGTTCGGTCGCGGTGCAATGACCAATGGATGGGTCGACATCAAGAATGCCGACGTCGTCCTGGCCATGGGGGGTAACCCCGCCGAGAACCACCCCTGCGGTTTCAAGTGGGCCATCGAAGCCAAGAAGGTGCGCAACGCCAAGCTGGTGGTCGTCGACCCGCGCTTCACCCGGACGGCGGCGGTGGCGGACGTCTATGCCCAGCTGCGGCCCGGCTCGGACATCGCCTTCCTGAATGGCATCATCCGCTACGCCATCGAGACCGGGCGGTACCACGAGGAGTACGTCAAGCTCTTCACCAACGGCCCCTACATCATCAGCGAGAAGTTCGCCTTCAACGATGGGCTCTTCAGCGGCTTCGACGAGGCCACCAAGGTCTACGACAAGACCCAGTGGGCCTATGAGCCCGACGCGACAACCCATGGGTACTCCGTTGACCCGACGATGCAGCACCCGCGCAGCGCCTTCCAGCTCCTGAAAAAGCACGTCGAGCGCTACACGCCGGAGATGGTGGAGCGCGTGACGGGCACGCCCAAGGAGAAATTCCTGGAGGTGGCCAAGGTCGTCACCTCGACGGGCAACGCCGAGAAGGTGGGAACCATCACCTACGCGCTCGGCTGGACACAGCACTCGGTTGGCGTCCAGATGATTCGGGCCGCGGCGACGCTTCAGCTCCTGCTCGGAAATGTCGGTCGCCCGGGCGGAGGCGTCAACGCCCTCCGCGGGCACTCGAACATCCAGGGCTGCACGGATATGGGTGGGACGTTCGAGATTCTGTCGGGCTACCTGGCCACGCCGCGTGCCGAGCTCCCGGATCTCGAGACGTACCTAAAGGGGGTGACGCCCACCACCCTCAACAGCCAGCCCTGGCCATCGATGAATTACTGGCAGAACTACCCCAAGTTCATGGTGTCGCTGCTCAAGAGCTTCTACGGCAAGGCGGCCACCAAGGAGAATGACTTCGGGTATTCCTGGCTGCCCAAGACGGATGGCAACTATTCGTGGATGTACCTCTTCGATGAGATGTACCGCGGAAGCTCCAACCGGGTGGGCGGTGTGGAACCCGGCCCGGAGGGCCTCATCACCGCCGGGATGAACCCGGCCAGCATCGGGCCCAATGCGCCAAAGATGAATGCGGCGCTCGCCAAGTTGAAGTGGCTGGTGGTCTTCGAGAACTATGAAATCGAGACCGCGACCTTCTGGAAGGCACCCAAGGACCTCGGTGGTGCTCCCCCCGCGGAAGTGCAGACCGAGGTCTTCAACCTCCCAGCGTCGGGCTTTGCCGAGAAGGACGGCAGCTTCACCAACTCCGGGCGGTGGGTTCAGTGGAAGTGGAAGGCGGTCGACGGACCCGGTCAAAGCAAGACGGACCAAGAAATTCTCGCGCGTATCTTCTTGGCCGTCCGCGCGCTCTACAAGAAGGAGGGCGGAGCACTGCCCGAGGCGGTCCTCAACATCGACTGGAACTACACCAACCCGGTGGCGCCAGATTTGGGGGAGGTCCTCCGCGAGATTAACGGCAAGGCGGTCGTCGACCTCTATGCGCCCCCGAAGGACCCCAAGGACCCCAAAGAGCCGAAGGTGCTCATTCGGGCAGCCGGGCAGCAGCTCGACAACTTCGGACAGCTGAGGGACGACGGCTCGACGAGCTGTGGCAATTGGCTCTACACCGGTGTCTTCACCGAGGGCGGCAACAACGCCGCGCGGCGCTCCACCGCCGACCCGAGCGGGCTCGGGATGTACCACCAGTGGACCTTCAGCTGGCCGGCCAACCGTCGCGTCATGTACAACCGCGCCTCCGCTGACGGGGAGGGCAAGCCGTGGGATGCGTCGCGCCCCGGCATCAAGTGGAATGGCGACAAATGGACCGGGCCGGACGTGCCGGACATCGCGCCCGACTCGCCGCCTGGAAAATTTGGCGCCTTCATCATGCTGGCCGAGGGTTCCGGGCGGCTGTTCGCGCCGGTGCTGGCCGACGGACCGTTTGCGGAACACTACGAGTCCATCGAGCCGGCCATCCTCAACCCACTTCACCCCAAGGTGACGTCGAATCCGGCGAGCAAGCGCTTCACCACCAAGCTCGACAAGTACGGAGCCGTCGGCGAATACCCCATCGTCTGCTCCACGTACCGCCTTACCGAGATGTACCACTACTGGACCAAGAATACCGACCGCCTCAACCAGCTCCAGCCCGGCTTCTTCGTCGAGCTTCCCGAGCAGCTGGCCAAGGAGAAGGGCATCGCCAATGGCGAGCAGGTGCGCGTCATCTCGGCGCGCGGCGAGATCCAGGGCGTGGCCATGGTGACCAAGCGGCTCTTCCCGATGGTCGTCGACGGAAAACCGCTGTGGCACATCGGGTTTCCTATCCACTGGGGGTACACCGGAGAGAAGGGCCACCTCGGGCCCTTGGCCAACATGCTGACGCCTTCGGCAATGGACCCCAACACCTGGACGCCCGAGTTCAAGACGTTCCTCGTCCGCATTGAGAAGGCCGCGCCCCTCGGGACGACATAACGGAGGCGACCGATGCCCATCCAAGGCCTTGAAATCATCCAGTCCTCCGCCTCCCTGCGCGGGCAAGGGACCGGCCTGCGCGTGCTTCCGACGGTGTCGAAGTACATCGACACCTCGACCTGCATCGGCTGCAAAGCCTGTGAGGTCGCCTGTCAGGAATGGAACGACCTGGACGTCGCCGCCACGCACCAGACCGGCACGTACCAGACGCTTCCCACGCTACACGCCGACTTCTGGAACCTCATTCGCTTTCACGAAGAGGAGTTCGAGGGCGGCCTGGCCTGGCTGATGCGCAAGGACCAGTGCATGCACTGCGCCGACCCAGGTTGCCTGGCGGCATGCCCGGCACCGGGAGCCATCGTCCAGTACGCCAATGGCATCGTCGATGTGAACCCGGAGAATTGCATCGGCTGCGGCCTCTGCGAGACCGGGTGCCCCTTCGACGTGCCGCGCTTCTCGTCGAAAACTGGGAAGATGGCGAAGTGCACGCTGTGCGTGGACCGGGTCGACAATGGGCTCGAGCCGGCATGCATCAAGGCCTGTCCCACCGGCTGCCTCCACTTCGGCTTAAAGGAAGACATGGTCGAGCTGGGCAACAGCCGGGTCAAGCAGCTGCAGGCCACCGGTTTCCCCAACGCCATGCTCTACGACCCCCAGGGCGTGGGCGGGACGACGGTGGTCACCGTACTCGCCCATGGCGACAAGCCGGAGCGCTACGGGCTTCCCAGGGACCCTCGCGTCGCGTTCGCCGCCCGCGCCAAGGAATGGATTAAGCCATTCGGGATTTTTGCCTTCGGCGCGACCATCGTCGGGCTCTTCGCGCACTTCCTCACCGTCGGCCCGAAGAAGCCGCACGATGACAACCCTCCTCGGGCTGGAGGCTGACCATGGCGCAGGCCGTTTCCTCACCCGATGTCGGACACGCCGACCCGGCCATCGCCGTGGCCCGGCACACCGAGGACGTCGTGGTGGGGGACCGAATCGTCCGCCACAGCCTCGCGTCGCGTGCCATGCACTGGACGGTGGGCACGAGCTTCATCCTCTGCTTTCTCACCGGGATGCCCATCTGGACGCCCATCTTCGGGTGGATGGCGTACCTCTTCGGTGGCCTTCAAGTCTGCCGCTGGCTACACCCCTTCTTCGGCGTGCTCTTCTCGGTGGGCCTGGTGTGGATGGCGGCCGCCTGGTGGACCCAGATGCTGATGAAGGCCGCGGACCGGAAGTGGCTGAGCCCGCGCTACTTTGTCCAGTACTTGCGCTTCGAGTCGACCGACCCGGAAACCGGAAAATACAACGGCGGACAGAAGGCCCTCTTCTGGATGGCGCTGCTCGGTGGCCTGGCGCTCTTCCTCTCCGGCCTGGTGCTGTGGTTCCCCACCGTGTTTCCGGAGACCCTGCGGCAGATCTCATGGATTCTCCATGACGTGGCCTTCGTCGCCTTCTTCCTGCTCATCATCGGGCACGTCTACCTGGCCATCGCCGAGCCCGGCACCTTCGAGTCCCAGCTGGATGGAACGGTGAGCAAGCCCTGGGCACGGCTTCACCATCCCCGCTGGTACCGCGAAGTGACGGGTGACCAGCGAAAGTAAGTCGCCGGTCGCCGCCGCCTTTCGCAAGGCCGCCGACCGCGCCGAGTCACTTGCCGCCGAGAGCGCGTCTGCGTCGGAACCGCTCCGCTTCGCTGCCGGGCTGTACCGCATTCAGGGCGAGGTGGCGGCCGCAGTCCAGGTGCTCCACGCGGCGAGTCCTCTCGCAGGACGCCTCGAGACGGACGCCCGGCGCCTGGTGGAGCCGTTGCGGATGGTGCACCGGCACGCCGCCGAGCTGGCGCCGCCCATCCTCGCGGCGGTGGCTCGAGAACGTCTCTCGGAGGCCGCGGAAGTCGCACAGGCACGGCTCGGCGTGTACTGGAACGGCACGCGAGACGACCGAGAGGACTTCCTCTCCCGGGCCGCACTGAGGCCCTACGTCGAGGTGCTCGTTCGCAACCGGGTGCCGGTGGACAGGCCGAAGGTTGGGCGCGTCTGTCCACATTGTGGTGGGCAGCCTTGGGTGGCGGCGCGCCGTCCGCAGCCCAATACCCACGGGGCGCAACGGCTTCTCGTCTGTGCGCTGTGCGGGAGCGAATGGGTGGTGAACCGCATCCTTTGCCCGGCCTGTGGCGAGGAGGACCCGGCCAAGTTGCCCGCCTTCAACACCGACCGCTACCCATCGGTGCGCATCGAAGCCTGCGAGACGTGTCACCGCTACGTGAAGTCCATTGACCTCAGCGTCGACGGCAAGGCGATTCCCGAGGTGGACGACCTGGTCTCGGTGGGGATGGACCTCTGGGCCGCGGAGCAAGGCTTCGCGCGCATCGAGCCCGGTCTGGCCGGCGTCTAACCCTCAGCCCAGCTGGGGGTGGTTCAGCGCCAGGTCAGCCGGAGACTTGGGCACCAGGCTCCGGTAGGCAGCGGACAGCATCTCCTGTGCCCAGCCCAGGAAGAGCCCCTCGCCCCGAAACACGGCGCCGACGTTCGTTTCGACGAGCACGATGACCCCTGCGCCGCTCGGCGCGGTGACATTCATTCGCCAGGCGGCCAGCGTAATTCGCCCCTCGCGCGTCCGGACTGGCACGCGCTCCGGCGTCGTGGCGGTGGCGCCCTCCAGGACTGCAAGCGCTTTCGGCTCAGCCGTGTCGGACATGTACGCCGACGCTACGCCCTTGGGCGCGTCGGCGCCAGCACGCGGCCCCTGCTTGAACCTCAGCCGCGCGTGTAAGTCCGGCGGAAGTCCACCGTCCCTGCGTAGCGAAAGGCGCCCGCCGGCGCCGGCGTCCCCAGCGGCCTGTCCGGCGGCGCCTCGAGGATGCGGGTGTACTCCTCCATGCCGATGCGCTCCCGGTCGGACAGGAGGCGGTCCAAACCGGCACCGGCGATGGCCGAAGGCGCGCGCTGGCCGACGACACCGGAGAAGAATTCGCTCACGCAGCCGCTGCCGTAGCTGAAGAGGCCGATGCGCCTCCCAGCGAGCAGTGCCGCCTCCTTCTGAAGGAGGCCGGCCAGGCTGAGGTAGAGGGAGCCGGTGTAGATGTTCCCCACCCGCGCCGAGAGCCCGAGCGAGGGCGCCACCTGCGCCTCGAAGCTTGCAGCCGCGCGCGGTGTCTCCTCGGCCTCACTCGCCGCATCGAGGGCTTTCCCGCTTCGGTCCTCGAGGTCACAGCGCCGAACCTGGGCGTGCGCCTTCTTGGCCATCTTGCAGAAGGGGACGTGGTAGGCGATGCGCGCCAGCTGCTCGGAGGGGAGCTCCTCGGAGCGAATGAGGTCCCGGCCCACGGCCCGGGCTCGCCAGCCCCGGTAGCTGCCGGAGACGGCTTCCAGGTAGCACTGGATGGAGTAATGGCCGTCCACCACCGCTTCCCGCCGACCCAAGGGACGCCAGAAGTCATGCACGTCCATGCTGTGGGCGCCGCTGACGCCCACGTCCAGGGCCAGCAAGTCGGGGGATTCGGAAATGAGCATCGCCACCGCCCCGGCGCCCTGGGTGGGCTCGCCCGCCGTGTTCAGCCCGTAGCGGGCGATGTCCGAGCAAACGGCGATGCCCACCCGGCCCGCACCGGCGCCGGAGGCAATCCATTCGGTGATGGCATTCAGCGCCGCCGTGCCGCCATAGCAGGCGTGCTGGCAGTCGAAGGTGCGCATGGTGGTGGGAAGCCGCAGCATCCCCTGGACGTGGGAGGCCACGGCCTTGGAATGGTCCACGCCGGTTTCCGTGCCCACCACCAGCATGCCAATCCGTGCCGGGTCGACGTTGCGCTGGGTGAGCAGCTTCGCGACGGCGGAAGCGGCGAGAGCGGCCGTGTCCTCCCCGGGCTCGGCGACAGACATCTCCAGTCCCCCGAGGCCTTGGGTGTACTTGGCCGGGTCGACGCCTCGGGCGTGTGCCAGGTCGGCGAGGTCGACGTAGCGACGTGGAATGGCGACGGCAATGGCTTCAATTCCAACTTGCTGCTTCATGGCTTGAGCACTCCTCATGCGGCGGCTCGCGGAACGAGCACGATGCGGCCAGCTACCCCACGCTGCTCGAGGCGCGAATGCGCAACGGCAGCGTCGGCCAGGGGTAGAGCCTCGGAAATGAAGGGTTGAATCGCTCGGGAGGCGGTCAGTTTGAGCGCCTCCTCGAGCTCCGTCTGGTCGGTGGCGAAGGCGCCGATGATTTCCAGCTCCTTCACGATGACCAGTCCGGGGTTGAGCGCGACGTCCTGGGTGATGAGATTTCCCACCACCACCAGTCGCCCGCCCGGAGCAATGCAGCGCAGCGATTGGGCAAAGGTGGCGCTCCCGACGATTTCCAGGACGACGTTGACGCCTTCGCCGTCCGTGCGCCGGCGGACCTCGGACGCGAAGTCGAGCGCCGGTGAGACGATGACTTCGTGCGCCCCGGCCGCCTCGAGCGCTTCGACTTTCGAGGCGCTGGAGGTGACGGCCAGCACCCGGGCGCCGTCCAGCCGCGCCAGTTGGACCGCGGAAAGTCCCACGCCGCCGCTGGCCCCGGTGACGAGCACCGTCTCGCCGGGACGGATGCGACCCCGGGTACGCACGACATGGACTGCGGTGCCCGTCGTGCAGCACGCCGTCGCCGCAGCCTCCCAGCTCAGGTTCGCCGGGACCCTCCCCAGGCCAGCCACGGGCGCTGCCATCAGCGAGGCATAGCCACCAGGAATCTCCTCCCCGAAGAAGCGTGCGTCCTTCTTGCAGAGGGTGGGGCGCCCGGACAGGCAGGTGGGGCAGCTTCCGCACGACAGTCGCTGCAGCGTCGCTGCCCGGTCTCCGATGCTCCACCCGGTGACACCTGGCCCCACCGCGATCACCTCTCCTGCGACCTCGTGGCCGAGGATGGCCGGGACGCTCGTCCGCGGGAGGTGACCGCGCCGGTTGATGATGTCGTGGTAGCAGACGCCACAGGCGTGGACGCGGAGCAGCACCTCGCCCACCCCGGCGGTCGGTTCGGGGACGGACTCCAGACGGAGGTTGGCCGACTCTCCAAAGGCCCTGAGCACCACAGCGTCCATGCGCGTTCTCCTCGGGTGGGCCTGACTTCAGCCCACCAGCCGCTCCCTGAAGTTCTCGGGGTCAATGGTTTGAATGGCCGCCAGCGTTGCCGCCGTCGGCGTGGCGTCGGTCGCTAGGTCCTTTGCAACCGAAAAGCCGAAACCAGTCCGCTCCGCGACTTCGATGGCCGTGGTCCAGGCGCGGTGGGAGCGCAGGCTCGCGCCCTCCTCGCCGACCTGGAAGCGGCCCATGTCGGTGAGCAGGGGCGTCGGGCGCCCGTCGATGGTCGACTTCACCTGGACACTCGGGACGAGGTTCCGTTTTGTCTGCTTGGGCACGACCAACACCGGGCGATTGACCCACCGGCGCAGGGCGGCCGCACCGGCCACGCCTGGAAGCTTCACGGTTGGCCGAGTCAGAGAACCGGTGGCGCTCATGTTCGAGCAGCCAGTGGCGTCGACCTCTGCCGCGCCGAAGAAAATGACGTCGATGCGACCGCGGCGGGCGTGGTCGAAGAGGTCCGGGATGGACATCTCGCCGCGCCGCCCGTCGAGGTAGAGGAGGTCCTCGGACGAGTTGTGAAGCCTTCGCACGTCCGGGTTCACGGCACCGACACAGGCCAAGTAGGTGAGGCGCGGCGCGTGCGTCGCGCGCGCCACAGCAATGGCCAGGATGGCCAGAGGAGAGGCCACGCCCGTCGCCACCACGTCTCCGTCGCGGATTTCCGCCGCCATCGCCGTCACCAGCGCATCGGCCAAAGCGATGGTCATGCGGCGTCTCGGGTCGCAGCGCGACCGGTGCGCTGGGCGATGTACTGCGCAGCTTTTCCCTCGCCGGCGAGGGCAAGGTACTGCAAGAGGTCGGCTTCATCGTGCGGGTAGAGGCCGGCTGAACCCGTGGGCAAAGCTCCTCCCCAGACTTCGGCCACCGCCTCGACCTGGAATGCTGGGAGGCTCACCCGAGGAAGCCGGTCGACGCGTCGGTCGGCCGTCGCCAGGACACGGCGCGCGGCTCCGGCAATGAGCAGGTCGGTGGTCGGGTCCTCGAAGTAAAGGTTTCCGGCAGCGTCGGCCGCCTGCGCGTGAAGCAAGGCGACGTCAGGGGCGACGGCCCGCTCCACCGGGACCGAGTTTCCGGTGAATGGGTCCACCACCAGCTTGGGCGGGTCGGCCCGCGCCAGCTCGGATTGGTCGGCATCCGGCGCCGGAAGGAAGGGGAGCCCCATTGCGGATGCGCGCAGCCGCTGCACGACTCGGTAGCCGTCCATCTCCGCCCAGGCGATGGTGCCCGCCTCGATGGCGGCCTTGAGGCAAGGCATGGGACGGACGCGTCCCCCGAGGGTGAGCGCCGAGAAGGCAAACTCCACGCGCGTGACGGCGCCGGCCGCGACGAGCATCTCCGCTGGCAGCGGGTTGGGGAGGGAGAGAATGCCGAGGTCGTGACGCCCCTGTCGGATGAGCTCGAAGACGAGCGCCATCGGAGCCCGTCCGAGCATGAAGCCGCCGGGGGCCACGAGCGAGCCGTCCGGGACACTCGCCGCCAGCTCGGGCAGGCTGCACCAGTGAGCGACGCTCATCGCGCCTCCACCGGGACCAGCCCGTGCAGGAAGAGGTCCACCATGCCTCGAGCGATGGCGGTGTCCGTGACCGGGCCGTCCTTGCGGTACCACTTGTAAATCCACAGCACCATTCCGAGAAAGGCGAAGGCGGCGACCGTGGGATTCACCGGCCGCGCCTTTCCAGCCTTGACCGCTTCGCCGATGGCCTTCTCCAGGAAGCGCACGTACTTCTTCTTCCGCGCGTCAATCTGGTTCCGGGCGCGGCCCTGAAGCGTCGCGTGCTCGTGGAGGATGATGGTCACCTCTTTGCTCCACCCCCGCGTGACGAGGAGGATGTTCTTCTCCATGCACGTCCGCAGGCGCTCGACCGGGTCCGCGATGGACTCCACCTGACTCAGGACCTGCTCTTCGAAGACGTCCATCCCGTAATTCATGATTTCGAGCAGCAGGTGCTCCTTGCTCTCGATGTGATGGTAGAGGCCGGCTTTGGTCAGGCCGCAGGCATCGGCGATGTCCTGGATGGAAGTCGCCTCGTACCCCCGTGCGCAGATGAGACGCGCCGCGGTCTCCAGAATCTCGCGGTGTCGCTGCTTGGCGTCGTCGGGAGTCCGGGTCGTCATCTCGGCAGGGCCGGTGGCCTCGACTCGAAGCGCTGGCGCTCTGACGCTTAACCTACCGACCGGTAGGTATGCAACGACCTGCCGGTCGGTAGGCTTATCCGACGCAGCAATTTCACTCGGGGCGGACGGGACGCCCTTTCGAAGGGGCTCTCGCGCGCCTGCTCAGAGACCGGGGATTCGACCGCTCAGGTCGCCGATGGACGCCACCAGCAGGTCGGGCTCGGCAATTCCCCAGCCTTCCCAGGGTGCCTTTCCTTGGCGACGAACCCAAGCTGCACGCAAGCCGGCAGATTTCGCACCCAAGACGTCCCATGCATTCGAGGACACCAACCACGTCTGGTCAGCGGTCGCTCCGCCTCGGGCCACGAGATGCAGGTAGACGGCAGGGTCGGGCTTGTAGGTCCGGACGTCGTCGACGCTGACGACGGCGGACAGCAGCGGGAGCAAGCGTGCGTGCGCGAGCAGCTTCCGGAGGGTTCCCTCGACTCCATTGGAAAAGGCCACCAACCGATGTCCCTCGCCGGCAAGGGCGGTGAGCCCTGGACGTGTGTCCGGAAACGCCGGCAACTCGACGTACGCCCCGAGCAATTCCTCCGATGCGCTGGCGGAGAGAGGAATGCCGAGGAGGTGCGCTGTGAAGTCGAGCGAATCCTTCGTGACGACATCGAAGTTCGCATAGCGGCGCATCAAAGCGCGTCGAAACGCCGAGTCGAGCTGGTGCTGTCGCCACGCGGTGGCGAACTCCAGAGCTCGGTCTCCGACGTGGGCTTTGAGCGGACGCTCCATCCCGAGCGGGTCGACGAGGGTTCCGTAGACGTCGAAGCCGATGAGGGCCATTGCACCTGCCTCCGCGCGCGAGGCGCATGGTGGGTGGGGGTGAAGCCTACAACCCGTCCGAAGCCAATGCGGGCAAAACGGACGCTCGGCCCGAGGTCATCTCACGTACAGCGAGTGGGCGCTGCGATGCACACGGCGAGCGTTCGGCGCGGAACGCTGCAAACGGCGTTATAGAAAGCGTTCGTTTCAACACGCCGGAGGTCGCGCGGTGGCTGGTCTACTGGGAAGGGAGCGAATCATTGCCTCGGCGACTTTCAACCGGTGGCTGATTCCGCCCTGCGCACTCGCGACGCACCTCTGCATTGGTCAGGCATACGCCCTGAGCGTCTTCAGCCTTCCCCTCACCAGGCAGTTGGGCGTGACGCAGTCGGTTCCAGGCGATTGGACGCTGGTCGACCTCGGGTGGATTTTCAGCATTGCCATCTTGATGCTGGGGCTGTCGGCGGCCCTCTTCGGCACCTGGGTTCAGTCGCAGGGTCCGCGCAAGGCCGGCTTTGTCGCTGCGCTGTGCTGGGGTTCCGGCTTCTTCATCGGTGCACTGGGAGTTCACCTCCACCAGCTCTGGCTCGTCTATTTTGGCTACGGGGCCATCGGCGGCATCGGTTTGGGGATTGGCTACATCACGCCAGTCTCGACGTTGATTTCTTGGTTCCCCGACCGCCGAGGCATGGCCACCGGCCTTGCCATCATGGGCTTCGGCGGCGGCGCGCTCGTTGCCTCGCCGCTGTCGGACGTGCTGATGCGCTATTTTGCGTCTCCCACGTCGACCGGCGTCGTCCAAACGTGGCTCGTGCTCGGAATTGCCTACCTCCTCTTCATGACGGGAGGCGCCTTCGGCTATCGGCTTCCCCCAGCGGGCTGGAGCCCGGCTGGCTGGACGCCGCCGCAGCGGAAGGCGGGTTCGCTCATCACCACCAGGCAGGTGACTGCGCAGCAAGCAATCAAGACACCTCAGTTCTGGTTCCTGTGGGTCGTGCTCTGCTTCAACGTCACCGCCGGAATCGGCGTCATCAGCCAGGCGTCGGCGATGATTCAGGAGGTGTTTCGCGGGAGAATCAACGCCAGCGCAGCGGCCGGGTTCGTGGGCCTTCTGAGCCTCTTCAACATGGGAGGGCGGTTCCTCTGGGCGTCGTTGTCGGACAAGATTGGGCGCAAGGCGACCTACGCCATCTTCTTCACGCTCGGGCCCCTCCTCTATGCCCTGGTGCCGGCAAGCGGTCGCATCGGGAGCATCGCGCTCTTTGTTTCCGCGTTCTGCATCATCCTGACGATGTACGGCGGGGGCTTTGCCACCATTCCGGCATACCTGTCTGACGTCTTCGGGACGAAGTACGTGAGCGCCGTGCACGGCCGGCTGCTCACCGCCTGGGCCGCGGCCGGCGTCCTGGGACCCGTTCTCGTGAACTACATCCGCCAGAGCCAAATCGACAATGGCGTGCCGAAGTACCAAGCGTACAACGTCACCATGTACATCATGGCTGGACTGCTCCTGGTTGCATTCTTCAGCAACTTGCTCGTGAAACCCGTCCACGAGCGTTTCGCGGAAGAGACGGAACCATCGGCTCGACCCGTTGCCGCCTAGACAGGAGTGAAACCCAAATGACGAACATTGCCGAAATCCAGAAAGGCGCGATGGTCAATGCACTTCTCGTCGGTGCTGCCTGGGCCGCGGTTGGTATCCCGCTGCTTTGGGGCGTGATTCAGACGCTCTTCAAGGCGGCGGCGCTCTTCCGCTGAGCCGCGGGCGGCCGACCTTTGCGTCGGTTGTCTGAGTTCGCTCGACCCGCGTTCGCCTTCGCTTCACGGTTTCGGCACCCCGCTGCTGGGCTTGGGCGCGACGCGCGTTCTTCCGAGCTCGAAAAGAGAGACCGCGACCAGTGACAGGAAGCCGAAGCCAATGGGGACCGGTCGCACCGCCAGAATCATTTCGCCTGCGTCCCGCATCCAGAATTGAACCAGCACGGCGAGGGCGAGAACGGCCACCGTTTGAGCTCGAAAATCCGGCAGCAGCTTCGCAGCTCCCGCGAGCACGAGCCCGTACCCCGCGCTGACCAGCGCCACGATGGGAAGGCCATACACCGCGACGTCGATGGCGGTCGAGAACGGCGGAGTCACGCGCTGCTTGAATGCGGCGACGATTGCGACTTCCAGGAGGTAGCTCGGCCAGACGATGAAGACGCACCAAAGGCTGAGCCTAAGCACGAACCAGAGTGTCTCCTTGAGAGTCATTTCTTGGGCCGAAACATCGCCGTCGAGCTCGGAGGAGAGTCAGGCTGTGAGGTTCGGACGCTCGGCGGCGATTCCGGAGTGAAGCCCAGAGAGCATACTGAAGGATGGGGAGCCCCCCAAACGCAGGCCGCGTATTTTGCCGCGTCTCGAGGGCTCCAAGCTTCGAAGCCCGCGCTCGCTGGGAGCTGCACATCGAGTGCCGAGGTTCGGCACACGACAGCTGAGTGGTTTCCCTGGAAGCGGTCCGCTCCTGCTCAACGGCGATGCCACACCGCCGGTGAAGGACGGACGGCGGCCATCCGTGGACGCGATGGCGTACCGCGACTCAGAGGTCGGCGGCTCGAGTCCAGGCCGCCAGGGCAAGCGAGAGTGCAATCCCACCGACGAGCGTGAGGGGAGTCGACAGCCCGACGGCAAATGTCCAGAGAACGAGGGTCCCGACGCCGACCATGATGACGCCCGGCACTGAACCCTGCCGTCTTCGCTTGCTGACCGCCGTCGCCGTGGTGCTCATGCCCGCACCCGTCCCGCGCTCGGGTCATCCAGGGTGGCCCGTGCCCGCTTGAGGTTGGTTTTCACGAACCGCCCGTCATACCCGTTGAACAGATGTCCCAGCACCCCGCGCTCCAGGTCGCTCGTTCCGAACAGCCAATCGGCGAAGGGGTAGGTGAGGTTCATGTTGGTGTCCATCATGATGGACTGGTTGTGGTGCGCGATGTGATGCCGGCGGATGGTGTTCACCAGGGGGATGCGGCGGACCAGCCGGTCATCCTTCACGTGGCAGCAGTAGTGAAACAGCTCGTAGTTGAGGTACAGGCCCGCCGCCGTGCAGAGCAGGAGCCAGCACGCGTTCTGCGCTCCGACCAGAAAGAGGATGCCCGCCACGGGCAGAATCATCGCCAGAATCGCGATCTGGGCGTAGGGAGGAAAGAAGACGATGCGGAAGTCGCGAAGACTGTCGATGCTCGGCTCGCGCTCGGTGAAGAACTGATGATGGGCCAGGGTGTGTCGACGATAGATGCTCATCAGCCCCTTCACCGGCCGGTGCATGACGTAACGGTGGACGAGCCACTCGAAGAGATTGGCCGCCACCACGGTGACCGGGATGATCAACCAATCTCGCCACGTCGGTTCGTGGATGCGATGGGCGCAAATCCAAATCGTCGCGAACCCGACCGCGAAAATCAGCGCCACGTGGAAGGGTCCGTTGTAGGCGCCGGCGATACGCGTCCGATAGTCGGCGCGAAATGCCGTCTGCCGCTTAGTCATTTCCATGGGCTCCTCCGACCTGACCAGATGTACCACTAATATATCACCGGAGTTGGGTCAAGCATCCGTCAGCGGGGCGGCGAGGGCCTTAGCCGTCAGAGTCCAGGGTGGCTCGGGCAAACGCCTCGATGTAGTCGACCAGCCGGTCCGAGGCGGAAGCGGCCGCCTCTTCATCACCGCGCGACACCGCACGCGCGACGTCGGCGTGCAGGCGCGCCGCCAGTGGAAGGTCCGCCACCTGACGGTAATGGATGTACCAGAAGCGTCGCGATAGCCCGTTGATGAGTGACATGGCGCTGGTGGCGAATTCGTTGCGAGCCGAATCGAGCAGGAGTTGGTTGAAACCGTGGTCGAGCCTCATGAATGCGAGGTCGTCGCTGGCGCGGGCAGCGGCCTCCATCCCCTTCGCCAGCTCTGCGAATTGGCGCTTCTGGGGTTCTTCGCAACGACGGGTGGCCGCGCGCGCGAGCAACCGCTCGAGCGCTCGCCGAACCTCCAGGAGCCGCATCTGTGTCCGTGCGTTCACTTCCGAAACCAAGATGCCGCGCCGCGGGAGGATGACGACCAGCCGCTCGCGTGCCAGCCGCTGGAGTGCCTCCCGGACCGGTGTTCGGCCGATGCCCAGACGCTTGCTGAGCGAGGCCTCCGAGACTGGCGTCCCGGGCGCCAGGCGAAGTGTGACGATTTGCTCCTCCAGCTCGCGATAGGCGCGTTCGGTGAGGCTCGCAGTGGGGTCGGTCTTCGACTCTCTGCGGCGGACCCTGGAGTGCGCGGAGACCTTCCGGTCTTGCAGACGTGGCGAGCGGGCAACGACGGACGACATGAGCCCTCCTAGCAGAGCCGAGCCGGAAGCGGGCAGGCGTCCGGGACCAGCGCTTCCCGGTGTAGCCCTGAACGCTTGAACGCTGCCATGCGAATGATATGTCAGCGAATCCGTTCCGTCTCGGCGGAACGCCAGCAGCGGCGGGTCCGTCCCGGGAGTCTCGACGACCTCGCCGTCTTCTCGTGACGGAGGAACGATGCCCACGACGCGACGGACTGTGTTGAAGGCGATGGCAGGAGTGGGCTTAGCGGCCGCCACCCGTCCCTTGGCGAGCTATGGCGCGAGTGGAGGCCAGACTCTGAAGATTGGCATCCTCGCGCCGCGTTCCGGAGTGGCGGGGACGGTCGGTGAGTGTGGCCTGAGGGCCGCCCTTTGGGCCAAGGACCGAGCCAACGCCTCGGGTGGCATTCTCGGTCGCCCGGTGGAGCTGGTGGTGGAGGAGGAGACCAACCCCAAGGACACCATCCAGCGCCTCAACAAGCTCGTGCTCCAGGACAAAGTGGATTGCGTCCAGGGAATCGTCTCCTCCGGAGTGAGCCTGGCAATGGGACCTGCGGCGGAGGACATGAAGGCCCTCACACTCTTCTGGGACGGCACCACCCAGGACGGGACTGAGGAGTCGATGCCGCACGCACGGTACGTGTTCAAGTCGACCGACAATGAATGCGAGGCGGTCATGGCCTCTCTGCTCGCCATCAAGTACTGGCGGGGCAAGTTCGCCACCGTCGCCGGCGTCAACCCGGACTACACCTACGGCCGGAACAACTGGGCGGCGTTTCAAGCCCTGCTGAAGCGCTTCGGGGTGGAGCACAAGGTCGTCGCCGAGCTATGGCCCAAAGTGGGCGGACTGGACCTCTCGAGTCACGTCGCCGCACTCAAGGCAGCCAAGCCCGACTTGGTGTTCAGCTCCATGCTCTTCGCCGACCTGCCAATCTTCATGAAGCAGGCGCACGCCGCGGGTCTCTTCGAGACCACCAAGTTCGCCTTCCCCGCCGCTGGATGGCAACACACCGCCCTGAAGAACGACTTCACGCCCGAGGGCATGATCTTCGGACACAACACGCTCTACTTCGCCTACCCCAACGCCTCACCGCTGCAGAAGGAGTTCGTCAAGCACTACTGGGACGCGTACAAGGATTACCCGAACTGGGAGGCAGAGCGCGCCTTCTTTGCCTTCGCCGCCTACAAGAGTGCGGTGGAAAAGGCGGGTAAGGCCAAGGGAGGCGCCTTTCCTGACAAGGAGGCGATCATCGACACCCTGGAAGGGATCGAGGTCGAGTCTCTGGGCGGCAAGGCTCGCTTCCGCAAGGACCACGTGGCGGACCAGATTTTCTACCAGGGCTTCACCGTGCACGATCCGAGGTACGATTTTGCGATTCTCGGCAACGTCGAGGTTCGCTCGGCGGAGAAGCTTCAGAAGCCCAGCGGCGTGACTTTCAAGGACTGGATTGCGAACGGGAAGATAGAGATCTGAGCCGCTCGAAAATCCCCCCGTGACCTCCTTTCTGGACATCCTCCTCGGGGGCGTGTTCCACGCGGCGGTGTTGTTTCTGGTCGCCGCGGGGCTGCAGCTGGTCTTCGGAGTTCAGAAGATCATCAACCTCGCCTGCGGATCGTTCTACGCGCTCGGAGCCTACACGGGCATCAGCGCTGTCACCTGGGCGCTCGCCCATGGCCTTCCTCGTGGGCTCTTCCTCTTTGCGCTCATCGGAGCCGGGCTCGGGCTCGCCGTCATCGGACCGCCGGTGGAGGCGCTGCTGCGAACCGTTTACCGTCGCGATGAGGCGTTTCAGCTCCTCCTCACCTTCGCGCTGGTCCTTATCATCGAGGACATCTTGCGGATGATCTGGGGTGCCAACCCTCAGGAGTTGGGCAACCTCTACATGGATTACGGAACGGTGGGGAAGGGCGCGCTCACAGTCCCCACCTACAACCTGTTGGTGATTGCCGCAGCATTGCTGGTCGCCATCGGTCTCGGACTCTTCCTCAAGCGCACCCGCTTTGGTCGCCTGCTCCGGGCCACGGCCGAGGACCGAGAGACGAGCGCGACCCTCGGTATCGAAGTGGGGAGGGTCTACACGGTTGTCTTCACGCTGGGGACGGTGCTCGGCACACTTGGCGGCGCGCTGGTGGTGCCTACGGCTGCAGCATCGCTCGACATGTCGGTGGATCTCGTTGTCGAAGCCTTCGCGGTGGTGGTCATCGGAGGCCTGGGCAGCATCCGCGGGGCGGTTGTTGGCGCGCTGACGGTCGGGCTGATGCGCGCCTTCGCGGTCTCCTTCGTACCCGAAATGGAGATGCTCTCCATCTATCTGGTCGTTATCGCCGTTCTGATTTTCCGGCCAGCGGGACTCTTCGGAAAGGCGGCGGCGTGAAGCTCGCTGCCGTGGTGGGGCTGGCCGCGCTTGCCGCACTCGCTGCTGCACCCTTGGTCCTCGAACCGTATCCACTCACACTTCTGCTCCAGTTCTTCGCCTACGGACTCGCGCTGCTCGGTTTGAATCTGCTGTTTGGCTACACGGGCCTGCTGTCCTTTGGCCAGGCACTCTTCGTGGCGCTGGGCGCCTACAGCGCTGCCGTCTGCACTCGGAAGCTGGGGTGGCACAGCTTCGAACTGGTGCTCGGGGTGGCCGTGGTGACGGCGGTGGTGGTGGCCGTCCCGGTGGGGCTTCTCTGCGTCCGGTACGTCAGCATCTTCTTCGGGATGCTGACCCTCGCCTTCGGCATGCTGTTTCACTCGTTTCTCTTCAAGTTCTACACGGTCACCGGCGGCGACGGTGGGATGCTCGTCGAACGGCCCAGTCTCCTTGGAATGCGCTTCAGCGAGATGGACAAGACCACGTTCCTCACTCGGCCATTCTACTGGTACGCGCTCGGGCTGCTGGCGGTTGGCACGGTGGTGATGTGGCGGCTGGTGCACTCCCCTTTCGGTGTGCACCTGAGCGCCATTCGCGAAAATCCGCGCAAGGCGGAGTACCTGGGAGTCGAGGTACGCCGCCTCCGTCTCATCGCTTTCGTCATCGCCGGGGTCTACGCCGCGGTGGGTGGGACGCTGCTCGGCATTCGTACCGGACTCGCCGACCCGGAGCTGGCCTACTGGACGCACTCCGGGAACCTCATCTTCATGACCGTCCTCGGGGGGTTCTCCAGCTTCGCCGGACCTTTGGTTGGGGCAGCCGTCTTCATCTTTCTCCAGGATTCGCTCATGTCTGTCACCCAGTACTGGCGCCTGGTGATGGGCATGGTGCTGGTGGTGATTGTTGTTCTCTTCCCGCGCGGACTGGTCGGTCTGGCTCAGGCGCTGCGAGCAAGAGTAATTGGTTGGAGACGCGATGCCCGCGCTGATTGAGACGCGCGACGTCAGCAAGCGTTACGGCAGCTTCAACGCTCTCTCTGGCGTGACGCTGGCCATCGCTGCTGACGAGTTCGTGTCCATCGTTGGACACAACGGGGCCGGCAAGACCACCTTGGTCAACGTTCTCACTGGGCTGCTGCGGCCGACCAGCGGAACGGTCACGTTTAAAGGGATGGACGTCGCGGGCGTCGGCCCGGTTCGGCTGGCCCGCCTCGGGATGGCCCGCGCCTTCCAGCTGGTGCACATCTTCCCTGGGCTGACGGTGCGCCAGACCCTGGCCGTCGCCGTCGTCTCGCAGACCGGGAAAGCATTCCATTTTCTCACCTCGCTCGCGAGGGATGCTCAGGTCCAAGAGCGAGTCGAGGCAGTAGCCAGGCTGTTCGGGTTCGAGCAGCTGGACCTGGAGGCGAGGAGCCTGAGCCAGGGCGCGAAGAAGCTTCTCGACGTCGCGAGCGCCTTCGCCCTCCGGCCGGAAGTCATCTTGCTCGACGAGCCGACGAGCGGAGTCAGCACAGGCGACAAGCACCAAATCATGCGCGTGCTGGTCGATGCGGCAAAGAGTTTCGGTGTGAAAGCCATCATCCAAATCGAGCACGACATGGACCTCGTGTCCGAGTACTCCGACCGCGTCATTGCCCTGCACCAGGGACAGGTGCTGGCCGACCGCCCGCCGGCGGCTTTCTTCGGTGACGCGGAACTGGTGGCGACGGTGGTTGGAAAGCGGCGGGTAAGAGATTGAGCGTTCCCCTTCCCATGCTCGTGGTCCGGGACCTCGTGGTGGACATCCAGGGGAGCCGCATCCTGCGCCATGTTTCGCTCGAGGTGAGGCGAGGGCAGCTGGTGTGCCTGGTCGGCCGAAACGGTGCCGGGAAGACGACGACCTTCCGCACAATCATGGGTCTCCTTCGCCCAGTGGAAGGTGAGGTGCTGTTCAACGGGCAGAACCTGGGTGGATGGCGCACGCCGCGCGTGGCGCGCGCCGGAATCGGCTACGCGCCCGAGGAGAGCGGCGTTTTTGGAGACCTCACCGTGGAGGAGAACGTCGAGCTCCCCACCTGGACACGAAAGACGTCTCGAACGGCTGCCGAGCGCATCGCGCTCGCCTACCAAGTGTTTCCCAAGCTCGACGCATACCGAAAACGAGGAGGCCAACAGCTGAGCGGCGGCGAGCGCAAGATGGTGAGCATCGCGCGGGCGTTGGCCTTGGACCCGGAGTTGCTCCTTCTCGATGAGCCGTTCGAGGGGCTCTCTCCGGCTATCATTCCCAGTGTCGCGGAAGGCATTGCCTCCATCCGGGGCTCCGGCCGCTCGGTGTTGCTCGCCGAATCGAACTTTCACCATCTACCGGAAGATGCGGACCGACTGGTTGTGCTGGAGCGTGGGGAAGTCGTCTTCGATGGGCTTCCGGCCGATGCGCTGCGTGACGCGGCCGTGGCGCGTGTCACCGGGGTGACGGCTGTGCCGACGTAGCGGCTCGGCGGATTCGCTGCAGAGCAGCGTCGATGTCGGCACTTGTGAGTTGCCAGCTGTTGTCGAGCATCGCCACGGTGTCATGAGCAAACGCTGGCGCGAGCCGAAGGGCCTCGGCGGCATCGCCCAGATGGTCAGCGAGAAGCGCCAGCGCCAGCTGGTTCGGCCCAGTTCCTTCATACGTCCACTCGAATCCCGTGGACGAGAGCCGGGCGACGTCGTAGCGCGGGTCGAGCGGCTGCCCGTCCACGGTCACCAGTGCGCCGTCCAGTGCCCTGGCCCCCTCGTAGGTTTTCATCGTCACCCTCCTGTCGTCTCGGCAAGAAACGTAGCGATGGTGCGATCGAGGAACCGCACCTCGCGCTCACGAACACCGCCGGCCGCCAGATGACCCTCGGCGGAGGGGATTTCCACCCACCGCGCGCCAGGAATGAGCGACGCCGCTCGGCGTGCCTCCTCGGCAGGGTTGTAGAGGTCGAGGGGCGGAGCCATCACCAGGACCGGCAATGCAATCGACGCCAGCGCCGCAGCCGTATCTCCGAAGAATCCCGGCGTACCACCGATGTCGTGCGAGTCGTAAGCGTGGCTCTGGGCAATCCAGTCGTTGGCATCGAGCTCCGAATCCACGGCCTCACGCTCCAGTCGTTCGATGAAGCGCTCCAGCTCGAGGGGCGTGGGTGCCAACGCCTCCACCGAAGCGGGCGTGCGCATGGCCAGCCCGCGATGCACCAGTGACCAGGATCGCCAGCCGGCCCATGGCTGCTCGCGGTAATGCCCACCGGCGAAGGTGGGGTCCGACTGGAGGGCACGGCGGCAGACCTCGTTGAGGAGGCGTGACCACGCGGTGGTGCGTGCCATCGGCGTCAGTGCCACCGCGGCGTCGAGGCGGAGAAGCGGCTGCACCGCCCACTGCAGGGCCTGCATCCCGCCCATGCTGGCCCCGACCACGGCGCGAAGTGACGCGAGGTCGAGCGTCTCGGTGAGCAGCCGGGCCTGGGTGGTCACCAGGTCGCGAATACCGAAGCGCGGAAACGCAGGTCCGGGTTGTTCCAGGCTATTGCTGGGCGAGGTGGAGAGCCCATTGCCCAATGCGTCCACCGCGACGATGAAAAAGCGATTCGGGTCCAGTGCTCGCCCCGGGCCGATGAGAAAATCCAGCCGGTGGTGCGTTGACCCAATGGCGCAAGTCACCAGCACTGCATTGTCGCGCTGCTCGGACAGGGCGCCATGCGTGACGTAGGACAGTCGCAGAGAGCGAAGCACCTCACCGCTCTCGAGCGCGTGGTCCCCGAGTTCAGCCATCCGATGCTCGGCATCCAGATGACCGGGCCGAAGCGGGGGATGGCGAAAGGCGGGCGCAGGCATGGGCTTCTCAGTCGAAGGTGACCACGGCCCGGACGACTTCGCCGCGCTTCAGGGCGTCCAGCCCCTGGTTGACCTCCTCCAGCCGGATGCGTCGGCTGACCAGTGCATCCAGCTGGAGCTTCCCTTCGAGGTAGGCACGGGCCAGGAAGGGGAAATGGACTGCAGGACGGGCACCGCCGTAGCTCGAGCGGATGAAGCGCTTCTCTTGCATGAGGGCACCCCAGCGGAAGGTCACCTCCTCGCTGACGCCAACTTTCCCTAGCCACACCACGCTCCCACCCGGCCTCACCATTTCCGCCGAATCGCGGAAGGCGCGGCTGTTGCCCGCTGCCTCGAGCACGACGTCCACGCCTCGCTTGGCCACTGCCCGCACCCGCGACAGAGCGTCCGGCGCCCGCGCATCGACGGCGTGGGTGGCACCCATCTGAAGAGCCAGCTCCAGTTTTCCGGGCGCCAGGTCGACGGCCACGACTGCCTCGGCTCCAGCCATGCGGGCACCCTGGACGGCCCCCAGGCCCACCGCCCCACATCCCAGCACAGCCACTGTCGCTCCTGCTTTGACGCCAGCCACCTGAGTCGCGCCCCCAAAGCCGGTCATGATGGCGCAGCCGATGAGACAGGCACGGTCGAAAGGAATCTCCCGCGGGACCTGGACCGCGCACATGGCCGGTACGACGCAGTACTCGGCGAAGGAAGAGATGAACATGAACGAATGGACGGGCTCATCGTCGAGTCGAAGCCGCGTCGTTCCGTCGAACTGGAGGCCTCGGGGGCCTCGCTCCAGGTAGGTGTCACACAGGATGGGTGTGCCCTGCTCGCAGGGGACGCAGCTCCCGCAGTGCGGATTCCAGGAGAGAATGACGTGCTCTCCAACACGGCTCTCTTCCACCCCCGGACCGACGGCTGCGATGGTGCCAGCGGCCTCGTGCCCGGGCACGACCGGGACGGGAGAAGCGAGCTGCCCCGAGACGAGCTCGAGGTCCGTGTGGCAAAGACCCGTGGCGCCGACACGCACCAAGACCTCCCCCGGCGCCAGCGGGCCCGTCTCCACGGTTTCCACACTGAGGGGGCCGCCCGGACTTCGAAGGACGGCGGCACGGAAACGCATCTGGAGGAAACTTCGTAATATATGAGCGGTATGTCAAGCGCGCCCGACGCCGGGACAGGCAAGCGCACGGAGCGCTTCCGAGCACCGCATCGACTGGGTTCCATCCGTTCTCGGCAATGTGTGGCGCCTGCAAGGTCGCACCACCGCCGCCGAAACACTCTCTGACTGTCTTGTCATTGGTGGTACGTTCGTCGTCGATGCACGGTCAGAGGTTGGGCAACTTCCTGCTTCGACCGCCTTACCCCGCTGCGCAGTTGCGCAGCCCAGGCTGAGAGCAGATTCCATGCGCGATTTGTCGGAACGCAAGGCAACGGTCCCCAGCGTCAAGCTGCTGATTGGCCAGCAATTCGTGGAGTCGACATCCGGCCGATGGGCAAACGTCGTGAACCCTGCGACGCAAGCGGTCCTCGCGCGGGTTCCGTTTGCCACCCGGTCGGAGGTGGACGCCGCGGTGGCGGCGGCAAAGGAGGCCTTCGTCGGATGGCGCAAGACGCCAATTGGCACGCGGGCCCGGATTTTCCTCAAGTACCAGTATCTCATTCGAGAGCACATGCCGGAACTCGCGCGGCTCTTGACGGCGGAACAAGGCAAGACGCTCTTGGACGCCGAGGGGGACGTCTTCCGGGGCCTTGAAGTGGTCGAACATGCTGCCAACATTGGGAGCCTTCAGCTCGGGGAGCTCGCGCACAACGTGGCGGGCAACGTCGACACCCACACCGTGTTGCAGCCCCTGGGCGTCTGCGTCGGCATCACGCCCTTCAACTTTCCGGCGATGATTCCATTGTGGATGTTTCCCATGGCCATCGCCTGCGGCAATACCTTCGTGCTGAAGCCCTCGGAGCAGGACCCGATGGTCTCGATGCGCCTCGTGGAGCTCGCGCTCGAAGCGGGTCTCCCTCCCGGGGTCCTGAACGTCGTCCACGGTGGGGAAGAGGTGGTGAACGCGCTGTGCGACCACCCGGACGTCAAGGCGGTCTCGTTCGTTGGTTCGACCCGGGTCGGGACGCTCGTTTATGACCGAGCCACACGTGCCGGGAAACGGGCGCAGTGCATGATGGGAGCGAAGAATCACGCGGTTGTCTTGCCCGACGCCAACAAGGAGCAAGCCTTGAATCAACTCGCAGGCGCCGCCTTTGGCGCCGCTGGGCAACGATGTATGGCCATCTCCGTTGCCGTCCTGGTGGGCGAGGCACAGCAGTGGATTCCCAGCCTCGTGGACAGGGCCCGCGCGCTCAAAGTCAGCTCCGGGACCGAGAAGGGAGCGGACTTGGGCCCGCTGATTTCGCCCGCGGCTCGGGATCGCGTCGTTCGCCTGATTCAACAGGGCGTCACCGAGGGCGCCAAGCTCGAGCTGGACGGACGCAGCCCGAAGATCCCAGGGTTCCCCGACGGCAACTTCGTCGGTCCCACCATCTTCTCCGGCGTGACGCCGGAGATGTCCATTTACCAGCAGGAAATTTTTGGCCCGGTGCTTTGCGTCTGTGGAGCGGGTTCCCTCGACGAGGCCATCGCGTTCGTCAACGAGAACCCCAACGGAAACGGGACCGCGATTTTCACGCAGAGCGGCGCGTCAGCGCACAAGTTCGAGGAAGAAATCAACGTCGGGCAGGTAGGCATCAACGTGCCGATTCCCGTTCCAGTCCCGCTCTTCTCCTTCACCGGTTCAGGTGCCTCGAAGCTGGGGGATTTGGGCCCATACGGTAAGCAGGCGGTCCTCTTCTACACGCAGACCAAGACCGTCACCTCCCGCTGGTTCGAGAGCGACTCGACAGGCTCGGGGGTCAACACCACCATCAGCCTGAAGTAGGGCACCGAGCCCAAGCGCGCTGCCTAGAGCTTGACGTCGACAGGCTGGATGCCCCAGATGTCTCGCGCATATTCGCGTATGGTGCGGTCGGACGAGAAGCGTCCCACGCGGGCCACGTTGAGAATGGCCATCCGCGTCCAGTCCGGCGGGTTCAGGTAGGCCTGCACCACACGGCCCTGGGCTTCGACGTAAGCGCGGAAATCTGCCAGCACCAGGTAGCGGTCTTCGTTGAGCAGCTCGTCGACGAGCGGCCTGAAGGCGCTTCGGTCCTCGGGTGAGAAGAATCCCGATGCCACGAGGTCGAGGACGGCTTTGAGCTCGGGGTCCTTCTCCACCAACAGACGGGGCTGGTAGCCGCGGGCCAGAGTCGCCGCGACCTCGTCGGAGGTCAGCCCGAAGAGAAAGAAGTTCTCTGGGCCGACGGCGGCTCGGATCTCGATGTTCGCCCCGTCCAATGTGCCGAGCGTCAATGCTCCGTTCAGGGCGAATTTCATGTTGCCCGTCCCGGAGGCCTCCTTGCCGGCGGTCGAGATTTGTTCCGACACGTCGGCTGCAGGAATGATGCGCTCCGCGAGGGAGACCCGGTAGTTGGGGAGGAAGACCACCTGGATGCCTGTGCGGGCCGCATCCGGGTTTACCACCTCGCCGATGCCGTTGATGAGCCGAATGGTCGACTTTGCTAGTTGGTAACCGGGCGCGGCCTTGGCCCCGAAGAGAAAGGCTCGCGGATGGACCACCGCGGCTGGATTCTCCCGGGCCCGCATCCACAGCCAGACGATGTGCAATGCGTTGAGAAGCTGTCGCTTGTACTCGTGTAGTCGTTTGACCTGGACATCGAAGATGGCGGACGTGTCCAGCGAGACGCCCAGGTCCTCACGGACATGGGCCGCGAGCTTCGTCTTGTTGGCGAGCTTCACTGCTCGGAACTCGTCGGCAAACTGCGTCTCGGTGGCGAGAGGCTCCAGGGCCCGGAGTTGCTCGAGGTCGGTGACCCAGGAAGCCCCGATTCGACCGGTGATCAGCTCCGCCAGCTGAGGGTTACAGAGCAACAGCCAGCGCCGAGGCGTCACCCCGTTCGTCTTGTTGTTGAATCTCTCGGGAAACATCTCCGCGAAGTCCGGCATCACCTGGCGCTTGAGCAGCTCGGTGTGCAACTCCGCCACTCCGTTGACGCTGTGGCTCCCCACGACGGCGAGATTCGCCATCCGGACCTTCTTCTCGACTCCCTCCTCAATCAGGGACATTCGACGCTGCCGGTCGACATCGAAGGGATGCTTGATTTGGACGGCGCGCAGAAAGCGCTGATTGATTTCGTAGATGATTTCGAGATGTCGGGGCAAAAGCCGCTCGAAGAGGCTGACCGGCCACACCTCGAGGGCCTCGGCGAGGAGCGTGTGGTTGGTGTAGCCCATCACTTTGACGGTGATGTCCCACGCGGTCTCCGGCGCTAGGCCCTGTTCGTCGACGAGGATGCGCAAGAGCTCGGGGACGGCCACCGCGGGATGCGTGTCGTTGAGCTGAATGGCGACGAACCTTGGAAGGTCCCGCCAATCCCTCGGCGTCTTGAGAAAGCGCCTGACGATGTCGGCCAACGAGCAGGCAACGAAGAAGTACTCCTGTTTCAGGCGCAGTTCCTTGCCCGCCTGGAAGTTGTCGTTCGGGTAGAGAACCTTGGAGATGGTCTCCGTTTCATTCTTCTCCACGACGCTTCGCTCGTAGTCGCCCGCATTGAAGAGGCGGAAATCGAACTCGTCCGACGCGCGGGCCTGCCAGAGGCGAAGCGTGTTGACGGTATTCGTCGCGAAGCCGGCGACGGGCGTGTCGTAGGGAATCCCGAGCACCGTCTTCCCGTCGACCCAGCGGGCCTTCGGCCGTCCATCCGGGCCGGTGCCGTGCTCGACTCGCCCGAACAGGCGCACCGGGACGCTCAGCTCTGGCCGGACAATCTCCCAGGGGTTTCCGAACTTGAGCCACTCGTCGGCGCGCTCCACCTGGTACCCGTTGACGATGTCCTGAGTGAAGATGCCGAACTCGTAGCGGATGCCGTAGCCCAGGCCCGGGTAGCCAAGCGTCGCCATCGAGTCCAGGAAGCACGCTGCCAGGCGGCCGAGACCGCCGTTTCCGAGGCCCGCGTCGGATTCGACCTCCAGGAGGTCCGTCAAGGAGACGCCCAGCTCGGACAACGCCTCGCGTGCCGCGTCCATCATCCCGAGGGCGAGGAGGTTATTGCCGAGCGCGCGTCCGAGAAGGTACTCGGCCGAGAGGTAGCAGATCCGCTTAACGTCTCGCTCGTAGTACGTGCGCTGCGTCGCCACCCAGCGCTCGGTGAGGCGGTCACGGACGGCCATGGCGATGGCCATGAAGCGGTCCAGCGCCGTGGCCGTCACCCAGCCCTTGGCCCGGGTGTAGCTGACGTGTGCCAGGAAACTCCGCCGCAGATGGACCGCGTCATTTCGGAGGCGCGGCGCTTCGGGCGCGGTGAGCGAGGTGCTACCCGAAAGAGGCTGGAGGGGGGTGACCTGGACCATTGGCCTTGCGACTGTAGCGGTCCAGCGCTCTCTTCGCGACGGCCGGGAGAGCCCTTGCTGTCAATGCAGGGCGGGCGCGGCGGGAGCTGCGAGCGAATTGGCCCGGGTGGCCACTGCGGGAGCGTCGAGCTGCGAGGCCATCGGCGCGAGCTTCTCGTGGAAGTCAGCCAGCAGCTTTGGCGGGACGGGCTCGGCCCGCGGGAATTTCTGGTTGAGTGGGTTGACGTAAATGCCGCCACGCTTCAACGCGTAGTGCAAATGGGGACCTGTCGTGCGTCCGGTATTTCCACTGAGGGCGACGACTTGCTTCTGCGCCACGTGCGCACCGACGTGGACTCCAGCCCCGAAGGAGGACAGGTGGAGGTAACAGGTGTCGAGCCCGTTGCGGTGCCGTAGACAAAGGGTGTTACCGCCCGCGCCAGTGTCTCCTGCCACTGTCACCACGCCGTCGGCCACCGCCCACACCGGCGTTCCAACAGCGGCGGCATAGTCGACGCCCTGGTGAGCGGCCACGTACTGAAGCACCGGGTGAAAGCGGTTTCCAAACCCCGAGGTGACGTGGGCAAACTTGAGAGGGCTCTTCAAGAAGGCCTTGCGCGTCGAGGTCCCGTCCTCCTGGAAGTAGCTCGATTCTCCCTCGGGCAGTTGGTACCGGAAGACACGCCGGTGCCCAACCGCCTCCCCATGGTAGTCGGCGGCAAGCACCTCGCCGTAGCGCAGGAGCCGACCCTTGGAGACGAACTTTTCAACCAGGCAGGCCACCCGGTCGCCTTTGCGGACGTCCAGATAGAAGTCGATGTCCCAGGCGAAGACATCGGACAGGGCGAGAGCCAGCGTCGGGTCCTCTCCGGCCACCAGGGCTGCCTCGTACAGCGAGCTACCCACCTCGAGCTCCACGCGAACCGTCTGTTTCTCCACTTCGACGGCGCGTTTGCTGGCCACCATCCGGTCCGACTCGCGGCGCACCTGCCATTCGTCCACCGCGTTCTGCCGGTAGTCGAATTGGTCGAGCTCGCCGTCGCGAAAGACAAGCCGAAGCTGGTCGCCCTCGCGTGATTTCCGTACGTCGAAGACGCCTTCCAGCGCGGAGATGACGGCGTCCGCCCGCGTGCCGTCCAGACCGGCATCGCGCAGGGCGCGGGCAAGAATCTGGTTACGCTCGATGCGGCGGTTGACGATGCGCGTCGCCCCGGCGCTGGGAAGTGCGAGGAGCGCGGCGAGGAGAAACGTCAGGCGAGGGCCAGGAATCAACACGGAGTGCCAGGCACTCTACCGGAGTCGCGCCGCCCCTCCCAGAAACCTCAGCGTCCGTGGGCGGCTCTTTTGGCGGCGAGGTGAGAAACGCCCCACCGCCCGGGGCCCGGAGCTCGAGCAGGCTCGAGCGGAAACCCCAGCTCGCTGCGGCCAGCGCCGGCTCGATGTAGGACATCCACAGGGTGGTGCATGGCCTCAGGCGATGGTCCGGGTTCCGGACCGGCTCACCACCACCGCGCCCGCGATGCAGAGAAGGATGACCGCCGACATGGAAACCGCCGGTGAAATGGTCCACAGCACGCCGACGAGCACGCTCGAGAAGAAATCCCCGATGCCATTCACCGTCGCAAGGACACCAAAGCCGACCCCCCGCACCTCCGACGGGAGCAGCTCCGCAGCGGCCGAGCCCTCCACCGTCTCCCAGAAGCCCATGTACACGCCCGACAGTGCGAAAACGGCGGCGAACTTTGCGAAGGAGACACCGGGGAGGAGCAGGGCGGCGGCCGGAACGGCCGCCAGAAGGTACGCGGAGGCCAGGACCCGCACTTTCGGGAACCGGTCGGCGAGGAATCCGGCGACCGAACAGGACACCATGTAGACGATGTTGTAGCCGACGTAGAAGAGCATCGCCCAGCGGGCAGCGGCGACCGCCCCGAGTCGGGGCGTCCAGGCTTGCGTCGCCCAGAGGATGAGCAAGGTGTTGGAGAAGTCTCCCAGGCCGGCGATGCCCACGCCGTAGAGGAAGCGTCGGTAACCCGTCGGGAACGTCCGCAAGCTGGCCCAGAGCCTCTGTGTCCGCCGCGGAGCGTGGGGCTTCTCGCGGACCAGGGTGGCGATGGCCAGGGCGGCGAGGACTCCAGGCACCAGCGTCAGAGCCAGCGTCGAGCGCATCCCGATGGCACCCACCAGGCCAAGGGCCAGGAGTGGGCCCATCACTGCCCCCGCGCTGTCCATGCTTCGCTCGAGCCCGAAGGCTCGCCCATACGTCTCCGGCGTCGTCGCCTCGGTGAGCAAGACGTTGCGTACCGGGGTCCGCGCTCCTCGACCGACCCAGCCGACGACGCGGCCGATGAGCAGGTGCCAGGTCTGGGTGGCCAAAGCGAAGCTCGCCATCCCCGAGGCCGTCAGAAAATAGCCGATGACGGCCAGAGGTTTCCGGCGTTGCAGGCGGTCGCTGTACAGGCCGGAGATGAGCTTCGCCACGCTCGATGCCGCGTCGGCGCATCCTTCGATGAGGCCGAGGGCAGCCGAAGCACCGCCGAGCGTCACCACCAGCAACGGGAGCACCGACGTGGCCATCTCGTGACCGACGTCCGAGAAGAGACTGGCGACGCCGATGCCGAGGACGCTTCGGTTCAACCAACGGGCGCGGGATGGAGCCGGGGGCGTGGGCTCAGCGACGTCTGGCATTCGGACCCGTCAAGCGAGGGTGCACTTCGGCGTAGCTCGAGCTCGTACCCAAGGGTGACTTCGCCACAGGCCAAGGGAATTGGCGAGACTTTGCGCAGGTGACGCTCCGGAAAGCCCCGACGGGGCGAATGCGTGCAGGCCCAGCCCGCCGCTGAGCCGGGCGGGCCGGGGCCAACTCCATGGAGAAGCCCCGGGGGGAGAGCGACTTAGGGCTGTTTGCCCGGGGCGTACTTGATGACGCGCACCTTTTCCACGGTGACCAGGCCCTCGCTGACCATCGTCTCGACGATGGGGAGCACTCGCTCGATGTGCTCGGGCGTGTCGACGACCTCCACGACCAGCGGAAGGTCCTCCGACATTCGCAGAAGATGCGTGCTGTGGACGATGCTGTGTGCGCCATAGCCGCTGATGCCACGGAACACCGTCGCTCCGGCGATGCCCTCCTTTCGGAAGCGCTCCAGGAGCGCAACATGCAGAAGTTGCCCCTCCCAGCGGTCGTCCTCACCCACGAAGATGCGGACCATCATCTGCTCGCCCTCAAGGACCCGCATCGCCTCGCCTCCACTTGCCTGTTGCACGCCTGAGCGCGGACGAGGCAAGCCCGAAATGCAAGCGGCCACTCCCGCCCGAGCGAGCCTAGCCACCCCTCGGGCCAGGTGCCATCGACGGAGACCCCGGACGCGGCGTCTGAGCGCGCCGATGGAAGCAATCGCACTCAGAGGCGAAGGCGGCCCCAGACGTGCCCGACTCCCTGTACGAAGATGTGAGGAGTGCCGCTCTACGTCCGCACGGCTGCGGGCCTCGTGTCCCGGCCAGGCATGGCCTTGCGCGCCGAGGCAACGAGGCCTCCGAGCAAGAAGAGGAGGGTGAGGCAGGCGGCCGCCCGCCCTCCTGGCGTCCGGTAGGTGAAAATCACCTCGTGGGTTCCAGGCTCGACCGCAACGGCTCGGACGGCGTGGTTGGCGGCGAGGATGGGCGTCTCCGCACCATCCACCGTGGCCTTCCAGCCGGCATAGAAGGCATCGTTCAACACCAACACCGCCGAAGCGTGGGCCCGCACCTGGACAGCGACACGCTCTGGCTTGGAGGCGACCGAGACGACTTCCCCGAGCGAGCCGACCGACGCTGCGAAAGGGTGCCTGCACTCGACCACGGCTTCCACTCCGCGCAGGAAACTCCGAGTCCGTACCGCCGCCAGGGATTGGGCCGCCCCGTCCACACACACCGGCCGCGCCAGGTAAGCCCGGGGGACCACCGCAGGGTCCTCGAAGAGGAAGTAGCCAAAGGTTGGCAGACTGTCGATGACGCGCTTTCCCGAGCGTGCGACCTCCGCCTCGTTCTCCTCGGCGATGCTGAGGTAGCGGACGGAAAAGAGTCCGGCTCGCTCGAGAACCCAAGCGCGTTCGTCGTCCATGAGGTCGAAGACGCGCGCCGATACCGCCGGCAGGTAGGTGTTTGCAGCCTCGACGCCTTCCAGCGCGGGTGTCACCGGCTCGAGAATCGAGACCGCCCCGAGCGCCCAACGGTCCATTGCGCTCAGCGTTGAATCAATCGGCGCTCGGTGAGCGCCGCCGAGGTAGAGGACCCGCCAGGGCGTTCCATGCACGGTGGCCGGAAACGGGCTGGTAAGCTCCAGCAAGTCCGGGAGCCCGAGGGCGTACTGAGGCTCGTTCAACCAGAAGAGTCCGAGGAACGAGCACACCGCCGGCACCCAGGCCAGGAGTTGGGGGTGTCGGGCCCAGAGGAACGCTGCCGCGACGAGGCAGGCCAGCACCGCAGTGATGATGGCCCCTCGTGCGAGCTCGCCCGAAACATGGGATGCGACCTCGGGTCGGAGAGCGGCGTTCTCGATGCGGTCGGCAACCCATCGGCCAACTCGGCCCAGCCGTTGTTCCTCGGCGCCGAACGCCAGCGAGAGGAGTCCGCAGATGCCGAGGACCCGTCCCGCCCAAGGGCGAAGCGATGGTTTCTCGAGCAGCGCCTGAAGCCCTCCCACAGCACCCAACGAGACTCCCAAGGAGACATAGGCCATCCACTTCTCGGGGTAGCGGAAGGCGTGCCAGAACGGAACGAGGTGGTAGGCGAGCGTCGCAAGCCCGGCCCGCCTCCCGAGCGCCAGCGCGAGAAGCAGCGCGGTGCACACGAAGAGGGTTCGGCCGAGACGCGAGCGCCGGTAGACCCATGCCCCGCACAGCGCCAGGAAGACGGCCGGCAGGCCGATGTAGAGCGAGTCGGACCAGAGCGTGCCCTGGGAGGTGTCGAGCAAGTCGGTGGCGATGGCCGTGCCGACGGGGTCATTGGGCCCTCTCGCAAAGGCCGGGCCCAGCACCAGCTCCAAGAGGCGCAACGGGTGCGTCGACCACGCGGTCACTTCCGCCAGGGTCTGCTGGCCGGGCCGGGCCTGGCTGAGGACCTGCCAGGTCGGGTCGAGTTGTACCAAGCTGGCGGCGAGCGCGGAGCCCACCAGCGTCCCGGCCAGCCACCATCTGGCTTGACGGCAAACGACGAGGGCGACGAAGAGAAGGAGCGTGAGCGCAAAAGCCTGGATGTCGCCGGCGAGAAGCACCAGCGCCGCGAGAGCCCCGGCAGCGCTGGCCCTGGGCCACCCGGGGCGCTCCAGGAAGCGGTCCGCGCCCCAGAGTGCCCAGGGCACGGTGGCGGCCGCCATCAGGTAGAGGACGTTGTTGGTGCTCGAAACAAGGCACCCGGAGAAGGCAAACAACAGCGCGCCCAGCACGGCCGGCGGAACCTGGGCCCCAAACCGCCTGGCGAGCGCATACACGCCCAAGAAGGCGACCGGAAAACACAGCACGGTATTCACCTTGAGTGCCGCGCCGAGGGGCAGCGCGAGGTAGGTGAGGTTCAGCGGGTGGAAGGCCCCGGAGACGACCATCCCGGCGAAGGGCTGGCCGAGCCCGTCGAACGGGTACCAGTCAGGGAAGGCACCACTCCGCACGCGCTGCGCCCAGTAGGCGTGCAGCGGGTAATAGACGCGCAGGATGTCACGGGCGATGAAGACGTTGCTGCTCAACACGGCCCGGTGGAAGAAGAGCGCGCTCGCAAGCACGACCCCGCCACTCACGTACGCCGCTCTCCGCCTCTCCACGTGCGTCACTCTCGCACGTGCCCCCCGGCGTCTCGCGGCCGACCCGGAAGCGAAGCGCTCGCCATGGGCGCTAGCCTACCAGCTCACTTTCTAGTGGTGGAGGAAGCGACCGACGCTGGGTCGGGCGCTGACGGTCCGCGGCATCAGCATGGCCGACGGTGCGCCCGACGAGTCGCTAGGCTACGCCGCCGAGCCCCGCATGCCTTCCCACGCCTTCGCCCCACCGAGGAGCCCGGGCCCCTTCACGCTCGATACGCGAAGCCTCGCGCTGGGCAGGTTGCTGCTCGGCGCACTGCTCTTGCTGGACCTGGGACTCCGGGCCACTGACCTCGCCGCGCACTACACCGACGCCGGCGTGCTCCCGCGCTCCGAGTTTCGCCCCGAGGCGTGGGATTTCCTCTGGTCCTTGCATGCCTTCGGGGGCTCCTGGGCATTCGAAGCGGCCCTCCTCGTCGTGCACGCGCTCTTCGCCGTGGCGATGCTCGTTGGCTTCCGGACGTTTTGGGCGACGCTGGGTAGCGCGGCACTCCTCGTCTCGCTTCACGGCCGGAACCCGTTGCTCCGCGACGGGCAAGACGACCTCCTCCGGGTGCTTCTCGTCTGGGCGTGTCTTCTGCCCTGGGGGGCTCGCTGGTCCCTGGACCGGCTCCGCGGACGGGTGTGGCACCCGCTGACGGGCGTCGTCGGAGACCGAGTCCTCGGGCCGGCGACGGTGGGGTGGGTGCTCCAACTGCTCCTCGTGTACTGGACGAGTGCGGTCGCGAAGCTCGAGTCCCCGTGGTGGACGTCGGGCGCGGCGCTGTCCAACGCCTTCGCCGTTGGCCGCTACGAGACGCCCCTCGGGCAGTGGCTGCGCGGCTTTCCCTCGGTGCTGGAGGTGGCCACCTTTGCCGTCCTCGGTTTCGAGCTGCTCGCGCCCTTTCTCCTCCTCTTTGCCGGGACGTGGCGCCCGGCGCGCGCTCTGGGGGTGGGGGCCTTCGTGGCCATGCACCTCGGGTTGGCCCTCCTGTTACGCCTCGGACTCTTCCCCGCGGTGGCCATCGCGGCATGGCTGACGCTGCTTCCGCCCTCGACGTGGGAGAGCCTCGAGGACTGGCTGGGTGTGGGCTCGGTGGGCGGCGCATTTGCCCCGGAGCTCGGCGCCCGTCTTCCTCGCGGCCGGCCGTTTCTGGCAGCGCTTCTCGTGGCCATGGGGCTTGCCCTGGTGCTGCTCTTCAACCTGACGGTGGTTGCACCGCGCGTCCACGTGCCAAGGGCGGCGGTGTGGGCTGCACGTGCGCTCGGCCTGCAACAATTCTGGTCCCTCTTCTCGCCCAACCCGGTGAATGCCTTCGTCCTGACGGATGGCTGGGTGGAGCTGGTGGCCGAGCTGGAGGATGGGAGTGAGGTGGACGTCCTGGCCGCTGGCGTGCCGGTGCGCTCAACGCGGCCTCCCAACGTGGCGGACACCTTCACCAATCGCCGCTGGCGCCACTATGTGGCCAATGTCCTCACCCCTTGGCCCCTGCGCAGCGAGCAGCGGGTGACGGTGGAGGAGAGCCGCGCGGCGTGGCTTCGGTGGCGGTGTGTGGAATGGAACACCGACGCTCCGTCCGGGCGTCGGGCCCGCCAGCTGCGGCTGGTGTGGATGCAGCAGCGACTCGGTCATCCCGAGGACGTGGCCCGGCCTGAAATACTGAGCCGGGAGGTCTGCCCAGAGGCTTCCGTTTCGGGCCACACTGGGCTCCCCTGATGGTAGACGCCGCCGCCCCACCGCTTCCCGTCTTCGGCCCAGAAACCAAGGTGTGCGGCGCCTGCCGGTTGTGGTCGCCTTATGCGGTGGACGAGGTGCGCGGCTGGGTGGGGCCCTGCCGCCTTCAGCCGCAGCGCGGCCTGTTTCCGCCGACGGCTCCCATCTGCAACGCCTTCTCCCCCAAAGGCGGCGCAGCTCCGCTTAGCGCGCCAAGCGAGACGCGAAAGCCTGGACCGGTGCGGAGCGTCCCGCCAGCTTTGAAGCGGCGGCCAGCCGCTGAACTCCCTTCCGAGGTGCTGGACATGACACGAGACGAGTTGATGGAAGTCTTCCGAGAGGCGGCGGGAGACAGCGACCCGCCACCGCTGGCGGCGAAGTGGGAAGGGGGCGTTCTCCGCCTGGTTCCCGGGAAGGACGACCTCCAGCCCAAGGAGCTGCCCATCGATGCGCTGTTTCACAAGGTGGTGATGGTGCGCGACCGGCTCCGGACGCTCGAACAGAAGCTCAATGCCCATCCCAAGCTGACCGACGCGGAGCGGGTGGAGATGCAGCAGTACATCACCCGGTGCTACGGAAGCCTCACCAGCTTCAACATTCTCTTCCGCGAGAAGTCAGACCACTTCGTCGGGCAGAAGGGCGGCGAGGAGTAGGGCGCCGAGCTAGAGCTCGACCTTCTTTTCGGAATGGCTCTGGCCGTCGTAGCGGAGGGCGAGGCCCTTGCCCTCGACGCGTGTCACCAGATTTACCGGACGCCGCCACAGGGTGGCCAGGTTCTTCAGGGTTTCCCGAGCGTAGTCCTGCTTCAGGTCCTGCCCGTCGTGCTTGTGGGCCAGAAGCAGCTCGCCCCGGTTGTCGAAGTTGGCATCCACCACCTCGATGACGGGGTTGCCGAAGTTGGTGAGCTGGGTGAGAAGCTTCGCCTTCACCTTGCGGAACTCCCGGTCGAGAATCTCCCAGCTGTTGCGCTTGTCGTTGAAGCCGTAGACGAAGAGCTTCTGCTCCAGGGCGAACTCGGCCGTGAGGAAGGTGTCGATGAAGGTCACGTCGTTGTAGTGCTTGCGCACCTCGAAGATTTTCTCCCGCCCCAGCCCGAGCTTCCGGTCCCAGGCCCGTCTGGCGCGGAGGTCGTCGCACTCGTCCCATTCCTTGCCGAAGCGCCCCTTGTCCCAGCGCTCCTCGATATCGCGGAAGAGCTCGATGCCGAGCTTGTAGGGGTTGAGCGCGCCGGGCCGGGTGCCCATGGTGCCCGAGTGGTGGTCGGCGTAGTCGATGACCTCGTCGTCCCGGAGCGCCTTCTGGGTCATGATTTTCGAGTGCCAGTAGCTGGCCCAGCCCTCGTTCATGATTTTGGTCTGGCCCTGGGGCGCGAAGTAGTAGGCCTCCTCGCGCAGCGTGGCCAGGATGTCGAACTCCCACGCCTCGAGCGGGGCATGCTCGAGAAGGAAGAGCAGCACGTCGCGCTGGGGCCGCTCCGGGAATTGCTTCTTGCGCTGCTTCTCGTCGGCCACCTTCTTGCGTTGCTGGTCGAGGAATTCGACGGGGTTGACGAATCCCCGCATGTACTCGCGCCCCACCCGGAACCCCTCCACCCGCTCGTTGCTCTTGTCCTCCTCCTCGGCACGGCGCGGGTCGGGATTCCGGCGGATGTAGGGCGAATGGTAGTCGATGAGATTTTCCAGGCTCAGGCCACGGTCGATGAAGTCCTCCACCTTCTCGATGCCGACCTTGTCCACCCAGCGGCGAACGCGGGTGGCATGGTTCGCCATCTCGTCAATCATCCGCCGGTTGGTGTGCTGGAAATAGAAGTTGTTCTTGAAGAAGTCGGCGTGGCCATAGACGTGGGCCATCACCAGCTTCTGGTCGACCTCGGCGTTGCTCTCCATCAGGTAGGCGTAAGTCGGGTCATTGTTGATGACCAGCTCGTAGATTTTCGACAGCCCGTACTCGTAGCCCTTGGAGAGCTGCTCGTACTCCATCCCCCAACGCCAGTGAGGGTAGCGATTGGGGAAGCCGCCGTAGGCGGCCACCATGTTCAGCTCGTCGTAGGTGACCAGCTCGAAGATGGTCTCGAAGAAGTCGAGGCCGTAGCCGCGGGCGTAGCCCTCGATGGTCTCCTTGAGCTCGGACAGCTGTGGCGTCAGCCCGCGGGGCATGGCGTCACTTCCCCCGCCCCAGGAAGTCCTTGATGGACTGGTAGATGGCGTCCTTGTCCGCAATCTCGGAGAGCGCGACGTTGTCCTGGTCGCCCACCGACTCGCGGAGGTCCTTGATGAATTGCCCGCTGCCGTAGGGGCTCTCCACCTGTCCGTAGGCGAACTGGTTGACGTGCGGGAGGATGTCCGCCTTCAACATCTCCACGCAGTGACGGGTGTCGTCCGCGCTCCAGTTGTCCCCGTCGCTGAAATGAAACGGGTAGATGTTCCAGCTGGCGCTCGGGTAGTCGGCCTGGATGATGTCCTTGCACAGCTTGTAGGCCGAGCTAATCATCGTCCCGCCGGACTCGCGGGTGTGGAAGAAGGTGTCCCGGTCCACCTCGCGGGCCACCGCGTCGTGGATGAGGTACCGACACTCGAGGCCCTTGTACTGGTGCCTGAGCCAGGTATCGAGCCAGAAGCTCTCGATGCGGACAATCTCCTTCTGCTCGTCGCCCATCGAGCCGGAGACATCCATCATGTAGAGGATGACGGCATTGGTTTCCGGCAGCTGCTGCAGGCGGTAGCTCCGGTAGCGGCGGTCCTCGCGGGTGGGCACGATGACCGGGCGCGCGGGGTCATAGGTGCCGAGCGCAATCTGACGGCGCAGCGCCTGCTTGTAGGTCCGCTTGAAGTGCCGGAGAGACTCCGGCCCGGTGGTGTGCACGCCGGTGTATTTGATTTTCTGCGCGACCACCTGCTCCTTGCCCTTGCGCTCGATGTTGGGCAGCTGCAGCTCCTCGCCGAGGATGGTCGCCAGCTCGTCGAGGCTGACGTCGACTTCCAGGGCGTGCTCACCCTCTCCCTGACCGGCCTGCTGGCCGTCCCCGGGCTGGACCGCGCCCGGGGAGAGCTGCTGTCCGACGTCGCCTTCTCCCTGGCCGACGCCACCTTGCTCGCGGTGGCCGTACTTGAAATGCGGAATGTCGATGAAGGGAATGGGGATGGAGATGGTGTCCTTTCCCCGCTTCCCCAGCATCTCGCCCTTCTGCACGTAGCGGCGCAGGTTGGCCTTAATCTTCCCCCGGACGATCTGCTTGAAGCGGCCGTGGTCCTGATGGATCTTCAGCGACACGCCTACTCCTTGGCGTCTCCGCGCGCGAAGATGGAAGCCACGAAGTTGAGGACGTCGGTCGAGCAGATCTCGCAGTAGGCGTAGTTCTTCATCATCCGGTCCTTGACCAGATCGATTTTCTCCTGCGTTTCCTTGTCCACCACCGAGGACACGAGATTTTTTAGCTTGATGCTGTCCTTCTGGTCCTCGAAGAGCTTGAGCTCGAGCGCCTTGTGCAGCCGCTCGTTGGTCCGGTAGTTGAAGGTCTTCCCCTCCACCGCCAGAGCGCCGATGTAGTTCATGATTTCCCGGCGGAAGTCATCCTTGCGGCTCTCCGGGATGTCGATTTTCTCCTCGATGCTCCGCATCAGGCGCTCGTCGGGCTCCTCGTACTGCCCGGTGTACTTGTTCCTCACCTTCTCCTTCTGGGTGTAGGCCTTGATGTTGTCGATGTAGTTGCCGCACAGCTTGGAGATGGCGTCCTCGTCCGCGCTGATGGCGCGCTGGACCTCGTTCTTGACGATGTCCTCGTACTCCTGCTTCACGGTGGTGAGCAGGTCGCGGTAGCGCTTCCGCGCCTCCTCGCTGGAGATGAGGGAGTGCGTCTTGAGACCGGCCTCCAGCTCGTTGAGCACCATGAAGGGGTTGATGCAGCCGTCGCCCTTGTCGCTCACCAGCGCGTTGGAGATTTTGTCCTGGATGTAGCGCGGACTGATGCCGTCCAGGCCCTCGCGGCTCGACTCCTTGCGCAGCTCCTTGATGTTGTCCTCGGTGAAGTTGGGCAGCGTCTTGCCGTTGTAGAGCTTGAGCTTCTGAAGCACGCTCAGGTTGTGCTTCTTCGGCTCCTCGAGCCGGGTGAGCACGGCCCACATCGCCGCCATCTCCAGGGTGTGCGGAGCGATGTGCTTGCCCTTGATGGAGGTGGCGTTGAAGTCCTTCAGGTAGATGCGCTGCTCCTCGGCGAGCTTGGTGATGTAGGGGATGTCAATCTTCACCGTCCGGTCCCGCAGCGCCTCCATGAACTCGTTGTTCTCCAGCTTCTTGTATTCGGGTTCGTTGGTGTGCCCGAGGATGACCTCGTCGATGTCGGTCTGCGGAAACTTCTTCGGCTTGATTTTGTGCTCTTGGCTTGCCCCGAGCAGGTCGTAGAGGAAGGCCACGTCCAGCTTGAGCACCTCCACGAATTCGATGATGCCCCGGTTGGCGATGTTGAACTCGCCGTCGAAGTTGAAGGCCCGGGGGTCCGAGTCGCTGCCGTACTCGGCAATCTTCCGGTAGTTGATGTCGCCGGTGAGCTCGGTCGAGTCCTGGTTCTTCTCGTCCTTGGGCTGGAAGGTGCCGATGCCGATGCGGTCCTTCTCCGAGAACACCAGCCGGTGGACGCGGACGTGCTCCACCACCTTGGCGAAGTCGCCTCCGCTCTGGGTCATGAGGTCGCGGAAGACGTAGCGGCAGGCCGGGCAGAGCTCCGACCCCTCGGGGACCTGCACATCGTGGCCCTCGGCCAGGGCGGCGAAGATCTTCGGCCGCCAGTCCCTGGGGACGAGGTTCAACGGCTCCTCGTTCATCGGGCACTTCATCCGCTCCTTCACCGTCGTGCCGTCGGGGGCCTTCTTGTCCAGGACCCAGGAGAAGGTATAGGCGGCGCCCTCCGGCGTCCGGCTGTACTCCTCGATGCCCTTCTTCAGAAGACGGGCGATGGTGCTCTTGCTCGAGCCCACCGGGCCATGGAGCAGGATGACCCGCTTCTCGGTTCCGTAGCCCTGGGCGGCGGACTTGAAGACGTTCACCAGCTTCATGAGCGGCACGTCCAGCCCGAAGATGGCGTCGCGCCCGCCGAAGCGCTCGTCCGAAAAGAAATGGTAGCGAATCAGCTTCTTCTTGTTGTCGATGTACTCCGACTTTCCGTGGCTGAGGATCATGTCGTAGATCCTCTGGAAAGCGGTTCGAGTGACCTTGGGATTGGTGCGGACGATGTTGAGGTAGTCCTCGAAGCTTCCTTCCCAGGTCAGCTCTGCGTAGCTCTTGGAGTCCTGCAGCGTTGCGATGCGAGAGACCCAAGAAGGCTGCGTGCTCGTCGTCATGTCACGTCCTCAGTCGCCACTACTTGCCGGCGGTTCCCGGAGTTCAACACCAACTGCCCCTCCGGGACCCCGCCGCGGGCTCGGACCGCGACGCATGACCGCTCAACGACGCCTCGGAGAGCACACTGGCGGGCACGGGGTGAAGAGGCAACGAAGGAGAGTATAGCCGAGGGAGGACCACACCTGCGAAGCAGGGGCTCCCGGGGAGGGTCCCGTACTTCCAAGCGGGCCTTCTTTGGGCTAGTTCCAGCCTGCATCACCCCATGCCCGCTCCTGCCGAGGCCGCCTTAGAACCCGCGTCCGGAGGCGCTTCAGCCCGCGCGCTGCCCCTCCTCCAAGCCAGCACCGAGCCACGGGCGTCCCTGGTGCTCGCGCTCCTCTGCGCCGCGGTGCTCGTGCCCCGGGCCGCCGTCTTTCCCTTCAGCGAAAACCTCTATGGTGACGCGGTCTCGCGCACCGAGCTCGCCGAGAAGTGGCTCGAACGTCCGCACTGGATTTCGAGCATGGACGACGGCGCCTACCAGTTCGGGCCACTGCACCTTTATGCCGTCGCTGCCGCGCTGGCCTCCGGGCTGGTGAAGGAAGACGCCGGCCGCTGGGTGAGCCTCCTCTTCGGGGTGCTGGCCGTGTTTCCCCTCTACGCCCTCACCCGGCGTCTTTTCGGCTGGCAGGCTGGCGTGGTGGCCGTCCTCGGCCTCGCGGTGTGGGGAATGCACATTCAGATGTCCACCACCGCCGGCAGCGAAGCCCTGGGCCTCTTCCTCGTCCTGTGGGTGCTGGCCCTCTTCTGCCGGGCGGTGGAGGAGAACCGCTACGGCTCGCTCCTCGCCTCGGCGGCGGTCCTCAACCTGGCCTGCGCCGTCCGCTACGACTGCTGGCTCTTGGCGCCGCTGCTCGTCGTCCTGCTCCTCGTCGGAGACAAGGACCGCATCGCGGCGGTGACGCGTGCCGTCTCCTTCGGCCTTCTCTCCCTGCCTTTTCCCATGCTGTGGATGCAGGGCAACGAGCGTGCCCGGGGCGACGCCTTCGCTCCGATGCACTACATCGAGTCCTTCCACAAGACGTGGGTGCTGGACGGCGTGGCCCGCTGGACGCAGGTTGGCTACCGAGCGCAAAACCTCGTCTTCTGGCCGGCGGTGGCGCTCCTCACCCTGTCCCCGTTGCTCGCCTACTTCGGGATGCGGGGAATGGTGCACGTCTTCCGGACGGACCCCAAGCGCCGCTGGCTGGTGTGGGCCGCGCTCGCGCCCACCCTCTACTTCACCTTCCGCTCCACGGTGCTCCTCAACTTCGTGCCGCTGGCGCGCTTCACCGTGGGACAGGTGGCCCTGGTGCTGCCCTTCGTGCTTCCCGGCTTCGAGGCCTCGATGG
>Ga0302314_10000902_pt1 | contig 55284 bp, 47 predicted proteins | sample III_Palsa_N2_3_FD_200533 | JGI IMG/M metagenome (GOLD analysis project Ga0302314, IMG submission 200533) | Peat permafrost microbial communities from Stordalen Mire near Abisko, Sweden - III_Palsa_N2_3 | ecosystem: Environmental > Terrestrial > Soil > Palsa > Peat permafrost | place: Sweden... | reverse complement strand
GCCTGCCGGAAGCCACAGCAGCCCATCGACCATTAACATATTGTTCTAGGCTGGAGATGTAATCGCACAGGCTCGGTATCGAGCGAGTATTGGCCAGAGTGGACCAGCGGGGCGATCATTTGAGCGGGCGCATGACCGCCTGGGCCTTGCGCTGCGCCTGTGCGCTCGTGGCGCTGCTCGCGCTTGCGATCGCGCTCGTTCCGCTCGGCGACTCGGTCTGCCGTATCGCCGCGATCTGGATGGCGATCGCCCTCTTCGCGTTGCTGGCGGCCTGGGCGATGCGCGATCGGCGCCTCGTCCGGCTGACGGCGCGCGCGCAGCAGACGCTGCGCCAATATGATCCGGCGCCGATTGCGGGCCGCACGCTCGATCGGCTCGATCGCACGCTCGACGGCATGGCGGACCTGTTGGGCGCCCTTGAACAGCGTATCACGCAGCGCCACCCGGTCAGCGGCCTGCCAACGCGCGAACCGCTGTTCGCCGCGATCGAGGCGGATCTGGCACAGGCCAATAGCGGCGTGCTCGGGCTGATCAGCATCCTCGATTTCGAGCGGCTCAGCACCTTCGATCCCGCGGCCGCCGACGAGATGCTTGGCGCCATCGTCGATCGCGCGCGTCGGATGCTCGGCGAGCAGCGATTGATCGCACAGGTCGACCGTTTTCGGCTCGCCATCTGGTACGGCTCCGATGCGGCAGGCGAGGCAGCCGAGGCGCAGCTCGAAGCGCTGGGCTACGCGCTCGGCGCACCGATCCAGGCAGGGCCGCGCGAATGGCTTCCCGAGGTACGCGTGGCCACCGCCTGCGTGCCGCCCGAAGGCACGACGCCGCAGGGACTGCTGTCACGGGTGATCAGTGCAGCGGTGCTGGAGGACGCCGTCGCCGACGGGCCGATCGACGATCCGATCGAAGCGGCGCGCGAGCGCTACGCGATGGAGCAGGACCTGCGGCGCGCGATCGAACGCGGCGAGTTCGAGCTGCGCTTCCAGCCGCAGATCGACGCCGATACGCGGCGCGTCTGCGGTGCGGAGGCGCTGTTGCGCTGGACACATCCCGTTCACGGCCCGGTGCCGCCGTCGCGCTTCGTGCCGATCGTCGAGGCGGCCGGGCTGGCCGACGAGGTCGGGCTATGGGTGCTCAATGCCGCCTGTCGCGAAGCCCGGACATGGCAACGCCAGGGCCTCGGCGCCCTGCGCGTCGCGGTCAACATCTCCGGCCACCAGCTCGATCGCAGCGATCTCCATGCGCTGATCGAGCGCACCCTGGCGCGCCATTCGCTCGCCGCCGACGCGCTCGAGGTCGAGCTGACCGAGACCGTGGCGGCCGGCGATGCCGGGCGTACCGCGGCGCTGTTCCGCCATTTGCGTACGCTCGGCGTCACCGTGTCGATCGACGACTTCGGGACAGGCTATTCGAGCTTTTCCGCGCTCCGCCAGCTGAGCTTCGACAAGCTCAAGATCGATCGCGAATTCATCACCTCCGTCGATCAGCGTCGCGACAGCCAGGCGATCTGCCGCAGCATGATCGCGCTCGGCCAGGGGCTCGGCATCCGCGTGCTTGCCGAGGGTGTCGAGCGACGCGAGGAATATGACTGGCTGCGGCGCCATGGCTGCGCGCATTTCCAGGGCTATTATTTCGCGCCACCGCTCGATTCGGTCATGTTCCAGACCTTCGTGCGGGACGGCGAACAATTGTCGAGGCGGCTGGGGCCCACCGGCCTGCCGCGACCGGAAAGGCTCAGTGCATGATGCGTCGTTTCTCCCTGCCGATCCGTTCGCTGCCGCTGGCGACGCTCTTGGTGTTGGCCGCCTGCTCGCACGGGCCGAGCCACCCGGAGACGGTGTCGGCAGCACCGGCATCGGCATCGCCCGAAAATGTGATCGCCGCGCTCGACCAAGGCGACGAAGCGACGGCGCGCAAGCTGATCAAGGCGATCCAGAAGCGGACACCGGGCGATCCTTCGGCCCGCGTGCTCGCCGAATCGATCGACAAGGACCCGGTCGAGCTGCTCGGCCCCAAATATTTCTCCTATACGACGCAGCCGGGCGAGACGATGGTCGGGCTCGCCCAGCGCTTCCTCGGCAACACGCTCAAATTCTACCAGCTCGCGCGCTATAACGGGATCAAGGTGCCGGCCACGCTCGCCGCCGGCACCGTGCTGCACATCCCCGGCACGCCGCCCAGACCGATCGCACCCAAGCCCGCGCCGCGACCCGAGTCGGTCACGCCGATCGCCAAGCCGGCGCATCCCAAGCCGGCGCCCCTTCCCGCCTCGGCGCCCGTCGCAGCGCCCACCAATCCCGCGCTCGCCCGCCAGCTGCGCGGCGCGGGCCTGACCGCGCTCAACCAAGGCAAGATCGATCGCGCCGTGGCGCTGCTCGGTCGCGCGGCGGCGCTCGATCCGGGCAACCCGCTGATCGCCCGCGATCTTACGCGCGCGGAACGGATCGCGCAGACCGTCAAGACGCATCACTGACGAATCGCGAGGAAAGCTTTACTTAATCATCCGCCGCTACTCTTATGGTGATGGAGCAAATCCGGGAATCCCGCATGACGATGCTCGGCCGCTACAGGATCGACGCGCGCATCGGCGAAGGCGCGATGGCGGAGGTGTTCCGCGCGCACGACACCCAGATCGACCGGGTCGTCGCGATCAAGGCGCTCAAGGCGGAATATCGCCGCGATCCCGAAATCGGGCGCCGCTTCCTGCGCGAGGCGACCGCGGCAGGTACGCTCAGCCACGCCAATATCGCGACGATCTACGACGTCGGAGAGACCGACGGCGTCGCTTACATCGCCATGGAGCTGGTCGCCGGCAAACCGCTCGACGAGGTGCTCAAGGCGCAGGGCCGCATGCCCTATGAGCGCGTGCTGGCGCTCGGCGTGCAAATGGCCAACGCGCTCGCCTATGCCCATGCGCGCGGCATCGTGCACCGCGACGTCAAGCCCTCGAACATCCTGATTTCCGAAGACGGGCTTACCGCCAAGCTGCTCGATTTCGGCGTCGCGCGGATCGGCGATGCCGATCCCGGCCAGCTGGTGCGCACGCAGATCGGCCAGATGATCGGCACGCCGCGCTACATGAGCCCCGAACAGGCGCTGGGTCTGCCCGTCGATCATCGCTCCGATCTCTTCTCGCTCGGCATCGTGCTCTACGAGATGGTGACGGGCAAGGCGGCCTTCTCGGGTGCCGGGCTCGCCACGCTGGTGCTCCAGATCGCGCAGGCGCAGCCCGAGCCGGTCGAGCGCAGCGCCGCCGACTGCCCCAAGGGACTGCGCTTCATCATCGAGAAGCTGCTCGCCAAGAAGCCCGAGCAGCGCTTCGCCAGCGGCGAGCAACTCTGCCTGGCGCTGCGCCGCGAGCTCGACGCCACCACCGCCGAGAAGCCGCCACGCCGTCGCGGGCTCGCGTTGCGCGTCAAGCTGCCGCTGGTCCTGGTGGCGACCACCGCGCTGGCGCTGGCCGCGAGCGTCGCGACCGTGCTCGATCGGCAGGACCGCGCGCTGGAGCATATGGCGGTCGTGTCGGGCTCGTCGATCACCGCCTTCATCACCAGCAATGCCGCCGTGCTCGCCGCCGACAATGCCGGCCTGCCACCGGATCAGCAGGACTGGGCGCCGTTGCAGGCGTTCGTCGATACCGCGGCGCAGGATACCGGCGTGCGCCGCCTCGTCGTGGCGGATGCCACCGGCGTGGTTCGCGCCGCCAGCGATCGCAGCCTGATCGGCCTCCCCTATGCGCCCGCCGCCGCTGAAGCGCCGATCGCCTCGGCCGATGGCTCGACGGTGACCGACGCCGCGGGTGACGCCGGTTTCCGTTTCGTCCGTCCGATCCGCTATGCTGGCGCGAACTTCGGCAAGGTCGATCTGCTGCTGCGCCGCGCGACGCTCGATGCGGCCGCCGACAGCGCGCGCAATCTGCTGTTCGCCCTCTCCGCCTTCGTGATGGCGGTGGTCCTGCTGATCGGCTGGTTGAGCGCCAGCCTGATCACGCGTCCGATCCGCCGCCTGCGCCGAGCGCTCGAAGATGCCGCCGAGGGCAATCTATCCTTCCGGATCTCGCACAACCGCAACGACGAATTCGGCGGCGCCTTCGATGCGTTCAACCGCGCCGCCGCCGCGCTCGAACCGCAGCTCGGCGTCATCACAGAACCCGCGCCGTCGCAGACGGCGACGCTCATCGCGCCGCGCCGCGCCGCCTGAAGGCCCGATCGATGTATATGTTGCGCCTGTTCGACGAGAGCGATCCCGATCATCCGATCGACGCGCGGCTGCTGCGCGACGGGGTGCTCAAGATCGGCCGCGATCCGGCGTCGGACTGGGCGATCCCCGATCCCGATCTCGAGATTTCGCGAACGCACTGCGCCTTCGATGCCGGTGACCGGGGTCTCAGGCTGCGCTGCTCGGGCGCCAACGGCGTCTATGACGATGCCAATGGCATGCGGTTGCCGGACGACACCGACATCTGGCTCGACCTGCCGAGCACGCTACGGCTCGGCCGCTTCCGGCTGATCGCCACGCCTGCGCCGCATGAGGGGTTGAGCGGCAACGAGGCGCGTACGATGGTGCTCGCGCTGCCGCTCGGCCCATCGACCGAGGTGCCGACCGACTGGACCGATGCGACGGCCGCCCCTTACGTGTTCGAGGAAGGCTCGCTGCTCGAGGCGTTTTGCGAGGGCGCCGGGCTCGATGCCTCGCTGCTCTCGGCCGAGGAGCCGATCGAGATCATGCGCCGCGCCGGCGCGGTCTACCGGCAGATGGTGCTCGGTATCGGCGACCTGATGTCCGAACGCGATCGCGCCCGCATGCGCTACGACCTCAGCCGCACGACGATCGGCGGCGCCGGCAACAACCCTTTCAAGTGGGCGCCGACGCAGCGCCTTGCGATCGATCTTCTGCTCGCCGGCACCAGCGGCTTCCTGTCCGGGCCGGCCGCGCTCCAGGCATCGTTCCAGGATATCAAACGCCATCTCGTCGCGACCTTCGCCGGCCTCCAGGCCTCGCTGCGGACGGCGGTCGACAGCTTTGCGCCCGACGCCATCGACGCCGCCGTCGCGCGCAAGGGCTCGCTGCTCAAGAGCCGATCCGCGCTGCAATCGCAGGAGGTTTGGGAACGCCACGCCGATCTGCGCCGTCAGCTCGACGAGGCAGAGGGCGGCTGCCTCGATGACGCTTTCGTCAGGGGCTATGACGCCGCCGAGGCGCAGGCGAGCCGATCGCCGCGATGATTCTCGCCAATCTGCTGCCGGGGCGGCGGCGCACCGAGCGTTCGATCGCGAAAGAGGAAAGACGCATTCGCTCGGTCACGCGCACGCATGTCGGCCGCGTCCGCACGGTCAACGAGGATCGCGTCTTCGATTGCGCCGAACGCGGCCTGTGGGCGGTCGCCGACGGCATGGGCGGCCATTTCTCGGGTGACGTCGCGGCGCAGCGGGTCGTCGATGCGTTGCGCACGCTCGTCGACAGTCGTCCGCACTTCGACGATGGCATGATCGATGCCGCGCTGAACCGGACGGGCCGGCGCATCCATGCCGAGGCCGGCGGATCGGCACGGATCAGCGGATCGACGATAATCGCGCTGCACATCGACCGGGACGAAGGGATGGTGTTCTGGGCAGGCGACAGCCGCGCCTATCGGCTCCGCGCCGGCCGCATCGAGCAACTCAGCCGGGATCACAGCCTCGTCCAGGAACTGGTCGATGCGGGTGCGCTCGCACCCGAACAGGCTCATCGCCATCCCCAGGCCCATGTCATCACCCGCGCACTCGGCACGGCCGCCGATGTCGCGATCGAGCGTCGCGCGATCACCGTCGCACCCGGCGACCTCTATCTGCTCTGCTCGGACGGGCTGGCGCGCGGCCAGGCCGATCCGGACCTGCTCGATCGTCTGGACGGCCCGCTCGACACGATCGCCGACCGCTTGCTCGACGACGCGCTGACGGCTGGCGGCGCGGACAATATCAGCCTGGTCCTGATCGCGGTCGGCTAGATACCGATCGCAAGCAGCGGCGCGAGCGTCTCGCTCCACCAGTCGATCTCGGCGGCCGCCCCCAGCCGTCGCTGCGCGATCTCCAGCTCCACATAGGGCAACGTCGGAAAGGCGTGACGCGGCACGGTGTGGTCGGTCGCGTCCATCCGATAGGGTTGGTTGTCGCCGACGACGAGGCCGGGCACGCCCTTCAGCGCGGCGAGCAAGGCGCGCGCGAAACCGTCGTTGCGACCGTCATGGAGCACGCCGATGTCCCACGGCCGCGCGCTCTGCCCCGCCAGCGCCACAGTAAAGCTGTGCAGCGACACGAGGATAGTCGCCTGCCCCGAAGCCTTGCGCCGCGCGATCTCCGACGCGATCGCCTGCTGATAGGGTTCGTGGATCGCACCGATCCGCGCCGCTCTCGCCGCCGCGTTCAGCCGTAGATTGCCGGCGATCCGCGACCCATCGCTCGTCGCCGGTATCGCATCGGCCGCGGCGGGATCGCGGTTGCAGTCGATCACCAGCCGCGAATAGCGCTGCCGCACGAACACCGCGTCGAGCCGCGCCGCCAGTGCCTCGCCGAGCGCCCCGACGCCGATGTCCCAGGCGATGTGCCGCGTGCGATCCGCCTCCGAAAGCCCCAGCGTGCCGAGGCTGCGCGGGATCAGATTGCCGGCATGATCGCCGATCAGCAGGAACGGCGAGCGGCCTTGCGGGTTGATGATGGTGACCGCCGGTGGATCGGCCGTGTCGAGCAACGCTTCGCGCCCGACCGCACCTGTGGAATAGTCGCCGCCCATGCCATTCCTCACCATCCGCCACGTCACCACCTACCGCTACCGGCAAGCGGTGGCCTTTGGCGAGCATCGGCTGATGGTGCGCCCGCGCGAGGGCCATGACCAGCGGCTGATCGAAGCGCGGCTCGACATCGATCCGGCACCCCGCGACCTCCGCTGGCTACACGACGTGTTCGGCAATTCGGTCGCGATCGCGCGCTTTTCGGGCCGCGCCGCCACGCTGCGATTCGAGAGTCACGTCCGCATGGAGCATATTCCGATGGACGGCGAGGGCGTGACGATCGAGGATTATGCGCAGCGCTATCCCTTCACCTATTCTTCGGAGGACATGCCCGATCTGCTCCGTTCGATCGAGCGCGGCCACCATGATCCCGATCGCATCGTCGACGATTGGGCGCGGCGCTTCGTGCGCAAGGACGGCCAGACCGACACGCTGACCATGCTGGCCGAGATCACCAGCACGATCCGGCGCAGCTTCACCTATATCGCGCGCTCCGAAATGGGCACGCAGGCGCCCGTCGAGACGCTGCAGAAGCGTCAGGGCACTTGCCGCGACTTCGCGGTGCTGATGATCGAGGCGGCGCGTGCGCTCGGCCTCGCGGCGCGCTTCGTGTCGGGCTACGTCTATGCGCCGGGCCTGGGCGAAGGCCGCGTCGGCGGCGGCAACACCCATGCCTGGGTGCGGATATTCCTGCCGGGCTCGGGCTGGGTCGAGTTCGATCCCACCAACGGCATCGTCGGCAGCCGCGGCCTCGTCCGCGTCGCGATCGCACGCGATCCGTATCAGGCAGTGCCGCTGTCGGGCACATGGGCGGGCTTTCCGGGCAGCGCCAACGGCATGGACGTCTCGGTCGAGATCGCGCTCGACGGCCAGACCGCGACCGATACCGCCGCCGCCGCCACCATCCTCAACGCCGCCGCGCTATGACGGGAGACCCGGACCGATGCTGATCCGTACAGGCTACAACATCCGTTTCGATACGGACGTCCCCGTGCCGATGCTGGCGCTGCTCAGCATCCATCCCTCGCGGCATCAGGACCTGCGCACGCCGCACCGCATCCTCGCCTCGCCCGACTTGCCGATGTACGATTATGTCGACAGCTTCGGCAATGTCTGCACACGGCTGACGATTCCGGCCGGCGGGCTCGATCTCGCCTGCGACTTCGTCGTCGAGGACAGCGGCACGCCCGACGCCTACGCGCCCGACGCGGCGCAACTGCCCGTCGAGCAACTTCCCGACGACGTGTTAGTCTATCTGCTGTCGAGCCGCTATTGCGAGACCGACCGATTGTCCGACACCGCCTGGTCGCTGTTCGGGGGGGCGCCGACCGGCTGGGCGCGCGTCCAGGCGATCGTCGATTTCGCCAACAACCATGTCGAGTTCGGCTACCACCACGCGCGCCCGACCAAGACCGCGTGGGACGCCTATCAGGAGCGGCAGGGCGTATGCCGCGACTTCGCGCATCTCGCGGTCACGCTGTGCCGCTGCATGAACATCCCGGCCCGCTACTGTACGGGCTATCTGGGCGACATCGGTATAACGCCGAGCGACGCGCCGATGGACTTTTCCGCCTGGTTCGAAGCGTATCTCGGCGGGCAATGGTATACGTTCGACGCGCGCCATAACCGCCCGCGCATCGGCCGCATCCTGATGGCGCGCGGCCGCGACGCGACCGATGCCGCATTGACCACGGTGTTCGGGCCGACCAGGCTCGCGCGCTTCGACGTGCATACCGACGAGGTGAGTTCGATTGACTGACACGATCACGGCGACCGGCAATCCGTTGCTCGAAGACTGGACCGGCCCGTTCGAGGCACCACCGTTCGACAAAATCCGCGCCGAACATGTCCTGCCGGCGCTGGAGGCCGCGCTCGCCGCGCACCGTGCCGAGATCGAGGCGATCGCGACCGATCCCGCGCCCGCCGACTTCGACAATACGCTGGTCGCGATCGAGCGCGCGGGAGCACTGCTCGGCAAGGTGCGCCGCACCTTCTGGACCTTGTCCTCGGCGCAGGCGGACGAGGATCTGCGCGCGATCGAATCCGAGGTCTCGACCCTGCTGACCCGGCACGGCACCGCGATCGGCCATGATCGCCGCCTGTTCGATCGCGTCGCGACCGTCTGGCGCGGACGCACGACGCTGAGCGAGGAGCAATTGCGGCTGGTCGACAACAGCTATCGCGGTTTCGTCTCGGGCGGTGCGCTGCTCGATGCGCCCGCCAAGGCGCGCTTCGCGGCGATCGACGAGCGGCTCGGCGACCTGTCGGTGCGCTTCGGCCATCATGTTCTCGCCGCCGCCGACTGGTCGCTGCTGCTCGACGCGGCGGGCTGTGCCGGCCTTCCCGACAGCGTCCGCGCCGCCGCCGCCCGCCGCGCCGAGCAAGCGGGCCGGCAAGGCTGGCTGTTCACGCTCGATCGCGGGCAGGTCGAGGATTTGCTCGGCTTCGCGACCGACCGCGGCGTGCGCGAACAGGTCTGGCGCGCCTTCACCGGCCGCTGCGAGGGCGGCCCGCACGACAATTGGCCGATCCTCACCGAGATCGTCGCGCTCAGGCAGGAACGCGCGCATCTGCTCGGCCATGCGAGCTATGCCGAGGAGAAGCTCGAAGACAGCATGGCACGGACTCCGGACGCGGCGATGGGGCTGCTCGATCGAGTATGGGCGCCGGCGCTCAAGCGCGCAGCCGCCGAACAGGCCGAACTGCAGGCGCTCGCCGATGCGCCGATCGAGGCGTGGGACTGGCGCTTCTATGCCGAACGCATCCGCCGCGAGCGGCACGCGCTCGACGGTGCGGCGGTCAAGCAGCATCTGACGCTCGACGCGGTGCGCGCCGCCGCGTTCGATTGCGCCGCGCGGCTCTACGGCCTGCATTTCGAGCAGCGCGCCGACATCCCCGGCTGGCATGCCGACGTCCGCGCCTGGGCGGTGAGCGACACCGGCGGCGGCGACGTCGGCCTGCTCTACACCGACTATATCGCGCGCCCCGAAAAACATGGCGGGGCGTGGATGGGGTCGCTGCGCGTGCAGGAGCGGCTCGACGGGCGCGTGCTGCCGATCGTCTATACCGTCGCCAATTTCGCCAAGGCGCCACCCGCCGAACAGACGCGGCTCTCGATCGACGAGGCGCGCACGCTGTTCCACGAATTTGGCCATGCGCTCCATGCGCTGCTGTCGGACGTCACCTATCCGAGCCTGTCGGGCACTGCGGTGGCGCGCGACTTCGTCGAATTCCCAAGCAAGTTCATGGAGCATTGGATCGTCTCGGCCGAGGTGCTCGAGGGATTCGGCGTGCCCGCACCGCTGATCGCCGCGATCGGGCAGGCCGACGCCTTCGGCCAGGGCTTCGCCACGATCGAGCTGGCGGGTTCTTCGATCGTCGATCTCGCCATCCACATGACGACCAGCCCCGCCCCCGACGTCCGCGCGATCGAGGCGGCGACGCTCGAACGGATCGGCATGCCCGCCACGATCGGCATGCGCCACCGGCTGCCCCACTTCACCCACGTCTTCGACGGGGGCTACGGCGCGGCCTATTACAGCTATCTGTGGTCCGAGGTGCTCGACGCCGATGCCTTCGCTGCCTTCACCGAGGCGGGCGACATGTTCGCCGGCGATCTCGCGGAGCGCTTCCGCACCGAGATTCTGCAGCGCGGCGATACGCGCGACGCGATGGCGGATTTCATCGCCTTCCGAGGCCGCGAACCCGACGAGCGTCATCTGCTGTTGGAGCGCGGGCTGCTGGGCTGACCGCAAACTCCCATAATCCCGGCGAGGGCCGGGATCATGGAATGCTCTGGACGGATAGGAGGCGTTTCCCATCCGTTCCGCATAGCCTATATCGGCCATCGTGAACCGCTCGCTTCCCCCCCTCGCCCTGCACGCGACCCATGGTGGCACCTGGCTCGCCGAGCGTGGGGGCTCGGGGCCGATAGCGGTGCGCGGGCTGGCGCGCGGCGAGGCGATCGCGCTGGCGGCGGAGCGTCCGCTGGTGATGCTCAACGCGCCGCTGGTCGGGCAGCGGCTGGGCTATGCCGAACTGGCGGGGCTCGATCTGCTCGAACTGTTCGCCTTCGTTCATCCGGCGCGGTTCGCGGTGCCGACGCCCGCCGGCCTCGCCCGCGCGCTGGGGATCGATCCTCCCCAAGAGGATGCCGCCGCGACCGCGACCTTGCTCGCCTGCGCAGATGCGTTGCTCGCCACCGTCGAGGGCGACTGGCCCGCCCGCTACGGCGCGTGGGACGGCGCGCATGCGCTGGCGCGGCTGCGCTGGCCGTGGGCGCAGGCGATCGTCCAGCGGCTGACCGAGCCCGAACGAACCGAGCGCGGTCTGTTCGCGCGGCTCCCCGAATGGGAGGAGGTGGCACCGCGTCCGCAACCGCGCAGCGTCACGATCGGCGAGGCGGATGCGATCACGCGACTAGGCCAGCTCACCGGGGCCGGCGCCGAGACGCGCGCCGGCCAGCGCGCCTACGCCGCCGCCGCCGCGAAAGCCTTCGCGCCGCGCATGGCGGAGGGGCGCCCCCGCGTGATGCTGGCGGAAGCCGGCACGGGCATCGGCAAGACGCTCGGCTATCTCGCGCCCGCCGGCCTCTGGGCTGAGCAGGCGCAGGGCACGGTATGGATCTCGACCTATACGCGCGCGCTGCAGCGCCAGCTCGATCGCGAGACCGAGCGGCTCTTCCCCGATCCGCAAGAGCACCGGCAGAAGGTCGCGGTGCGCAAGGGGCGAGAAAATTATCTCTGTCTGCTCAATCTCGAGGATGCGCTGTTCGGCGGCTTCCAGAACCGCGCCGCCGTGCTGGCGCAGCTGGTCGCACGCTGGGCCGGCTATACGCGCGACGGCGACATGGTCGGCGGCGATCTGCCCGGCTGGCTGACGACGCTGTTCCGTCGTGCCGGCGCGACCGCGCTCACCGATCGGCGCGGTGAGTGCATCTATGCCGGCTGCCCGCATTATCGTCGCTGCTTCATCGAGCGATCGGTGCGCCGCGCCGAGGAAGCCGACATCGTCATCGCCAATCACGCGCTGGTCATGCTGCTCGCCGAGCGGCGGCGCGAGGAAGGCCGTGCGCTCGGCCGGATCGTGTTCGACGAGGGCCATCACCTCTACGAGGCCGCCGATTCGACCTTCTCGACGGCGCTGACCGGCCAGGAGGCGATCGAATTGCGGCGCTGGATCGCCGGCCCCGAACGGGCTTCTCGTGGGCGCAGGCGCGGCCTGGCGGCGCGGCTCGCCGATGTCGTCTCCTATGACGAAGGCGGAGCGCTCGCGCTCGACGGGGTGATCGAGGCGAGCCAGGCGCTGGTCGCGACCGACTGGCTGTCCCGCATCGCCGAGGGGATGCCGCTCGGGCCGGTCGAGAGGCTGCTCGCAGCGACGCGTGCGATCACGCTGGCGCGCGCGACGGCGGCAGATGCGGGCTACGGGATCGAGACCGAGGCTGCCGAGCTCGACGGCCCTACCGTCGAGGCGGCCAACGCAGCCGCCGTCGCGTTCGAGGCTCTGATGCGGCCGATGGTGGCACTCGGCGGACGGCTGCTCGCGGTGCTGGAGGAAGCGCCCGATTGGCTCGACGGGCCGGCGCGCGCGCGGATCGAGGGCGCCGCGGCGGGGCTCGGCATACGGGCCCGAACGATAGCGAGCTGGCTGGGGCTGCTCGGCCGGCTGGGCGGCCCGCCCGATCCCGATTTTGTCGACTGGCTCGCGGTCGATCGGATCGAGGGCCGCGAATATGACATCGGCCTGCACCGCCATTGGCTTGACCCCGGCCGGCCGCTGGCGGCGGCCGTGCTGGCGCCCGCACATGGCGTGCTGGTCACCTCGGCGACGCTGACCGGGCCACAGGCCGGGCCGGACGGCGGCTGGGCGCGGGCCGAGACGCGCAGCGGCGCGCGGCATCTCGATACGGTGGTCGATCGCTTCGCGGCGCCCAGCCCGTTCGATTATGCCAGCGCCGCCGAGGTGCTGATCGTCACCGACATCAAGCGCGGCGACACCGCCCAGCTCGCCCACGCCTATGCGCGGCTGATCGAGGCCTCGCGGGGCGGCACCCTCGGGCTGTTCACCGCGATCTCGCGGCTCAAGGCGGTCTATGCACGGATCGCCGACCGGCTCGCGCGCGAGGGCCTGCCGCTCTACGCGCAGCATGTCGATCCGATCGACACGGGTACGCTGGTCGATATTTTTCGCGACGATCCGCACGCCTCGCTGCTCGGCACCGACGCTTTGAGGGATGGCATCGACGTTCCCGGTCATTCGCTGCGGCTGGTGGTGATGGAGCAGGTGCCGTGGCCGCGACCGACGGTGCTCCATGCGGCGCGCCGGGCGGCGGGCGGCGGCATGGCCTATGACGACGAAGTGGTGCGTGCGCGGCTGGCGCAGGCATTCGGGCGGCTGATCCGGCGCGCCGACGATGCCGGCCGCTTCGTGCTGCTGTCCTCGGCGACGCCGTCGCGGCTGCTCGATGCCTTTCCGCCCGGCGTGCCGATCCGCCGCATAACGCTCGACGAAGCGGTTGCCCGGATCGCGGCCGGCCTTCCCACTGCCCGCCTTGTCGATGCCGGTCTTCCCAATGCCGGTCTTCCCTCCGGCGCGCGCATCGGGCATCAGGTGGCCGAACCGGCAAGTGGAGAGGCGGCATGAAGAGGCTCATCATCTTCCGCCATGCCAAGTCGGGCTGGGATCAGCCCGCGCTGCGTGATTTCGATCGCGCGCTCAACGACAAGGGCAAGCGCGCCGCGACCACCATGGGGCGCCATCTGCGCCAGTCGGGCGTGATGTTCGATCATGTCATCGCCTCGCCTGCCGTGCGGGTGGTCGAGTCGCTCGATGCGATGTTCGAAGGCTATGGCAAGAGACTGGCGCCGAACTGGGATCGTCGGGCCTATCTGGCCTCGGCGGCGACCCTGCTCGAGATCGTGCAGGACGCGCCCGAGACGACCGACGCGCTGATGCTCGCGGGGCATAACCCGGGGGTCGAGGAATTGGCGCTGCTGCTCTCGACCGATGCCGGCGAGGAAGAGATCGCAACCCGCGCCGCACTCGGCGAGAAATATCCCACGGCCAGCATCGCCGAATTGCAGTTCGAGACGGCGCATTGGGCGGATGTCGGCGAAGGCGGCGGCCATCTGGTGCGTTTCGTCAGGCCGCGCGACCTCGATCCCGCGCTGGGCCCGGATCGGGTATTCTAGACCCGCGGCAACCGACTGCGTGAGCGCGAGCTACGCCAGCGCGTTCGCCAACAGCGTGCGGATCGCTTCGAGTTCGTCGAGCGGCAGCGCGACCGGGGGCTTGAGGATTGCGGGCGCCGGCGCGGCCGCCTCGGCTCCCTTCGTCGCCAGCAGCTTCTGCACTCCCTTCACCGTATAGCCGTCGTGGTTGAGCAGAGCATGGATGCGGCGGGCCAATGCGACGTCGGTCGGTCGGTAATAGCGGCGGTTGCCGGCGCGCTGGATCGGCCGGAGCTGCGGAAACCGCGTCTCCCAATAACGCAGCACATGCTGCTGTACGCCGAGCTCGTCGGACACCTCGCCGATCGTCCGGAACGCAGCGTCCGATTTTTCCATCTGCGGCCTCAGCCCGCCTCGGCGATGCGGTCGCGCAGCATGTTCGAGGCGCGGAAGGTCAGCACGCGGCGCGGCGCGATCGGCACCTCGATACCCGTCTTGGGATTGCGACCGACCCGCTCGCCCTTGTCGCGCAGCACGAAGGTGCCGAAACCGGAAATCTTGACGTTCTCTCCGCTCGCCATCGCCTGGCACATCAGCGTGAGCACCTGCTCGACGGTCGCGGCCGAATCGGCGCGGGAGAGGCCGATCTCGCGATGAACGACATCGCTGAGGTCGGCGCGTGTCAAAGTCTGTATCTCGCTCATCGCGGACCCTTCCGATACTCCCCCGCAACGACAGTATACCGATCGCAGTCAAACGCCAACCGGCAAGGACCGAATTTGTTACGTGTCAGTAACGGACGACCGACGCGCCCCAGGTGAAACCGCCGCCCATCGCTTCGAGTACGAGCAGGTCGCCCCGCTTGATCCGGCCGTCCCTTACCGCGACGTCGAGCGCCAGCGGCACCGAGGCCGCGGACGTATTGGCGTGCTGATCCACGGTGACGACGACGCGGTCCGGCGACAGACTGAGTTTGCGCGCCGTCGCATCGAGGATTCGCGCATTGGCCTGGTGCGGCACCAGCCAGTCTATGTCCGCCGAGGTGAGCCCCAATTCGCCGAGCACCTCGCCCAGCACGGTCGCCAGATTGACGACGGCGTGGCGGAAGACCTCGCGCCCCTTCATGCGCAGCTTTCCCACGGTGCCGGTCGTGGAGGGTCCGCCATCGACATAGAGGAGATCATTGTAACGGCCATCGGCGTGCAGCCTGGTCGAGAGGACACCGCGTGCCAGCGCCGAATCGGCAGGGCCGTCCTCGCCGGTGAGCACGATCGCGCCGGCGCCGTCGCCGAACAGCACGCAGGTGCCGCGATCCTCCCAGTCGAGGATGCGGCTGAACGTCTCGGCGCCGATCACCAGCGCGGTTCTGGCGGTGCCGCCCCGGATCATGCTCTCGGCCACCGACAGCGCATAAAGGAAGCCCGAGCATACCGCCTGCACGTCGAAGGCGACGCAATCGCCGATGCCGAGCATCGCCTGCACCTTGGTCGCCGAGGAGGGGAAGGTCTGGTCGGGGGTTGCGGTGGCGAGCACGATCAGGCCGACGTCGCGCGCGTCGATCCCGGCGCTTTCCAGCGCGCGCCTGGCGGCGTCGGCGGCGAGCGTCGCGGTCGTCTCGCCGTCGCCGGCGATATAGCGCGCGCGGATGCCGGTGCGCTCGACGATCCACTCATCGGTGGTATCGACGGTCTCGGCGAGCTCGGCGTTGGCGACGCGGCGCTTGGGCAACGCGGAGCCGGTTCCGGCGATGACGGCGCGGCGAATCAGGGTCTCGGTCATACGGCGGCGACGGGCTCCGCGGATGCGGCGCGATATTCGGCGAGATCCTCGGCGATCAGCCGGTTGAGATCGTCGCGCACCAGCTTGGCGGCGACCCCGATCGCATTGGCGACGCCCTTGGCGTCGGCACTGCCATGGCTCTTCACGACGATGCCGTTGAGCCCGAGGAAGATCGCGCCATTATGATTGTTGGGATCGAGATGAACGCGCAGCAGGTGCAGCGCCGGCCGTGACAGCAGGAAGCCCATCTTCGAACGGAAGGAACTGGTGAAGGAACGGCGCAGCAGATCGGTGACGAAGCGCGCGGTACCCTCGATCGCCTTCAGGGCGATGTTGCCCGAGAAGCCGTCCGACACCACGACATCGACGTCGCCGCGGTTGATGCGGTCGGCCTCGACATTGCCGACGAACTCGAACGGCAATGTCGGGTGGGCGCGCAGCAGCGCGGCGGCGTCCTTGAGCTCGTCGGTACCCTTCATCGCCTCGGTGCCGATGTTGAGCAGCGCCGTCTTGGGCCGCGCGATCTCGAGCGCGACTCGCGAATAGGCCGCACCCATCACCGCGAACTGGACGAGATTATTGGCGTCGCACTCGGTGTTGGCGCCGAGATCGAGCATGACGACGTCGTGCTTGCCCAGAGACGGCATGATCGCCGCGAGCGCCGGGCGGTCGATGCCGGGCAGCGTGCGGAGCGACAGCTTGGCCATCGCCATCAATGCGCCGGTATTGCCCGCCGAAACGGCGCCACCGGCGCTGCCGTCCTTCACCGCGGCGATCGCGAGGCCCATCGATGTGGTCTTGGCGCGGCGCATCGCCTGGCTGGGCTTGTCCTCGCCCGAGATACGGTCCGGCGCGTGACGCACGTCGGACACCGCCGCGAGCGCCTTGTGGCGCGCGAGCTCGGGACGGATCACCGCCTCGTCGCCGACAAGCAGAAAACGCAGATCGGCGGAACGCGTCAACGCCAGCGCGGCGCCTGCCAGCATCGTGGCTACGCCGCCATCACCTCCCATCGCATCGATGGCGATCCGCGGCGCGTCCACGACAGTTTCCGATCCGTGCGTAAGACTCAGGCCTCGGCCGAGACGATCTCGCGGCCGTTATAATGGCCGCAGCTGTTGCACAGATTGTGCGGGCGCTTGAGCTCGCCGCAGTTCGGGCACTCCTGGAAGCTCTCGACCGACAGCGCATCGTGGCTGCGGCGCATGTTGCGCTTGGAGGGCGAGGTCTTTCGCTTGGGGACGGCCATTCGGCACCTGTTCTTCGATCAATGGATGCAGAGGCCGCAGTCCATCCAAATCACCGCGACCGGTCAGGGCCGCGGACCATCGGGCGGGCGGCCTCGTCGCGAGTGGGGGCCTATAGCGGATTTCGGCCGTGTTGCAACCCGGTGCGTGGCGTGCGAGCGAGGGCGTCGTCTTACCGTCCTCTCGCCCATTCAGGAGCGTCCGCCCGCCATGCTGCCCGTCTCTCTAACCTTTTCCGGCGCACTCGCGCTCGTCGCCCTCTGGCTTGCATTCCGCATCTCGCGCGTGCGGATGAGCAGCAAGGTCTCGATCGGCGACGGCGGCCATCCGCTGCTGCTCGCGCGGATGCGCGCACAGGCCAATTTCGTCGAATATACGCCGTTCGTGCTGATCCTGATGGCCTTGATCGAGATGGCCGGCGGATCGGCCTGGGGGCTGCGCGGGGTCGGCGTGCTCTATGTGATCGCGCGCGTGCTGCACGCCTTCGGGATGGACAAGACGACGCCACCCGCCCCGCTGCGCGGAGTCGGCGCGCTGGTGACCTGGCTGGTGCTGCTCGGGCTGGCACTATGGGCGATCTGGTTGGCATCGCACGGTCCGGCCGTACCCGCAGTCCACTATCTCTGACCCACGCGCCTAGCCAAATTGCGAATCGGCGACGAACGGATTGGAGGCGCGCTCGGCGCCGAAGGTCGAAGTCGGGCCATGGCCCGGCACGAACACCGTCTCGTCGCCCATCGGCCACAGCCGCGTGGTGATCGCGTCGATCAGCGCGCCATGATCGCTCATCGGAAAGTCGGTACGTCCGATCGAGCCGCGGAACAGCACGTCGCCGACCAGCGCGAGGTTGGACGGCGCGTGGTGGAAGACGACGTGCCCCGGCGTATGACCGGGCGTGTGGCGGACCGACAGCGTGAGCTCTCCCACCGTCACCGTGTCGCCGTCGTCGAGCCATCGATCCGGCTCGAAGCTTTCGCTCGGGATCTGCCACTGTCGGCCGTCGTCATCGAGCCGCGATATCCAGTAGCGATCGGCTTCGTGCGGCCCCTCGATCGGCACGCCGATCCGCTTGGCGAGCACGCCTGCCTGCCCGCAATGATCGACATGACCGTGCGTGAGCAGGATCTTCTCGACGGCCACGCCATGCTGTTTCGCCGCGGCTTCGAGCTTGGGTAGATCGCCGCCGGGATCGACGAACGCGCCGCGCATCGTCTTGGTACACCACAGCAAGGTGCAATTCTGCTGGAAGGCGGTGACGGGCACGATCGCGGCGCGCAGCGGCGGGATCGGCTTGGTTCGGGTGTCGGTCATGATGTCGGTGATGGGTGCGCGGGCGGCATGATGCAAGCATGCGACATATGGATGCTTGCGCTGTCGCGCAGGCAGCGGGCAGGACAGACGTGATGAGCATAGGTTCGCCCCTCGAACTGACGCGACCGTTCGTGCTGCTCGACGATGCGCGCACGACCGACGCGGCATCCGCGCGACTGTACCGCGACCCGGTCGAGACGATCGCGACCGACGATCCCGCACGCCTTTCCGCCTGCCTCTCGGCCCTTCGCTATGCGGTGCAGAACCGGCTGCATGTCGCGGGATGGCTCGCTTACGATGGTGGCATCCCAGGCGAACCGACCGGGCCGGCGACCGGCGCGCCGCTGCTCTGGTTCGGTTTGTTCGAGCGCTTCGACACGATCGCGCCTGCGGATGTGCCCGCGATGCTGCCCGATCCCGCCGGGGCGTGGGCCGGCACGCCGCGGCCGTCGATCGATCAGGCGGCCTATCTCGCCGCCTTCGACCGCGTGAAGGCCTATATCGCGGCGGGCGACATCTATCAGGCCAATCTGACCTTCCAGGCGACGTTACCGGTCGCGGGCGACCGGCTGGCGCTCTACGCGCGGATCAGGCGCCAGGCCGCGGGCGGATGGGGCGGCATCGTCCACGACGGCACACGCACCTTCCTCTCCTTCTCGCCGGAGATGTTCTTCCGGCTCGACGGTCGGCGCATCGAGGCACGGCCGATGAAGGGGACGGAACCGCGCCGTGCCGACCCCGTCGCCGATCAGGACGCCGTTCGCGCGCTCGCCGCCGACCCCAAGCAGCGCGCCGAAAACCTTATGATCGTCGATCTGATCCGCAACGACGTGTCGCGGGTGGCGGTGCCGGGCAGCGTCGCGGTGCCCGCGCTGTTCACGATCGAGACCTATCCGACGATCCACCAGATGACCTCGACCGTTACCGCCGACCTCGCCGCGGGGCAGGATGCGATCGCGCTGATCGAGGCGGCCTTTCCCTGCGGATCGATCACCGGCGCGCCGAAGCGCCGCGCGATGGCGATCGCCGCCGAGGTCGAAGCGGTTCCGCGCGGCCTCTACACCGGCGCGATCGGCCGGATCGATGCGGACGGCAGCGCCGCGTTCAACGTCGCGATCCGCACGCTGGTGATCGATGCCGAAGGAGATGCCACGATCGGTCTGGGATCGGGGATCGTCGCGGACTCGCGCGGCGACGCCGAATGGCGCGAATGCCTCGCCAAGGGCGCGTTCATCGGCGCCGCCTGCCCGCCCTTCGACCTGATCGAGACGATGCCGTTCGATCCGGTCGAGGGCATGGTCGATCTCGATCGTCATCTCGCGCGGATGAAGCGGTCGGCCGAGGCACTGGGCTTCGCCTTCGATCGCCACGACGTGCGCAACGAACTGCAGGCAGCGACCTTCCGTCTGCGCGAGCGCATGAAGGTGAGGTTGCGGCTCGCTGCCTCCGGCCGCGTCGCGATCGAGGTGCGGCCGGCGCCGGCCCAACCGACCGATCCGATCGTCGTGCCGATCGTGCCGCTTCCCGTCGGCGCGGACGATTTCCGGCTGAGGCACAAGACCAGCGACAGGCGCTTTTACGATTCGGCGCGGGGCGACGCCCATGAGGTCGTCTTCGTGCGGCCCGACGGCCGGCTCACCGAGGGCAGCTTCACCAATCTCTTCGTCGAGCGGGATGGCCGGCTGCTCACTCCGCCGCTCGGCCAGGGCGTGCTGCCCGGCATCCTCCGCGAGCGGCTGATCGAGGGCGGCCGGGCGATCGAACAGGATCTCGTCGCGGCCGATCTTTGCGACGGATTCTTGCTCGGCAACGCGCTCAGGGGATTGATTCGGGCGCGGTTGCCCTGAGCGGCGACATCCGGCATAGGCCCGCGCGTCTCCCCCGTCCCGAAGGCAAGACCTCCATGCGATACACGTCGGAAGCGCTCGGCCGCATCCAGCCGTCCGCCACGCTCGCCATGACCAGCCGCGTTCTCGATCTGAAGAAACAGGGGATCGACATCATCGGCCTCGCCGCCGGCGAGCCCGATTTCGACACCCCCGATTTCGTCAAGGATGCCGCGATCGAGGCGATCCGCCAAGGCAAGACCAAATATACCAATGTCGATGGCACCGCCGAGCTGAAGGACGCGATCGCGGGCAAGTTCAAGCGCGACAACGGCCTCGTCTATGCCGCCAATGAGATCAGCGTGAACGTCGGCGGCAAGCACACGCTGTTCAACGCGCTGGTCGCGACGATCGACAAGGGCGACGAGGTGATCATCCCGGCGCCCTATTGGGTCAGCTATCCGGATATCGTCGCCTATGCGGGCGGCACCCCGGTGATCGTCGCGGCGGGCGCCGTCCAGGCCTATAAGATCCTGCCCGAGCAGCTCGAACGGGCGATCACCCCCAAGACGCGCTGGGTGATCCTCAACTCGCCGTCAAACCCGACCGGCGCGGCCTATTCGGCCGCCGAAATCAAGGCGCTGGGCGAGGTGCTCGAGCGCCACCCGCAGGTCTTCGTGCTGACCGACGACATGTACGAACACATCCTGTACGACGATTTCCAGTTCGCCACGATCGCGCAGGTCTGCCCGTCGCTCTACGAGCGCACGCTGACCGTCAACGGCACGTCGAAGGCCTATGCGATGACGGGCTGGCGGATCGGCTTCGCCGGTGGCCCGGCGTGGCTGATCAAGGCGATGGCCAAGCTCCAGTCGCAATCGACCTCCAACCCATGCTCGATCGCGCAGGCTGCGGCGACCGCGGCGCTCAACGGCGACCAGGGTTTCCTCGAGGAGCGCTCGGCCGCCTTCCAGCGCCGCCGCGATCTGGTCGTCGCCGGCTTGAACGCGGTGCCGGGCATTCATTGCCCGACGCCCGAAGGCGCTTTCTACGTCTATCCCGACGTCTCGGGGCTGATCGGCAAGACCACCCCCAAGGGCGTCAAGATCGACAATGACGAGACGCTTGTCGGCTATCTGCTCGACGAGGCGAAGGTGGCGCCGGTGCAGGGTGCGGCCTTCGGCCTCTCGCCGGCGTTCCGGATCAGCTACGCGACCTCGGACGCGATCCTGACCGAGGCGTGCAACCGCATCGCCGAGGCGATCTCCGCGCTCAAGTAGCGCGCCGCTCTTCCGAGGCGCGCGCTTGGCTCGAACGGCGACGGGACGCCCGGTGCGAACGAGTGCGCGCGCCCTGTAACCCTTTTCCTGCCGCCGACGTATCTCCGGACATGCTTTCCCGGAGAAACCCGATGGCCCGTTTCGCTCCCTTTGCCGCCGCCCTCGCCGCCGGTGCGGCGCTGTTCGTCGCCTATGGCCCCAGCTTCGCCGCCGACGGCGTCGTCAATGCCCCGCGCCCCACGTTGGTCGAGCCCGTCTCTGGCCACAGCGAAACCGCGATCTTCGCGGGTGGCTGTTTCTGGGGCGTGCAGGGCGTGTTCGCGCATGTGAAGGGCGTCACCACCACTACCGCGGGCTATACCGGCGGCAAGGCATCGACCGCCGAATATGAGACGGTGTCGGGCGGCAATACCGGCCACGCCGAATCGGTGAAGGTCGTGTTCGATCCGACCCGCGTCAATTACGCCGACCTTTTGCGCATCTATTTCTCGGTGGTGACCGATCCGACCGAGGTCGATCGCCAGGGCCCCGACGAGGGTAGCCAATATCGCTCGGCGCTGTTCCCGCAGTCGCTGGCCCAAGCGAAGGTGGCGCGCGCCTATATCGCGCAGCTCTCCGCCGCGCATGTCTATGCCGCGCCGATCGCGACCAGGCTCGAACAGGCGCCGGGCTTCTACCCGGCCGAAAACTATCACCAGAACTTCATGGCGCTCAATCCGGACTATCCGTACATCGTGGTGAACGATCGCCCCAAGGTCGAGGCGCTCAAGCGCATCTTCCCGCAGAGCTATCACGCCTGACCGGGAGCCCGCCGCCCGCAGGCGCGTTGACACGGCGGCGCGGACGGGAGGCCAGGGCATGAGCGAATTGGGTACGGGCGACTACCGCGATCCGCGAATCCCGCTGTCCAGCCTCGTACTGGCCTATGGCCCGGTATTGCCGCTGCCGCTCGCCGCGATCGGCTGGCTGCTGCTGCCGTTTCCGTGGCCCGGCGGGCTGCTGTGGCTGGCGGTGTGGTGGGGCGGCGCGATCCTGACCTTCCTTGCCGGCGTGCGACGCGGCCTGAGCTTCCAGGGGGTCGGCGCGAGCTTTCCGGAGCTGGCGCTGATGACATGGCTGTTTGTGCTCGGCGCGGGCGCGATCGCGGCCGCGCTGGCGGTCCACACCCCGCTGTTGCCGCTGACCATGCTGGTGCTCGGCTATGCGACGCTCGCCATTGTCGATCCGATCTCGGCGCGACGCGGGCGGGCGCCTGCGCATTTCGAGACGCTGCGACCATTGCAGATGGGAGTCGCGCTGATCGGCCTGATCGCGCTGATCGTCGAATGGTGCGTAACCAAGATGCCGGTGTAATAAGCGGTTCAGGCCGCGATCGGAAAGCGCAGCAGCCGATCGGCGAGCGGCACCAGCGCTTCCGCCGGCCGCCCCGCGATCGCCGCGCGGATCACCGGGTGACCGGCGTCGAGCCCGCCGGTCAGCGACCCGAAGGCCGGCAAAATCAGCTTGGTCTCGGTCGCGACGAAACATCGCCGCGCGACGTTGCGGCCTTTGAGCGAGAGCCTCAGCTTGGGATGGAAATGCCCCGAAAGCTCGGGCCGCCTCTCGGCCGGATCGGCTTCGTGGCGCAGCAGCAGCCCGTCCACCTCGGCTTCATCGACGACATGGCCGCCGCAATGATCGGCGAGCCGCACCGCCGTGGCATCGTGATTGCCCGCGATCCATGTCCAGCGCGTCCGCGCTGTAAGGTCGCGCAGCAGCGCGCGCGTGTCGTCCGCCAGCCGCTCGCAGCCCGCCGCATCGTGGAAACTGTCCCCTAGGCACCAGACTTCCTGCGCGCCGGTCGATTCGAACAGCGCGGCGAGTTCGCGCAGCGTCGCAAGCGTGTCGTAGGGCGGCAGCATCTGCCCGCCGATGGCATAGAAGCTCGCCTTCTCGAGATGCAGGTCGGCGACGAGCAGCGCGCGCCGCGCCGGCCAGCCCAGTGCGCCCGGCACCAGCGCGGCCAGCTCCACCCCTGCGAACGAAAAGAGAACCATGCCGCTCCCTTAGCAGCCCAGCGATAGCAGGCAAGCCGGCTTGCGAGCGGTGCGTTGGTCGGATAGCACAGCGCCGGGGAATAGGCTCGAGGGGGGAGTGGGATCGATGCAGGGCCAGACGGTGCAGGCGCCGTGGATGAGCTATGTCGTGCCGGTCGTCGTCGTCGCGGTGGTGATGGCATTGCGCTGGCGGCGGATGAGCCGCGCGCGGCGGCTGCGGCTCGAAACCTTGTGGATATTGCCCGCCGTCTATGCGGTCATCGTCGGCTATGTGTTTACGACCTCGCCGCCCACCGCGTCGGCATGGGGCTGGTCCGCGCTGGGGCTCGCGGTCGGGGCCGCGATCGGCTGGTATCGGGGCCGGATGATGCAGATCCACGTCGATCCTGCGACGCATGCGCTCAGCCAGCAGGCCTCGCCTGCCGCCTTCCTGCTGCTGATCGTGCTCGTCGTCGCGCGCGGCGCCGCGCGGCAGGAGCTGAGCGGCGGGCATCAGCCCGGCTCGCACGGCGTCGCGCTGGCTACGGACATCGCGCTGTCGTCCGCGCTGGGGCTGATCGCCTCGACCCGGATCGAGATGACGTTGCGCGCCAGGCGGCTGCTGCGCGCAGCGCGTCGCGGGTGATCAGCCCAGCGAGTCGATCACCGCGCCGACGATGTCGGGCGAGGGACCGGAGAGATCCTTGCTCGGCTGCGCGATCTGCACGCCCGATCCGGCGGCGCGCCCGTAGATGAAGCCGTAGACCGGATAGGCGGTCGTCCCCAGTCCCTTGCTGTCGCGCCACCAGACGCGGACCTGGCTCCAGTCATTGTCGGCCGACACGTCGACCAGCGTCACGTCGCGCTCGATCTGGCCGCGCACGCCGCCGATCCGCGACCAATTGGCATGGGTGATCATCAGGATGCGATCGGAGACGATGCGGCTGACCACCGCGACATGGCCGAGCTTCATCACGCCGGTGGGGCGAAACACCAGCACCGCACCGATCTTGGGCGCGGCACCCTCGGCGTAGCGGCCCGATGCCTGGTTCCACCAGGTCCAGGCGTTGCCGAAGATTTGGATGCCGGAGACCTGCCGGGCGAAGGGCACGCATTCGAGCCCCGTGCCGATCCGGCCGTCGTCGCTGTCCTGCGCCGTCGCCGGCGCACCCAGGGCCATCGCTACGACACAGGCCGTAAGGATCAATGTTTTCAACGCCAACACCTCGGCAACGCTCCCCCGAGCTGTTGCTAGGCCTAGCCGGCAATTCTGAGTCGAGGGTTAATTGCGATGGTTAATATGAAAGAGGCGTCGATTCGGACGGACGCCCCATCGCCTCCGCGACGAGCGCTTCGGCCTCGATCAGCAGCGCATCGTCGGCGGTTCCGGCAGCCACCTTCTCGCGCCCGATCAGGACCAATACAGGCACCGCAAGCGGCGAGACCCGCTCGAGATCGACATGTTCGATCCGCGCCTGCGCGGTATCGAGCAGGCGCCCGAGCCGGCCGACGTCGGTCATCCGCGCCTTGGCATCCTCCCACGCGGCTTCGAGCAGCAGATGCTCGGGCTCGTAGCGGCGCAGCACGTCGTAGATGAGGTCGGTCGAGAAGCTGACCTGCCGCCCGGTCTTGCGCTTGCCGGGGTGCTGCCGCTCGACCAGACCACCGATCACCGCGACCTCTCGGAACGCGCGTTTGAGCAACGAGGATTGCTGCACCCAATCGACGAACTCATTGTCGAGAATGTCTGGCGAGAAGAGTGCGGCCGGATCGGTGACGGGTTTCAGCGAATAGGTCGCGATCGCATAGTCCGACGCCACGAAGCCGATCGGCTGCAGGCCGGCGCTTTCCATCCGCCGCGTCACCAGCATGCCGAGCGATTGGTGCGCATTCCACCCCTCAAAGCTGTAGACCACCATATAGTGGCGCCCCTCGCGCGGAAACGTCTCGATCAGCAGCCTGTCCGGGGCGGGAAGCACCGAACGCTGGCGCTGCGCCTCGAGCCAGTCGCGCACGTCGGGCGGGAAGCGCGGCCATTGTTCGGGCTCGTGGAGGAAGTGGCGGACGCGGTCGGCGAGGTTGGTCGAGATCGGCATGCGCGCACCGCCATAGGTCGGGATTCGTGCTGGCCGGCTGGTCGCGCGAACGAACAGGTCCTCGCCCTTCACCCCCTCGACCTCCAGGCTGAGCCCCGAGAAGAAGAAGGTGTCCTTCGGGCTCAGCGAGGCGGCGAACCCCTCCTCGACGCGGCCGAGCGAGCGGCCGTTGCGGAAACGCACGGTCAGCATCGGCGCCTCGACGATGATGCCCGCATTGAGCCGGTGCTGGACAACGAAGCGCGGGTGGCTGACGCGCCACAGCCCGTCGGCGCCTTCGGTGATCCGCTGATATTTGTCGTAGGCGCGCAGTGCATAGCCGCCGGTCGCGACGAAACCCATCACGCGATCGAACGTCTCGGCGGGGAGCGTGGTGTAGGGCGCCGCCTCGCGAATCTCGGCGAGCATCTCGTCGCGCGAGAACGGCGCGGCCGCCGCCAGCCCCATCAGATGCTGCGCGAGCACGTCGAGCGCGCCGGGCCGGAAGATGTCCGGGTCGCGCTCGCCCGCCTCGACCGCGTCGAGCGCCGCCTGCGCCTCGAGATATTCGAAGCGGTTGCCCGGCACGATCAGCGCCTTCGAAGGCTCGTCGAGCCGGTGATTGGCGCGCCCGATCCGCTGGAGCAGCCGCGACGAACCCTTGGGCGCCCCCATCTGGATGACGAGATCGACATCGCCCCAATCGACTCCGAGATCGAGGCTGGCGGTGGCGACCAGCGCGCGCAGCCGCCCGTCCGCCATGGCCTGTTCCGCCCGCTCGCGCGCCTCGCGGTCGAGCGAGCCGTGGTGGATGCCGATCGGCAGATGCCGTTCGTTGACCGCCCAGAGATCCTGGAAGATCAGCTCCGCCAGGCTGCGCGTGTTGCAGAAGATGATCGAGGTCTTGTGCGCCGCGATCTGCTGCATCACCTGTTCGGCGGCATAGCGGCCCGAATGGCCCGCCCACGGCACGCGACCCTGCGGCAGCAATATGTCTATGTCGGGATCGGCGCCGGGATCGCCCTCGACCAGCACGACCTTGTCAAGATCGCCGTCGCCCGACAGCCAGCCGCGATAGAGCGTCGGATCGGCGACGGTGGCGGAGAGCGCGACGCGGCGCATGTCGGGTGCCAGCCGCTGCAGCCGCGCCATGCACAAGGCCAGCAGGTCGCCGCGCTTGGACGGCGCGAAGGCGTGGACCTCGTCGATCACGATCGTCCTGAGCGTCGAAAACAATTCGGCCGAATCGGGGTAGGAGAGCAGCAGGCTCAGCGATTCGGGTGTGGTCAGCAGCATCTGCGGCGGCCTGATCCGCTGGCGCGCCTTCTTGTCGGACGAAGTATCACCGGTGCGCGTCTCGACGCGGATCGCCAGCCCCATCTCCTCGATCGGCGTCATCAGATTGCGCTGGATATCGACCGCGAGCGCCTTCAGCGGCGAGACGTAGAGCGTGTGCAGGCCTTCGGTCGGCTGTTCGATCAGCTCGACGAGGCTGGGCAGGAAGCCGGCGAGCGTCTTGCCCGCGCCGGTGGGTGCTACGAGCAGCGCGCTCTTTCCGGCGCGCGCGGCGTCCAGCATCGCCAGCTGGTGGCGGCGCGGCGTCCATGCGCGGCTGGCGAACCATTGGTCGAGAATCGGTGGAAGCTCGGACATTCGACAGCGAATATCGGGGCTTGGCCGCCAAAGCGCCAGCCCTCGCCATCGGGGCGATGCGCGGCTAGGATGGACGCCCAATCAGGAGAGACGAGATGGCCAAGGGTCAGGCGAAGAGCAACAAGGAAGCCAAGAAGCCCAAGAAGGAGGTCAAGAAGACGATCGCCGCAAACCCCTCCACCAAAGGCAAGGTGATCTCGGAATAGGGCGATGGCGGAGGGGTTCGTTCGTCACAAGCAGCCCTGGACCTCGGACGAGATCCAGAAGCTGCACCGCCTCGCTGCCAAGGGCATGGCGCTGAAGGCGATGGGCAAGGCGCTGACGCGCAGCGAGGAATCCATCCAGGCGCGGGCCAAGCAGGACGGGCTCAAGATCGCCAAGCTGCGGTAATTCCTCATCCTCCCCGACTTTCGTCGGGGAGGGGGACCGCCGGCGAAGCCGGTGGTGGAGGGGAATCGCCACGGGCGCCGCGTGCGCGGCACCACCCCTCCACCACTCGCTGCGCGAGCGGTCCCCCTCCCCGGGAAATCCCGGGGAGGAACTTTGTCCGCCGCCACCTATATTAGCTCCATGCCCCGCCTCGGCGCCTGGATCGAGCCCCACCCCGAGGGCATATACATCCCCGCCTGCGATGCGTGGATCGATCCCTCGCAACCCAAGGCACGCGCGCTGGTCACGCATGGCCATGCCGATCATGCCCGGGGCGGCCACACCGCAGTGCTCGCCACCCCGGAGACGCTGGCGATCATGGACACGCGCTACGGCCCGCAATCGGGACAGACCGTGGCGTATGGGGAAACCGTGACGCTCGGCGACGTCACCGCGCGCTTCGTGCCGGCGGGCCATGTGCTGGGTTCGGCGCAGATCGTGCTCGAGCATCGCGGCGAGCGCATCGTGGTATCGGGCGACTACAAGCGCCGCTCGGACCCGACCTGCGCGCCGTTCGAGCCGATCCCCTGCGACATCTTCATCACCGAGGCGACCTTCGGGCTGCCGGTGTTCCGCCATCCCGAAACCGGCGCGGAGATCGATCGCTTGCTGGCGGCGCTCCACGCAAATCCCGATCGCTGCGTGCTGGTCGGCGCTTATGCGCTGGGCAAGGCGCAGCGTCTGATCGCCGAGCTACGCCTGCGTGGCCACGACGACCCGATCTACATCCATGGCGCTCTCGAACGCTTGTGCGCGCTCTATGAGGAGCTCGGCGTGCCGCTCGGCCAGCTCGTTCCCGCCACCGCCGCCTCGAAGGAACAATTGCGCGGCAAGATCGTGCTGGCACCGCCGGGCGCGCTCAACGATCGCTGGTCTCGGCGCCTGCCCGATCCGATCACTGCGATGGCGTCCGGCTGGATGGGCGTGCGGCAGCGGGCGCGTCAGCGCAATGTCGAGCTGCCGCTGATCGTGTCGGATCACGCCGATTGGGACGAACTCACCGCCACCGTCAAGGAACTCAGCCCCGCCGAATTGTGGGTGACGCATGGCCGCGAAGAGGCACTGGTCCATTGGTCGATGACCTGTCAAATCAAGGCGCGGGCGTTGGCGCTGGTCGGCTATGAGGATGAGGACGACTGAACCCGTACGATCGTTAACGTGTTGCGAAAGAGGAAAGCTTTAAGGTTATGTCGATGCGGGAACGTCATTGCTTCATCATCGGTTCAGCGGTCTGGGCGATGGAAGAGGACATAGCCTCACGACCGATGCCGGTCGCGTATTAGGAATCGTATCGATGTCTACAGTCGCGGCGGTAGCGCCATCCTATGCGAGGCCCCGCCCGCATGCACTGACGCACGGCTACGATCTGGCGGTCGTCGTACCGACCTTCAACGAATCCGAGAACGTCGCGCGCATCGTCGCCTCGATCGATATCGTGCTGAGCGGCATCCAATACGAGATCGTCTTCGTCGACGATTGGTCGAGCGACGGCACGGCCGCGCGCATCGAAGCGATAGCGGCCGATCGCACGGATGTTCGTGTCATCCGCCGTTTCGATCGGCGCGGGTTGTCGAGCGCGGTGATCGAGGGGATGATGGCGACGATGGCGCCGATCGTTGCGGTGATCGACGGCGACGGCCAGCATGACGAGCAGTTGCTGCCACGCCTGTTCGCGCTGGTCCGCGGGGGCAGCGCCGATGTCGCGATCGGATCGCGCTACTGCGCGAACGGCTCGACCGGCGATTGGGGCTCTTTCCGTCTGCGTTGCAGCCACGCCGCCACGCGGTTGTCGCGGCTGGTGCTGCAATCGCCGGTGGCCGATCCGATGAGCGGCTATTTCGTGGTCCGGCGCGACAAGGTCGAGGCGCTGCTTCCCCGCCTGTCCGGTCGCGGCTTCAAGATATTGTTCGATCTGCTGAGCTCGAGCCCCGAGCCGCTGCGCGCGATCGAACTGCCGTTCATATTCCGGCCGCGCACGGCGGGCGAAAGCAAGCTCGGCACCGGCGTGGTGCTCGATTATCTGGTGACGATCGCCGATCGGCTGATCCGCCGCGTGCTGCCTTCGCGTCTGGTGATGTTCGCGGCGGTCGGCACACTCGGCCTGGGTGTCCATCTTGCCGTGCTCAAGACCGGGCTCGACCTGGAGGGTGCGCGCTTTGCGGCGGCGCAAACCGCTGCGGTGCTGGTTGCCATCGCATTCAATTTCATCATGAACAATGCGGTCACCTTCCGCGATCGCACGCTTCGCGGCTGGCGCTTCATAGGCGGCCTCGCGAGCTTCTATGCCGTGTGCGGTCTCGGGGCGCTCGCCAATGTCGGAATCGGCGTGGCGCTCTTCTCCGAGCATCATCGCTGGTGGGTGTCGGGCGTCGCCGGCGCCCTAGTGGGCTCGCTGTGGAATTTCGGGGCGGCCATGCTGGTGACGTGGCGCAAGCGGTGAAGGCTGCGGCCTTCGGCAAGCACACGGCCACCGCCTCGCGCTTCCGGATCGACCTTCGCTTTGCCGCGCTGGCGCTCGCGATCGTAGCGACGATCGCGCGCTATCGCACACTGGGCAATCCCATCATCCAGATCGACGAGCAATTCTATCTGCTGGTCGGCGGCAGGATGCTGCACGGCGCTATTCCCTATGTCGATATCTGGGATCGCAAGCCGATAGGCCTCTTCCTGCTATTCGCCGGATTTCGTGCGCTCGGCGGCAGCGGGGTGCTTGGCTATCAGATCGGCGCGCTGATCTCGGTATGGGCGACCGCGCTGCTGCTGTTCGCGATGGCGCGCAGGATCGCGCCGCCCGGTGGCGCGCTGATCGGCGCCATTCTCTACATCCTGTGGCTCGATCTGGCCGGCGGCGAAGGTGGCCAGTCGCCGGTCTTCTACAATCTGCCCGTCGTCGCCGGCATTGCGATCATCTTCTTCCTGCGCGATGTCGCGGTCGAACGCCGTGGCGACCTGCGTCGGCCGGGAGCGGGCGCGATGCTGTTGTTCGGCACGGCGATGCAGATCAAATATACCGCGGTGTTCGAAGGCATGTTCGCCGGCGTCATGCTGCTCGCGGTCAGCTGGCGCGCCGGGCGGCGGCCGCGCGATCTGGTTCTGGATGCCGCCCTGTGGGTCGGCAGCGCGCTCGCCCCGACGCTGGCCGCTGCCGGCGCTTATGGTGCGATCGGCCATTTTGGCGATTGGTGGTTTGCGAACGTGACGTCGATCGCGAAGCGTGGCCCAGGGCTACCGAGCTCCACTGCCGACCGAATCTGGGTGATGATCTGGCTGGTCTTGCCGATGCTGTCCTGCGTGCCGCTGCGGCGCTGGATCGGCACCCCGCCGGCAACCGAGCAGGAACGCGAGGACAGACGTTTTCTCGACGGCTGGATGGCCGTCGCGTTGCTCGGCGTGGTGCTGTTCGGCACTTGGTTCAACCATTATGCGCTGCCGCTATGTGCGCCGCTCGGCGTCGTCGCCGCGCCGCTATGGACGCGGCGCGCCGGGCGCGTCTGGCTGATGATCCTGGCCGGCGCGAGCTTCGGCTGGGGCCAGCACATTCTCCGGCATCACAGGATCACGCGCGGCGACGCGCGAATCCTGGCGCATGCCGCCGCGACCGTGCAGGGATCGCGCGGCTGCGTCTTCGTTTACGATGGCTATCCGGCCTTCTACGATGCGGCCCATTCCTGTTTTCTCACGACGCGCGTCTTTCCCGCGCACCTTCAGGCCCGCAACGAGATGGGCGCCACGGGGATCGACGAAGCCGCCGAGGTCCGCCGGATCATGGCATTGCGCCCCGAGCGCGTGATGATGGAACAGCCTGCCTATGAGGAAGAGAATCTCGCGGCGCGCGCCGAGCTTCTCCGCGTGCTGTTGCCCGATTATCAGCCGATGTACAGCTACACGGCGCTCAAGCGCACCATGATCGTCTATGGTCTCAAAGGCACGGTCCACACCCCGCCGGTGTCCGAGAGTTCGGGGCACCGACTGGCCGATATCGGCTGAGCTTTTTGCCGAGAGGCCAGCGGCCCGTCTGGCACGACGGCGCGCGCCTCGCCTGCTAGGGCAAGAACATGGGTTGTATCGAAAAGGAGGCGGCGTGGCGCGGGCTTGCCGGGCACTGCCGGCGTTGCGACGCGGCCTCCTTATTGGCAGGCTGGCTGCGCGTCGCCCCGCATTGCCCGGCCTGCGGGCAGGATTGGAGCCACCAGCGCGCCGGCGATTTCCCGTCCTATCTCGTCATCCTCGTGCTCGGCCGTGTGCTGGTGCCGCTGATGGTCGCGGCCAATCTCCGGTGGGATTGGCCGAAGGGAACCCAGATGATGGCGTGGCCGGCACTCGCGGCGCTGCTCGCTCTGGTGCTGATCCGACCGGCCAAGGGCGCGGTGATCGGCGTACAATAGGCGCTGAGGCTGGACGGCTTCTCCTGATCTCGACGCGGCGAGATATCTAGCGAAGTGCGAAACCCGCCGCACGGTCGCCAAGCAGATCGATCGCAGCGAGCGCAGTGCCGTCGGGCAGCGTCACGCGCGTATCGCCCCACCAGGCCGCACCCGGATCCGGAGAGCCCTGCTCGATGCATGCCGGCGAGCAACGGATCGCGCACAGCATGATGGCGATGCCTTCCGCACCGGTGCGCGCATAGGCGATCGCATCGGCACGGCGAGCGCCGGTCAATTCGAGGAAGCGGAGCGCGCCGTCGGCGAGCCTATCGGGATGTGCCGCCCGCGCGCGGAGCAGATCGGCGATCAGGCGCTGCTTGACCGCCCCGTCGCGCCAATTCTCGCCCGATCCCGCTAGCATCGCCTCCAGTAGGGAATATGCCACCGGCCGACGATTGTCGGGATCGACGAGGCTGAAATCCCAGCCCTCGCTGCCCTGATAACAATCGGGGACACCCGGCAGCGTCATGCACAGCATCGTCTGCGCGAGCGACTTGGCGGCGCCGGCGGGCGCGATCCTTTCCGCAAATGCCTGCGCCTCTGTCGCAAAGCCGCCCGATGCGAGCAGATGCTTCAGATAGTCTTCGCACGCCTTCTCATAGGCGTCATCGGGTGCTGCCCACGACGAGCGCAGCTTGGCCTCGCGCAATGCCTTCAGCTGCCAGCCGGCTAGCCGATCGGCAAAGTCCCTCATCGCATCCGCATCGTCGGCCGAGAGGCCGAGCGGCCACGCGCCGACGATCATCTGGTGAAGCATAAGCGCATCGCCACGATCGATGCCCTCCGGCACCGCGGCGGCCCATCGTCGCGCGGTTTCCGCCCACAGTTCGGGCAGCTCGCTCAGCACTGCGAGCCGCATCCGCAGATCCTCGCCCCGCTTATGGTCGTGCGTCGCGGTCGTCAGCATGGCGTGGGGGTGGCGTGCGGCGCGTTCCGCGATGACGCGCGCAAAACCAGCCGGATCGGCGCCGAGCCGCGCCGGATCGCAACCGACATCGTTGCGCGAGAGCAGCCGACCAAAGCGGTAGAAGGCGGTGTCCTCTACCGCCTTGGCTGCGATCGGCGCACTCAGCTGCTGGAAACGGCGCACCGCATCCCGGCGCAGATCGGCGTCGCCCGGTCCCTCGCCCGCCAACCAGTCGCCGATCCGTCCGACCGTCGGGGCATCGGCCGGTCCGGCGAGCGCCTTGGCCGCTGCGACCGCCGCGTCGCGGAGTGGCGCGTCGCTCGCGGGTGCCGCGTCGCCGGTGCCGTAGGTGCGGTAGACCGGAAAAACCTCGAGCAGCCAGCCGATCGCGCGGCGCAACGCCGGCAAAGCCAGATCGCGGGTCACGACGTCTGATGCCGCGAGTCGCGCGAAGGCCAGCGCGGTCGAATCGAGCTGACCGGCGAAACCCCGCGCCACCATGTCGCGTCGCGCGGGATGCTCCTCCTCGGCGAAATCGGCCGGGCGGCCGCTCAGATCGTGCCACAGGGCGGAGAGCGGCGCGGCGCCCGCCGGATCGTGCAGCAAAGCCGAGACCTCGTTGAGGAAATCATAGCCGCTGGTGCCATCGACGCCCCAGTCGGTCGCGAGCGTCTCGCCGGCGCCGAGGATCTTCTCGACGACGATATAGGCGTCGTCGCCGAACGCGCCGCGCAGCTTGCGGCAATAGGCGGCGGGATCGGCAAGGCCATCGACATGATCGACGCGCACGCCGGCGATCAGCCCTTCGTGGTAAAGCCGCAGCGGCAGGGCATGGACCGCATCGAACACAGCCGCCTCCTCGACGCGGATGCCGGCGAGTTCGGTGATATCGAAGAAACGCCGCCAGTTGATCGCGTCGTTCGCGGCACGCCACGATGCCAGACGCCAATGCTGGCGCTCGCACAGCGCGTGCATCGCTCCGGCGGACAGCGTCGTCTCGGCGAGGCCCTGGTCCTCCGCCCGCAGCGGGAAGACATGCGCGCCATAGGCGACCACAGCGAGCCGCCCATCGATGCGCTCGAGCGTTAGGTCGCCCGATTCCAATACCTCGCCATAGGGCGCGCCCAGAAACGGGGCGAGCAGCTTGCCGTCGAGCGCGGGATCGGCGGGGTGCCAGTCGATGTCGAAGAAGCGGGCGTAGTCGCTCGCCTCGCCCTTCTCGAGCACATCGAGCCACCATGGGTTGTCGCCATGGCCGACCGCGACATGGTTGGGGACGATGTCGATGATCAGGCCCAGCCCCTCGGCCTTCAGGGCCGCCGCCAGTGCGCGAAAACCGTCCTCGCCGCCCAGCTCGGGATTGATCCGCGTCGGATCGACGGCGTCGTAGCCGTGCATCGAGCCTGACCGCGCCGTGCCGATCGGCGAGGCATAGACATGGCTGATGCCCAGCTTCGCCCAATAGCCGGCGAGCGGGATCGCATCGGCGAAGGTGAAATCGGCGTGGAACTGCACCCGGTAGGTGGCGCGCGGTATCATGCGGGGCGTTCCTCGGTAAGCGTGGCGATGCGTGCCGCGACGGCCGCATCGGCGAACAGAATGTCCGCGGGCGCCGGCAAGCGGCGGCGCCAATTGGGATGTTCGTCGATCGTGCCGGGCAGATTGGGCGCCTGTTCGAGACCGGCCAGATCCTCCAGCGCGACCAACGCCAATTCGCAATCCGACCGCGCCACCAGCGTGATCGCCGCATCCACGGCAGCGCCGGGTGCATCCTCGGCGGGCGGTTCGCCGGTCGCTCCGGCCGAGACCGTCGCGCGCGCCCAGAAGCGCCGGCGATCCGCCTGGCGCTGGACGGGCGTGTCCGCTTCCGCGCCGAGCATCTCGCGCCATGCGATATCGATCCCGCGCCACCAGCCCGCAAAGGGGGTGAGATCGTGCGTGCTCGTCATCGCGGCCGCGATCGGGGACCAGCGCTGCGGATCGGTGAAGCCGCCGTTTGCGGTCCGCTCGAAAGGCAACACGCGCATGCCGAGCAGATGACGCTCGGCGAGCCGATCGCGGAAGCCGGGCGGGACGATACCGAGATCCTCGCCGATCACGATCGCGCGGGCGCGGTGCGCCTCGAGCACCAGCAGGCGCAGCAGGTCGTCGAGCGGCTGGCGCAGGTAGACGCCGTCGAGCGGCGTCGCGCCCTCCGGGATCACCCACAGCCGACCGAGCCCGAGCGCATGATCGACCCGCAGGCCGCCGGCATGAGCGAGCGCGGCACGGAGCGTCCGCAGGAACGGCTCGTAACCGCTGCGCGCCAGCGCGGTCGGTGAGAGGCCGGTGATGCCCCACCCCTGGCCTGCCGCCTGGAACGTATCGGGCGGCGCGCCGAGCGTCAGCCCATGAAGCAGTTCGCCGCGCCGGCTCCACGCATGGCTGCCGCCCGGATCGATACCGACCGCAAGATCGGCGACAAGCCCGATCGCCATGCCCGAGGACCGCGCCGCGGCCTGCGCATCGGAGAGGCCGCACGTCGCACGCCATTGGAGAAAGAGGTGGAAGCGGATCTCCATAGCGTGCGCGGCGGCGAACTGCGCGACGGCGGCACCATCGGGATCGCGGAAGGCCTCGGGCCAATCCTGCCAGCCACCGGCGACGCCCAGCGCGTGGAAATGGCCGTGCAGGGTCTCGAACAGCGCATGGCCGTGAAGCGGCACGCCGCCGCGCGCCACGAATGCGTCGAACGATGGGTCGCCGTCGAACTCCCCGAAAGCCGCGCGCAGCCGGGCGACCCGCGCGGCGGAGGCTGCCGGCCAGTCGATCAGCGCATCGCTATCGGCCTCGCCGCCGACGCCGGGATCGGCGAACAGCGGATTGAGGAAATCGCGGCTGGAGGGCGAATAGGGGCTGAATCGCGTCGGATCGGAGAGAAACAGCGCATGGACCGGGCTGATCGCCAGCGCATCGGCGCCGCACGCACCGCTCGAACGGACGAGATCGGCGAGCGCCGCGAAATCGCCGAAGCCCGCCGCCCGGCCGCCGCGCAGCGCATAGAGTTGGGCGGCGAGCCCCCATCCCCGGCCACGCCCGGTCAGCGCCGCGACGCCCGGCGCGGCGCGGGGCGCGATCGCCAGCGTCACGATGCGATCGCCGGTCTCGATCCGGTGATAACCGGGCTCGTCGATGACCGGCGCGTCTCCGGCGACGACATCGCGCGTCGCCCCGCTTTCGAGCCGGAGCAGGCCATGGCCTCGCCAGCCGGTGACGGGGCGACCCACGTCGCCGGTGACGAAATCGCGATCCGCCTCGCGGCGCAGCCGGTGCAGGCTATCGGCGATGTCGCCCGCCGTCCCCGCCGCCAGATCGAGGGCCTCCAGCGCCGCGCGCAACGTATCCGGTGCGACGACATGCGCGACGCCGTCGGCATCTTCCCATTCGGGTAGCAGCCCGGCCGCCGTCGCCAATTCCACCAGCGGCAGGTCGCTCACGCCGCAGGCTCCGCCCAGGCGACAAGCGAGGCCGGCGCCAGAACGCCGTCGATCAGCCGACCGCCGACCGTCACTACCGGAGCGGTGCCAAGCGCTTCGACCGGCACCGCCGCTTCGCCGAGATTGAGCGCCAGCGTCCATATCGCGCCGTCGCCCAGCCGCCAGCGCGCGATCACCGCCTTGTCGCCGATCACCGCCGCCCCGATCGCGGCGGCGCCCGCCAGTACCGGCACGATCCGGTTCCGACGTATCGCGATCATCGATCGATAGAAATCGCGCCAGTCCGCCGCGTCCCGACCGGGCAGGGCGCGGGACGCCTCATGCGTTCCGATCGCATTGGGATCGGGGATTTTCTCGCGCTGCGCGGGATCGGCGAAGGCGGGAAATTTGGCGAACTCCTTGCGCCGGCCCTCGCGCACCGCGTCGGCGAGTTCGTCGTGAAAATCGGTGAAGAAGAGGAAGGGCGATCGGCTTCCCACCTCCTCGCCCATGAACAGCAGCGGGATTTGCGGGCAGAGCAGGAGCAGCCCGGTCGCCGCCTTGAGCCGCGCCGTGTCGGTCAGCAGCATCAGCCGTTCGCCGAGTGCGCGGTTGCCGACCTGATCGTGGTTCTGGAGGAAGGCGACGAAGCGCGCCGGCGACAGATGCCCGCTCGGCTTGCCGCGCGGCTTGCCGTCATGGTTGGGCGAGCCTTCGCCCTGATAGATGAACCCCTCGGCGAGGCAACGCGCCAGCCGCTCGGCGGGGTGATCGGCGAAATCCTGATAATAGGCGCCGCTCTCGCCGGTGAGCAGCACATGGAGGACGTTGTGGAAATCGTCGTTCCACTGCGCATCGAACTGTTCGTCGCCCAGCCGCTCGGCGTCGTTGCCCTCGTTCTCGAGCACGAGATGGACGTGACGATCGCCCGCCCCTGCCCGAATCTCGGCAGCAAGCCGGTCGAGAAAGCGATCGTCCCCGATCGCGTGCACCGCGTCGAAGCGCAGCCCGTCGAAGCGATAGTCCTCGATCCACATGCGCGCATTGTCGATGAAGAAATGTGCCACCTCGTCGCGCCTGAACGCGATCGCGTCGCCCCATGGCGTGTGGCGATCGGCGTCGAAGAAGTCGGGCGCGATGCCCGGCAGGTAATTCCCGTCCGGCCCGAAGTGATTGTAGACGACATCGAGGAAGACGCTCAGCCCGAGTGCGTGCGCGCGGTCGATCAGCGCCTTGAGTTCGTCGGGCGTCCCGTAGGCGGCAGCGGGCGCATAAGGCAGCACGCCGTCATAGCCCCAGTTGCGGGTGCCCGAAAAGGCGTTGACCGGCATCAGTTCGATCGCGGTGACGCCCAGATCGACGAGCGCCGGCAGCGCGTCGCCGATGCCCGCGAAGCCGCCCATCGTGCCGAGATGGCATTCGTAGAGGATGGTCTCCTCCCAAGGCCGCCCGCGCCATGCCTCGGTCTGCCACCGATAGCTGTCGGGATCGACGACGACGCTCCAGCCGTGGACGTCGCCCGCCTGGGCGCGCGAGGCCGGATCGGGAACGACCAGATCGTCCGCGATGCGGAAGCGGTAGCGCGCACCCGCGCCGACCGCGACCTCGACTTCGAACCAGCCGTCCGCATCGCGTGCCATCTCGCGCGCGTCGCCGCCGCCGATTTCGAGCGCCACCGCCTCGCAGCCCGGCGCCCACAGCCGGAAGCGCGTGCGATCGGCCGCGAGCAGCGTCGGTCCCCACATGCTCATAGCCCGCCGTGCGTCCCGACGATCAGCACCGCCGAGCGCTCCTTGACCTCGATCGTATCGCCGACCTCGCGTTCGGGTGCGCCCGGATCGGCGCTGTCGATCACCAGCATGCGCGCATGGGCGGGCGGCGGCAGGTGGAAGATCAGCATGATCGGCGACGCGTTCATCAACAATGCCACCGTTTGCAGCTTGCCGTCCTCGCAACGACGCACGCGGCGCATCGCCAGCGCCTTGCCCTGCGCATTGTTCCAATCGTCGCCGGAAAGATGCTCGCCGCGCTCGTCGAACCAGTCGATATCGAGAATGCCGGGCGCGACCTCCACGCCGCCGTGGAGGAAATGGCCGGCGCGGACGAGGGGATAGGCGCGTCGGATCGCGGTCAGCCGCCGGACGAAGTCGCTGAGCGCATGGCCGCGGTCACTTTCGAGCACCTTCCAGTCGAACCAGCTCAAGGGGCCGTCCTGGCAATAGGCGTTGTTGTTGCCCCGCTGCGTGCGCGCGAACTCGTCACCGCCAAGCAGCATCGGCGTGCCGAGCGACGCGAGCAGCGTGACCAGCATCGATCGCGTCACCCGGTCGCGCATATCCCGGATTTCGGCGTCGTCGGTCGCACCTTCGATCCCCCAGTTGCAGCTGTTGTTGTCATCCGAGCCATCACGATTGTCTTCGCCGTTCGCCTCATTGTGTTTTTCGTTGAAGCCTACCGTGTCGGCGAGGGTGAAACCGTCGTGCGCGGTGACGAAGTTGACGCTCGCCCAGGGGCGGCGCGCGCGCCTGTCGAACAGATCGGCCGAACCCGAAATGCGATTGGCGAACTCGGGTCGCAGGCCGGGATCGCCGCGCCAGAAGCGGCGCGTGCTGTCGCGATATTTGTCGTTCCACTCGGCGAAGCCCGGCGGGTGGTTGCCGAGCTGATAGCCGCCCGGCCCGATGTCCCACGGTTCCGAGATCAGCTTCAACTGATTGAGCACCGGATCCTGCCGCAGCACGTCGAAGAAGCCGCTGCGCGGATCGAAGCCGTGATTGCCGGCACGGCCGAGCGTCACGCCGAGATCGAAGCGGAAGCCGTCGATGCGGAAGCTCTCCGCCCAGTAGCGCAGCGAATCCGCGACCAGCTGCAGCACGCGGGGATGGCTGAGATCGACGGTGTTGCCCGTGCCGGTATCGTTGACGCAGCGGCGCGGATCGCCATCGACCGAGCGGTAATAGATCGCGTTGTCGAGCCCGCGAAAGGAGAGCGTCGGCCCCATCTCGCCACCCTCGGCGGTATGATTGTAGACGACGTCGAGGATCACCTCGATGCCGGCGGCGTGCAGCCGGCGGACCGCCATGCGCAGTTCGTCGGCGCTCCCCGTCGCCATGTAACGCGCCTCGGGCGCAAAGAAGGCGAGCGTGTTGTAGCCCCAATAATTGCTCAGGCCGAGCTGCTGCAGGCGCCTGTCCTGCACGAAGGCATGGACCGGCAGCAGCTCGAGCGCGGTGATGCCGATGCGCTGGAGATGCGCGATCACCTTGGGATGCGACAGCGCCGCGAAGGTGCCGCGTTCGTTGGGCGTCACCTCCTCGAGCAGCTTGGTCAGCCCCTTGGCGTGCGCCTCGTAGATGATCGTCTCGGACCACGGCGTGTGCGGCCGCTTGTCGCCCGACCAGTCGAACGCGTCGGCTGTCACCACCGCCTTGGGCATGGCCGCCGCGCTGTCGCGCCGATCGAAGCTCAGGTCGTCGCGCGAGGAGCCGACGCGGTAGCCGTAGAGGGCGTCCGTCCAGCGGACTGCGCCCGAAAGCTGCTTCGCATAAGGATCGAGCAGCAGCTTGTGTCGGTTGAAACGGTGGCCCTCGTCGGGCGCATAGGGGCCGTGCGCGCGATAACCGTAGAGCAGGCCGGGCCGCGCGTCGGGCAGGAAGCCGTGCCATACCTCGTCGGTGCATTCAGGCAGATCGAAACGCGCGATCTCGCGCTTGCCGGCGGGCTCGTAGAGGCACAGCTCGATCCGCTCGGCGTGCGCCGAGAAGATCGCGAAGTTGACGCCCAATCCGGTGAAGGTCGAGCCCAGCGGATAGGGCGAACCCGGTTCGAGGCGGGGAGGCAGCGGGTGCATGGCTCAGTGTCCCCGCCGGTCGCGTGCGTGATCGATCGATTGGTCGTGCAAGCTTCGGCCCCCGGTGCGTCGTCCATCCTGCCAACGATGGTAGCGCGATTCCGTGCCGCTTGAATCTTTTTGCAAGGGCGGAACCGATTTCGTGATCGATGGCTTATCGGGGACAGCAGGGATATCTCGAACATATGGCGCCGAGCGCGACACTTAGTGGCCTGATCAGCCGTCACGCGATGGCGTTCGTCCTCGCCGGGGGGCGCGGCAGCCGATTGATGGAGTTGACCGATCGCCGCGCCAAGCCGGCGGTCTTCTTCGGCGGCAAGACGCGGATCATCGATTTCGCGCTCTCCAATGCGCTCAATTCGGGCATTCCGCGGATCGGCGTCGCGACGCAGTATAAGGCGCACAGCCTCATCAAGCACCTCCAGCACGGCTGGAACTTCTTTCGCCCCGAACGCAACGAGAGCTTCGACATCCTGCCCGCCAGCCAGCGCACCAACGAGTCGCTCTGGTATCAGGGCACGGCAGACGCGGTGTTCCAGAATATCGACATCATCGCGAGCTATTCCCCCAGATATATGGTCATCCTGGCCGGCGATCACGTCTACAAGCAGGATTATGGCGTGATGCTCGAGGAGCATGTCGCCAACGGCGCCGACGTCACGGTCGGCTGCGTCGAGGTGCCGCGGTCCGAGGCGTCCGGCTTCGGCGTGATGCATGTCGACGAGAGCGACCGCATCGTCGATTTCCTCGAAAAGCCCGCCGACCCGCCCGCCATGCCCGGCAAGCCGGACGCCGCGCTCGCCAGCATGGGCATTTACGTCTTCACCACCGAATTCCTGTTCGCCCTGCTGCGCGAGGATGCCGAAGACCCGAACAGCTCGCATGATTTCGGCAAGGACATCATCCCCCGGCTGGTCAAGGGTGGCAAGGCGATGGCGCATCATCTCGGCCGCTCGGGATTGCGTTCCGGCCCCGATGCCGAACCCTATTGGCGCGACGTCGGCACGCTCGACGCCTATTTCGACGCCAATATCGATCTGACCAACGTCGTTCCCGATCTCGATCTCTACGATCGCGACTGGCCGATCTGGACCTATTCGGAGATGACGGCGCCGGCCAAATTCGTCCACGACGAGGAAGGGCGGCGAGGCGAGGCGATATCCTCGCTGATCTCGGGCGACTGCATCGTCTCGGGATCGAAGCTGCGCCGCGCGCTGCTATTCACCGGTGTGCGCGTCAACAGCTATTCGGAGATCGAGAATGCGGTGATCATGCCGCGGGTCGAGATCGGGCGCTCGTCGCGACTCAAGAACGTCATCATCGACAGGGCCACCAAGATCCCTGCCGGGCTCGTCGTCGGCGAGGATCCCGAGCTCGACGCGAAGCGGTTTCGCCGCACCGAAAACGGCGTCTGCCTGATTACGCAAGACATGATCGATACACTGGCACGATGAAGTCTCTGCACGTCCTTTCGGTCGCCTCCGAAATCTATCCCCTGATCAAGACCGGCGGCCTCGCCGACGTTGCCGGCGCCTTGCCCGCGGCGCTCTCGGCACATGACGTGAAGATGGTGACGCTGGTGCCGGGCTATCCGGCGGTGATCGCGGCGATCGAGGATGCCAAACCCGTCATACGGATCGAAAATCTGATGGGCGCCCCGGCGACGCTGATCGGCGGCCGGACAGCCGGGCTCGACCTGCTCGCGATCGACGCGCCACATCTCTACGATCGGGCGGGCGGCCCCTATCTGGATGGCGCAGGACGCGACTGGCCCGACAATGGCCGGCGCTTCGCCGCGCTGGCACAGGTCGCGGCCCTGATCGGCGGTGGCCTCATACCGCGATATCGGCCTGCGCTCATCCATGCGCATGACTGGCAGGCAGCGCTAACCCCGGCCTATCTCCGTTACGCCGGACGATCCGGCCCTCCCGTCGTGCTGACGATCCACAACCTCGCCTTTCAAGGCCGGTTCCCGCGCGACCTGCTGAGCGCGATCGGGCTGCCGGACGAATCCTTCACGCTCGACGGCGTCGAATATTATGGTGAGATCGGCTTCCTCAAGGCGGGCATGCTGTTCGCCGACGCGATCACTACCGTCTCGCCCAGCTACGCCGCCGAGATCGCGACCGAGGCCGGCGGCATGGGCCTGGGCGGGCTGCTCGCGGGTCGCGCCGGCGATCTCGTCGGCATCCTCAACGGCATCGACACCGCCGTCTGGAATCCGGCGGAAGATGATCTGCTCCCCAACCGCTTCTCGATCGATCATCCGGGCGGCCGAGCGCGCAACAAGGCCGCCTTGCAGGCCGCGCTGGGCCTCGACGAATTGCCCGCGGCGCCGCTGTTCGGCGTCATCAGCCGATTGAGCGAACAGAAGGGGCTCGACCTGCTGCTCGCGGCACTGCCCGAACTCTGCGCCGATGGCGGCCAGGTCGCGCTGCTCGGCACGGGTGAGGCGTGGCTCGAAGACGGCTTCCGCGCCGCGGCCGCGCGCTATCCTGGGCAGGTCGCCTGTCGGATCGCCTATGACGAGGTGACCGCCCATCTGATCCAGGGCGGTTGCGACGCGTTGCTGGTACCGTCTCGCTTCGAGCCGTGCGGCCTAACCCAGCTTTGCGCACTGCGCTACGGCGCGGTTCCCGTCGTCGCACGCACGGGCGGGCTGGCCGATAGCGTCGTCGATGCGAACGAGGCGGCGCTGCGCGCAGGCGTCGCGACCGGGATCGTCTTTTCGCCGATCAGCCGCGCCGGCTTCACGGCCGCGCTGCGACGGACATCCATATTATATCGGGACGCACCGACGTGGCGTGCGATGCAGCGTAACGGTATGCAGGCCGACGTTTCCTGGGACCGATCGGCCGGACGCTATGCCGATCTCTACCGACAATTGACGCGATAACGGCTCACGGCGTCCATCGCACCGCCGGCAGCCGCACGCCGGGCGCCGGTGCGTCGAAGGCGAAGAGGCCACCGGCGAGCGGCTGCGCGCGCAACGCCTCCTCCGACAGGCCGACGCGCGCGGTCGTTACGTAGGCCGTGCGCAGATCGGGGCCGCCGAAGGCGATCTTGGTGACGTTGGCGCAAGGCAGATTCACGACCGCGAGCAGCGCCCCGTCGGGGGCATAGCGGCGCACCTGCCAGCCGCCCCACAGCGCGACCCACAGACAGCCCTCGGAGTCGATCGTCACCCCGTCGGGCGAGCCGTCTTCCTTGGCGATGGTGGCGAAGACGACGCCGTCGCTCAAGGCGGTGTCGCCACGAATGTCGAAGCGCCACACCGTGCCGCCGAGCGTATCGACATGATAGAGATGATGTCCGTCGATGCTGACCGCCGGGCCGTTGGTGATCGTGCAGCCGCCGCCGACTTCGCGCAGCCCGGCTGCGTCGAGAACATAGACCTTGCCGCTCGCGCGCGTCTCCTCCTCGTCCATCGTGCCGAACCAGAGCCGCCCCGAAGGATCGACGGTCGCATCGTTGGTGCGGTTGTGCGCGGGCATATCGACCGTCGCGACGGCGTCGCCCAGCGTATCGCCGTCGAACGGCAGGAGGGCGTTGCCGCTGCCGACCAGAAGGCCGCCGCCCGCCTGCGGTACGACGAAACTGGGCCGGCTTCCGACCGGACAAGTGCGGCGCGCACCCGTTGCGGGCTCGAACCGGTGCAAATGACCGGATTTGATATCGACGAACCAAAGCGCGGCCGCTTCGGGAAGCCATATCGGGCCTTCGCCCAATTGTGCCTCCACAGGCCAGATCAGACGGCTTTCCAGATCATCCTCCAACGCTCGAATCGGCCGGCGCTTGTCCGCCGGGTCGGACCGGACGCGAGCAGGCCGCAAACCATGGGCGCATCCGTGCGAGCGCATCTTCTACCCGATCGGTGGAGACCGCGAAGCTGAACCGCATGAAGCGACCGCCATCGACGGGATCGAAGTCGATGCCGGGCGCCGTCGCCACGCCGGTGTCGATCAGCAGGCGCATGCAGAACGCCAGGCTGTCCTCGGTGATGTGGCCGATGTCGGCATAGACGTAGAAGGCGCCGTCGGGCGGCGCGATCCGGCGCAGCCCCAGCGCCGGCAGCGCCGCCAGCAGCAGCGCGCGGTTGTGCGCATAGGTGCCGACATGGCCTTCCAGCTCGTCGCGGCAATCGAAGGCGATCAGGCCGGCATGCTGGGCGAGCGACGGCGGCGTCAGGAAGAGATTGCCCATCAGCGCCCGCGCCGCGCCGACCAGCGCGGGCGGCACGATCAGCCAGCCGAGCCGCCAGCCCGCCATGCTGTAATATTTCGACAAGCTGTTGACGACGAGCGCCTCCGGCTCCTCCTGGACCATGGATCGCGCCGCCCCGACGTAGCTCAGGCCGTGGTAGATCTCGTCGGAGACGATCCGGATGCCACGACGACGGCAGACGGCGGCGATCGCCGCCAGTTCCTCGTCCGCGATGATCGTGCCGGTCGGATTGGCGGGGCTCGCCAGGATCAGCCCCTGCGGCGCCGGATCGAGCCGCTCGATCGCAGCCGCGCTGATCTGGTAACGCACCTCCGGCCCGCACCCGATCTCGACCGGAATGAGATGCAGCGCCTTCACCGTGTTGCGATAGGCGACGTAACCCGGCCGGGCGAAGGCGATGCGGTCCCCCGGCGAGAACAGGCACGACAAGGCCAGTACGAAGGCCGGCGACGCGCCGCAGGTGAGGATCACCTGCTCGGGATCGACATCGACCGCATAGGCGTCCCGGTAATGACGCGCGATCCGCGTCTTGAGCGGCATGCTTTCCCAATAGCCCAATCCGTCGCTATCGAGCACGGAATGCGCCGCCGCGATCGCCGCCTTCGGCGCACCGGTCGACGGCTGGCCGAACTCCATATGGATGATCGACCGCCCTTCGGCTGCGAACTGATGCGCCTTGCGGCTGATTGCGATGGCGTGGAAGGGCTCGATCTCTGGCGGCATGACCCGCCTTAGCCTTTCCTCGGCCGGCCGCAATCGCGCACGACGGCGCGGGCGAGCTAGGTCGCCCGCCGGCGATCGACACCGATTCGAGGAAGCTCTACGTCGCGACGGTATAGATCCGTCCGACATCGATCCCGGCCGAGACGATCCACTCGAATATCTTGGCTCCCTGGACTCTGCCGAACTGGTTGGTGACGCCGGCAGTCCCGCACTTCATCATGCACATGGATCGGGAGACGTAAGATACCGAAGACGAAACCGGCGGGACGCCAATTCTGGATAGCGCTGCATCGCTACACGGGCCTGGCCATGACGATATTCCTCGGCGTGGCGGCATTGACCGGATGCCTGCTGGGTTTCGAGCGGCCGCTCGATGCCTGGCTCAACCCCGCTCTGTTCGCGCCGCGCGGACCGGGGCTCGCCGATCCGCAAGCCGCGGTCGCGGCGCTGGAGCGCGCGCATCCCGATCTGGTCGCCACCTATTATCCCGTCCATACCGAGCCTGACCGCAACATCCTCGTCAGCGTCGAGCCGCAGGGGCGCGCAAAGCCGAACTTCGACGAGATTTTTCTCGACGGTGGCGACGGGCATCCCGTGGGAACCCGGCAGTCGGGCGCGGGATGGGACCGGGCGCATCTCATGCGCGGAATCTACGAGTTGCACTGCGATCTCCTTGTCGGCACGCCCGGCCGCTGGCTGATGGGCGGCGTGGCATTGCTCTGGTTCCTGAGCAATTTCGTCGGCCTCTATCTCACCTGGCCGATGCGGCCGCCGATCTGGAAGAACTGGAAACGAAGCTGGGTGTTCCGGCGCTCGAGCCCGCTGCCCCGGCTGCTGCTCGACATCCACCGCGCGAGCGGTTTGTGGCTGCTGGCGCCGCTCGGCGTGCTGGCCTTCACCTCGGTCGCGATGAGTTTCTACAGCGAGGCGCTGATGCCGCTCGTCGCGCGCCTGTCGCCGCCGCGCCCCTCCCCGTTCGACGGGCCGGCGACCGATCGGCGCCCGTCGATCCCGCCGGATATGCGCATGATCCTGCGCCGCGCGACCGCACTGGCCGAAGCGCGCCGCCTCGGATGGCAGCCCGCGGTCTATCAGGTCGATCCCGCCCGCGGCCTCGCCGGCATTCGCTTCACTGCCACCGGCCGGGAGAGTTATCGCAGGCTCGGCCCGATCACCTATTGGTTCGAGGGCAGCGGCGGCCGCTTCATTTATGAAGACAACCCCTATGGCGACAGTTTCGGGCTCGGCCTGGCACGCTCGCTCTATCCGCTGCATACCGGACAGATGATCGGCCCGCCCGGGATTGCCCTCGATCTCATATTGGGTCTCGCCACGCTCGAACAGGCGGGCACCGGCCTCTATCTCTGGCTCAAGCGCCGTCGCATGAGGCGCCCTTCGCCGCAGCGAAGGATCCGTCAGTAGCGCCCGAGATTGAAGCGGCGCATCCAGGCTACCAGAGCGGCGTCGGGATGATGCTCGAGTATCTCGCGCAGCCGTTCCGGCTTCTCGTCCTGGCCCAGCTTGAAACGGCCTTCGACGCGGACGATCTCAGCGCGGAAGGCGATGATCGCCTGCTCCATCGGGCCGTAGCGATCGCCCATGTCCGCCGTCGTCCAGCCGGTCGGCGCATCCTGCTCCATCGCGTCGATCAGCTTCTGGATCGCGGCCCCGCCGCTATCCGGCGCGAAGCTGACGCGCGCGGCGATGCGAAGCTGGGCGTAATTCCATGTCGGTGCCCAGCGCGGATCCGATACCGCCGCCGGCGAAACATAGGCCTGCGGGCCGCTGAACAGCACGAGCATCCCGGGGTTCGCCTGCAATGCCGCAAACAGCGGGTTGCGCCGCGCCATATGGCCGATCAGCGCCACCGGCCGCCCCGCGTCGTCCGCCTCGACCAGCAGCGGCAGCAGCGCGGGGAGACGTGGATCGCCGCCGGACGGGCAGACCCAGGCCAGCGGATAGGCGCCGATGAGATCGACGACATCGGCGTCCGAATATATTTCGAACGGCGAAACCCCACCGCCCGCGCCGGCCTCGCCCTGGGGCGGCCGTGCCGCGTCGGGAATGATGTCGTCGTTCAAGATCGGCTCCGTGGCGGCCCCACGCCGCGATGACGCCGCCGTTACATCCGTATCCGTAGGGCCGCCGACAAGCGCCAACTTCGATATAAAGCGGGGGCCAAGCCAGTTTGCGGCAATGCTATGGCGGGGCGGAGTGGCCCCCTCTATGATAGTCAAAACCGTAAGAGGTAAGGACCATGCTACGCCCTTGGAAGGTCGTGCTGGGCGAGCGGATCGACGCTGCCCGATCGATGCCGATCTACCTTCAGATCGTCCATGCCCTGATCCACGAGATCGAGCGTGGGCGGCTGCCATCCGGCGCCTTCCTGCCGAGCAGCCGCGAGCTCGCGAAGATTCTCGGCGTCAACCGCAAGACCGTGGTGCTCGCCTATGAGGATCTGATCGCGCAGGGCTGGCTCGTCTCGAACGGGACGCGCGGCACGATGATATCCGACACGCTGCCGGATCGCCGGACCGCCCGCCCACGCGATCGCTCCGACACCGGCATCGAAAGACTCGGGATGCCCGCCTTCCGCTTCGTACCTCCGCCCGAGCGTCCGCTCGCCTTGCCGGGCGGCAGCGGCGTCAAGCTCGACGAGGGGTCGCCGGACGGGCGCATCTTCCCCGCCGAGATATTGACGCAGGCCTATCGTTCCGCGATCCGGCGCGCGGCGCGCGACAATCGGCTGCTCTACCGCGATCCACGCGGCGCGCCGCGCCTTCGCGAAAGCATCGCGACGATGCTGAAGGCGGAACGCGGCCTCGCCGTCACCGCGGACAATATCTGCATTACCCGCGGCAGCCAGAACGGCATTTTTCTTGCCGTGCGCACGCTGATCGCGCCCGGTGACGTCGCGCTGGTGGAAGCGCTGACCTACGAGCCGGCGGTCGCCGCCTTCCAGGCCTGCGGCGCCAGGGTCGTGCCGGTGCGGATCGACGAACAGGGCATCGACGTCGAGGATGTCGAGCGCCAGTGCCGGGCGCACCGGGTCCGCGCGATCTTCCTGACGCCGCATCACCAGTTTCCGACCACCGTCTCGCTTCGCCCGGAGCGGCGGCTGCGGCTGCTGGCGCTCGCGCAACAATTCAACTTCGCGATCATCGAAGACGATTATGATCACGAATTCCACTTCGACTCCCAGCCGCTGCTGCCGATGGCAAGCTATGCGCCGGATCGGATCGTCTATGTCGGTTCGCTCTCCAAGCTGATGCTGCCGGCGCTGCGCATCGGCTATGTCGCCGCCCCCGAAGCGCTGATCGCGGCGTTCGCGCATGGCGTCTCGCTGATCGACGGCATGGGCAACACGCTGACCGAGGAAGTCGCCGCCGAACTGATCGATGATGGCGAGCTGCGCCGCCACACCCGCAAGGTCACGCAAATCTACGCGCAGCGCCGCCTCGCTTTCGCAGACGGTTTGCGGGCGGAGCTGGACGGTGTCGCCGAATTCCGCGTGCCGGGCGGCGGGCTCGCCTTCTGGCTGCGCTTTCCCGATCCCGCGCTGCTCGACCGGATCGAGGCCAGGGCGCCGGCACTGGGCGTGCGCTTCGCCGACTCGCGGTCGTTCCGGGTCGGCGAGGCGGGCGAACGCGGCCTGCGGCTCGGCTTCGCCAGCCTGCGCGAGGACGAGGCGCGGGCGGCTCTCGCCAAGGTCGGCAGGGCGGCGCGGGAATAGGCGCCCCTCCTTCGAAGTGCCGTGGCGAAAGGTCAGACGCCCGCGGTGAATCGCTGCTGGCCGCCCACGAACGTGTGGAGCGCCGTGACGCTCGGGATCTTGAGCGGATCGATCGCGGTCAGGTCGGCATCGAAGACCGCGATATCGGCATAATAGCCGGGGCTCAGATAGCCGGTGCGGTCTTCCATGAAGCCCGAATAGGCGTTGGCGGCGGTATAAGCATGGAGCGCCTGCTCGGCGCCGATCTTCTGGTCCGGCAGCCAGCCATCGGGGTTGGCCCCGTCGATCGTGCGACGGGTGAGCGCGGCATAGACGCCGGTCAGCGGATCGAGCGGGGCGACCGGCCAGTCGGAGCCGAACGCCACCGTCGCGCCGCTGTCGATCATCGACTTGAACGCATAAGTGCCTTTCAGCCGCGCTTCGCCGATCCGCTTGACCGCCCAGCGGCCGTCGTCGATCGCATGATAGGGCTGCATCGAGGCGATCACCTTCTGCTTCGCGAAGCGCGGAATGGTCGATGGTCGCAGATGCTGGGCATGCTCGATGCGGAAGCGGCGATCCTTCGGGCCATTGGCGGCGGCGACCGCCTCGTAGATGTCCAATATGTCGTCATTGGCACGGTCGCCGATCGCGTGGGTCGCGACATGAAGACCGTGCGCATCCGATTGGCCGATCCACTCGCGCAGATTGGCGAGGCTGGTGACGCGCACGCCGGTCTGGCTCGGTACGTCGGTATAGGGACCGTAGAGCAAGGCGGTGCGCGCGCCGAGCGAGCCGTCGGCAAGCGCCTTGCACGCGCCCCAGCGCAGCCAGTCGTCGCCGCGGCCTTCCTCGGCGACGATCCTGGCCATCCGCTCCCAATCCGCGATCGGCACGAAGGCGTAGAAGCGCATGTCCATCGGCCCCGCCGCGTGGAGGCGGCGGAGCGCCGGATAGACCGTCCAGTCGATCTCGGGATTATGGACCTGACCCACCCCCTTGGAGAGGCCGTGGGCGATGCCCTTGCGCATGATCGCATCCGTCTCGGCATCGCTCAGCGGGGGTACGATGCGATCGATCAGCAGCTTGGCATTGTCCTTGACGACGCCGGTGGGATTGCCCTGCGCATCGCGCACGATCTGGCCGCCGGCGGGATCGGGCGTGTCGCGGGTGATGCCGGCCAGCCGGAGCGCCACCGCGTTGAGGAAATAGCTGTGCAGATCGGTGCGCGGGATGGCGACGGGCGTATCCGGCGTCACCGCATCGATCCACTCGTGGCTGGGCAGCACGCCGCCCATACGCTGCTCGTCCCACGGGCCGCCGAGCATCCACTTGCCCGGCCGCGCCTGCGCCGCCCTGCCCACCGCCGCCACGAACTCATCCTTGGAGCGCACGTCGAGCAGGTCGGGCTGAACGAGGTTCATCGCGCCGCGCAGGAAATGGGTGTGGCCGTCGGTGAAGGCGGGCATCGCGAAGGCGCCCTTGAGATCGATCACCCGCGTGGACCGCGTGATCCGCTGGCGAACCGCGCCCGATCCGAGCGCGACGATACGATCGCCCAGAATGCCGATCGCATCGGCGCGGGGCGCCCCGATATGCCCGGTCCAGGCATTGACGTTGATCAGCGCGAGATCGAGGCCGCGTTCGGCCGCCACCGCGTCCAGCCGGCCGGCCAAGGCGAAGGCCGCGGCCGAAGCTCCACCCACGAACAAACGACGGCTCAACATTTCGACCTCCCGGTGATGGCGTGGCACAGGTTCCGCTACGGCGCCGCGCAAGAAACATCCAATCCCGCGCAGCGCACGGGTCCAAGTCGGTTGGTCCCCTCAACATCGTCATTTTGGATGTTTTGGCCCCACCGGGTTCCGGCAAGCTTCACGTCGGACACGGCTGCACGAGCAGCAGGCCGAGACGGACCGCCCCGAGACAGATCGGGCCGGCCGTCTGCCGGGAGGACGGACGGCACGCGGCGCAGGGCCGCGGGCGAAAATAGGGAATTGATCGATGCGTATTTCGCGACATGTGCTGATCGCCGCTACCGCCGCCGGCGCCATCGCGGCAGGGCTCGCCGGTCCGGCGATGGCGCAAAGCACGTCGGCGGGCGATACCGTCGCCGCCGGCGGCCAGGCGGACATCATCGTGACCGCGACGAAGCGCCGGGAAAGCATCATGCAGGTCGCCGCGCCGATCAGCGCGATCTCGGGCGACCAGCTGGCGCGGATGAACGCGAACAGCCTCGAGGATTATATCACCCGCCTGCCGGGCGTCGTATTCAACGACTATCAGCCCGGCGTCTCCGAAGTGGTGATCCGCGGCATCGGCGCGACCACCTATCACGAGCAGGGCCAGACCACGGTCGGCTACTATCTCAACGATTTCGACATCGAGGAGCCCAATTTCCCGATCGCCATCCCCGACATCGACACGTTCGATCTCGATCGCGTCGAAGTGCTGCGCGGGCCGCAGGGTACGTTGTTCGGCTCGTCGGCGTTGGGTGGCCTCGTAAACTATCACGTCAAGATGGCAGACCATTCCAAATTCGATCTCGCCGGCGAAGGTCTGGTCGGCTCCACCAAGAATGCCAGCGGCACGCTCAATTACGCCGGCAAGGCGATGGTCAACATTCCGATCATCCAGGACAAGCTGGCGGTGCGCGTGATGGCGCTGCAGCGGTTCGACGCGGGATATATCGACAATATCGGGCTCACGCCCGAGAAGAAGGCCACCAACGATTTCCGCACGCGCGGTGTCCGTGGATCGGTGGTGTTCACACCATTCGAAGGCACCAAGATCAGCTATCTGGGCGTTTATCAGGACACCAAGCTCGACGACCAGACCTATATTTCCTATGACCATACCTATACGCGCTCGACGGGCATCGAGGAGCCGCAGAAGACCAGCTTCTTCCTCAACGGTCTCCGCCTTGACCAGGACGTGTCCGACTTCGCGACGCTCGCGGTGCTGGGCTCGGTCGATAAAAAGACCAACTTCACGCGCTTTACCGATCCTTATGGCTATGTCACCGGCGTCGTGTCGGGCCCGGATGTCGCCTATGACGACACCCATGCACACGCCAACATCAAGACGATCGAGGCGCATCTCGCATCGAAGGACAATGGCGGTCGGCTCAGCTGGCTGATCGGCGTCAGCTACATCCGCTCGACCAAATATTCGTTCGACCAGATGTATGCGCCCGGCGCCGACGATTATATCGACGCCCATCCCGGCGACTTCACCGAACCCAGCAACGTGCTGGCACCGAACAACCGCATCTATGGCTATGAGACCAGCACGCTCAACACCGATCTGGGGATCTTCGGCGAAGCGACGTGGAAGCCGGTCGATGGGCTCGAGCTGACCGCCGGCGGCCGCTACTATCGCACCCGCGCCGAGGGCGATGTCGACAACCTCGCGGGCTATGTGAGCGGCAGCGCGGTCGATCTCACCGGCCATGTCAACCAGAAGGACAGCGGCTTCACGCCCAAGGCGTCGATCACGGTGCGCCCCAACAGCCACATGCTCGCCTACTTCACCTATTCGCGCGGCTACCGCGTCGGCGGCATCAACCCCAATGCGGGCCTGCTGCCGAGCATCCAGAACAGCTACAAGAGCGATCGCGTCGACAATTACGAGGTCGGCGTGAAGACGACGCTGTGGAACGGCGTGCTCACGCTCGACGCCGATATCTTCGACATGGTGTGGAAGAACATCCAGGCGCGCGAATTCGGCCCGGCACCGGGTTTCTATTCCTATGTCGAAAATGCCGGCTCGGCCAACGTCGCGGGCGTCGAGCTCGCCGCGACGGTGAAACCCATGCGCAACCTCTCGCTCAGCACGAGTATCACCTACGAAGATGCCAAGCTGACGTCGGTGCTTCCCTACGCCTTTGCCGCCAACGGCGTCGGCTACTATCCCGGCACCACACTGCCGGGTTCGTCCAAATGGTCGATCTCGAACAATATCGACTATGACCTCCCCGATCTGCCGGGCAAGCCGACGATCGGCCTGGCGCACCGTTACCTGTCGTCGGCGCCGGTCGCCTTCTACACGTCGCTCGACACGCCCTTCTATCGCGGTAACTACAACCTCTTCGATGCCCGCATTTCGGTCACGCTGCGCGAGCATCTCCGCCTCACCGGATTCGTCGACAATCTGACCAACAAATACGGCATTCTCAGCGGACCCTTCTCGGCACAGACCACGCCGGCCTATTCGATCATCCGGCCGCGCACCTATGGCCTGCGGGTCGATTGGAGTATCTGATGACGCCTCTCCTGCTCGCCGCAGCCGCCAGTCTGATGATCGCGGCGCCGCAGCAGCCGGGGGCCTCGCCTGCACCAAATGCCGATGTCGGCGGGCCGATCGCGCCTGCCGACATCATGAAACTGCGGGACATGCGCGAGGCGGAAATGTCGCCGGACGGCAAGACGATCCTGTTCACAGTCCAGCAGCAAATCTCGACCTTCTCGCCCGAGCATTCGACGATCTGGTCGGTGCCCTCGGACGGCCACGCGTCGGCGCGACGTTTCATCGTCAGCGCGGGCGCCGATGACACGCCGCGCTGGTCGCCCGACGGCAAGTGGATCGCCTTCCTCTCCAACCGCAAGAATCCACTGTCGGGCGGTGCGGATACCGGTTTCGAGTTCAAGGCCGACAGCGCCGCGCAGCCCGGCAAGCCGGCCGAGGCGACACCGCCTGTCGATGCGGACATCCCCGGCGAGCCCTCGCGCCAGATCTGGCTGATGCCGGTCGCCGGCGGCGAGGCCGTGCCGCTGACCGCGCTCCCCGGCGACATCGGCGACATCGCCTGGTCGCCGGACGGCACGCGCATCGCCTTTCTCAGCGCCGATCCGCCCACCCCGCAGGAAAAGGCCGACAAGGCCGCCAAGCGCGATTGGGTCGAGGTCGACAAGCCGCTGCACTTCACCCGCCTGTGGATCCTGGATCTCGCCAGCCACAGCGCGCGCCGCGTCTCGCCCGACGGGACCAACATCGCCGCGATGGACTGGGCGCCCGACGGCAAGCGGTTGGCGGTGACCGTCACCGGCAGCACCAGCATCAACGACTTCTTCTATCATGCGAAGCTGGAGCTGCTCGATCCCGCCACCGGCACGCTCGGCGCAGCGCTCTACGATCATGTCGCCGCCGCGCCGAAATGGTCGCCGGACGGTCGATCGATCCTGTTCAAGGAGATACGCACCCCTGGCTTCATCGGGATTGGCGTGCGCACGATCGACGTCGCCTCGGGCGAGGTGGCCAAGCTGGCGGACGCCTATCCCGGCGAACTCACCCATATCGATTGGGCGCGAGACGGCCGATCGATCGTGGCGCTGTCGTTCGAGCAGACACGCTCGAGACTGGTCCGCATCGATCCGCACGACGGTCGGGTGACGCCGCTCCTCGCGCTCGACGGCGAGGCCTCGGACGTGACCGCGAGCCACGACGGCAAGCGCTTCGCCGTCGCGCTGTCGAGCCCCGATCGCCCGGCCGACGTCTGGACGGTGACGGGCGGCCGCGCGACGGTTGTCACACGGATCAATCCGCAGGTCTCGAACTGGAAGCTCGCCAAGGTCGAGCAGATCAGCTGGAAGAACAGCAAGGACGGCAGGACCATCTACGGCGTGCTGGTGACGCCGCCGGGCTATGTGCCCGGCACGCCGACCAAGATGGTGGTGCAGGGCCATGGCGGGCCGGAATGGGCGTGGTGGTCGGGCTGGCTCGGCAGCTGGCACGAATGGGCGCAGATGCTCGCCACGCACGGCTATGTCGTCTTCCTGCCCAATCCGCGGGGCTCGGACGGCCAAGGCACCGACTTCGCGCGCGCGGTCGGCAACGACTGGGGCGGAATGGATTATCAGGACATCGTCGATGGCATCGACATGCTCGTCGCAAAGAAGATCGCCGATCCGGCGCGGCTCGGCATCGGCGGCTGGAGCTACGGCGGCTTCCTGGCGGCCTGGGCGGTGACGCACGATCGGCGCTTCAAGGCGGCGGTGGTCGGCGCCGGCCCGACCGACATGACCGCGATGGCGCGGATCACCGACACGCCGGATTTTCCGCTCGGCTATTTCGGCCCGGTCGAAAATCATCTGGAGCAGCTCGACCGGGCCAGTTCGGTCCGTGCGCTCGACGCCGGCGTGACGACGCCGGTGCTCGTGCTGGATGGCGATCAGGACACGCGCGTGCCGCCGACGCTGGGGCTCGAATTCTATCGCGGCCTCAAGATGCTCGGCAAGGAGGCGGTGATGGTCCGCTACCCGCGCGAGCCGCACTGGTTCCACGAACCCGCGCACCAGCAGGACGTCCAGCGGCGCGTGCTGGACTGGTTCGACACGCACCTTTAGCCTGGCGCCGTTGTAGCCTGGCGCTATTGGGCCACGCCGCCGATCATTCCGGGCTCAGCTATCGGCCTCGCGCTCGATCTGCGCGCCGACAG
>Ga0302314_10000900_pt1 | contig 55328 bp, 35 predicted proteins | sample III_Palsa_N2_3_FD_200533 | JGI IMG/M metagenome (GOLD analysis project Ga0302314, IMG submission 200533) | Peat permafrost microbial communities from Stordalen Mire near Abisko, Sweden - III_Palsa_N2_3 | ecosystem: Environmental > Terrestrial > Soil > Palsa > Peat permafrost | place: Sweden... | reverse complement strand
CCGGGCAGCAAGGTCGCGACGGTGCCCGCTGCCGCCATCGCCGCGACGCCGGCCTCGTCGCAATATTCGAGATGGTCCGCCGACAACGCGCCGTGGCGCGCCGCCAGCGCCGCGCCGTGGAGATTGGAAAGCTGCTCGGCGTGCAGCTTCACGGGCAGATGGTGCGCGGCCGCCGCCGCGAACACGCGCGCGGTCTGCGCGGGCGAAAAGCCGATCCCCTCGCAAAAGGCATCGACCGCGTCGGCCAGCGCTTCTCCGGCGATCGCGGGGATCATCTCGTCGCACACCGCATCGACATAGCCGTCCGCATCGCCGGCATATTCGGGCGGAAGCGCGTGCGCGCCCAGGAAGGTGGTAGCGATCGTCACCGGGCGCTGCTCGCCCAATCGCCGGGCGGCGCGCAGCATCTTGGCTTCATCGGGCAGGCGCAGCCCGTATCCCGATTTGACCTCGACCGTCGTGACGCCCTCGGCGATCAGCGCGTCGAGCCTCGGCAGCGCGGAGGCGACCAGCGCGGCCTCGTCCGCAACGCGTGTCGCGCGCATCGTCGAGACGATCCCGCCGCCGGCGCGCGCGATTTCCTCATAGGAGGCGCCTGCCAGCCGCAGCTCGAATTCGTGCGCGCGATCGCCGCCGTGGACGAGATGCGTGTGGCAGTCGATCAGCCCGGGGGTGATCCAGCGACCGTCGCACGCGACGATTTCGCCCGCATCCAGCGCCGGCGCATCGGCGGCGTCGCCCGCGAACAGGATCCGGCCTCCCGACGCGGCGACGATGCCGTTCTCGATCACCCCGACGCCGCCGCCCGCCATCGTGGCGAGCCGCGCGTCCGTCCATACTGTGTCGCATCGCATGGCTAAACCTCGCGCACCCGTACAACCTCAATTGCACGGCCGTCCTTAAATGTATAGACATTACTCATCCAAGGAGGCCGTGACGTGGTTGGTATCGACCGTTCGTTTCATTTGACCCAAGCCCTGCTGCCCGAAGGATGGGGCCGCGACATCCGTATGGTGGTGCGCGATGGGACGATCCTGTCCCTCGATGCAGGCGTGCTCGCAGAAAAAGAAGACGAGCGGATCGCCGTCGCGCTCCCGGGGCTGGCCAATCTTCACAGCCATGCGTTTCAGCGCGCTATGGCTGGGCTCGCAGAAGTTCGGGGATATGGGGAGGATAGCTTCTGGACTTGGCGCGAGGTCATGTACCGCTTCGTCGATCGGCTGACGCCGCGAGAACTGCGGATCATCGCGTCGCAGGCCTATGTCGAAATGCTCGAAAGCGGCTTTACCAGGGTTGGCGAATTTCATTATCTCCATCATGCGCCCGACGGCCGGCCATTCGGGGACGTAGCGGAGATGAGCGGCGCGATCGTCGACGCCGCAGAACTCAGCGGCATTGCGCTCACGCTTCTGCCGGTTTTCTATGCACATGCCGGCTTCGGTGGATCGCCGCCAAGCGAGGATCAGCGCCGTTTCATCCTGGATGTGCCGCGCTTCGCCAAGCTGGTCGACCGGGCGCGGGATCGGGCCTCGCGATTGCCGGACGCCAAGGTCGGTATTGCGCCCCACAGCCTGCGCGCGGTCACGCCGGACGAACTGACCGATCTCATGGCCATAGCCGGGGAGGGGCCGATACACATCCACGTCGCCGAACAGCGGAGAGAGGTCGACGACTGCGTAGCGTGGTCGGGCGCGCGGCCGGTCGAGTGGCTGCTCGATCACGTCGCGGTGGATCGCCGCTGGTGCTTCGTCCACGCCACGCACATGACGGACCACGAAGCCGAGCGACTGGGCGCGAGCGGCGCGGTAGCCGGCCTGTGTCCGATCACCGAGGCGAATCTGGGCGACGGCATCTTCAATGCCGCTCCGTTCATTGCCGCGGGCGGCGCATATGGCGTGGGCAGCGACTCCAACATACGGATCGACGCGACCGAAGAACTGCGCCTGCTCGAATATGGTCAACGACTGAAGGCGATGGGCCGCAACAGATTTGCACGCACGCCCGGTGGCTCCACGGGGCAGGCACTATTCAGCGCCGCGCTCGCGGGCGGCGCTCGGGCGCTGGGCGTCGACGGCGGCCTCAAGGTCGGCGCGGCCGCGGACTTTCTGTCGCTCGATGCCCGAAATCCCGCGATTTCCGGCAGATCCGGCGACCGGCTCCTCGATGGGTTGATCTTCGCCTCCGGTCGCGGTGCGATCGACTGCGTGTGGCGGCGCGGAGAAAAGCTGGTTGCCGGCGGGCGACACATCAGGCGGGAGAGCGTCGTCAAAGACTATCTGGCGTTGCTCGAGACCATCCTCCCGTGATCATTTCGCTCCACGAACAAATTCGAGGCGACATCGAAGCAGCGATCCGCGATGGGACACTCGCACCCGGAGACCGGATTTCGACGGAAGCCGAGCTTCAGGCCCGCTATAATTGCTCTCGGATGACGGTCAGCAAGGCGCTTACCGCCCTGAGCACGGCAGGACTTGTCGAGCGGCGAAAACGCGCCGGATCGTTCGTGGCGCGCCCACGTCTTCACGCGATGGTGCTCGACGTGCCCGATCTACCGGAAGAGGTTCTCGCACGCGGGCAACGCTACCGCTACCGGCTGCTCCGTCGAACGACGGGGCGATCGAAAGTGTCGGGCGACGACGAATTCGATCTCGGACCGGGGCGCGTCATCGAACTTTCCGGTCTTCATCTCGCAGACGAGAAGCCGCTCGCGGTCGAATATCGGGCCGTGCTGCTCGTCTCTGCCCCGGACATCGAGCAGGCATCGTTCGACACCGAACCCCCGGGAACCTGGCTGCTGCGGAATATAGCCTGGACGGAAGCCGAGACGCGCATCTCGGCCATCGGTGCCGACGCCCGGATCGCCTCGCTGCTGCTTGTCGATCGTGGCGCCCCCTTGCTGCAGATCCAGCGGCGCACGTGGCGAGGCGATGATCCCATCACGGTCGTACGCCAATTGTTTCGCGCCGATGCTTATGATCTGTTTGCGCGGTTCAAGACGTCGGACATGACCTTGCGCTGATGTGCTCCGCGATGGACGGCAGGGAGTCCATGGTCTGCTTTGTCAGGTCGTCGCTAATAGGAGTTGAAGGGTGGCTTGGCCGCGTGGATCTCTCGACAGACGCCGACGCTATCCGGCTATGCTGAGCGGGAACCGCAAACGGTGGGCGCGCTCGGCGCGCGCCTCGATCTGCGTAGCGGCACGCTGATAGCGTTGCTCAAGCGGATTGAAACGGCCGTCACGATCCGAAGGCCGAGCGGTGTGTCACGATCGTATCGACCGACAACGGGCGCACATGCGCAGCCCGGGCTGCGCATGGGGACCTATCCAACCGCTATGGGTCATAGGTTCTGGACGAAGTGCGTGAGCGGCCCGGTCGCATCGACGTATTGGTGTTCGATTATCCGCTCGTGCCAACGATTTAGAACCGCTACTATCGGGGGATGAACCTCGTTCGAGCTGCCCATCCGAACAGACATTCGCCCGATTGCGAAGCGTTTTTCACGTAGGATGTCGCGCTCCTGCGCACCAACAAGAGGCTACCGTCATGCCGATAATCATCAACGGCTCCCCAGTTGCGCGGCCTCTGGATGCACGCGTCTCCCTGCTGGATTTCCTCCGTGAGGACCTGCATCTGGCGGGCACCAAGAAAGGCTGCAACCAGGGCGCGTGCGGAGCATGCACCGTGCTGGTCGATGGGGAGCGTATCCTGTCCTGCCTGGCGTTGGCGGTGCAGTTCGAGGGCAGGACCGTCGTCACGATCGAAGGTCTGGCGGAAGGCGACGTGCTGCACCCGCTGCAGCAGGCGTTCATCGACCATGACGGCTTCCAGTGCGGCTATTGTACGCCCGGTCAGATCTGTTCCGCGATCGGCATGGCGGCCGAGGCGAAGCGGGGTGTGCCGAGCCACGTCAGTACCGATCTGTCCGCCGACGTGCGGCTGACGCGCGAAGAGTTGCAGGAGCGGATGAGCGGCAATCTGTGCCGCTGCGGCGCGCATAACGGGATCATCGACGCGATATTGGAAACTGTCCCGGCGGAGATGGCGGCATGACCCCGTTCGACTATGCGCGCGCAGGCGACACTGCCGAGGCCCTGCGGCTCGGTCAGGGGCCAGCGGCCGCCTATCTGGGCGGCGGCACCAATCTGGTCGACCTGATGCGCGAGACGATTGCGCGGGCCGATACGCTCGTCGACGTAACGGGCCTTTCGTCGGCGATCGAGGAAACCGAGGAGGGCGGGCTGATGATCGGCGGTGCTGTCCGCAACACGGCGCTCGCCGAGCACCGCGCGGTTCGCAGCCGATATCCACTGCTGTCGCGCGCCATCCTGGCGGGCGCGTCGGCGCAGATCAGGAACATGGCGACGGTGGGCGGCAACCTGCTCCAGCGCACGCGCTGCACCTATTTCTACGATACCGACGGTTCACGCTGCAACAAGCGCGTTCCCGGTTCGGGGTGTGACGCGATCGATGGTTTCAACCGCATCCACGCCATTCTCGGCGCATCCGCTGCGTGCGTCGCGACGCATCCGTCGGATATGTGCGTCGCACTCGCCGCGCTCGATGCGATCGTCCACGTGCAGGGCAGGGAAGGCGCACGATCCATAGCCTTCGCCGAATTGCACCGCCTGCCGGGCGATCGCCCCGAGATCGACACGATACTCAAGCCCGGCGAGCTCATCACCGCCGTCGAGCTGCCGCCTTTGGCGCCATCGGCCCGCTCGACCTATCGCAAGGTACGCGACCGGGCGAGCTATGCGTTCGCGCTGGTGTCGGTCGCGGCGGTGCTCGACGTGGCGGATGGCCAGATCAAGGACGCCCGCATCGCGCTGGGCGGCGTCGCGCACAAGCCGTGGCGTGCGTCGAAGGCCGAGGCCCGCCTGCGTGGCGGGCCCGCTACCGAGCAGGCATTCCGCGAGGCCGCGATGGCCGAGCTGGCCGATGCCAAGCCGCTCAGCGAGAACGGCTTCAAGACTGAACTCGTCACCCGTACCCTCGTCGCCGTGCTTGGCGATCTTGCCGGAGCAGCATCATGAGCGTCGTCGATACGGTCAAGGGCGCGGCGCAGGCCGCGGTGCAGGGAGCGATGGCGAAACTGGTGCCGCTTGCGCCCGACAGCTGGATTCCGGGCGGCGTGCCCGATCCGCTGATTCGCCGCCAGCACGGACTGATCGGCAAGCCGATCTCGCGGCTCGACGGTGCACAGAAGGTCAGGGGCATCGCGCGCTTTGCCGCCGAGTTTCCGCTGGAGAACATGGTTTATGCCGCGCTCGCCTACGCGACGATCCCGCGCGGCCGCATCGCGACGCTGGATACGGTTGCTGCGGAGGCGTCGCCGGGCGTCGTGGCGGTCATGACGTATCGGAACGCGCCGCGAATGAACCCGCCGGCGGTTTTCGGTTCATCGTCGACCGGCGCCGCCCCGGCCGACCTGCCGATCATGCAGGATGATCGCGTCCACTGGAACGGTCAGCCGATCGCGGTCGTGCTCGCCGAGACACAGGAACAGGCCGACCACGCCAAGTCGCTGATCGTCGCAACCTATGACGTCGAGCCCTCGACGACGTCGCTCGCCGACGCCAAGGCCGCGGGCGCGCAACCGGCGCTGTTCATGGGCCAGTCGCTGCTCACCGAGATCGGTGACGCCGAGGCGATGCTGGCAGCCGCCGCGCACAAGGTCGACCACGTCTATCGTACGCCGCGCCATAACCACAATGCGATCGAGTTGCACGGCGCGACGATCGCATGGGTCGACGGCGGGCTGGTCATCCATGATGCCAGCCAGCTCGTCACCATGGCGGCGGCGACGATCGCCGATGTGTTCGATCTCAAGCCCGAGCAAGTCCGTGTCACCTCGCCTTACGTCGGCGGTGGTTTCGGCGGCAAATGCCTGTGGGATCATCAGATATTGGGTGCCGCGGCGGCAAAGCTGGCCGGCCGGCCGGTGCGTATCGCGCTGACGCGCGAGGGCGTGTATCGCGGCGTCGGCGGCCGTACGCTGACCGAGCAGCGCGTCGCGATCGGGGCGACGCCCGACGGCCATTTCGAGGCGATCGTCCACACCGGCATCTCGGTGATGAGCCCGCACAACGCCATGCCCGAAGCCTTCATCATGGGGACGCGCTCGGGCTATGCCGCGGACAGCTTCAAGCTGTCGGTCGAGACGGTGACGATGAACATGCTCGCCAACACCTTCATGCGCGCACCGGGCGAATCGGTCGGGACGTTCGCGCTGGAATCGGCGATCGACGAGCTCGCCGTCGAACTCGGCATGGACCCGATCGAGCTGCGTATCCTCAACGAGCCGGACAAGGATCCGACGTCAGGCCTGCCCTTTTCCGCGCGCGATATCGTCGAGGCATGGCGGTCGGGCGCAGAGCGGTTCGGCTGGGACCAGCGCAGCGCGACGCCGTCCACCCGGCGTGAGGGCGAATGGCTGGTCGGCATGGGCTGCGCGACCGCGACCTACCCCTATAATCGCATGGCGGGTGCCGCAGCGGGAATCACGCTGCAGCGTGACGGACCGAACGGCGTCAGGGCGATCGTCGAGGTCGCGGCGCATGAAATGGGAATGGGTACGACCACGACGACCGCAATCGTCGCGGCCGAACGCCTCGGCCTGCCGATCGAGGCAGTCGAGATTCGCTACGGAGACTCGATCATCCCCGGCTCGATCCTTGCCGGCGGATCGCAGCAGACGGCTGCGATCGGCGGCGCCGTGATCGCCGCGCACAATGCGCTCGTCGCCGAACTGCTCAAGCTGGCGGGCAACGACTCTCCGCTTGCGGGCCTGTCGCCCGGCGAGGTCGGCAGCGAGGAGGGCGGCCTTGCCAAACTCGACGGGTCCGGCCTGCGCGAAAGCTACGCCTCTATCCTCGATCGTGCACAGCGCGACAGCGTGACCGTTTCCGAAAAAGCGTCGCAGCCGCTCGAACTGAAGCATTGGTCGATGCACTCGCACGGCGCGGTGTTCTGCGAAGTGCGCGTCAATACGGTCACCGCCGAAACGCGGGTCAGCCGGATGCTTGGATCCTATGACTGCGGCCGCATCCTCAATGCGAAAACCGCGCGCAGTCAGTTTCGCGGCGGCATCATGATGGGGATCGGCATGGCGTTGATGGAGGAAACCCAGTTCGACGAGCGCAACGGCCGCATCATGAACCCCAGCCTCGCCGAATATCATATGCCTGTGCATATGGACGTCCCCGAGATCGACGTGATCTGGAATGACATCGCCGATCCGCATGCACCGATGGGCGCCCACGGTGTTGGGGAGATCGGCATCACCGGCGTTGGTGCAGCGATAGCGAACGCGATTTACAACGCCACCGGCAAGCGCGTTCGCGATTTGCCGATCACGCTCGATAAATTGCTGTGAGACGAGGTCTGTCCGGTTAGGAAGGACCTCGTCCAGGCAGCTTTCGTCAGGCGCGTGCGGCACTCGGAATATCTGCTCGAAGTCGATTATGTCTCGTGCGGATACCGGGCATCAAGATCGCGCAGAACGTGCGATGGGGCATCGACCCCGGCGGCGTGGCGAACGAGAGAATGTGCTTGCGCCAGCGCAAGTTGCAGGTTCGCGGCGGTATCTTTTATGCGCCTTGCAGGCAGGATTGGGCGTCGCCGACTTCCTTCCGGAGCCAGGCGATGAAGGCCTCTACCCGAGCGACCCGTCGCATGTCGCGATGCACGACCAGCCAGAAAGTCCGTTGGATCGAGATTTCGTATGGGAGGAGGCGCACCAGCCCGGCTGTCGCATCGCCGATGAAACAGGGCAAAATGCCGCATCCCGTGCCGCTGGCGATGAGCCAGGCTTGCGCGGTGATGCTCGAGCTTCTGATCTCCGGCTCCAGCCGTTCGTCGAGTTCGGCGAGGTAGCGAAGCTCGGGCGCATAGATCAGATTCGGGACGTAGCCGATCAGCCGCCGCTCGGTCAGTTCAGCGATGTTCGCTACGGCGCCTTCAGTCTCGATATAGGCCTGCGATGCATAGGCGCCCAATCGGTAATCGGTGAGCTTCGCGGCGATAAGCGGGCCGCCTCTCGGGCGCGCCAGCATGATGGCGATATCGGCTTCACGGCGTGACGGATTAAGGAATCCCGTCGACGCGACGAGGTCGACGGCCACGCCGGGATGCGCAGAGGCGAAAGCGTGAAGACGCCGGGCTACGAACCAGGTCCCGAAGCCTTCGGAGACGCTGATCCGAAGCGTTCCCGCAAGTCCACTGCCGGCTTCGGCGGTTTGTTGGACCGACCGCGCATTCGTTTCCATGGCCTCGGCATTGGCCAACAGCCTGTGGCCGGCTTCGGTCAAAGCATGCCCTGCAGATCCGTGTTCGAACAGCACCGCGCCGAGCGCCGTCTCGAGCCTTTGCAACCGGCGCGACACGGTCGTGGCGTCCTGCCCCGTACTGCGCGCCGCGGCCGCCAAGGTCCGCGACCGCACCAACGCCAGGAAAATCTTCATATCGTCCCAGTTCATCGGGTCCGCATAGGCGCTCGCCTGCCATGCATAAAGACGCGCTCAGCCCGAGATCGCTGAAGCGGCTTCGCCCACGGGGCGATGCGGCCGGCCTCGCGACGAAATAGATCGCGCCGCGCCGAGGGCGAATCCTGGTAACGATTTTTTTAAGGAAGGGATTTATACAAACACTGCAGCTGTTTACGTCCCGTTAGGATGCCCGCCGTAGCTATGTCTGCGTTATGGGAAAGATTTCGTATTGGGCCGCACTCCTCGCCATCGCAGGAGCTGCGCCCGCGATCGCTCAGGTGCGGGTCGTCGTGAATGGCGAGGTGCAGGATGTCCCGGCGGGCGTTGTGCGCACCATCACCTACGCACCCGATGGTAGACAGATCGTGCGCGACGCGGCCTTCGTCGGCCAGACATCGCCGGGTTGCGTCACCGTCACGACAACCGAGACGACCGACGAAGACGAAGACGGCAGCGTCACGCAGACGAGGGTGGTGACACGCATCGAACCCATCGTCGCGCTTGCCTGGACCACCCCGCTACAGGCGCCCGCCTACGCCTCGTCCTATACACCGCCGGAACCCGGATACGCCGCGACGCCACCGGCGCCCCGTCTCGTCGTCGATGCCGACGCGCTGAACATCCCGGATGCAACGGATAGCGCGCCCCACATCCTGACAGTCCATCGCGATCCGATGACCGGCCATTTCGTGGCCACCATCCGGATCAACGGGGTTCCGGTGCGGGCGATCGTCGATACCGGCGCGCAGACCACGATCCTGTCCGCGCGCGATGCGCACGCCACCGGCGCCGACCGCGAGATAACGCGATCCGAACCGATGGCCGGCATCGGGGGCTATACGCAGCTTGCCGTCACATATCTCCACTCGATGGAGGTTGCGGGGCAGCAGCTTGGCGGCTTCACCGCCGCGATCGGCGCCGAAGGCATCCCCTATACGCTGCTCGGCCAGACGGAACTCGCGCGGCTCGGGCGGATCGTCATCGAGAATGGTGTAATGACGATTGCGGCAAGGGGGACGCAGATGGCCGTACGGTAGATCGTCGGTCTTGAACACGCGCCCGGCACGCGCCGAACATTTCCGCGCGCTCGCGAACGATACGATCGCCGCGTCGTCCGGTTCACGGGCTGGGTGCGCCTTGCTGCCGGGATTGGGCGACGGTGAAGGTCGAGCCGTCTCGATATGCCGCTAGTCGGACGTGGGCTGCCGTTCGATCTCGACCAGCAGGATGTCGTTGCTGCGCATCGGCAGATCGAGCGTAAGCAGACCATCGGTGCCGATCCGGACGGTCCGGTCGATCTCGGGCGTATCGCGCGTCAGACGCTGCAGCCGACGCAGCTGGCGCGGATCGAGGCTCTTCGGCAGGCCCATGTCGATATAGTCCGAATAGGCGTCGTTATGTCGGTAGCCGGTGCGGTAGGCGCGCAGATGGTAGCGGCCCGCCGCGAGGTGCCCGATGCGAAGAGCGACCGGTGCCGCCGGCGCATTCGGCACGAGATGCGTGTAGAAGGGGCGGTTGCTGACAGCCTGACGGGGCTGCGTCCAATCCCACAACAGTACCGCGGTACGGGTGCCGTCGGTCGATGCCATCGCCTGATCGTCCGCCACCGGCACGCTGCGTCCCTTGAGCGCGTTCAGATATTTATACGCGAAATAGGCGGGCTTGCGGATGCCCTCGCGATTGAGCAGGCCGAACCCGCCATGGAAGGGGGTCGGCGGCGGGCCGGGCTCTTCGAACAGATCGGTATAGGTCCAGTAGCTCATACCCTGGACCAGACCCTGCACACCCTTCAGTTTCGACAGGATATAGGGCGCGCTGACATAGGAATCGTGCACCGCATCGCGCGGCGTGTAGCTGGTGCTCCACTCGGTGAAATAGAGCGGGAGCGCAGGGAAGGGGGAGGCGGCGATCTGTGCGCGTACCTTGCGCACGTCGCCGACGATCGCGTCCGGCTTGGACGACAGCTTGGTGTCGCTTTCGCCCTTCTCGTCGAGGAAGCCGCCATCGACGCCGTAGGTATGCGTCGTGACGAAATCGACCGGCGCCTTGGACTTGGCGACATGATCTAGAAATTCCGGCACCCACGCAGCACCTGCGGTCGATGGCCCGCCGACCTGCAAGTCGGGATCGATCGCCTTCAAGGTCCGCGCCGTGCGGTCGTAGAGCTCGAAATAGGCTTTCTGGTCGGCACCTTCCCAGAAGCCGTCGAGATTGGGCTCGTTCCAGACCTCGAAATACCAGCGCCGCACCTCGTCGACACCGTAGCGCTGCTGCATGTGGCGGACGAAGGCGTCGACCAGCGCCGTCCACATCGCGGGCTTGGGGTGCGACGTGTTGCCCTTCCAGTAGAAGATGCTGTTGGCGGAAGTGGCGAGTGCCTTGGGCGTGAAACCCAGTTCCACGAATGGCCGAATGCCCTTGGACAGCAGGTCGTCGTAGAGTTCGTCGGTCTTCGTCCAATCGTAGACCGTCCGGCCGTTATCGACGCGGACCGCGCCCAGCACGTCATGGAAGATGGCGTGGAAGCGGATGTAGCGGAAGCCGAGTTCGTCCACCGCGGTCTTGAGCTGTGCCTGCGAGTCCGGCCGGATCAGCGTGCCCGGGAAGTCCGAGCCGATCGAGAGGTCGTAGAACCGATCGACGGGCGTCCCGGCCTGGCCGACATCGACGGAAATCGAGCGACCGGCCGCGTCGGCGGGATGCCGGACCGCCAGCGACAGAACGACCGAAACCGCCAACCCAAGAAGACCTCGGCCTGAGGCAAAACGACCGGCCTGTGCCATATATTCTCTCCCGATCCGTTTTATGGTAGCGATAACATAGCTATTGGCCTTGTCGAGCGTCCGCGGTGAATGGGATCGACCGGGCACGCCAAGGCCCGGCATGATCTCAGCCGGACAACAGGTCATCTTGCCGGTTCGATGATCGCCACCGCGCCACCCGACGCCGCGAGCGACAGGTCGACCGCATCGCGTGCCACGACAGCGCGCGTCGCTGTGCGCAATCGGGTCGGCGCGGCGCCATCTTCCCAGGTCCGCATGCTGTAGCGCCCCGTGCCGAGGAAGCCGAGCGGCAGGTGAACCACCCGCGCGGGACCCGCGGTCATCGCGCCGACATACCAGATGCGGCCCCGACGCCGCGCGATCGCGACATGGCTGCCGGGATCGCCGTCGAGAAATCGCGTTTCGTCCCATGTCGTTGGCACCGCGCGGAGGAAATCCATGCCGTCGGCGTTCGTATAGGCATCCGGACTGTCCGCCACCGACTGCAGCGGGCTTTCGTACAGAACATACATGGCGAGCGCGGCGCCGCGTGTGGTCTGCGTGTAGGGCGCCTTGAAGGATATCGCGAAGGTGGCCGGCGTGCGGTTGCGGAACCCGCCGGGGGTATAGTCCATCGGACCCGTCAGCATCCGCGTATATACCAAGTTCACATTGTGGCGGGCGGTGACGAGCGCGGTCCACTTGTTGTTCTCGGCGCCGAACACGCCCTCCTGCGTGATGAAGTTTGGATAGGTCCGCGTCATGCCCCAGGGGTGTGTCGCGCCGTGCAGGTCGAGCAACAGATGGTGCCGCGCGGTCGCGGCGGCGAGGCGGTGGTAGAAGTCGATCACGGTCTGGTCGTCGCCGTTCATGAAATCGACCTTGATGCCCTTGAGCCCCCAGCGTTCGACCTGATCGAGGATAGGCTCCATGTCGCGGTCGAGCAGCTTCCAGTGGATCCAGACGATCAGCCCGACGCCCTTGCCGCCGGCGTAGCGGACGAGCTCGGGCAAATGGATCGCATCGACGGGCTTGGTGGGGTCGGCGCCGGGGAGCAGCTTGGGACCGCTGCCCGAATGGACGTACCAGCCCTCATCGATCATATGGTAGCGAAAGCCGTTGGCGGCGGCGAAGTCGATGAAGGCACGCTCGGTCGCATCGTTGGAGCCGGCATCGGGCACGCCCGCCAGCACGGGACCCGACCACCAGTCCCACGCGGTCTTGCCCGCCTTCACCCACGAATAGTTTCCGGCGGGCGGCGGGTTGAGACTGGTCAGCAAGGTGTTTTCGATGAGCTTGCCCGGCGACGCGGCGATCATCACCACGCGCCAGGGCGACAGAACGGGCGTGGCAAGATCGCGCTTCACCGCAAGGCCTCGCTCATCGCTGCGCGGGCTGAGCGTGATCCGGACGGCGGGCGAGCCCGTGGTGGATCCGCTTAGGTAGGCCGCGGGCCAGTTATCGACGTCGGCCTCGGCGAGCGCGATGGCGGGCCCGTCCGCCGACGTCCGGCACGTCAGCGGCAACTCGAACAGATCGGTCGCGCGAATCGCTGCGGCCGAGATCGGCAGGAATTCACCTTCATGGCCGGTCGTGAAGCTGCCGAGGTTGAGGCCGTAACAGGCATAGTCGTTCGGAAATGCGAATTGGGTCATCTCGCCCGTTATTCGCAGTTGCGGCATTCCCCGCTGGACCGGCACACGGTAGCGCAGCGCTACACCGGTATCGTAGGCGCGCGCGATGACATCGAGGGCCGGGGTGCCGGCCGCGGCATAGTGGATCGTAATCTCGCGATATAGCTCATCGACGTGCGACGTCTTGCCGAACGGGATCGCATAGCTGTCTTTGCCGTCACGCATGTCGCTGCCGATCGCCACGAGGCGCGTGTCGGCCGCCCCGCCCCGTGCGATCGCGAGGCCGAGTGTGGAAGGTGCGATGATCGTTCGTCCTGCCACCGTCAGCGTGAGCTTCGGGGTGCCGGCGATATCCGTGAAGGCCATCGCGATATGACCGTCGGGCGATGCGACGGATTGGGCGGCAGCCGGTGTCGCCGCGGCGACAGCAACAGCGAGACCCAAAGATACGCAGCGCATCGCCCGCCGGTTGGTCGAGAATGTCGCCCGGCCCGGTTCGGACGCGAGCATATGCCCAGACGCGCTCATCATCTTGCTGGTAACCTCACGCACCGTCTGCCTCCCCGATCGTTTTGCTTTTGGCCCACGATAGCGATCAAGAATGCTAGCGCTACCAGAAAACATGCGCGTATCTCGGCACACTTACAGGGGCGGGCACCTACGACAACGCCGATCGGCCGTCGGCGGTGGGTTCGAGGATGGCATCCCAAGTCTAATGGACCATCGCCGTCACGCGTTATGCTTCGAATGACACGTTACCAGGCAAGACGAGGCATCGATCATCTTGCAGTGCAAGATCGCGTGGCGCGCAGTCATGCAGCACAGACAGATTGGTTTCCACTTGCAACGTAAAACGGAGTTGACGCTATCGGTGTGTCGCGATAGCGGTAACAGAAATCGGGCGTTCGATTGATATCGGAAGATCCGTAGCTGCGTAGAGTCTCCATAGAGAGGCCTTGGGGGGAGAATAAGGGTGGGGATTGTTGCACGTTACCGGCACGCTCTGGATGCCGTGTTGCTCGGCGGTGTTTCGAGCGTAGTCGTCGCCAGCGTGATGGTGTCGCCGGCCTACGGCCAGGAAACGACCCAGTCCGTCGGGCAGAAGACCGAACAGCAAAGCACGACGACATCGGATACCGTGCCAGCGGCCAATGGCGACGCGCCGGCAACCGCCTCGCCGACCGACAAGAGCGCGTCCGAAGGGATCATCGTCACCGGACGTCGCCAAGCCATCGAGAATGCGACGGCGCGCAAGCGGCTGTCGGACACGGTGATCGACTCGATCGTCGCGGACGAGGCCGGCAAGCTGCCCGATACCTCGCTGACCGAAGTGCTCCAGCGCGTCAGCGGCGTGACGATCACCCGCTTCGCCGCGCTGGGCGATCCGGATCACTTCTCGTTCGAAGGCAGCGGCATCCAGATCCGCGGCCTGTCCGGCGTCACCGCGCTGCTCAACGGGCGCGAGATCTTCTCCGCCAATGGCGGCAGCGGCCTCAACTGGGGCGACGTCACCCCCGAGCTGATGGCGGCGGTCGATGTCTACAAGGCGAGCACCGCCGAACTGATCGAGGGCGGCACCGGCGGCGCGATCGATCTGCGCACGCGCATGCCGTTCGACTACAAGAAGTTCACCGTCGATGCGACCGCGTCGGGAAGCTATGGCGACTTCTCCAAGAAGGCATCGCCGAGCGGATCGGTGCTGGTGACCGATCGCTGGCAGACCCCGCTCGGCGAATTTGGCGCGCTGGTCGACCTGTCCTATTCCGAGTTCAAATATGCGGACAGCTTCATCCGCGCCGAGCCCTATTTCCAGACGACCTACCAGAACAAGCAGGTCTTCGTTCCCGGCGGCTTCGATTATGGCAACGACACGTTCGACCGCAAGCGACGCGGTCTGTACGCGGCGTTCCAGCTCAAGCCGAGCGACACGCTGACGCTGTACCAGATCGACTTCGTCTCCAACTACAAGCAGAGCAACGGCGGCGGCGGCGTGTTCGCGGCTGACGATAACAGCGATACCGTGGTCTCGGGCAATTTCGACAGTCGCGGAATATTTCAGAGCGGTGTCATCACAGGTCATGGCGGCGCGGCGATCCTGCCGGGCAATGCGAACGAGCAGACGCCCAGCAACACGACCACGGCGGATTTCAGCCAGGGCTTCACCTGGACGCCCAGCTCGCGCTTCTCGCTCAAGGGCGCGGTGCAATATGTCCATTCGAAGGCGAGTTCCGACGGTTTCGGCCTCGGCGTCGGCACGACAGTGAACCAGGAAAATCTCGATTTCACGGGTTCGCTGCCGCAGGTCGGCTTCAACGGAACGGGTGGCGACCTCACCGATCCGACGCAGGCCGGGATCGACAACATCAACTGGTACCACCAGCGCAACCACGCCAATATGTGGGCCGAGAATCTCGACGCGGATTTCGATCTTGGCGACGGTTTCTTCAAGAAGATCAAGGCCGGCGCGCGCTATGCCGATCGCAGCGAGACCGACAGCTTCACCGGCAGCTATTGGTCGGCATCGGGTCGCGGCTGGAACGGCGTACCGCAGTCCTTCGTCAGCACGTCGCCGGCGTCGGACTTCATGCTCTATAATTTTCCCGATTTCTTCAAGGGCAAGACCGGGCTTCCCAGCACCTATCTGATGGCGAACCCGTCGATCCTCAAGGAAAGTGCGATCCAGCACATCCTCGGCACCTATGCGAGTTGCTCGCCGTCAGGCATCGGGACGACCTTCTGCGATCCGGCGACGTCGCTCTATACGGACGAGAATTTCGGCAATATTCCGATCATCACGCATACCAAGACGACGACGTTCGACGGCTATGGCGAACTGACGTTCGGAAGCGATCACGCGCCGGTTCCGTTCACGGGCAATATCGGCCTGCGCGTCGTTCGGGATACCGTGAACAGCACCGGCGTGTTCACCTTCAACGGGGGCACCTCCTATTATTTGTCGGCGGCGGATGCTGCGTCGTCCTATGCGCAGGTTGGCGGGGCGGACGGTCTGGCGGCGTGGCAGGCGGCGCATCCGGGCCAGGCGCTTCCGCTCTCGCTCACCAGCGTGTCGTCCTCGGCGACGCGGAGCGAAAGCAACGCCTATACGCGCTTCCTGCCGTCGTTGAACCTCGCGTTCAAGCCAACGCAGTCGGTGATCGTGCGCGTCGCCGTCAACGAGACGATCAGCCCGCCTAACTATAACGATATCCGCGCGAGCGGCACGAGCAGTGTCGTGACCTCGCCGAGTGCCTTTGGGAGCATTTTCCCCGGCATTTTCCAGAGCTACAGCTACCAAGCGGGTTATACCAAGCTCAAGCCGGCGACATCGATCAACGAAGATCTGTCGATCGAATGGTATCCGAAGCCATCGACGACGGCACACATTGATCTCTTCAACAAGAGCATCAAGAATCTCATCATCTATAATGATATCGATCTTGCGTCGTCCGCCTTCTTCGGTGGCGTCTCGCCGGTGTCCACGGGGTCTGGCGGGTCGCAGACCGTGTCCGGGGCCGTCACGGGTCAGTCCGACTTCAACGCGACGAAACGCTCGACCATCAAGGGGCTCGAAGCGGGGCTGCGGACGTATTTCGATATGCTTCCCGGCGTCTTGCGCGGCATCGGCGTCGAGGCGAACTTCACCTATGTCGACAGCAAGTCGCCGTCCGCGTCGGGCTCCGATATCCAGGGAAATGCGATATCCAACATTCCGATCGTCGGGCTGTCCAAATATAATTACAACGTCAATCTGCTCTACGATCTGGGCAGGTTCGACGCGCGATTGGCATACAGCTGGCGCAGCAAATATCTGCTGACAACCACCGGCAACGGCACGACGGGGACCTATGCCGTCAATGGCGGCGCGAGCGTCAACTTCGCGCTCCCGGTCTACGCCGCGGCGACGGGGCAGCTGGACGCCAGCATCAGCTATAAATTCTCCAACGCGATCGCGCTCTCGATCGACGGGGCCAATCTCCTCGACACGGTGACCAAGACCAAGATGGAGATCCTCCCCGGCGTGCTCGTGACGCGCAGCTGGTTCATCAACGACCGCCGGCTCGCAGGCACGCTGCACATCCATTTCTGATCTGAACGGTGGGCCGTCTCACGGCGGCCCACCGTCGTTCATGTGGACAGGGCGGGGTGCCGATCCTAGCGTTGGAATGACATGGCCAAGCGCATACTCATCGTCGGAGCCGGCACCGCGGGCTGGATAACCGCCTGCTACCTCGCGCGCATGTTGTCGGCCGACAAGCCCGACGGCGTCGCGATCACGCTCGTCGAATCCGACGAGATCCCGACCGTCGGCGTTGGCGAGGGCACCTTCCCGAGCATCCGCAAGACGCTCGCCCGGATCGGCCTCGACGAGGCGGTGCTGGTGCGCGACGCCAATGCGACGTTCAAGCAGGGCATCCGCTTCGTCAACTGGCGCCATGATCCGGCCGTCGATGCGCGCGACGCGTATCTCCACCCGTTCCAGGTCGCGCAGCAGCATAGCGACATGGACCTGCTGCCCTATTGGCTGCTGGGCGCGGCGGGTTCGTCGAGCTGGGACGATGCGAGCAGCGTCCAGAAGCGCGTGATCGAGGCACGGCGCGCGCCCAAACTGCTCGAGCACGAAAATTACGGCGCGCCGCTCAACTATGCCTATCATTTCGACGCGGTGCGCTTCGCGGTGGTGCTGCGCAAGCATGGCGAAGCGCTGGGCGTAAGGCGCGTGATCGACACGATCGATACGGTCAATCTCGACGCCGACGGTGCGATCGCCAATGTCGTCGGGCGCGCGAGCGGCGCGATGACCGCCGATCTCTTCATCGATTGCTCGGGGTTCGGCGCGACGCTGATCGGCAAGGCGCTGGAATCGCCGTTCACGTCGTACCGCGATCAGTTGTTCTGCGACCGCGCGGTCACGATGCAGGTTCCCAATCCGCGCGCCGACACGCCGATCGCCTCCTGCACGATCAGCACTGCGCAGGAAGCCGGCTGGATGTGGGACATCGACCTCAGCGAACGGCGCGGGATCGGCTATGTCTATTCGTCCGATCATACCAGCGACGATCGCGCGGAGGCGGTGCTGCGCCGCTATATCGGTAGCGCCGCGGAGGATTTGACGGCGCGCACGCTGCGCTTCGAGGCGGGCTTCCGCCGCACGCAATGGATCAAGAATTGCGTTGCGATCGGGCTGTCGGCAGGCTTCATCGAACCGCTCGAGGCGACCGGGATCGGCTTTGCCGAGATCGCCGCGCTGATCCTCGCCAACCTCTTTCCCTGGTCGGGCGAGTATGAGGTCGCAGCGCGGCTGTTCAACCAGCAGATGCAGCGCCGATACGAGCATGTCATCGACTTCATCAAGCTGCACTACTGCCTGAGCGAACGACAAGACTCGTCCTTCTGGTCCGACAATCGCGCGCCCGGAAGCGTTTCGGCGACGCTCGCGGACAAGCTTCAGCGCTGGCGGACGCGGCCGCCGAGCTTCCTCGACATCGACACGAGCTACGACATCTTCACCGAGCATAATTGGCAATATGTGCTCTACGGCATGGGCTTCCGCACCGACATCCGCGAGCGTGCCGGCGCACTGCGATACATGACCGAGGCGCGTGCCGAGTTCGCGGATATCCAGCGGCAGGGCCAATATGCGCTGCAGATCATGCCCGATCACCGCGCGCTGATCGAGGCCGTGCGGGTGCGCGGCTTTGGCGCGAAGGGCGCGCCATTGGCGTCGCTGCGCGCCGGAGGCGGACGCTGAGCGGCGCGATGGGCGACGAGGCATCCCCGATCCGACGCATCGTGATCGTCGGTGGGGGCACCGCAGGATGGATGTCGGCCGCAGGCCTCGCGCGCGTGGTGCCTTCGAGCGTCACCGTGACGCTGATCGAGTCCGAGGAGATCGGCACCGTCGGCGTGGGCGAGGCGACGATCCCGACGCTGTCCGTCTTCAACGAGTTTCTGGGCATCGACGAGGACGAGCTGATCCGCGCGACGGGCGGATCGTTCAAGCTGGGGATCGAGTTCGTCGACTGGTGGCGGAAGGGCGAGCGCTACATTCATCCCTTCGGCACGTTCGGGCTCGATACGGTGGAGTTCAAATTCCATCATTTGTGGCTGCGGCTGCGGCAGGCGCTGAAGGGCACCGAGACGGGCGCCGAACTGACCGGGGACATCACCGACTATAGCCTGTGCGCGCTGTCGGCGAAGCTCGGCCGCTTCGGCAAGGCGAACGGCGGCAAGCCCGATCCCCTGATGGACAGCATGCGCCATGCTTTCCACTTCGATGCTGCGCGCTATGCGCAGATGCTGCGGGCTTATGCGGAGGCTCGGGGCGTTCATCGGATCGAAGGCCGCATCGTCGATACGCATCTTCGCGCCGAGGATGGCCATATCGAAGAGGTGACGCTCACCGACGGGCGCAGCATCGCCGGCGATCTTTTCGTCGACTGCAGCGGTTTCCGGAGCCTTCTGATCGGTGGCGCGCTCAAGACCCCGTTCGTCGATTGGTCGGCCTATCTTCCCTGTGACCGCGCGCTTGCGGTGCCGAGCCCGACACTGTCGCCGCTGCCGCCCTTTACCCGCGCGACGGCCGATACGGCTGGATGGCGGTGGCGCATCCCGCTGCAGCACCGCACCGGGAACGGCTACGTCTATTCGAGCCGCTACATCGACGACGACGCCGCGCGCAAACGGCTGCTCGACTCGCTTGACGGCACCGCGATGGCCGAACCGCGGCAGATCGCGTTCCAGACCGGACATCGTGAGCGCTTCTGGGTCGGCAATTGCGTCGCGATCGGCCTTGCCGGCGGGTTCATCGAGCCGCTGGAATCGACGAGCATCCACCTGATCCAGATGGGTATCGCGCGGCTCATCCAGTTCTTTCCGGACTCGCGTTTCGATCGGACGGATATCGCGGAATATGAACGGCAGACGCGGCTTGAATATGAGCAGGTCCGCGATTTCATCGTGCTGCACTACAAGGCGACCGAGCGCGACGACACGCCGTTCTGGCGCTATTGCCGCGACATGGCGATCCCCGAGACGCTCGCGCAGAAGATCGATCTGTTCCGCAGCAAGGGGCGCATCGTGCGCTACCAAGAGGACCTGTTCACCGAGGAGAGTTGGCTTGCCGTGTTGCTGGGGCAGGGCATCCTGCCGCGCTCCTACGACCAGCTGGTCGATCGCTACACGCTGGACCAGCTCGTCATGCAGATGCGGCGGCTGCGTGGCGGACTGATGCAGACCGTTCAACGCCTGCCGACCCACGGCGCGTTTCTCGATCATCTGAACCGGCAATCCGCGAAGGCCGATCTGCGAGGCTGAGAGCGGCCGAGCGGCTCGTCGCCGGCAGCTGCGAGGCCTCCTCAGTGGCCGAAGGATGGCTTCGGGGCGATGCGCCCGCCATCCCCCGGGGCGGACGTCCGATAGACATAATGGAATAGCGGACTGGCCATCATGGTCGTGATGATCGCCATCAGAACGAGCATCGAGAACAGCGTCGGCCCGATGATCCCCTTCTGCAGGCCGATGTTGATGATGATCAACTCCATCAGGCCGCGCGAGTTCATCAGCGCGCCGATGCCCAGTGCGGTCCGGTTGTCCTCGCCCAGCAGTCGTGCCGCCGCATAGCAGGCGCCGAATTTGCCGGCGATCGAGGCGATCAATATGCCCAGCGCGACCAGCAGCAGCCCGATCGTGTCGACCATGTCCATCCGCGTGTTGAGCCCAGAGTAGGTGAAGAACAGCGGTAGCAGCAGCACGACCGCGACGGGCTCGATCTTGCGCTTGAGCTCGTCGGCGAACAGGCCGCGCGGCATCACCGCGCCCAAGATGAAGCCGCCGAAGATCGCGTGGATCCCGATCGCGTCCATCAGGAAGGCCGAGAGGCAGAACAGCATCATGGTGATCGCCAGCACGGTCATGCTCATCGTCCCCTGCGCCTCGACCGCGCGGCCGAGGCGGGCCAGCAGCCGGCGCCCGAACAGCAGCAGCAGGACGGCATAGAGCGCGCCGCCCCCGATCGCGAGCAGCGCGACACCCGGGCCGCCCCCGAATGTCGCGAGCACGATCGCGAGCACGCACCAGGAGGCGGCATCGTCGAACGCGCCTGCCGTCAGCGTCAGCGTGCCGAGCGGGGTGCCCGCAAGCCCGCGTTCGTTGATGATCCGCGCGAGCATCGGGAAGGCGGTGAGCGCGATGCACGCGCCCATGAACAATGTCGCGCTCGCGCGGCCTATGCCCGGCGCGAACAAGCCGGGGATGGTCAGCAGGAACGGTGTGATCAACGCGGCGATGACGAAGGGCACCGCGATACCGGCCAGCGAAACGCCGAACGCACTTCTCGCCTTCGACCGGAGTTGGCCGACGTCGAGCGTCGTGCCGACCAGGAACATGTAAAGCCCCACGCCGAACTGTGCCCCGACATAGAGTATGTTGCGCGTCTCTTTGGGGAACAGCGCGAGCTGTCCGTCCGGCCAGATCATGCCGAACAGCGACGGCCCGAGCAGCACGCCCGCGACCATCTCGCCCACCACCTGCGGCTGACCCAGGAACCGCTGCCCGATCCAGCCGACTACACGGCAGGTCAGGATGATGATCGCGAGCTGCAGGAAGAAGTGGACGCTGAAATCGCCGGGCGTGTAGCTGCTCGCGGCGGCGGTCATGGCCGGGCCGTGCGCAGAGAGCATGGCGCCTGCCGTGTCCCGCAGACTGTAGAGCATCCGCCCGATCATCATTTGTCTCCCCCATTCTATTCGCCTGCGGTGCTATTCTGTACCCGCTACAGGCTCGCCTCATTCGGTCTGCGCTTGGGCTTGGCGCATATCGCCCCGATCCACGCCGCACGCTGCCGTGCCCTCCGGTCGATTCTATGCGACAATGACATGTACGTGCAGCGAAAGCACTGCCTGCATCCCCCTCGACATACACTCTCGCGGTGTTTTGATAGCGCTATCTTGGCAAGGATACCTCGGATTTGTCAAATGATGGCGCTGTCGGTGGGCTCGACGACTGCGGCAAGCCATCGCACGCTTGGCTAACTGCTGGGCACATCGGCACGCCGGCGCGATCGCGCCGGTGTCCGCCTATATTACCAAATCCTACGACGTGTGTCCGATCGTGACCATTTTGTAACAGTGCATCCACTTTCATCGGGGTGTTCGCCGACTGCTCTTGTTTGCAAATCCGCGACATTGTTAATCCTGCGCTCATGATCGGAACAGGGGCCGGTCATGGGATAGTGGGGACTACACATGCGCTCATACCTTCTGCGCGGGACCGCATTGCGGTCCGCGCTCGTCATCGGCGTGGCTTCCGGCGTTGCATTTCCGCTCTACGCGCAAAGCAAATCTGTAGACGCGGCAGACACTTCGGCGGTTTCGCAATCGACGGCATCCGATGCTGCCGCAGCTATCGCGCAGTCGACGTCGCAGACGCAGCCGACCAGTCCGGCAGCCGACTCGGGCTCGATTATCGTGACGGGCACGCGCATCAAGAATCCGAACGGCGACTCTGCCGTCCCGATCACGTCGGTGACCGCCGCCGAGCTTCACGCAACCGGCAGCGTCTCGGTGGGCGACACGCTCAACGACATTCCCGGCCTCGCCAACACGTTCAGCCAGCAGAACTCGACCCGCTTCCTCGGCACCGCCGGGCTCAACCTGATCGATCTCTACAATCTCGGCACCCAGCGTACGCTCGTTCTCGTCAACGGCCGCCGCCACGTCGCGTCCGACGTGCTCAACAACGCGGTGTCGACCGACATCAACACCATCCCGAGCGACCTGATCGAACGTGTCGACATCGTGACCGGCGGACAGTCTGCCATCTACGGCTCGGATGCGATCGCGGGCGTCGTCAACTTCGTCCTCAAGGACCATTTCGATGGTATCGAAGTCAACGGGCAGGGCGCGATCAGCAAATATAAGGATGCCGGCGCCTATTCGACGAGCGTCTTGCTCGGCAAGAACTTCTCGGAGGGCCGCGGAAACATCGCGGTCGATCTCGAATATGCGCATCAGAACAGCCTCTACGCTTCGGATCGCGATTATTTGCAGCATCGCGACGGCTTCGTGACCACCGGCGTGGATGCGACCGGACTGCCCGGCAATAGCGACGGTATTCCCGATGCGATCTTCGTGCGCGACATCCGCAGCGGCACGATCTCCGATGGTGGCCTGATAGGCTTCCGGAGCACCGCCGGTGCTTGCGGCAAGGACTCGCTCGGTCGCAGCTTCACCTGCAACTACATCTTCCAGCCGAACGGCACGTTGGTCCCCGAAACGGGTACGCGCATCGGCCTTTCGGCCAATGCGGGGGTCGCGGCGGGCTCGTTTTTGGGCGGCAATGGCGACTCGCTGCGCGAGGGGACGCTGGTCCAGCTCCAGCCGCGGCTGGATCGCTACTCGGCCAACTGGCTCGGTCACTTCGAAGTGTCCTCGGCGTTCGTGCCGTTCATGGAAGGCAGCTTCGTCCGCACCAAGACTTTAGGGCAGGGCGGTTCGGGTCCGGCGTTCTTCCAGGGCTCGACGCTCGACGCCCTCTACGAGAGGCCTCAGCTCAGTAATCCCTATTTGAGCGATCAGGCCCGCGGCGTCATCACCGCGCAATTCCTGCAGATCGCGCAGTCGGGCTTCAACCCGACCACGGGCGCGGCGTTTGCGTCCCCGGCAGCGCAAGCGGCCTATATCGCGACGATCAACAACGGCACCGCGCGCTTCAAGCTGCAAAAGAACCTGACGGATCTCGGCACCCGTACCGAGCAGGCGCAGCGCGACACGTTCCGCTTCGTGCTCGGCGCGCGGGGCGACATCGCCAGCCATCTGCACTACGAAGTGTCGGGCAATTACGGCCAGTTCGTCGAACACACCGAAGTGCTCGGCAACGTCAATGTCCAGCGCTTGCTGCTCGCGCTGGATACGACCAAGAATGCCGCGGGACAGATCGTCTGCCGGGGCGTCGCCGATCCCGCGCTGGGTGGGGATCTGGGTGGGAATCCCGCCGTCCTCGCCAATGATATCGCGACGTGCCAGCCGCTCAATCCGTTCGGCACCGGCAACGTATCGCAGGCGGCGCGGGATTATATCGACCAGAATACCAAGTCTTACGGCAAGCTCACGCAGATCGACGTCAATGCCTTCGTCACGGGCGATACCGGTGCGTTCTTCAATCTGCCCGGCGGCCCGTTGCGCTTCTCGGCCGGCGGCGAGTATCGCCGCGAGACCAATCGCTTCCGCGAGGATCCGCTGGTTGCCAGCGGCTACACCTTCTACAATGCGATCGCGGCCTTCGATCCGCCGTCGTTCGTGGTCAAGGAGGCCTATGGCGAGGTCCAGCTGCCGTTGCTCAAGGACCTGCCGCTAATCAAGGAGCTCGAGGTCGACGGCGCCGGCCGCGTGGCGAACTACAAGGGGTCGGCGGGCACCAATTGGACCTATAACGGCAATGTCATCTACAAGCCGGTCCAGGGCTTCGGCTTCCGCGGCTCCTATGCGCGGGCCGTCCGCGCGCCCAATCTGTCCGAGCTCTATTCGCCGGCGTCGCAGAACTTCGCGCCCAGTTTCCTGGATCCCTGCTCGGCCGACAATCTTGCGCGGGGCACGGCAAACCGCATCGCGAACTGCAATGCGGCCGGCCGTCCGGCCAATTACAACTACGCCTATCAGTCGTCACTCGAGATCCAGTCGGGTGGCAACCCCAACCTGAAGCCCGAAACCTCGCGTTCGATCACCGCGGGTATCGACCTGCAGCCGCCGATGATCCCCGGCCTGACGCTCACCTCGGATTATTACGACATCAAGGTGAGCAAGGTCATTTCGGCGGTCGATGCACAGACGATCGTCAACCAATGCTACGATCTGCCGAGCACGAGCAACGCGTTCTGCGGTCTCTTTCAGCGTGCTGGCGCCACCGGCGGGCCGAACGGCGAGGAGCCGTTCCGGATCATCGAAGGCAGCCTGCTGCAATCCTCGCTCAACTTCGCGAAGCTCCACACGCGCGGCATCAATACCGACATCTCCTATCGTCGGAGCTTCGATGCTGGCAAATACGCTGCCTTCTTCCACTTCATCTGGAACCACGAGATACTGAACGACGAATTCGTCGATCCGACCGACCCGACGTTCAAGGACAAGTTCAACACGACGCTCGGCTATCCAAAGGACGAGTTTACCGCGAACTTTATCGGGACGATCGACAAAATATCGTTCAGCTACAAGCTGCACTATATTTCCCACATGCTCGTGAACGCCTATGACGCGACCAATTCGGTGCAGGGCCGACCTCCGACGAACGCGGATGCGACCGATATCCTGTTCTACCCATCCGTCACCTATCACGACGTCCGGGTCGGATATAACGTAAACGCCGGCTCCGAATTCTACGTCGGCGTCGACAATCTGACCAACCGCCTGCCTCCGCTGGGATCGACTGGCATCGCCTTCGGCAGCGGCATCTATGACGATATCGGCCGCCGCTTCTACGTCGGTGTCTCGGCCAAATTCTGATCGAGTTATCGGGAGGGGGGCGGCGACAATTGCCCCCCTCCGTTCGCGGGTCATGATCGAAAACGACTTCTCATCGCGGATATCCGCACTTGTCGATCAGGGGCGGCAGGGCGAAGCGCTTGCCTACGCGCGTCGGTGTGCGGCATCGCAGCATCCCGACGCGCTCCATATGCTGGCAAGCTGGCACATCATCGGTTCCGCAGTTCCGCGCGACCTTCCGCTCGCCCGCCGATTGCTTGCGTGTGCTGCGACCGCTGGGCACGCCGACGCGATCCGCACGCTCTCGGCGATGCTCGCCAACGGCAGCGGGGGCGCAGTCGACTGGCCCGGCGCATGCGCGCTTCTTCGTCGGCAAGAAGCGAGTGATCTGCAAGCCACGCGTGAATTGCAGCTGATCGATGCCATGGCGATCACGCTGGATGGCGATCCCTCCGTGCCGATCATCGCGAAACCGATGGACGCGGAGCGGGTCGTGTGCCGGTTTCCGTCATTGCTCTCGACGGCGGAGTGCGATCACATCGTAGCGGAAACGCGCGATTATCTCGCCCCGGCGATGGTCTTCGATTCAGCGACCGGCCGACAAATCCGCAATCCGATCCGTACGTCCGACGCGATGGTCGTAAGTCCGATCCGCGAAAGTCTCGTCTTACGTGCGATTTCGCTTCGACTGGCGGCCGCCAGCGCGACCGACGTGAACCAGGGCGAAGCGACCTCGGTCATGCGCTACCGGCAAGGGCAGGAGTTCAAGCTGCATCTCGATTCGCTCGACGGCACGTCCAACCAGCGGATCAAGACCATGCTCGTCTATCTCAACGATGATTTCGAGGGCGGCGAAACCGTGTTTCCCCATCTCGATCTGGCGGTGCGGCCGAGCAGGGGCGACGCCATCCTGTTCGACAACGTCCGCGACGGCAAGAAGCTTGGCATAACGCAGCATGCCGGACTTGCGGTATCGCTTGGCGAGAAATGGCTGCTGAGCAAATGGATCAGGGAAAGGCCGTTCAGCCAGTGGAAGGGGCCGGAGCAGGCGCTCCGGCAGAATTGACGCGGGTGAAGCTGGACTAAGGAAATGGCATATCTATAGAGTGGCAGCATGCGTATATTACGGTTGACCGTCGTGGCTCTTATGCTCTCGGCCCCTGCTCCATCATCGGCCCAGTCTTCGCCATCCGCGCCAACCGCTGCGGTCTCCGATCCGCACGAGATCGTCGTCGCGGGGCGAACGAAGAAATCCGTCGCGGAGACGGTTCGTAAGATGACCCAGGATAGAAGCCCGACGGGTCAGATCGCGCGTTGGAACGATCCGATCTGCGTGAACGTCGCCAATCTCGACCAGCCCTATGCCGGCTATCTGATCGATCGAATCTATACGATCGCGGAAAGCCTCAAGCTCAAGACCGGCAAAGACGATTGCAAGCCGAACGTCCTCGTCGTGGCGACGACCGACGCCGATGCCGTCGTCCGGCAACTCGGAACTGCGGGCGTACCCGCCAAGGATCTGAAGGAGCTGATGAAGCCGCGACCGGTGCGCTGGTTCAACCTGTCCGAAAGTCGAAATGTCGACGGGCGGCCGATCAATGGTTTCAATCCCGGTGAACTGAACGTCAACAGGACCACGAACCCGGCAAGCCGCATCAGCGAACAAACGCGGGAAGCGACGGTCACTTCGATCGTGGTCGTCGATTTCAAGCTGACCAACGGCACGAGCTGGCCGCAGCTTATCGACTATGTCGCATTGGTGGTGATCGCGAAGCCGCATTTCGGCGTCGATTATGACGGCCCTACCATTCTCGCGCTGTTCAAGGATCGAGACAATGAGACGACCATGCCGCAAGGGCTGACCCGTCAGGATCAAGGATTTCTGCGCGGCCTCTACAGCTCTTTCGATCTCGCCGCAGGCGCGTCGCAGCAAAGCGCTATCCAGGAAGCCGCCGAAAAGGGAGCGGAGCTGACGGCGTCACCGAACAAATGAGACGTCCGATCCGCGCGCGATGATAAAAGTCAGCCGTGGATCGCCGCTTGCGCCGTCATCAATGACATATGCGTGCGGGGTAGCCGCCTATCGCTTCATGATCGCGCGCGAAGGGCGTCATCCTCTTGCGCGCTCCGGAACGCCCCGCGACAGCCGCCAGACAAAAGCGCCTATCGCGCGTCGAGGGCAGGACCCCGCACCACGACTGGCAGCGGACGTCGCCGCCGGCTTATGCGGGATCGTGCAAGCATCGCGCGCGGGCGCTGACAATGCGGACGGTAGTGCGAGCTTCCAGCGCCGCGGCCCCTTCCGCAATGTCGCCTTTTATCGAATGGACGGGCTGCATCGGAATTGAGGTCGGAGCACAGAGAAGGATTATCGAAAAGCGGTATAGTCACACTCTGGAACCAATATGGTATACAGAATAAATCTCGTAACATTAGTCGATGCAGTTTCTGTTGCATTTGACGAGATGCTGGGGTCCAGTACACGGACCGAGTCGCAATATACTTATCTCGCCTTTCGCCCAGTAGTGGTCGGTCACGATCTTGCTGTGGATGTCGGGCCTGGTGGAGGGGCGGATGGCCGCAGAACTATGGCTGACGGATGAGCTGGGGCGTTCACGTAACAATTTCACGACGGGAGAAACGATTTTCGTCGCCGGTCATGGGTTGGCCGAGCATGCGATGTGTAGATTTCGCCGCAGCCATAGCGATGGCCGGGCCGAAATCCTCGCCACATATGTCGCCGATCGCCACGGAACGCTCCCCAACACCGTGCTTATTCCCTATGCGGGTCTCGCAGGGGATGGGGGCATAGGAAACACGCCGCTCGCGCGCTTGCTGGCGACGTCCGACACGCAGCGGCTTACCATCGACGCGCAATATGGTGAGAACTCCAGAACGGCGCTTGGTTTCGATCTCGGCGGCGCGGCGGGGGCCGCGCGACCGCGCCTTTTTTCGTGCGACGCCGAGGGCAGGCTGCAGACCGGCATCGAATTCGGCCGAGGAGCTGCCGCGGTCGCGCTGGACGGATTTCCGGCGGGATGCATCCGCCTCTTTGTCGTCAGGCGCCGTTTCGGCTGGCGCGTGGGCGATCCCATCGAACCGGCGGTGTCCGACGGAAGGAGCCACGTCCTCACGATCCGCCACGACGGCGCCCGCCACCGTGTCGTGCCGCTTCACGGCGAGCGGCTGCGCCCTGGCGCCTATCAGTTCATCGCCCGCGCTTATCCTCCGGGCTGGTTCGAGGCGGATGCGGATCATCTCCTCGAAACGGATGTCGTCTCGGATCGCCGCTTCGCGTCGCTCGTTGTCCGTTGGTCCTTCGGCAAGCGGTTCGGATCCGAAAATGGCGTTGTCCTGACGCCGCAGATCGCCGGGCGACCGCTCGCCCACCAACCCTATTTCCGCTTCGTCGACAATTTTCCCAAGGGCACGGATGTCTATGCCGCGCTCGATCCCGACGCTCTGCCGGCCGGATTGATCGGGCGACGGGCGGCGATCTACGTCATACGGCATAAGACCGCGGCGCAATGGGCGGCAAGCACTGCGTTGCAGGATATCTCCGGGCCGGCGATGACGCCGGCACCCAAAATAGTGCCGATCGTGCCCGGTTGCGTCAATTGGAACGAGACGCTGGTCTGGGCCAATCCGCAGGTGCCGGGCGCCTACGACATCGTCATCGATTTCGGGAACAATGCGGCCAATCCGGTGGACTTCGCCACGGATGCCATGCTGGACCCGCCGCTCGACATGATCGACGGCTATGTCCGGACCGGCTTTTGGGTGACCGAGGATCCGTCGCTGCCGGGCCCCTATGCGGGAGCGATCGGACAGCACGACTATCAGGCGGGAACGATATCGGTGCCGTCGACCGACGCGGGGCCGACGCCTACCGACAGCCTGCCGCTTTCTGCGACGATGCGCTATCCCGCCGTGAGCGGTGGCATCGATGCGCCCTTCGCGGCGGGTCTGTTCCCGCTCGTCGTCGTGATGCACGGCAATTCGGGCTACACCAATTCGTATCTCGGCTATGACTATCTCTTGGATCATCTGGCGTCGCACGGTTTCGTCGCGATGAGCATCTATGCTCCGGTGGGCGTGATGATCGAGACGCGCGCGCGTGCGATCCTCGCCCACATCGATCACGTGTCGCAGCTCACTGCCGCGCCGGGCCTTTTCCACGGCCATGTCGATTTGGCCAATATCGGCATCGCCGGTCATTCGAGGGGGGGCGAAGCCGTGGTGCGTGCCGCGCGGATTAACGCTGCCGAGGCGCTGGGGTGGAACATCAGAGCGGCGATCTCGATCGCTCCGACGGACTATTTCCACTATGGTCAGCCGGGCGTTCCGCTGCTCGTCATCTACGGCGCCAACGACGGCGACGTCTCCGGAAGCTGGCCGGACCGCACCTGCTTCAACATCTATGACGAGGCGGGGCGGCCGCGCTCGTTCGTCTTCGTGTACGGCGCCACGCACGATCAGTTCAACACGATATGGGCACCGACATTCCTGTCGGTGGAATCGGACATCGCGCCCACCGACGTGCCGAACCTCATCTCGCTGAGCGATCATGAGAATGTCGCGAAGGGGTATGTCGCAGCCTTCATGCAGGCGCATCTCCAGGGCCGGGACGAACAGCTCGAATATTTCCGTTCGGGCCTGAAGCCGAGCCTGACCGCCGGTCTGCACATCCATGTTTCCCATCAGGAAGCAGGCGCGACGGTGCTCGACGATTTCGAGAACCTGCCGCACGATCCGGCGTCCAATTCGCTTGGCGGGGGCGTGACGAGTGCGGCGCTGACGGGACTGAGCGAAAATGGGCTGCGCACGCTCGACAGCTACTCGCCCCATGTGACGAGCGGTGCGGCGATCGGATGGGCCAGCAGCGCCGGCGCGTATATCAGTCACGTTCCGCCGGCGGACAAGGACGTGTCGGCCCGCACGACGCTCGGGTTTCGGATCACGCAGACCTATGGCGGTGCCGGCAATCCGGTCGGTCAGAGCCAGGATCTGTTCGTCCGGCTGACGGACGGCAGCGGGCGTTCGCGGGCGATCCGGACGAGCACCTTCACGGACATCCCCTATCCCTATGTTCGCGGTCATGTGGACCTCATCAAGTCGGCGATGAAGTCCGTTCGGATTCCGCTCGCGTCGTTCGCGATCGCGAATGCGGGCCAGCAGGACGTCGACCTGACCGATCTGGTGTCGGTCGCATTCGAATTCGATGCCAATGCGACGGGCGCCGTCCAGGTCGACGATATCGAATTCGGCAGTTGAGGATAGGAAGATGGCCCGCAACCGATTGCCGCTCGATCATTATCTCGCCGAAATGGTCCTCATGCCCGCAGCCGACGCGGCGAAGCATGTCGAGGCGCTTCGCATCACGGTGTTCGCGCCACAATTCCCGCAGCGGGCGATCGCGCCGGAACTGCTTGTCGGCGAGGTGCCTGCCGACCACCTGCGCATCTCCGCCGACCAGCGGCGGCTGGAGGGCTATTTCAGCCGTCTGCCGCCCGAAAAGTCGCTGGTTCGCGTCCGTTACGGCGACAGCCTGGAGGGTGAAATCGCATCTCCCTTCGCGCGCGAAAATGTTCGGCGGCTGCCGCGGGATTGCGGGGAGGGGGCATGACCCTGGCCGCCGACAACAGGATGGCCCGGGTGGTCGGCGAACTGACCCCGGCCGAGCGCGACGGCGCTGCTGCATATCTCGCCACGGACCCGGTCGACGGGGGCAGGCGTCTCGCCCTGCCTGGTATCGAGCTTGTCGCCGAGCGGCGTTCGCTCCTGGTGTTCGTCGATCAGGACCCGACCGCCAATTGGGGACATCCGGCCCGCTACATCCTGCTCGCCTGCGACGATGTTGCGCATTCCGTCTCCGTGCCCGCGCGCCTGCCGCCGTTCGGCCAGAAAGACGGATTGCACTGGCAACTCGTCTACCGCGCGGACGCCGTTCCCGAGTCCGCAATCGTAAACCCGTGAGCTTTGCTTTTCAGGAGTGTGGAATCGCCCATTAACCCGGAGACGTCTAATGGCAAAGATATCGGATGATCCCAAGCTGGAGAAAATACAGGAACACGCCTTTTCGCATCTGTCGTTTCGGCAAAGGGAGACGACGAACCTGCATCTCGATCCGATCGCCTACCGAAAGGGCGAGATAATCGGTCCCGAGTTTCAGCAAATACGCGCCGAGCACGACACGATCCTCGTCTTCGCGGACGACGATCCCTTCGCGAATTTCGGGCATGCCTGTCGGTATCTGTTGTACGATGCGGAACATGGGGATTTCCATGCCGAAAAGCCGGCCCGATTTCCGCCGATCCGCGACGTCCGCGAACCGCGCAAGCTCGTCCCGTTTCACGAGCCGAAGAAATTCACCGCCGACCCGAATCTGTTCAGGGTCCGCTGGCCGATCTGGCGTTGCCCGATCTTCCTGCCCGAAGGAACGCGGTACGCGATCCTCTATTCGGGCATGTCGAACAAGCGACACCTGAACGACATGGAGTTCCTGTATCGCACGCTGATCGATATCTACCATTTCGATCCGACGCATATTCAGGTGTTGAGCTACGACGGCACGCTGAATACGCAGGACGGCGTACAGTCCCACTGGCCGGGTGACGGATCGGCCTATCGCATCCACGTCAACGGACAGGGCAATCGCGCTGCATTCGAAGGGGCGATCGACAGTCTGAAGCCAAAATTGGCATCGACGGACACCGTTCTCATCCACTGCAACAACCATGGCGATTATGACGGTACGCCGGGCTCGTCCTATCTCTGCACCTACCCGAGTTGGGGCCAATATTATAACGCCGACTTCTCGGCCAAGATCGGAGAGCTCCCGCATTTCCGGCAGCTGATCGTGATGCTCGAGCAATGCAATTCGGGCGGGTTCAACAATTCGATCATCGCGAAAAGCCCGGCGGGCGCCACCAGCGTCGCGTCGGCAGCCATCGAGTCCCAGAGTAGCTACGTCACGGCCGACGGAAATTGGGACCCGTTCGCTCGTGACTGGATTGCCGCCCAGGCGGGGCATAATCCCTTTGGTGCAGCGCTGGCCTTCAATCCGGATTCCAACGGCAACGGCAAGGTCGAAGCCAGCGAGGCCTACAACTATGCCAATTCGGTGAAAGACCCGAGGGATTCGCCGAACTTCAGCCAGAGTTCGGCGGCCGGCGGCGCGATCGGTCTCGGCCAAGATTATCACATATGGTGGTGGTGGTGCATCATTCTACGGGAGATATTGGAGGAGTGGCGGTTCCGTATTCCGCCCGAGGAGTATAGCGCGCGGCTGAAGAAGCTCGAACCGCGACTGGCGGAGCTGACATCGGGTATCGACGAACAATCCGACGTCCTCCGCCGCGAAACCGCGGCACGACTTCGGGTGCTGGTGGCGGATCATTTCGGTTGAGCGATCGGCGCATCGTCGGGCACTATCTGTCCCGACGGTGCGCCAATAGCCACCGGGACGGACCTCCATCCGATCGCTGTCGAGGGCGTGCCGCTGTCGTGGCATCGGTGACGCAACGGCCTCCCCGTCGAAGGTCGGTCGGAACCCAGCCTTCTCGACAGGGCTGACGCATCGTCTCTGCCGCGTCAGCGGGTTCGTTTAATCCCCTTTATGGTCGGTGACCTAACCGGCGTGGATCGACGCGCCCGCATTGGCGGCCGGCGCGTCGATCGTGACGCCGTACCGATCGAAATCGGCTTTTGCGTCGGGATCCGCCTTGAGCGCCGACGCGACATCGGCGGCACTGTGGGCCTTGTCGCCCTTGCGCGCCTCCGCCACGGCGCGGCCGAAGAGCGAAGACGCCAGCGCCGGAGCCTTGATGAGAGCCGCGTCATAGGCGGCGACCGCGTCGTCGAGGCGGCCCAGGCGCAGCAGCACGAAGCCGCGGCTGTCGAGATAGGACGCGTCGCCAGGCGCCATGACGAGCGCCGTTTCGCAATCGGCCAGCGCGGAAGGCAATGCGACATCGTGCGTGGCCTTCTCCCAACACATGGTGTTGAACGCCTGGGCAATTTTCGCATGCGCCCGCGCCGCCGCGAAGTCTTTAGCCGCCAGCGTGTTCTGCCCGGTCTTGCCATAGGCTATGCCGCGTTGGAGCAGCGCGGTGACGTTTGCAGGCTCGGCCTCGAGCCGCACCGTCCAGAGCGCGATCGCGCCTGCGAAATCGTGCTTATCCATCAGCAATTCCGCGCGACCCTCCGCAACATCGATCGACTGGGGATCGGCCTTGAACGCCGCGTCGAGATCGGCCTGACGCGCCGCATAATCCGTCGGCTCGCGGACATTGCTGCGGTTGAGGTAGATATACGCCTCGGGCTTGATCCGCAGCGCCTTGTCGAATTCCTCCATCGCCTCGGTCCGATGGCCGAACTTGGCATAGATCCTCGCGGCGGCGACATGCGCATAGACAGCGCCGGGATTGGCGCTGCTCAGCGCGGCGGCGGTCTGCACACCCTCTGTGGCCTTGCCCTCGCCGCGCTGGTCGTTCGCCTTCAACAGGTACATGTCGATAGCATCTGGCGCCTCCCGGATCACCGCATCTGCGTCGGCGATCGAGCGATCATAGTCGCCGATCTCGCGATACGCGCCCGCGCGGTGCCACAGCGAGAAGCGGTCGCCTGGCTGGAGATCGAGCGCTGCCGAATAGGCCGCGATGGCATCCTTATGTCGGCCCTCGCGATCGGCCAGCATGGCACGCCCGCGCGGCACCATGATCTCGCGCGGATCGGCTGCCGCCGCCGCGTCGAGATCGGCGCGGGCGAGCGCGGGATCGTTCTTCCCGACATGCGCGATTCCGCGGCCGGCGAGCGCCGTCGCGTTCTTCGGATCCAGCACCAGTGCCTTGGTAAAGTCGGCGATGCTCTCGTCCCACCGCTGACGTCCGAGCAGAACGCCGCCGCGCTCGACGAAGCCAACGGCGGTCGTCGGCGTCGCGGCCATCGCCGCGGCGAGTTCCTTCTCGGTCAGGAGATACGTATCGGGCTTCTTAAGGAACACATTCCTGTCGCTGATCGCACGCAGCGCAGCCTGTGCGGCGGCCGCCTGGGATGCCGGAAACTCGCGCGTCACGCTGCGCGTGCTCTGCTCGATCGTGAAGCGGTTGTCGGCGAGCGCAGCGCTGCGATGATAGGCGACGCCGGCGATGGTCGTATCGACCGGTTCGGCATGATCGTCGGTCCATTGCCCCGGCGGCAACAGGATGGTCTCGCTGGTGCGCGTATAGACAGGATAGGCGACAGCGAAGGGCGCATCCTGATTCGGGCCCGCATCGCGGCTGAAGTCGGCCTTGTAGCCGATCGCGCTGCCGTCGGCCTCGTACCAGCCGTTGTTCCAATCCATCTTCGCGTCGCCGTCGACGGTGAAGCGCTCCTCGCGCTTGACCGGATCGAAGCTGATCGTGACGGTCTTGGGTTCGAGGAAGTTATATTCCCCGCGCCAATAGTCCTTGAGCGCGCGATCACGCATGTCGGGCGTCAGATTGGCGATCTGCCGATCGAACGCGACCGCCAGGTCGTCGTGCCAGACCGTCTCGACATGCATCGCGGCGGGCAGCGACACGCCTCCGGTGGCGTCGATGCGGATCGCGGTGGTGGACATCGGCTGATCGAGCGGCGGTCGGTCCATCGCGACGAGCTTGGCGCCCGGCACGAGCGGCAATCCCCAGCGGAAATCGGGCATCTTGATCGCGTCGAGCTGCGTGTCGCCCTGTCGCGTACCATCGAGCCAATAGGTCTTGCCCGCGATCGTCGCGCGCACCAGCACATGGTTGAACAACGCGACCATCGGCAGCCGCTGGTCGAGGCCGTCGCCGCCGCCCGCATTGACGATCACCGGCTCGGCGTCGATGCCGAGCGCCTTGAGCAACGCCAGCAACAAGACCGTTTTGCCCTTGCAGTCGCCGAACCGCCGCAACCAGGTCGTCTCGGCGTCGGCCGGTACCAAGCCGCCATCGTTCATGCCCAGAAACACGTAGCGGACGCGATCCTGCACCAACGCAAGCGCGGCCTCGGCGCGCGCCTTGGGGTCGCTCGAGCCCTGTGCGATCGTCGCGATCTCGCCCTTGAGCGCGCCCGCGGCGGGCAGTGTCGCGGCCTTGGCATAGAGCGGCGCCATCAGATCGGCGACGCCGGACCAGCTGGCGAAATCGCTCATCTCATACAGGCGGACCAGTGCGTAGCGCGACGGCGCGCCCTTCGGCAGCGGCAATGGTTGAAGCGTGTCCATCGTCAGCTCGACGCTTGTCAGGCCGGCCTTGCGAACGGTCTTGAACGGCGGCAGGCCGACCGCCTCGCGCATCTGCAGCGGCACGTTGGAGGGCCATTGCACGCGCACATGCGCGCGATCGATGGGGGCGCCATTCCAGCCGCCACCGATCTGCTCGACATGCGACTTGAGCGCAGGATCGCTGTCGGTCACCGACATCGCAAAATCGACGACATCCCCCACCTGGACGCCCTCGGGCTGCAGCGCTGCGGTCAGCACGCCGTCGATTGTCGCATTCTCGAGATTATTCTCGCGCCGGACGACCGTGAAACTCTGCGTAGCGAGCAGGTCGATCACCTTGTCGCCGCGCCGGATCTGCAGCTTGTGGACGGTGGCTGTGCTGGTGTCCGGGTTCCAGGCGAACGTCACATTGGCACCGGACAAGCCCTGTGGCGTCTGGATGCGGACGACGGTCTCGGAATAGCGCGTCTGCCGGCCGGGCTGCAGATCGATCTGCTGATCCTGCAAGATCACATGCGCGGCCGCGCCATCGGGCTTGCTTGTGGGCGGCATCGGTACCGGCGCCACCCATGATGCTGCCGGCGCCATCACCAGCTTGTCCGCAGCCCCCGCCGCGCCGGCGCCAAGCGCCGCCGCCATAACGCACACCATCGTCTTTATCATCGCGCCCCCGTCTCCCCCGGCGCAGGTTAGCCGGGATCGGGAAGACTGCAAGCGGATCGCAGCATCCATCGTTTCTATCCCGCACGGTAAGCGGCCGTTCAAAATCACCGGATTAGGCAGCGATCCCGGCTTCGAGCCGCGGCGACCGTTTTCCAACAGGAGTTAGAGCGATGCTGATCGACCGCCGAGGCCTTTTGGCCGGGACCGGGCTGCTTCTGACCTTGCCCGGTAGCGCTTTCGCACAGCGTCGATCGGAAATTGGAGGGCAGCAGGACCTCGTCCCGCTATGGCCGGGAGAGGCTCCTGGCGGCGGCGGTCCGGGCGGTCCCGTGGCGATGAGTGAAAAGGGCGCGATGAGCAATATCGCGGTGCCGGCACTGGAGGTGTATCGTCCAACGCGGCCGAACGGCGCTGCGATGCTGGTCGCGGCGGGCGGCGGCTACAAGCGGATCGAGATGGAGAACGAGGCGCGGCCCGCGGCACGATGGCTGGCCGCGCGCGGCATCACGGCCTTCGTGCTCCGCTACCGTCTGCCGGGCGAGGGCTGGCGCGAAGGGCCACTGGCGCCGCTGCAGGACGCGCAGCGCGCGCTGCGGGTCATTGCGGCGGACGGCGTGCATCATGGTATCGATGCCGGGCGCATCGGCGTTCTCGGCTTCTCGTCCGGTGGCCATCTCATGGGCCTGGCCGCGACGCGAGCGGCGTTCGCATCCTATCGCCCCGTCGACGGCATCGATACGGCCGCTGCGCGCACCGCCGAAGCGGCGCTGATCTATCCGGTGGTGACGTTGGAGCCGCCCTATGATCACACATCGACCCGGATCGAGTTGATCGGACGCCATCCTAGCGCAGCCGCGAGCGCCGACTGGTCGGTCCAGACGCATGTTCGCGAGCATTGTCCGCCCATGTTCCTGGTGCAGGCCGAAGACGATCCAATCTCGAACATCGCCAATAGCGCGATCCTCGAACAGGCCTGCAAGAGCGCCGGTGTGTCAGTCGATCGCCATGTCCTGCCAAGCGGAGGCCACGGCTTCGGAATGGGCACCCCCGGCACGCCGACCGGTCAATGGCCGGGCTGGTGCGCGTCATGGCTTTCTTCGCACGGCGCCTAGCGAATGCCTCGGCCTGGCAGAGGCTTGGAAGTTGCGCGTCGCCACGACTCCTCCGTCACTGTTCTTGCAAGCAGAAGTTGAGCGCTGCCTCGCCGTGCCGTAGATTGCGGATATGAGCGAGCATGAGGATTCCGGTGGCTTGCCGACGCTTGGCATGAAGGGCCCTGCCGGGAGATGGCGTCGGGCTACTGTGGCCCCTCGCGCCGACAACTGATCGCTTCTAAGGTATACGGGATACGCGGAATGACGCCGGCTACAGGTGGGTGTCGAACCAATCCAGAACGCGGCGTTGTACGTCCTGCTGATGCGCGGGCTCGTGGAACCAGTGCGGTTCGCGGGGATAGTGAACCATCTCCGCCTCCTTGCCCAGCATCTTCAGGCCACGGTAGAATTCGAGCCCCAGCGTGGTCGGCACGCGCGTGTCCTGCTCGCCGTGGAGCACGAGCACCGGCGTCGTCACCCCGGCATTTAGCGCGCGCACCGAGCTGGTCTGGTCGAGCTGCTCCAGATGGTCCTCGATCGATCCATAATAGCCGAGCGGAAAATCGGGCGTATCGGTGATCCGCGCCATCGCGGTCATGTCGGTCGGGCCCGCGCCGACCACCGCCGCCTTGAAGCGATGATCGTGCGTCACCGCCCAAGCCGCAAGGAAACCGCCGTAGCTCCAGCCGCCGATGCCGAGCCGCGCGGGGTCGGCGACCTTCCTGGCGACCAGCATGTCGATGCCGTCGACGACGTCCTGATAATCCATCCCGCCCCAGTCGCTGCCGACGGCGCGTGCGAAGGCCGTGCCCTGTCCGTCCGATCCGCGCGGGTTGGGCAGGAAGACGGCATAGCCGTGCGTGGCGAGCATCTGTGCCCATTCGTGCCAGCTGCCGAGCCAGCCCGACCACCATGCCCATTCGGGGCCGCCATGGCCCTGTACGACCATCTTGGTCGGCGTGCCCGGCACATAGCCCGGCGGCGTCACCAGCACGCCGTAAATGGTCTGGCCGTCTTTGCTGTTCTTCCAGGCGACCTGCTCGACCTTGCCGAGCTTCCAGCCCGCGACCTGCGGGTTGATCCGTGTGACGACCCTCGCCCTGCCGCCGGTGACCGTCCAGACGTCCGCGGGTCGATCGGGGCTCGACAGCGCGACCGCGAACCGCTTGCCGTCTCGGCTCGCGGTGACCTCGGAGGCCTCGCCGTCGAGCGCGATGATTGGCGTCACCTGCCCGTCGCGCGGATCGATGCGAACCAATTTGGAGCGCGTCTGCTCGAACGACAGCGCGACGATAGAGCGGCCGCCCGGCGCCCAGTCGGCATGGGAGAGTTCGCCGGGATAAGCGTCCGCAAGCTTGGTCACGCGCCCCGAGGCGACGTCGATCGTACGCGTTCCGATGCCGATGAAGCCCGGCGTCAATATCTCCTCGACGAGGATCGAGCGCCCGTCGGGCGACCATTTCGGACCGGCGGCGACATGATCGTAGAGCGGTTGGCCGAGCGTGCCCGTGGTCGGATCGAGCAATTCGAGCTTCGCGTGATAGAAGAAGTCGTTGATGCCGGTGCTGCTCGTGACCGTCACCGCGAGTTTCTTGCCGTCGGGCGACCAGTCCATCGCGCCGACGTTGACGCCGTCGGGCGAGACGCGCCGTGCGCTGTGGCTGGCGAGATCGAGGATCCACAAGCGGGTGAAATGCAGCGGCTTGTCGACCTCGACCCAGTCGCGCTTGGCGGCCTTGTCGGCTTTTTCCTGCGCGGTGGGCGGATCGGCACTGAGGAAGGCAAGCGCCTTGCCGTCGGGCGACCAGGCGATGTCGCTGACGTCGCCGGGAAGTGCCGTGAGGGGGATCGCTTCGCCGCCCGCGACGGGCATCAGCCAGATCTGGCGCGAAGGCTCGCCGGGCGCTTCGGTCTCGGTCGGTGGTGTCGTGTCGGCAGGTTTGCCGGGCTGCGAGGCGGTGTCGGCCTTGAACTCGAAGCCCGTGTCCGCGCCGCCCGACAGCGGGCTCTTGCGGTTGGACAGGAACGCGACCGACTTGCCGTCGGGCGACCAGCGCGGATTGTCGTCGGCACCCGCGCTGACGATGAAGCGCCGCGCTGGCGCACTTCCGTCCGCGGGCACCGACCAGATCGTCGAATGTTCGGGCGAGAAGGTCGATATCTGCTGCTGGACGGTGAACAGGATCGTCTTGCCGTCGGGCGATATCTCGGCCTCGCGCATGTCGTGCAACTTCATGATATCGGCGGGCGCGATCGGCCCGCCGATATCGGCGCTTGGCGGCGGCGATGTCTCCGGCTGCGGCGCCGCCGCAATCGTGAGAGTGGCGGCGGCGGCGAGCAGGAGGGACTTCATCAAATGCTCCAGTCGACCCTCAGGCCATAGGTACGCGGTCGGATGATCGAATAGGCGGGCGCGGTCTGCCCCGAGAAAGGCCCGTTGAGAATGCCGTATTTGTTGGTCAGATTGTCGACGAAGCCGGTCAGGCGGAGATGCTCGCGCAACGTCACCGAAACACGGGCATCGAACAGGTTGTAATTGCCGCGGAACACATCGGACTGGAACGCGACCGGCGCCGACGAGAGATAGCGATGCGCGAGCCCGATCGACGGCTTGCCGGGCAGATCGGGCAGGTCATAGTCGATATTGTTCGAGATCGACCATTTCGACGAGCCGGGCAGCTTGGTGCCCGACGGATAGCCGACGCCATTGGGTGCGAAGGCATAGGGCAGCAACGAGCTGAGACGCGCATCCTCGTACGTCACGCTGGTGCTGAGCGACAGGTTGCGCACCGGCCTGACGGTCGCGGCAAGCTCGACGCCGGCGACGTTGGCCGACGCCGCGTTCTCGACGAACGAGTAGAATTCCGGCGCCGGACCGAACTCGCGCGCCTGGATGTTCTTCCACACCATGTCGAACACGTCGGCATCGAGCGTGAGCACGCCGTTCCACAGCGTCGTCTTCACGCCCGCCTCGTAATTGTCGACGCGGTCGCTCTTGTAGCTCGACTGGATGCTCGGCAGCAGCCCGGCATTGGGGTTGATCCCGCCCACGCGGTAGCCGCGCGAGTAGGTGAAATAGGCGAGCATGTGGCTGTTCGGGCGCACCGTGATCGATGCCTTGGGCGTGAAGCCGCTTTCCTTCTGGTTGACGTGGCCGGTGAGATCGACCGTGCTGCCGCTGACGAAGCCGGCCAGATTGTCGACGTCGCCCTCCGCGCGCGTGCGGTAGTAGCGGCCGCCGGCGGTCAGCTCGAGGCCCTGGACGGGCTTCCACGTCGCCTCGCCGAAGACGCCGAAATCGGTGTTCAGCGTGTTGGTGAGATAGCCGTAGATGCGGTCGTTGGGTGCCAGCACGTTGCCCGGCGCGGCAAAGTCGCCGGGATGCGCGTCGATATAGTCCTCGGCGCCCGGCGCATACATCTGATCGAGCGAATATTTGGTCGAGCGGATGTAGCTGGTGCCGATCAGCCAGCGGAACGGGCCGCCATTGTCGGTCGATGCCAGCCGCGCCTCGATCGTCTTGATATTGGCATGCGCATGCGCGTCGTCGAACGCGACGTCGGGCCCCGAGAAGGTGCCGGTGACATAGCCATAGGGATCGGTGAAGCGGGTGAAATTGGTCTTCTTGTCGACCGAACCCAGCACCGTCAGCGTCGCGATATCGCCAAGCTCCTGATCGAGCCGCAGGCTGTTGAGGAAGAAGCTGGTCTTCTGTGGCTCCTCGATGCCCGTGGTGCGGGTATAGGTATGATCGAAGGAGATGTAGGTCTGGTCGTCGAGTTTGGTGTCCTGATAGGCGCCGAGATAGGTGATCTTGGTCCCTTCGAGCGGAGTGAACACGACCGATCCGCGGATGCCGCGCGTACGGAAATCATTGGTCGCCTTCTTCTCCGGCGTCAGCCCGATATTGTCGATATAGCCCGCGTCGAAGCGCTGCAGCGCCATCACGCGCACCGCCAGCTTGTCCTGGATGATCGGGATGTTGACCATCGCCTTGCCCGCATAGTTGAGCTGGCCGTTGGCGTTCTTGGTGGAACCGACGAGGCCTTCGCCGGCGAGATCGAACTTGGAGGTGTCGGCCGTCTTGGCGACGTAGTTGACCAGGCCGCCCAGCGTCGACGAACCGAACAGCGTGCCCTGCGGTCCGCGCAGCACCTCGACGCGATCGAGATCGAAGGTATCGATGTCGGGGATGGCGATCGGGAAGCCCGGCTCCTCGATGTCGAATTCGTTGAGATAATAGCCGACGGTGGTCTGGCCCTGCTCGTGATAGGTCGTCGCCGCGATGCCGCGGATCACGACCTCCGAGACGCCGGGCTGATAGTCGTTGAACACGACGCCCGGCAGGCGGGTGATGTAATCCTCGAGGCTGTTGGCGTTCATGCGTGCCAGCTGATCGCCCGAGATCGCGCTGATCGGCGCTGCGACCTGCATGATATTCTCTTTGCGCTTGGTCGCGGTGACGATGATGTCAGCCTGTCCGCCGGCGGCCACTGTGTCCGGATGTCCGGCATCCTGGGCTAGTGCCGGCGAGGCGAGGCCGGCCGCGAGCGCGCCCACGGCGGCGGCAGCGATCAGCATATGTCGCGAAATACGCATCGATAAATTCCCCACATCCGCCCGCAGCCCCGCGCCGCGCGCCATATGTTCCTCCCCGCAGGCGGCCGAGATCGCGTCGTGCGCGCCTGGTCCACCCTGGCCGGCCGCTCGTGCGGCCATGTCGGATGGGAACTTGCCCGATCGCAGTGGGGCCAAAACATCCAAATTGGCGATGGTGAGGGGACCAACGGGCTTGGACCCGTGAGCGGGCGGGGATTGGATGTTTCGCAAGCGCCGTCCTATCGCGGACCTGTGCCGCACCATCATGGGAGGTTGAGATGTTGAGCCGTCGTTTGTTCGTGGGCGGAGCCTCGGCTGCGGCCTTCGCTCTGGCCGGTCGGCTCGATGCGCTGGCCGCCGAACGCGGGCTCGATGTCGCGCTGATCAACGCCAATATCTGGACGGGACGAGTAGGCGCGCCGCGCGCCGACGCGATCGGCATCCTCGGCGACCGTATCGTGGCGCTCGGCGCCGGTGCGGTCCGCCAGCGGATCACGCGATCGACGCGCGTGATCGATCTCAAGGGCGCCTTCGCGATGCCCGCCTTCACCGACGGCCACACGCATTTCCTGCGCGGCGCCAAGAATCTCGTCGAGCCCGACCTGCTCGACGTCCGCTCCAGGGACGAGTTCGTCGCGGCGATCGGCCGGGCGGCGAAGGCGCGGCCCGGCAAGTGGATGCTCGGCGGCCCGTGGGACGAGCAGCGGATGGGCGGCGTGCTGCCTTCGCACGACTGGATCGACGCGGTCACGCCCGACACGCCGGTCGCTATCCCGCGCACCGATCTGCACAGCTATTTCCTCAACGCCGTCGCGCTCAGGCTTGCCGGCATCACGCGCGACACGCCCGATCCCGCCGGCGGCCAGATCGTACGCGACGCGAAGGGCAATCCCACCGGCGTCATCAAAGACAATGCCAAGCTGCTGATCGACCGCATCGTCCCCCCGCTGAGCGACGCCGAGACCGACGCGATCATGCGCGGCGGCATTGCGCACGGGCTCAGCAAGGGCGTCGGCCAGGTCCACAATCCCGAGATCGACTGGACGGTCTATCCCGCGCTGCGCCGCCTGCATGCGGCCGGCCCGATGGACATGCGCTTCTACGCCTTCGTGCCGATCTCGGGCTGGGAGCGGATGGCGAAGATCGTCGCCGAGGAAGGTCGCGGCGACGACTGGCTGCGTTGGGGCGGGGTCAAGGCACTGGCCGACGGTTCGCTCGGCGCGCGCACGGCCTTGTTGTACGAACCCTATACCGACGTGCCCAGCCAGCAAGGCGTGCGCGTCACCAGTCTCGCCAATCTGCGCGAATGGATCGGCCAGTCCGATGCACACGGTCTCCACGTCGCCACGCACGCGATCGGCGACCGCGCCAATGACGACATCCTCGACATCTACGAGGCGGTCGCGACCGCCAACGGCCCCAAGGACCGCCGCTTCCGTATCGAGCATGCGCAGCATCTGCGCCCTTCGACGATCCCGCGCTTCGCGAAGCAGAAGGTGATAGCCTCGATGCAGCCCTATCATGCGATCGACGACGGGCGCTGGGCGGTGAAGCGGATCGGCGAGAAACGACTAAGCGGCACCTATGCGTTCAAGTCGATGATCGACAGCGGCGCGACGGTGGCGTTCGGATCGGACTGGCCGGTGGCCCCGCTCGATCCGCTGACCGGCGTCTATGCCGCGATCACGCGCCGCACGATCGACGGCGCCAATCCGGGCGGCTGGCTGCCCGACCAGAAGATCACCGCCGAACAGGTGCTCCACGGCTACACCGCCGCCAATGCCTATTCAGGCTTTATGGAAGATCGCACCGGCTATCTGGCGCCCGGCTATTATGCCGACATCGCCATCTTCGATGCGGACCTGACCGCGATCGATCCGCTCAAGATCCCGGCCGTCAAAGCGCTGCATACGTTTGTGGGCGGGAAGCAGCGGTTCATAGCGGGTGTCTAGCCGGGCGATTATTCCCGCGCCGCCCTTCCGACCTTGGCCAGTGCCGCACGGGCCTCCTCCTCGCGCAGGCTGGCGAAGCCGAGACGCAGTCCGCGTTCGCCAGCCTCGCCGACCCGGAACGAGCGGGAGTCGGCGAAGCGCACACCCAGCAACGGTGCGCGCGCCTCGATCCGGTCGAGCAGCCTGACGTCGGGGAAGCGTAGCCAGAAGGCGAGCCCGCCGCCCGGAACGCGGAACTCGGCGATGCCGTCCAGCTCCGCTCGCAGCGCTTCGGCGAAGGCGAGGCGACGCTGTGCGTAGATGTGCGTGACCTTGCGCGTGTGACGGCGGAGCTCCCCGTCATCGATCAGCTCGGCGGCGGCCTCCTCGGTCAGCGTATTGCCCATGCCGTCGATCAGCGAGACGCCGTGCGCGAGCGCGTCGATCAGCGGCTCGGGGGCGGCGACATAGCCGATCCGCAATGCCGGCAGCATCAGCTTGGACAGCGAGCCGACATAGACGACGCGGTCCGGCGCATAGCTCGCCATTGGCAGCAGCGGCTGCGATTCGAAATGGAATTCATGGTCGTAATCATCCTCGATGATCGCGAAGTTGAATTGCCGGGCTAGCGCCAGCAATCGCAGCCGCCGCTCGGGGCGCAGCGAGACCGTGGTCGGGAACTGGTGATGCGGCGTCAGGAAGATCGCGCGGACGCGGTGCGCCCGGCATTGACGTTCGACATCCTCGACGTCGATCCCCTGTTCGTCGATCCGCACCGGTACGACCTTCGCGCCGCACGCCTGGAAGGCGGCGACCGCCGGCTCGTAGGTCAGCGCCTCGACCAGTGCCACGTCCCCGGGCGCGATCAGCGTGCGCACTGCCAGGAATATCCCGTTCTGGCTGCCGCGCGTGATGCAGATATTGTCTGCAGTGACGGCCAGACCACGTTCCGCCTTGAGCATCGTCGCGATGCTTTCGCGAAGCCGCGGCGCGCCGCGTGGATCGCGATAGAGCAGGCGATTGTCGCGTGCGGCACGTCGGATCGCGGTGCGATAGGCCTGCGTCAATATCTCTGCGGGGAAGATGCGTCCGTCCGGCGATCCCTCGTCGAGCTTCACGCCGGCGCCGGCCGGCAACGCGAGCGGCCGCTTGGGTGGTGGCTGGAAGCGGAAAGCGGGCGCATCGCGCCGTTCGTCGCCGACATTCCCTCCGCCACGCGGTGCGACGGGCGGCCGATCCGGCAACGTGCCCGATACCATCGTTCCGCGCGTGCCGTTCGAGACCAGCCAGCCCTGTGCGATCAGATCCTCATAGGCGAGCACGACGGTCTTGCGGTTGACGCCCAGCAGCTTGGCCAGCTCGCGGCTGCTCGGCAGGAAGGCGCCCGAAGGCAATCGGCCGCGTTCGATCTCGTGGATGAACGCGTGAACGATCTGGAGATAGATCGGCATCGATCGCGAAGCATCGATCCGCCCGCCGAGCACAATTTTCCAGGGGCGCAGCATGGTTCCGTCGCTTAAGCCTTAATCGCCTCGTGAGGGGTCCACTATTAGCCGGCATCCTTGCCGGTGCAAGCCGACTTGGCCCCCGCGCAATATGGGAATTGGCGCTTGTCGGCGGGGCGCCGAGCCCGGATGCAGGCGCTGGCAGCTATGAGGCCGAGGCCGCCACGGGAGTGATTGTGGGCGACGAAGCTACCCAAGATGCGGCACGGCCGTCTGGCGCCGCCATCCTTCGGGCGGACGCAGCATCGCCTTTCGACTCCTATGCGGACGCCGATGTCGTCGATCTGATCGGCGAATATCCGCTGGCCTGGGTCTGCCCGTCGGGGATCGAGCCGACGCTGCCCACTCTGCTGCCGCTGCTGGTTGAAAGCGATGCGGTGGGGCGGCCGGTCGCGCTGGTCGGCCACATGGCGCGTCGCAATCCGCTGTTCGCGGCGCTGCAGGCCGATCCGGCGATGCTGGCGCTGTTCACCGGCCCGCAGGCCTACATCTCGCCCGCGGCGGTGTCGGATCCGGGCTGGGCGCCGACCTGGAACTACGCGCAGCTTCGCGTCGCCGCGCGCGTCGACTTCATTCCCGACGGCGGCGGTGCTGCGATCCAGCAACTGATCGACGCGATGGAGCGCGATCGACCCAGCGGCTGGACGACCGCGATGATGGGCGACCGCTACGGCCCGATGGTCGACGCGATCATCGCCTTCCGCGCCGAGATCGTACGCATCGAGGGCCGCTTCAAGCTTGGCCAGGATGAAAAGCCAGAACGACTGCGCGAGATCCTCGATCGCCATCCTAGCACGGCGCTCGTCCGCTGGATGCGTCGGTTCAACCCCGGGCGCTGCTAGTTCCACGCCTCGCGGGCGGCCGCATATGGCGGCGCTTGAGCCAGAGATAGATACCGGTGCCCCCCTGCTCGAGCGTGGCGAGGCCGAGCACGATGTCGAGGGCAATGCCAGGCAGCCCGATCATTTGGCCGGTGTGCAGGGGATAAAGCGAGCGCGAGAAGCCCAAGCCAGCGCTGTCGCCATACGGATTGTCCTCATATACGAAACGACCGGTAGCGCCGTCGAACCAATAGGTGATCGGGCCAAGCCCTCGATAGGTTTCGCGCCCGCTCGCGGTGAAGCGAATGCCGGCAAGGTCGCGATCGGGCTCGAACTGGTAGACGGCCGGCTGCCACGCCAGACGGCGCGCCTGGGCCAGCGCCGTCGCCCTTGCCAGGATGGCATGCATATCGGGAAGCTTCGGCGCCGGACGCTCGCCCGCTGGACGGTCGAACGGTGAAGGCCGCGGCGGCGATAACCGCTGCACCACAGGCATAAGGGCCTCGCCATAAAAGCTCATCGCAGCCGAGGTGAAAGCCAGCACCACGAGTGGCGGCAGCAGCCACAGCCCGCTCGCGCGGTGAATGTCGAGCAATAGCCGGGGCAGCGGGCTCGACCGCCGGAACTGCCACGTCCGCTTCCACGTCTTCCAGATCGGTGGGCGCGCTGGCCAGGTAAGATACAGGCCGACGAGATTGCTCAGGAACCACAACACCGCCGCGCTTCCCATCAGCCAGCGACCGGGCGTGCCCGCGAGCAGATTGCAATGCAGATCGTAGACGCCGCGGAGGAGATGCGGGCGATCCCAGTCGGCGCCTGATCGTCGTGCTCCGGCGAAATGCCCATCTCCGCCGTCGAGGAAGACTTCGTCGAAATGCAGCGTCGCGGTTCCGCGCGGCCCGACGCGGACGAAGATGTTTTGGCCCGGTTTGGCATGGACGGGATAGTACGTCGCAACCAGTTCGGGATGCGTCCGCTCGAGCGCATCGACGGCGCCCTGCGGATCGGCGTGTCCTGCTCGGCGCGGCGTGAACAGATCGGGGTTCAGCCACGCATCGAGCGGTCGCTCGAAGCTCAACACGCACCCGGTCAGCGCCGCCACACCCAGGAATAGCGTCATGGCGAGGCCGGTGTAGCGATGCAGCGCTATCCAAAATTGGCGCCCCGCAGCCTTCATCGTCCGTCTCCCTGACCCATGCCGAGGATGACGCACGACCTTCCCCGCGTCGCCAGCCAGTTCGGCGAAAGTCGGGGAACCAATCGTGTATCGCGGGGATATGCACGGATGGATTGTGTATCAATCCGCGTTGACGCGCAGCCGGCCTTGGCAACTAGAGGAGCGTCAGCAGTGCGGCCCGACCTCGACCAGGATATTGCGCGGTGAATCGCACTGATGCAGGTGGCCTGGGCTAGCAAACCATGCTCGACACGCAGACCGGCATCCGCAGTCAGAGCAGGTGTCCTTGCCCCGCTGCCGGGTTGAGCAGGAGCGAGCGCAGCGTGGTGAACACTGTGGATATTAACCTCACCCATGCCCCTGGTCAGCTTACCCCAATCGCTACCGGCGGTGCCAAGTCGAGGTTCCTAGATGCGGACTTTTGCGGCCGTCGATCGGTTTGTTCTATCCCAAGCGAACATCGGCCGTCTTCGATCGTGCTCTGGAGCTTAAGTGTCCTTTGGCCGATTATGCTCGAGGGAACCTGTACGCCACCGGTAGCGGCATGTGGAGCAAGGCATATCTGGATCGCTGCCTCGAGATCGTCGGCCCGGAACGCCTGCTGCATTCCCCGACTTTCCCTATTAATACAGGCCGGGCGGTGTTCCGCCGGGTGAACGGCCGCCGCTGCATTGCTGCTATCAAACGGACCCGGCCACCCCTTATCAAACGCCGAGCGGTAGTGTTGGTCCGGCTGCCGCAAGGTCATCGAGGTTCGAGATCAAACGCAAGAGCAAGCGGACAAGCTGTTCACTTTCCTGATCGTCGAAGCCTCGAAGCGCATCACGATTGCCCTCCAACAGCGCCGAACAGGCTTCCGGTAGCCGCGCTCTTGCTGGCCCGGTCAGGGCGATGCGGCTACTACGCCCATCGGTTGCATCCGGCGTCCGTTCGATCAATCCATCTCGCTCCATCCGACCAAGCATCTGCGCCATGGGCGGCTGTTCTACCTTCGCGAAGACGGCGAGATCGCGCTGCGTGTCGGCTCGACCATCGCGAAGTGCGATGAGGACCGGGACATGTCCTATGCCAAATCCCAGGGGTTTGAGCCGCGCTTCGCTCAACCGGGCAAATGCCCTTGCCGCCAAGCCGATCAGATGTCCCGGGGTCGTGAGGACGTCCGGTGCCATTTTGTATCTCCAACCTCCTTTGACACATATACATATCCTCATATGTATATGTGTCGTCTCTGGCAAGCGGTGCCGCTCGAAGCCGCCTAGGCCGACGCCGGTTGAATAGCTCTTACGATCTGGCGGCTATCCTTCGATGGTGGAAGCCCGAAGAAACGCGAATATTCACGGCTGAACTGCGTCGGGCTTTCATAGCCCACGCCGAACGCGACCGATGTGGTGTTGCCTTCGCCTGCGATCAGCATGTTCCGCGCATGCAGCAGCCTGACGCGCTTCTGATATTGCAGCGGGCTGAGCGCAGTCACCGCCTTGAAGTGGCGATGGAAGGCGGAGATGCTCAGTGCCGCCATCCCCGCCAGAGCCTCGACCCTGAGCGGCATCGTGAAGTTCTCGCGGATCCAGCGGATCGTCACGCTGATGCGCGAGAGGGCCGTGCCGGGCGCGGCGATGTCGCGTAGCATCCAGCCGTGCGGCCCCTGCAGAACACGGTAGAGCAGCTCGCGCTCATAGGCCGGCGCGAGTGCGGGAATGTCGTCGGGGCGGTCCATCAGGCGCAGCATGCGGACCCAGGCGTCGAGCAGTTCGTCGGTGACGGGCGCGACCGAGAAGCCGGAGCTGTATAAGCCGCCTCCGGCAGGTTTGGGCAGATCGGCCAGCAGGTCCGCGACGATCGAAGGTTCGAGCGTCAGGCTGACCGCGAGGTACGGATCGCCCGCTTCGGACGGATGCACGGAGCCGACCGCGGGCAGATCCACCGACATCACGAAATAGGTCGCCGGGTCATAGCGAAGCGTCCGGTCGCCCACCGTCATCGTTTTCGAGCCAGTGAGGATGAGGTTGACCATCGGGCTGTAGACCGCGGCGAGCTTGTGCTCGGGGATTTCTCCCTGGACCATCGCGATGCGCGGGATGCCCGTCGGCGTAGCCCTGTTCTGGGCGCGGGCGGCGAGCCGCCGCAATTCTTCGAGGTTCGCGTTCATGACGCCCCGATACGCCACGCGCGCGCGCGAACCAATCGGCAAGCAGGATCGGGCAGGTTTCGAAGAGGATCGTGGCGGCACCCGGTCGGCCCAGACCTTATCTGGGAGCCAGCCCGGGGTTCACCTGGACATGGAGTACCGACATGACGAAGCTGATGATCTACGGCGCCGCCGGCTATACCGGCCGGATGGCCGCGACCAACGCCATGAACGCCGGCGTGGACGTCGTCGTCGCCGGGCGGCCGCAGGACGAGGCGAAGTTCGTCGCCTTAGCTGCCGAACTGGGCGTCGAATACCGCCTGTTCGCGGTCGACGATGCCGCCGCCGCGCTTGCGGCGCTCAAGGGCATCGGCGTGCTGCTAAACTGTGCCGGGCCGTTCATGCGCACCGCCGAGCCGCTGATGCAGGCGTGCATCGCCGCCGGGGTCCATTATCTCGACATCGCCGCCGAGCTGGATAGCTACCAGCTGGCTGAGAAGCTCGATCAGTCCGCGACCGCCGCAGGCGTAATGCTGCTGCCGGGAAGCGGCGGCAGTGTCGCGATGCTGGGATCGCTCGCCGGACATGCCGCCAAGCGCGTCGCGAAGCCGGTCAGCCTCAGCATCGCGATACACGTGGCGGGTGGGTTCTCGCGGGGGTCGGCGATTTCGGCCAGCGAGAATCTGAACACGCAGCTTCTCCGCCGCGTTGATGGTGAGTTGGTCGGCCGCAGCCCCGAGGACGTTCGCGACTTCGATTTTGGCAACGGCCCGGCAACCTCGTTCCCGGTGACCTTGCCCGACCTCGTCACGATCTGGCGCGCGACAGACATCCCGAACATCGAGACGTTCGTGTATCTGACCGACGGCGCCTTCCCGGAGGGTGACCTGGCGGCAATGCCGGACGGCCCGACGCCCGATCAGCGCGAGGCCAACCGCTATCGCGCGGCCGTCGAGGTGATAGGCGAGGACGGCACCGTCGTTCGGTCGGTCCTGGAGACGGTCAACGGCTATACCTTCACGACGATCGCGGCGGCCGAAGCCGCGCGGCGTGTCCTGAACGGCGAAGCGCGTCCGGGCTTCCAGACGCCGGCGGGTCTGTTCGGAGACGGCTTTGCCGAAACGATCGCAGACACGACGATCGTCGATCTCTGAGCGATCGGCATCGGGCCGGGGAGCATCCTGCCTCCCGGCCTTCGCCGACTTTACGCCGCCGCCAACGCTTCGTCGGCAGGCGCCGCCACCCTGAACCGCGCCGCATCGCGCCCCGGCGGCATCCCGAACATGCGCGCATATTCGCGGCTGAACTGCGATGCGCTCTCATAGCCGACCGCATAGGCGATCTTGCCGACATCGTGCGTCTCGAACAGCAGAAGGCGGCGCGCCTTCAGCAGGCGTAGCCGCTTCTGGTACTGGATCGGCGCCATCGACGTCACCGCCTTGAAGTGGCGGTAGAACGCCGCAACGCTCATCCCCGACATGTCGGCCAAGGGTTCGGAGCGGATCGGTTCGGCGAAATTGTCGCGGATCCAGTCGATCGCCGGCCGGACCTGCGCGAGACGGCTGTCGGCGCAGGCAACTTCGCGCAATTTGTCGCCCTGCGGGCCGATCAGCACGCGGAACAGGATTTCGCGCTCGATCATCGCAGCGAGGATCGGCGCCTCGGCCGGCCGATCGATTAGCCGCATCATCCGCAGCCACGCATCGATCAACTCGGGCGTCGCAGTCGACACCGCAAAGTCGGTCGGGTGCGGCGTGGTGCCGGCACCGTGCATCTCCGCCATCAGATTGGCGATGATCGTCGGATCAAGTTTCAGGCTGACCGCCAGATAGGGATCGGTGCCGTCCGGCTGAACCTCGCCGGTCGCGGGGACATGGATCGGCACGACGAAATAGGTCGCCTCGTCGAAGCGCAGGTTTTGGCCGCCGATCGACAGGCTCTTGAAGCCTTGCAACACCAGGTGGAGCATTGGCTCATAGACCTGATCGGGACAGCCTTCGGACCGGACCATCGTTACGCGGGGAATGCCGGTGTCGGTCCACCGGCTGCCTGCGCGCATCACGATGCCGCGTAACTCGTCCATCGCCTTGTCCATGTCCCGCAGATGGCGCGCCCGGCCTGCAGGAACAAGCCGACGTGAGAAGATTGGGCAACAAAGCGAGAATAACCGGCATGGGTGCGGTGCCCCGGACGGCCATATCGGGGCGGCAAGCGAAGGACGCCGTTCTTCGCCATGATATCCATCCGAGAAGGACGATCCCATGAAACTCACCGGAAAAGTCGCGATCGTCACCGGCGCGTCGAGCGGCATCGGCGCCGGCATCGCCCGGGCGTTCGGCGCGGAAGGCGCGGTCGTCATCGTCAATTACAATGCCGGCAAGGACGCCGCGGACGCCGTCGTCGCGTCGATCGAGGCCGCCGGTGGCGAGGCCGTCGCGGTGCAGGCCGACACGTCCAAGTCCGCCGATATCGCGCGGCTGTTCGACACCGTCGTCGCCGATCATGGCAAAGTGGATGTGCTGGTGAACAATGCCGGCATCGCGATCTTCGAGATGGTCGCCGATCTGACCGAGGAGGCGTTTCACAAGCAGTTCAACGTCAACGTGCTCGGCTATTTCCTCACGACGCGCGAAGCGGTGAAGCATTTCGGCGAGGCCGGCGGCAGCATCGTCAACATCAGCTCCATCCTCAGCACGCATCCGTCGGCCGGTGGCAGCGTCTATTCCTCCACCAAGGGCGCGGTCGACACGATGACCTATGGGTTGGCGCGCGAGCTTGGCCCCCGGAAGATCCGGGTGAACGCGATTATGCCGGGCTATACCAACACGCGCGCCACCGACGGCGCGTTCGTCGGCGACATCGGCACGCGGGCGCTGGCCGAGACGCCGCTCGGCCGCTTCGGCGAGCCCGAAGATATCGCGCCGACCGCGGTGTTTCTCGCCTCGGACGACTCGCACTGGGTCAGCGGCGAATCGATCCGCGTCACCGGCGGCGCGCGGGGCCTCTGACTGCAAGGGCCGGGGGCGAGCTTCCCGGCTCCAACCGCCTTTCGTCATTGGAAAACATCATGCCAAGCCTGACCCACGTCGGCAGTAGCCCCGCGTCGCCACGCCATGCGCTCGCGCTTTGGACCATACTCGCAGCGCAGCTCATGCTCGCGATGGACTTCCTGATCGTCGTCGTCGCGCTGCCGCGAATTCAGGCGGATCTGGGCTTCAGCGCGGCCGGTCTGACGTGGGTGCCCAACGCCTTCGGTCTGGCGTTCGGTGGCCTGCTGCTGCTTGGCGGCAGGCTCGGCGATATCGTCGGGCAGGTCCGGGCTTTCAAGATCGGTTTGACCGTTTTCGTCGTCGCCTCGTTCGTCGGCGGCCTGGCGCACATCCCCGCGGTGCTGATCGCCGCGCGCGTGATGCAGGGCATCGGCGCTGCACTCGCTGCGCCGAGCGTACTCGCGCTGGTCATGGTGATGGCGCGCGACGAGGCGGAGAAGGCGCGGGGCCTGTCGCTGTTCACCGCGGTGTCCTCGATCGGGGCATCGGCCGGCATGATCCTCGGCGGGGTGCTGACCGATTTCTTGTCGTGGCGCTGGGCGTTGCTCATCAACGTCCCCGTCGGGATACTGGTGGTGACGGCGATTGGCCGGCTCGTCGAAGAGACGCCTCCCAAACCGGCGCGGCTCGACGTCGCAGGTGCGCTCATCGCGACGTTGAGCTCGGTCGCCCTGGTGTATGGCTTCATCCGCGCCGCGGACCGCGGCTGGGCGACCGCCGGCACGATCGCGTCGTTCGTGGGCGCTGCCGCGCTGCTGATCGTCTTCTTCCGGGTCGAGAAGCGCCATCCCGCCCCGCTGCTCGATCTCGGCCTGTTGCGGGACCGATCGCGGCTTGGTGGTCTCGCGGTGATGGCGCTGATCGTCGGCGTGCATTTCGCCACGCTCTTCATGCTCGTGCAATATCTCGAACGCGTGCTCGGCTGGACGCCGCTCGCCGCCGGTCTCGGTTATCTGCCGCTGACGATCACGGTCTATGCGATCAGCGCGTTCGCCCCGCGTTTGATCGCGAAGTTCGGCGCCCGCGCGCTGATGGTGATGGGCAGCGCGATCGTGGCGATCAGCTTGGCTGGCTTCGCACTGCTGACTGAGGACAGCGGCTATTTTCCCAATGTCCTGATCCCGTTGCTGATCCACGCGATCGGCATTGCGTTGATCTTCGCGCCCGGCACGGTCGCGATCCTGCACGGCGTGCCCGAGGAACATGCCGGCACCGCCTCCGGCCTGTTGCAGATGGATCAGCAGATCGGCGGCGCGCTCGGGATCGCGGCGATCACGTCGATCTATGCATTCGCCGCGGTGCCGGGGCGGTTCGCTTCGGGGCTGCCGGCGGCGTTCGCGGGCGGCGCGGCGATCGCGCTCGTCGCGGCGCTCGTCGCCTGGAGGCATGTGTCTTCAGGCGACGACCAGGGGATCAGACCATATAGCCGCCCGCGACCTCGATCGTCTGCGCATTGATCCAGCCGCTGTCGCCCGACAACAAGCCGGCGACGACGCGGCCGACATCGTCGGGCTCGCCGACCCGGCCGAGCGCGGTCTGCCCCGCCAACAGCGCCTCGAATTCGTCGTTCAGCCCACCCCCGAGTTCCGTGCGGATCGGCCCCGGCGACACCGCATTGGCGCGGATGCCGCGCCCACCGAACTCCTTGGCACCAAACTCCTTGGCCATGTAGCGGGTCAGCACCTCGAGCCCGCCCTTGAACGCCGCGTAAGGCGCAACGCCCGCGGTCGCGACGCGGGTCGTCGCGCTGGTGAGGTTCACGATCGCACCGTCGTCGGCGATCAGCGGCAGCAGCGCCTGGGTCAGAAAGAACGGCCCCTTCAAATGGACCGCGAACAGCCCGTCGAATTCGGTTTCGGTGACGGTGGCGATCGACTTGAACAGGCCGTAGCCGCCATTGTTGACGAGATGATCGAAGCGCGTGCGATCCCAGGTGGTGGCCAACGCCGCCGCGACCGCTTCCCCGAAGGCGGGGAAGGACGCGATGTCCGATACGTCCAGCTTCAATGCGACAGCCTTGCCGCCGTCCGCTTCGATCGCACGTACGACCTCGCCGGCGTCGTCGGAATGGCTGTTATAGGTGAGGATGACGCCACTGCCGCGTGCCGCGCAGTGCAGCGCTGTGCTTCGTCCGATGCCGCGGCTCGCGCCGGTGATGAGTGCGATGGTCATGCTGGGGTCCTTCTCGTGTGGACCCTTCCTACGATGGCGTGTTTGTGGTGGCTGCTCTGGTTCCTGCCACGATCCTGCCTATTGCTGCTTGACGACATGGCAGCCCAACTTGCGGGCCCGCGACATCTGGTGCGTCATACACATGACGCCAGTAAACGTCGGCTTCGGCGAAAAGTCGACGTTTGGTAGTCCTTGTCTTAGCTGACCGCTAAGCCCCAATCTACGTCATCTGATCGGCTGTGCTTTTCGGCGTGGGCGGCAGATGACCTCTACGGTAACTGCCGATAGAACTACCCCGCAATCAGGTTGCGGACAGTCTCTTTCAGCGAACCACAGAGGAACATGATGACAAACTATAGGCGAACAAAAGCTCGATACGCCGCAGTTTTCCGCGGCTTTCCGCCGTGCCCCCCGGTGTTCTGGTGCCGCCTACAGGACTCGAACCTGTGACCCCCGCATTACGAATGCGATGGAACGGCTGATATCGATGTTACCCAAAGTTTCGCCAGATGCCATTAACCACGGTTTTCCGCCATTGTCGGACCTCCGACCCTTGCATGCCATCGCGCGAGATGGCATCAGATGACCCATAAGTTGATG
>Ga0302314_10000898_pt1 | contig 55403 bp, 50 predicted proteins | sample III_Palsa_N2_3_FD_200533 | JGI IMG/M metagenome (GOLD analysis project Ga0302314, IMG submission 200533) | Peat permafrost microbial communities from Stordalen Mire near Abisko, Sweden - III_Palsa_N2_3 | ecosystem: Environmental > Terrestrial > Soil > Palsa > Peat permafrost | place: Sweden... | reverse complement strand
GCATCATGATCATGAAGTCCATGATGATGGTGAACTGCGTTAGCGCGAGCAGCCATAGGAGGCGGCGTTCGTGCCGGGTGCTGATGGAGTACATCGGCAGGTGTCCTTGACAAAGTAAGGCCAGCCGTACGGCTGGCTGCGGACACGACGCAGGTTCGAATCCTGATCAAGCGATGGTCTGCGGTTCGGCGTCGTCCGGATCGACGGGCTTGCGTGTGATCTCGTCGAGCTTGTCGCCGAGCAGGCGACGCACCGCGACGTAGAACACCGGTATCAGCAGCAGCCCGAAGACCGTCGCGAACACCATCCCGCCAATCACGCCAGTGCCGATTTCGTGCCGCGACGATGCACCCGCGCCGCTCGATGTCACGAGGGGCAGGGCGCCGAGGATGAAGGCGAGCGACGTCATCAGGATGGGTCGGAACCGTAGTCGGGCCGCGCTGACGACGGCGTCGAACAGGGTCATTCCTTGCGCCTGCCCGTCAATCGCGAACTCGACGATCAGGATCGCGTTCTTCGCCGCCAGCCCGATCACCGTGACCATGCCGATCTTGAAGTAGATGTCGTTCGGCACATGGAACACGTAACAGAACGCGGCCATCCCGAGCAGGCCGAGCGGCACCGCCAGCAGCACCGCGATGGGCACCGACCAGCTTTCGTACAGCGCCGCGAGGCAGAGGAACACGACGACGATCGACAGCACCATCAGCACGTTGGCTGAATTCCCCGCGAGGACTTCCTGATAGGACTGTCCGGTCCAGTCGGAGGCATAACCGGCCGGCAACTTGTCGACCAGGCTTTGCAGGATCTGCATCGCCTCGCCAGTCGCGTGTCCAGGCGCCGGCGTCCCGACGATTTCCACCGCCGAGTAGCCGTTGAAGCGGGGCAGCGCCTGCGGACCGATGCTCCACTTCGAATTAACGACGCTCGATAGCGGCACCATGTTGTACGGGCTGATCGCGCTGTTGCCGACGGAAGGATCCACCGGGCTCGGTGCACCGCCGGCCGAGACTCCCGTGGCGCTGCCGCTATCCGCCGACTTGCTCGTCAGGCCGCTCGGGGTGTACATGTGCTGCAGCGCGTCGAGCCCCATGCGGTACGGTGCGTCAGCCTGCATGAATACGCGTTTCACGCGGCCTCCGTACGTAAACTCGTTCACGTAGACCGGGGCGAGGTCCATTTGAACCGTGTTGTACACGTCGGTCAGGGACAGGCCCATGGTGTGCGCCTGAAGGCGATCCACGGACAGTTTGAGTTGCGATGCCTGCGGCAGCGAGTTCGGCCGGATGCCGAACAGCCTCGGATCGTGGTTCGCTTGCGTGAGCAGTTGAGCCTGCGCCTGCGCGAGCTGGTCTCGCGGCTGTCCCGCGCGTGCCTGCAGGTACATGTCGACACCGGAGAACTGGCTCAGGCCGCGGATCGTCGGCAAGTTGGTCACGAAGATTTGCGCATCGTGAATGCCGTGAAGCAGCTTGTTCGCCTGCGGAATCAATTGCATCGCGCTCTGGGAGCGTTTGCCCCAGTCGGTGAGCTTGATGAAGATCATCCCGACGTTCTCGCTCTGGCCGACGAAGCTGTAGCCTTCGACGGCAAAGGTGCCCGCGATGTTCTTGCCGAGCGGACTATGCGTGAGCGTATCGGTGACTTTCGTCATGAGCGCGTCGGTACGCGAAAGGGCGGTACCCGACGGCATGTTCACAATCGCGAGCATGAAGCCCTGATCCTCGTCCGGAACGAACGACGTCGGCAGATGCGAATACAGCACGCCGGCGAGCGCCGCAAGCGTGACGAACACGGCCATCCAGCGAGGCACACGCCGTACGGCACGACGGACCTGGCCAACGTAGCTGTCGCCTATCCGGTCGAAGCCCCGATTGAACCAGCGGAACACGACGTTTTCGCTGGCGTGATGCGAGGGCTTCAAAAGCGACGCACACAACGCCGGCGTGAACGACAGCGCGAGAAACGCTGAAAACACCATCGATACCGCGATCGTCAGCGCGAACTGCGAATAGATGATGCCGGTCGCGCCCGGTTGCAGCGCGGACGGGACAAACACAGCAGCGAGCACGACCGTGATCGCGACGATCGCACCGGAGATCTGGCGCATCGCCTTGCGCGTCGCCTGTTTCGGGCTCAAGCCTTCCTCGCGCATGAGGCGTTCGACGTTCTCGATGACGACGATCGCGTCGTCGACGACAATCCCGATTGCGAGCACCATGCCGAACAGGTCGAGCTGATTCAGTGTGAAGTGCAGCGCCGACAATCCGATCATCGTGCCGAGCAGTGCGACCGGAATCACCAGCGTCGGAATGATGGTCGCGCGGATGTTCTGCAGGAAGATCAGCATCACGACGAACACCACGGCAATCGCCGCGATCAGCGTATGCACGATGTCCGTGATAGACGCGGTGATGAACGGCGTCGTGTCGTACATCACGTGCCACGTGACGCCCGGCGGGAAGTCGCGCTGGAGCACGTCCATCTTGTCCTTGACGGCCTTGCCGACGTCGAGCGCATTCGCGCCCGGCAGCAGGAATACGCCCAGGCCGCCGGCTGGCTTGCCGTTATACCTGGCAGCCGTGCCGTAGCTTTGCGCACCGAAGTCGATCCGCGCGACGTCGCCCAGACGTACCACGCTGCCGTCGTTGCTCGTACGCAGGATGATGTCGTGAAACTGCTGGATCGACGTGAACAGTGTGTCGCCGGAGACCGTTGCGGTGAAAACCTGCCCCTTGACGGGCGGATCCGCGCCGAGCGAACCGGTCGCGAACTCGGCATTCTGCGCCTTGATCGCGTTCAGTACCTGCGACGTCGACATACCGTAGCCCTGCAACGCGTCCGGATCGAGCCAGATGCGCACGGCGTATTCGGAACCGAGCATGAACGTGTTGCCGACGCCGTTGACGCGACCGATCACCGGCTGGATCTGCGATGCGATGATGTCGGAGAGGCGCGCGGTGTCTACGGACGGATTGGTCGATTCCAGCCCCACGAACATCAGGATATCGGGACTCGCTTTCGCGACCACGACGCCTTCCTGGGTGACCTCGGAGGGCAACAGCGGCTGTGCGAGCGCGACCTTGTTCTGCACTTGCACTTCCGCGATGTCCGGGTTCGTTCCGGTGGCGAAGCTCAACGTGATCGTCGCCGTGCCGTTCGAGTTCGAGACCGAATTGAAGTACAGCAGATTGTCGATGCCGGTGAGCTGCTGCTCGATCACCTGCGTGACGGTCGATTCCATCGTGGCCGCATTGGCGCCGGGATAGGTCGCGGTGATGGTGACCTGCGGTGGTGCGATGTCCGGATACGAGTCGATCCCGAGGCGTGTGAGCGAGATCGCGCCGAACAGGCAGATCAGGATCGGGATCACCCACGCGAACACGGGCCTGTCGATAAAGAAACGTGGCATGCGGTGACTCCTACGACCTGTTTCCGGCAAGCGGACTGGATGATGGGTGGGCGGCACCGGCCTGCGACAGTCTCGCACCCTCGTTGGGGGCGGCCGCGGGCGTCGCTGACACAAGCAGCCCTTCATGGACCCCCTGCATGCCCGACACGATCACGCGATCGCCAGGCGACAGTCCCTTTGTGACGATCCAGTCTTGCGCGTAACTATCATCCGCATCGACGGCTTTGCGGATCACCTTGCCGTTCTGGCCGACGACCATCGCGTATGGACCGGCGGTGTCGCGCGCGATCGCCTGCTGCGGAATCGCGAATACGTCGTTGCGCTGGCCGAGATCGACGTTGAGCGACACGTACATACCAGGCAGCAGTTGATGTTGAGGATTCGGCACCCGCGCGCGAAGATTGACCGCACCGGTGGTGGCGTTCACCGCAACGTCCGAGAAGTCGAGCGTGCCGGGTTGATCGTATGGCGTGCCGTCGGGCAGCAAGACCTGAACCGTGGTCTTGTCCTGCTTCGCGAGCGCGACGTTGCCGGCTTGCTGAGCCTTGCGCAGCGCGATCAGGTCGGCGGCGCTGATTGTGAAGTTCACGTAGACCGGATCGATCTGCTCAACAGTTGTGAGCAGTGTTCCGATAGCGCCAGCGTCGGTCGTGCCGTTGCCGACGACCGCGCCCGCGGTCACCTGCTGCTGCCCGGCGATGCCGGCGATCGGCGACGTCACTTTCGTATAGCCGAGACTCACGCGCGCGCCGTCGACAGCGGCCTTGTCCGCCTCTACTTTCGCTGCGGTGCTGCGTTCGACTGCGTCGGCATCGTCGACCGTCTGCTGCGACACGGAGCCGATCGGCAGCAGCTTGTGATAGCGCTCGGCCGTCACACGATCGTTCGTGTAGGACGCCTGATCCTGCGCGAGCGTCGCGATGTCGTTGTTCAGCACCGTCTGGTACCACGCCGGATCGACTTCAAAAAGTACCTGACCGGCTTTCACCTCACTGCCTTCCGTATAGAGGCGTTTCAGTAGTACGCCTGAGACGCGGGCGGTGACGTTCGCGCTGTAGTAGGGGGACAGCCGCCCGACGAGGCTGCGGGTGAGTGGAACGTTCTGCGGTTGCGCTTCCAGCACGCCAACCTGGGGTGGCGGCGGGGCGGGTGGCGGATCGCTCTTTGCGCAACCGAACAGCGCCGCGACGCCGATGGACATGAGAGAGGTGCGAAGAAGCAGTGACTTCATGTTGAAGAGAGCTTGCAAGAAGGAGGGAAGGGGGCAGCGAGCGGTCTGGGGATTCGCTTAGCGACCATTGCCGGACGATGACGCGACGCTGGCGGCGGCTTCGTTTGCGTCGTTCCATTGCCAGCCGCCGCCCAGGTTTCTGATCAACGCGACACTGGCGAGCGTCAGCGCCGCCTGGGTGTCCGAAAGATTCTGCTGGGCGAGCAGCAGCGTGAGCTGCTGGGTCAACAGGCTCTGCTCGCTTGCGGCGCCGAACTCGTACTCCGCGTGCTGGCTGTCGAAAAGCTGCCTGTTGCGCCGGTAGATCTCACCGAACGCCTGGGACTGCTGCGCCAGGTGGTTCCACGACGACAGGGAGTCTTCGACGTTCTGGAATGCGGTCAGTACCGTCTGCCGATACGCGGCGACGCTTTCGTCATAGGTCGCGCGCGCTTCGTGTACGGCGGCAGTGCGTGCGCCGCCGTCGAAGATCGTCGCAGCGAGATCGGGGCCGAGTGTCCAGAAACGGTTCGGCACGGAGAACAGGTTCGCGAGCGCGTTGTGCTGGAATCCCCCTTGCGCTGACAAGGTCAGCGTTGGGAAGAACGCCGCCTCGGCGGCGCCGATCTTCGCATTCGCGGCCGCGGCGTTGCGTTCCGCGCTGACGACGTCGTAACGCCGTTCGAGCAGTTGCGAGGGCAATGCGAGCGGCACGGTGGGCGCAATGAACGCATAGTTCGATACGGGTGCGATCGAGAAGCCGGCTGGTGGCACCCCGGTGAGCACCGCGAGCGCGTGCTCATAGTGTTCGCGCGAGGTCTTCGTGGCCTGGAGATCGGCGATCACCAGTTCGAGGTTGTCCTGCGCGGCGAGCACGCTGTCGTTCGACGCCTTGCCCTGCGCGTAACCTGCGTGCACCATGTCCAGGATGCGCGCGTCGATGTGCTGCTGCTGTTCGAGCAGGCCGATGTCGACATCGCTCTGGCGCAGTTCGAAGTAGTCGGTCGCGACGCTCGTCGCGATCGACAGGCGAACGCCCGCAAGCTGCGCAGTGCTTCCCTGCGCGCTCGCCTTGCTCGACTCGACCTGCCGGCGAATGCCACCCCACAGATCGAGCTCCCAACTCGCGGCCAGGTCCGCCGAAACGAAGTTGTGCACGCCCGGCTGCAACGATGCGCCTGATGCGGTGCCCGCGCCGGCTGCTCCTGCTCCGGACCGGGCGCCCGCGATGCCGGCGCCGACAAAGGGAAACAGGCTCGCCACGTTCACGTCCACGTCGGCCTGCGCGAGCCGCCAGGCGGCTTCGGCCTGCGCAATCGCCGGATTCGCCTTCTGCGCCTGCTCGACCAGATGCGTCAACGTGGTGTCGCTGTATTCGAGCCACCATGTGTTCGACAGCGAAGCCTGCGGATTCGCGTTCGCGCGCTGCCAATCCACGCCTTCTTTAAAGCTCTCGGGAATTTCGACTGCAACCTTCTTGTAGTCCGGTCCCACTGCGCACCCGGCGATGCAGAACGCCGCCGCCGCAGCGCAGCACCATCGCAGCGCGTTTTGATTCAGTCGCGGACGAACGGCATCGCCCCCTTGAGTGACAGAGAGATTCATTCCGGATCCTGCGGAGGAGAGCGGGTTGTCGATGATGGCGGTAGATTCGGACGTGATCGTGGTCTTTCGGCGAGTACGGCGGTGGCGAAGTTGCAGCCGCGCATGCCCGTTGGGTTCCGGAATCACGAACGCCCGTGAATAGTGGTCTAATCTGGCTGTTTCGAATTTCGTAGCTAGCTTAGAGCGCCTTCCACCCGACCACTAGACAGCGCGGATGAGGGGGACCCATCCAGATTTGTGAGGAATGTATGCTTGACCTGAACGAAATATATTTCTTCGTCGAGGTCGTTCAGGCCGGAAGCTTCGCCGAAGCCGCGCGACGCCTCGGCATGCCTGCGAACACGATCAGCCGCTACATTCAGCAACTCGAAAGTGATCTGAAGAGCCGCTTGATCCTGCGGACAACGAGGAAATTGACACTGACCGCAGTGGGTCAGACGTTCTACGAGCAGTGTGCGAGGAACGTACGGGAGCTCGTGCAAGCGGGGCAGCAAGCTGCCGACACGCATCCGGAACCGGTTGGCCCGCTGCGCGTCGCGCTGAACAACGATTTCTTCGATATCTTTCCGGACTCGTGGGTCAAGCAATTTCTCTCGAGCTATCCGGGCGTCACGCTGGAATTCGTCGTCGACAATGCCTATCTTGACCTGACGGCGAGCGGCGTCGATCTCGCATTGCGTCGCGAGGCGATGCTGGACGAAAACGCGACGCGCCGCGTTCTGCGCACGGCCCACAGGCTCCTCGTTGCGTCACCTGAATATGTCGCGGCCCGCGGAGCGCCGACGAGCCTCGATGAACTCGGCCAGCACGACTGCCTTTTGATTTCCCGCGACTTCGCACCTGGCATGTGGTACCTGAACGGCCCGGACGGGCGTATTGGGGTTCAGGTGCAGGGGCGCCTGCAAGCCAGTACCTCCCGCCCGGTCAGGCAGGCGGCGGTCGCGGGCCTCGGCATCGCTTTCCTGTTTGATCTGATTGCGAAGCGGGATATCGAGGCCGGTCGTCTTGTTCCAGTGCTGGGCCAGTATCGATCGGACGCAACGAATTTCTGCGCCGTTTTCCCCAATCATCGGCACATCAGACGGGTTGCGACGATTTTCGTCGATGCGGTCCAGAACAAGCTCGCCGAGATGGCCGCGTCGAGTGAATTTTGAGCCGCCGCTCCTGGTAGGCTTCTATTGCGCCGTTTGCTGGCGCTGGTACTCGTTCTTTTTCATCTGCAGATACGCTTGCCGGTCCAGCTCATGCAATTGGCGCGGGTACTGCTCGGTTGCATCGAACCATGCCGCAAAGCGTTGATCGACGCGTTTGTCCGCAGGAATGGCAAGCGAACCCAGATAGGCGTCGATGGCGAGGTAATAGCGCATGGTATTGCGCTCGACGAGGCCGCGCACGCCGCCGATGTAATCGCCGCTCGACGTCTGCGTAAAGCCCACTTTCGCACTGCCTATGGTCGCGAGATAGGTCTTCATCGCGAGGCGTCCTGCCATGCCGAATCCATACGAATACGTGAGGTGCAAGAAGGTGTGCCCTTTGCCGATGTCGACGGCTTCGAGCACGATGCGATAGTCCTTCGTGCTGAGTGGTCCCTCTGCCGTGCTGAGATCGACCTGGAAGTAGTCGGGACTTGTCGCAACCGAACGGTAATTGAACTGCACGCGGAACGTGTCACCGAGTTCCTGCTCCGTCTTCTTGCCGACGTTCATGCTGATGATCGCGCCGTTAGCGCCTGAAGTGGCATGACAGTACTGGGTGTTCAGATGCAGGATCAACACTTCGCACCAGTTCGCGGGACCTTGCTGAGGGTCGTTGAATGCGCTGTTGACGGTCGCGAACGGATAATCGACGACGGCGTAGATATCTCCCTTTAACGTGTTCTGCGTTTCTTCCGAGTCCAGATGGATCGGACGATGAAACTCATTCGACTTGAGCTGCGGCGCGAGCGTGTCGTACTTGTCCCTAAGCGCGGTGGCATTGTCGTCGGCCCATGTCAGCGCGCCGAACGAGAGGCCCAACAGCGCGAGCGCGACGAGTGCGAGCCGTTTGGTGATACGCATGATCCGCTGGATGCTCATGACAGTGCGCTCCCGCTGGGTTGGGCAAATTTCGCACGAATATAGCAGAGCCGCGAACCAATGCGGATGAGCCATTCGAGCGTAAAGATGACTTGAACCAGCATTCAGCATGCCCGTGATGCAGCGAGGTCTGGCACTACCCCTTGTTGAACAGGCTCACGACACGGGACATAGATTTCGCTGCCAGAACGAGCAGAGCGCCGGTTGGACTGTAGTCGACGTTGTGCATCAGATCGATCAGATAGAACATGGCTAGTGCGATGAGCGGGTGGTACATCGCGCGGCTTATCAGGCGTTTCATGGGCATCTCACGCTATTTCGTTTGCCCGAACCGGTAAGCCACTGTGCGTGAACCGATCTGCGCAAGTCTGGAGGCGCGCCAGCTTCCGGATTTCGTGGAAGCTTTGGCTGCGAAGCACGGATGACGCTGATCTCTCACGTCCCGTCTTGTGACGAACTTTGCCTCTCGCGACTTGCTGCCGTCCTTCCCGCACGTCGATGTTTTTTGCCCGATCGTCCAAGTCTTGCCAATGGTTCGCGCGGACATTGCAGGACGTCCAGTAAGGTTGTCCGGTCCTCCTGCGGAGACCCGCACCCATCGCGTGGCGATGCATCGAGCGCCGCGAAATAATCGGTAAGGTATTTGTCATCTACTGCCGCAGCGGGTATAACATGTACCCCTCGGTCAGGTCGAAGAACGACCGGCCTCCCGGCTCCTTGCCCGGGAAATCGCATATCACGCGAGCCCTTCATGGATGCAGTTTCTGACGTCCTGCGCGCTGTGCGTCTAAGCGGCGCGGTGTATCTGAATGGGACCTTCACGGCACCGTGGTGCGTGATAGGCCGCACGGATGCTGCGCTCTGCGCGGCCTATCTGCCGCGATCCGAGCGTGTCGTCTCATATCATCTGATCATAGAGGGTAGCTGCTGGGCACAACTGGCAGACGACCCCGATTCCGCTATCCATCTCAATGCCGGGGAACTGCTGGTAGTGCCGCAAGGCGAAACGCATTTGATCGGCAGTGCTGTGGATATTGCCCCCACGCCAGCGGACATGCTATTGGCTGGCCCGATGGCGGCAGCACCGGGTGACGTGATGACGTTGTCTTACGGAGGCGGGGGAGCTACGACACGCATCGTATGCGGTTTTCTGGCCTGCGACGATACACTGAGTAACCCACTGCTCTCGTCGCTGCCGAGACTCTTCAAGATTGATGTGCGCGACGATCCGCGAGCAGCGTGGCTTGAGTCATCTCTCAAGTTTGCAGCCGCCGAAGCTGCGAATTCGCGGGCGGGCGGCACGATCGTCCTCGCCAGACTGTCCGAACTCCTGTTTGTCGAGGCGGTCCGTAGCTGTATTGAAGCACTTCCTGCTCACCAGACAGGATGGCTCGCGGGCGTGCGCGATCGCTACGTGGGGCGCGCGCTTTCGTTGCTGCATGCTCAAGCAGTCCACCCCTGGACCGTCGATGAGCTGGCGCGCAAGGTGGGGTTATCGCGCTCTGCGTTGGCGCAACGTTTCACCGATCTTCTTGGCCAACCGCCCATGCAGTACCTGGCGCGGTGGCGCATGCAGATCGCGGCGCAGGAACTTCTCGCCGGCAGAAAGTCCCTCGCTGCTGTAGCGGAGCAGATTGGTTACGAGTCGGAAGCGGCCTTCAGTCGGGCCTTCAGGCGGGAATTTGGAATGCCGCCGGCAGGCTGGCGCAAGAACAAAGGAAAGATGAACGGCGCTGCCGAATCTGCGCAGGCAGCACCCGCTGCGAGTGGCATTACGTCACCCGCGGATCAGTGACATCGATTGCCGCACCCGACGCATCGCTCATTCGCACACGTCGAACCTGACCCGGCGTTTCGGCCATATCTCCCGGTGGCCTGATCATAGAACCTCGCGTCTCCCCATCGTACATTCGAGCGTACCGAATGCCAGATCAACTGGCCGGTAGATGGACATTCACAGCTCGACCGCACGCAGGTCCATATTGGGAGAAATGCTATGAACGCAGTATCGCGCCTCTCCGACCGCGATCGTTACGCCCGTTGCATTCGCGCTTCAAAGATGGTCAGTTGGGACATCGAGCGTGACGTGATTGGAGGCCGCACCTTTGACACGTCCGAGAAATATCTTCCCGACGGGCTTTCACTGGCGCCGAATTTCTTCACGCTCTCCGAGAGCGAAAAGCGTTTCGTCAGCCAGATTCAGGGACGCACGTATGCCAACGTGTTCGGACTGGTAGAGCGCTTCATCAACGCCAAGGTGCTGGAAGTCAGCCGTGACTATTGGCTCGGCGACCAGGTAGCGCTTGAGGCGTTGGTCCGGTTCAGCGAAGAGGAACTCAAGCATCAGGCGCTATTCCGTCGTATCGACGAGATGATCGGTGAGACCCTGCCCGCCGGCTATCGCTTCGACGTCGATGCGGATGCCGTTGCCTCCGTCGTCCTCGGGAAAAGCACATGGGCCGTATTGGCGTTGACGCTGGATATCGAACTGTTCAGCCAACTGCACTACCGCCAGAGTATCGCTCCAGACGATCAGCTGTCCGAGCTATTCAAGAACGTGTTCCTCTACCACTGGAAGGAGGAGAGCCAGCACGCCATCCTCGACGAGCTCGAATGGTTCCGTCACGACGCCACTCTGACGGACAATGAGCGTGACAAGGCTGTTGGCGAATTCATCGAGCTGATTGCCGCGATCGACGGCATTTTGCAGGCGCAGGCCGCAGCCGACGCGCGTTACTTCGAGGCGAACTGCGGCCGAGCAGTCGACGAAGTAGAGACCCTGTCAGTCGAAACGAATTTCCTCGAGGCTTACCGGTGGCAATACATCCACTCGGGTGTCCGTCATCCCCATTTCGGAGAGGTGCTTCATAGCCTCATCTCAGAAGACCAGGGCATGCGCATCCAGGCTGCGCTCGCCACACTGCAATGAGCTCCACGCAAGCTGAACAAGCCACTCATGTTGAAGGAGAGGGAATATGAATGCCAATGCACAGACCAACGAAGCTAACACCGTCAACGGCCTGAACGTCGACGATCTGTTCGCCCTGATTGAGGGCGTCAAGGGCGATGTCTCGAAGGCCACCACCCGCTGGCGCGTAGCGACGAGCTGGCAGGGCCAGACTCGAACTCGCGGCGAGGTAGAGGGGTTTTCGATCGGTGGACAGGATGTGTCGCGCCGGTTCACGATCGATATCGACGAGCCCTGCGAACTCGGTGGTTCGAACAAGTTTGCCAATCCGCAGGAGCATCTGATCGCCGCGCTGAATGCTTGCATAGCGGTGGGTTATGTGGCGCAATGCGCCATCCGCGGGATCACGCTCGAATCCCTGCAGATTGAGACCGAGGGTGAAATCGACCTCAGGGGTTTTCTTGGGATCGACCCGCAAGTGGCAAACGGCTACGAGAGCCTGCGTTACACCGTTCGTATCAGGGGCAGTGGTACCAAGGAGCAATTCGCCGAAATCCACGACGCGGTAATGGCCACTTCCCCCAACGTCTACAATCTGTCGAACGCCGTCGTTCTGAAATCGACTCTCGTAGTTGGGTGAACTTCGCGATGCGGGCGCGGCCGCAGCCGGAAAATTTCTTGGACGATTTGTCGAATTCCGGTCTGGCCGTTCGTCGACATAGTGAAGGCGGCAACCAGCCCGCCTGAAAACCAATCCAGGAGACGTCATGGCACAGTATCTGGTTGCTATTCACCACCCCGACAACTACGACCCGGCCGTCGCAGAGGACGAGGCGATGTCCCGCGATATCGATGTGCTCAACGAAGAGATGATCGCTGCCGGTGTCAGGTTTTTCGCGGGCGGCCTCCGCCCGGCAAGCAGCGCGAGGTCGCTGCGGGCGCAGCCCGATGGGGCGGTGCGCATCACCGACGGCCCGTACCTGGAGACCAAGGAGCACGTGGGCGGCTTCTGGATACTGGAAGTCGCTGACCTGGACGAGGCGCTGACGTGGGGGCGCAAGGCCGTCGTGGCCTGTCGGGCGCCGGTCGAGGTGCGCCCGTTTTACTGAGGGGGGAGCCGGTGGACAATAAGTGACCTCGTCCTTTATTTCGTGCGAGAGGTTTTCCGCCGGGGCCAGCGATGCGAGTTTGTCGGGCACGATGGTGCACACGGTTCGTGGAACACCTATGATGCGATGATGTCGCACGACACCTGCCGGCGCTCGAGCAAACCCTGTCTGTCGCGTTCATACTCGCGTGCGGTGCACCCATCTCAGGAGGAGCCATGTCCACTCAGGCAGCCGACAACGGCATCGTCACCTTGCCCACACATCGCTCGGTGGAGGAAGCCGCCGACAGACTCGCATCGCTGATCGAAGCGAAACACATTCTCCTGTTCGCACGCATCGATTTTGCGGTGGACGCGCAGCGCGCGGGCCTTGCGATGAATCCGTCACAGTTGCTCGTGTTCGGCAATCCGCGCGCCGGGACGCCGCTGATGCAAGCCGTGCCGACTGCGGCACTCGATCTGCCGCTCAAGGTGCTGGTGTGGCAGGACGGCGACGGCCGCGTCTGGTTCTCGTATAACGCGACGAGCTACCTGCAGACGCGGCACGGGGCGCCTGCTGATCTGATGAAAGCCCTTGATGGCGTCGTGGCGCTGGTGCAGGCGGCTGCGGCGGACTGAACTGACCGAGAGGTCAAAACGCGAGCCCGAACGCGAGCCCCAAACGCCGGCAAGGCGCGCCGCTAACGACGGCCGCTGCGGCCCCACACATAGCGCACCCAACGTTGCCACCGGCTCTGCAGCGGCGCCGGCGCATGGTGGGCTGCCAGCTCTGCGCGGTCGCGCTGGACGCTTTTCTGCACCTGTTCGTGGATCTGGCGCAATGTCATGCCGCCGGGCCCTTTCAGTTTGTCGGGATCAGCGTCCAGATCCGGATCGGGATGGTCTGTCATGGGATGAGTGGATTCCAGATGAGTCGACCTGATCTTGATCCAGATGCGCAGTCGCGGCAAGCACGCTCACGCTTTCATACGAAGCGCCTGCGAATCCACAAGACTGGCACAATCGGGGTGATCTTCGAGCCGCCTGGGAATCCCAATGCCAGACCCCGCCGCACCTGCACCGCGTATCGCGCCCCTCTTTGCACTGTTTCCCTTCTTGCGCCCGTATGCCGGGCGTTGGGCGCTTGCATTCCTCGCGCTGACGACGTCGGCGGGTGCTACGCTGGTATTGCCCGTGGCGTTCAAATACCTGATCGACCGCGGCTTCGCCAGCGGTGACCGGGCGCACATCGATCGCTATTTCCTCGCGCTTTTCGCCGTTTCGCTGGTATTGGCCGGCGCCACGGCGCTGCGCTTCTACCTGGTGTCGTGGCTGGGCGAGCGGGTCACGGCCGACTTGCGGCGCGCGGTGTACGACCATGTGCTGGAGATGAGTCCGCAGTTCTTTGAGACCACCCAGACCGGAGAGGTCCTGTCGCGCCTGACGGCCGACACCACCCTGATCCAGGCGGTGGTGGGCACCAGCCTGTCGCTGGGGTTGCGCAACTTTTTCCTGCTGACCGGCGGTGTGGCCATGCTGGTGGTGACGAGCCCTGTGCTATCCGGCTACATCATCGCCACGCTGTTTGTGGTGGTGCTGCCCATCGTCGTCTTCGGACGGCGCGTGCGGCGCCTCTCGCGCGCCAGCCAGGACAAGGTGGCGAACGCGAGCGCGCTGGCGGGTGAGGTGCTCAACGCCATGCCGACGGTGCAGTCGTTTACGCAGGAGCCTTTCGAGTCGCGGCGCTTTGCGGGCGCGGTGGAAGCGGCCTTCGAGACCGCGCTCACGCGCATCCGGGCGCGCGCGTGGCTGACCGCAGTGGTGATCGTGCTGGTCTTCACGGCCATCGTGTTCGTGCTGTGGCTTGGGGCGCAGGCGGTGCTGGCCGGGCGCATGACGGCGGGTCAGTTGTCCCAGTTCATTCTCTACGCGGTGTTTACTGCTGGCGCTGTGGGAGCGGTCGCCGAGGTGTGGGGCGATCTGCAGCGCGCCGCCGGCGCGACCGAGCGTCTGTTGCAACTGCTGGCGGCGCGCTCGCCGGTCGTGCAGGCCGGGACCAAGGTCGCGTTACCGGCGCGCGGCGAGGGCATCCGGTTCGACGACGTGAGTTTTTCGTACCCGTCCCGCCCCGGCATCGCCGCGCTTTCCGGTCTCTCACTTCATGTTCGCGCGGGCGAGCATGTCGCGTTGGTGGGACCCTCCGGCGCGGGCAAGACCACGCTGTTTCAATTGCTGCTGCGCTTTTACGACCCGCAGTCCGGCAACATTCTGATCAACGGCGTCCCCACGCGGGACGTGCCGCTCGTCGACTTGCGCCGGGAGATCGGCGTCGTGCTGCAGGAGTCGGTGATCTTTTCGGGCAGCGTGCTCGACAATATCCGCTATGGCGCGCCCGAAGCAACGTTCGCGGAAGTTCAGCGGGCCGCTGCAATGGCCGCTGCGGCCGGCTTTATCGAAGCCTTGCCACAAGGTTATGACACGTTCCTTGGCGAGCGCGGCGTGCGGCTGTCCGGCGGACAGCGTCAGCGCATCGCAATCGCCCGCGCGATCCTGAAGAATCCGCCAATCCTGCTGCTCGACGAGGCCACCAGCGCGCTCGATGCCGCCAGCGAACGGCTGGTCCAGACGGCGCTCGACAATGCCGCGCAGAATCGCACCACACTGGTCATCGCGCACCGCCTCGCGACCGTGCAGCAAGCCGACCGCATTGTCGTGCTGGAGCAAGGCCGCATCGTCGCGCAGGGGCGTCACGCCGAGCTCCTTTTGAGTTCGCCGCTTTACGCGCAGCTTGCCGCGCTGCAGTTCGGCGAGCCACTCGCGCAGACGGCATCGCACGGAGCCGTGCGCGATCACATCGACACTGCCTGAAGCGCGCAAAGCGAAGCCGTTTCGCCGCTGGGCCGCTAACGGCTTCGCGACGACCTGGGCGTGTTATTAGAACCGCTCCGCCCTGAACGGCCGCGGGTCCACCACGGTCTCCTCGCCGGTCATCATCTCGGCGATCAGGCGGCCCGTTACGGGGCCCAGCGTCAACCCGTGATGAGCATGGCCAAACGCGAACCACAGTCCTGGATGATTTTGCGCGGGCCCGATGATCGGCATCATGTCGGCTGTGCACGGACGCGCGCCCATCCAGGCTTCTTCATCGAGACGTTTGCCCAATGGAAACAGCGTGCGCGCGACCGGCTCGACCGCAGCGAGTTGCGTGGGCGTCCTGGGTGCATCGAGATGGGTGATTTCCGCGCCCGTCGTCAAGCGGATACCGCGTGCCATGGGAGCCAGCACATAACCCTTTTCGGCATCCAGGACCGGGTGATTCAGACGGGCCGCCGCGTGGGGGGCATAGTGCATGTGATACCCGCGTTTGACAGCGAGCGGCAGGCGGTAACCGAGTCGCGAACTCACGCGGCCCGACCACGGTCCCAACGCAACCACTGCCGATGCAGCCGTAATCGTCGTTCCTGCTTGCGTATCGACTTCCCAACCCTCGCGAAGCGAGTCCGCATCGCCGATGAAAAACCGTCCACCCAGCGCTTCGAAATACTTTGCGTAGGCGCTGACGAGCGCGTTCGGATCGCTCACGGAGTCGGATTGCGGGTAGTGCAAGCCGCCGGACAAGGTTTTGGCGAGATCGGGTTCCGCGCGGTGAAGGGCTGCGGTGTCGAGCGATTCGAACGCGACGCCATATTCGCGCTGCCACCGTTCAGCGAGCCGGATTTCCGCGTCGCGTGCCGCGTCGGTGCGAAACACCTTGATCCAGCCGATTGGCCGCAACAGCGCGCTCGCGCCGGCATCCGCGGCCAGCGTGCGGTGCTCGCTGATGCACAGTTCGATCAGTGTCGAGTACGACTTCGCAATCGCCGCGTGTTTTGCCGGATGTGAATTGCGCCAGTATTGCCACAGGAACGGTGCTGCCTTGAGCATCGCATTGGCATGGTAGCGAACTTCCGGCGACCGGTTGCGCGCGTAGCGCAGCAGGGTGCCGAGGTCGCGCGGCAACGCATAGGGATAAACGCCTTCACGCTGGATCAATCCGGCATTGCCGAACGAAGTCTCGTTTCCGGGCAGCTTGCGGTCCACCAGTGCGACCTGGCGGCCGCGCTTTTGCAGATGCACGGCAACGCACACGCCTACCATGCCCGCGCCGAGCACGACGGTATCGAAGTTCAATCTGGTCATGAGTTTATAGTTGCCGCTTACGCGAGGAACGCCGTTACTGCGGACGGGCGAAATCGACGTAAGTTACCACACGGCCCGCACTCAATTACAAGCGGGTTGGCGGTCATGGGCGGCGGGCGCGCAAGGCGTGGGGACGGCCGACGAGCACCGAAAGCAGGGTTTCGAGTCCGGAGATATGCATTGAGCCGATGCATGGGCGCACAACCCAGAAGCGCGTGGTTTTTCACCGCGTGGGCCTGCGAGTGTTAGGCAAATTTATAAGGAATCCGATGCAAAACAATGCAGCGGAGAATGGGATGAGCCAGACGAAGTACCGCGGTGCTTGCCATGGCGAAGGGCGAATTTTTCTAAGCGGCTCCGTCTGCTTCCTGCGGCGGGAACCCTATGCCGGGGCCGCCGACGAATCAGAATGGTCTTCGCTCGCACCCCTGCAATCCAGAAATCGCCAGATGCAATCGCAACTCGCGCCGATCAGAACGCGCGAAAACGACGAGCCACAGGCGACGCAGCGGTAGTGCTCAACCGCAGGCACACCGCACAGCTCGCCTACGCCGAGCAGCGCCATTTCACAAAGTTGAGTGGTTGAAGCAGGGCGGCCATGAAGGTCCGAACACGATTTGCAGGTCTGCATTCTGCGCTCCTGTCGGGGCTGTCAACCTGAGACTAGCACGAGGCCAGATTGCTGCAAAGATTTTGCCGCATTTGATTTGCGAATCGGTCGAATTTGCTGATGCGGGCTTGCCCGATTTGGACACCTGCGCGAAAACACACATGCCCTGCATCTTTCACGGAGGACAGGTCGTTGCCTCAGACGAATCCGCTACGCCGTCGAGCGGATTCAAATAAGCACGCGATCGCATTTCGGCTAACCGGCTCAGCGTGCGCGACAGATCGTGGGCGCCTTCGAGACCGGTGAGCGCCGTGGTGATGGGCTGATCGGAGGCAATGAACAACGCCCGCTTACGGTCATAGAAAATATCGACCAGCCACGCAAAGCGCTGCAGCGTATGTGGAGTTTCGAGCCAATGCGTGTCCAACTGATCGACGATCAGTCCCTGCCAGCGTTCGGCGAGATCCAGATAGTCAAGGTGCGAGCGGCTCGCGACACACAGTTCCTCGAAACGCACCCACAACAGAGACGCCCCTGCGGCTTGCGCGTTGAGCGGCCGTCCCGCCGCGGACAACGTCTGCGGATATAACGCGTCTTCGCCTTCATATTGCAGGAAGATGCGCAGCAGTTGCTCGCGGGTCACCGCGTCGAGCGGCGCGAAAAAGCGGGGACGTTCCGCCGGTTCGGCGCTGAAACGATAGTCGCGCGTGCCGTCGAAATGAACCACCGCGAAGTGCTGCTCGAGCCGCTCGATAGTCGGCTCGAAACGCTCGTGATATTCCGGATTCGGCAGCAAGCCGCGCGGCGCGTAGTTCGATGTGAGCACGATGCGCGTGCCGAGTTCTAGCGCGACATCGAGGAAGCGTCCGATCAGGAACGCATCGGCGATATCGTGGACGTGGAATTCGTCAAAGCACAGCAGTGCGATGCCGTGGAGCCATTGCCGAGACACCGAGCCGAGCCGGTCGTCGCCGCGCGGTTCGTTGACGAGCCGCCGGTTCATCTCGCGCAGGAACTCGTGGAAATGAATGCGCCGCTTCACACACCCGGCCAGTTCGAAGACGGTATCGACCACGAGGCTCTTGCCGCGTCCCGGCAAACCGTAGCAATAGACGCCTAGCGGCGCTCGCGCGGCGCCTGGCCGCTTGCACTGCGCCGTTGTGCCCAGCAGGTCCAGGAGCGCGGCAATCGCATGGCGCTGGCTGGCGTCCGGCACGATCGCGCGGGCCGCAAGGGTGCTCACGACGTGAGCTTCGTCGATCATGGTGCTGCGACTCCGCAAGGGTATGAAGGGTTGGGGTTCGGGGCGCGCCCGGGGGCGACGCTTATGCTGCCACAGCTCGATGCCCCTGCGATTTGTCACGTTTACTCCCGAGCTATATCCTGGTGAAAATACCGATGGGCAAACCCGTACGTGCCGAGCGGTCGGCGCTGCGCGCCAATTCGCAAATCCGCTATAAGGAAATGATCGTAACGCCACTTGTTACGATCCTATCATTCGATGTACGATAGTTGCGAATAACCCATCAGCCGTTGCTGTGCGCTGCACAAAATCACGGACGTCCCATGCCTGAAGCTCCTTCGTCGTCTTCATCGGTCATCGCGCTGCGGCGCGGTCTGGCCATTCATCCAGAACGCAATCCCGGTGTACCGTTCGATGCCGCCTGGCTCGACGGCCTGCGGGTCAACCAGTCCGCAGTCGAGCGGCGCACGGCCACGCTCGGCACACGCCGCACCGTCAAGAAAGATGCACAGGCGGCGTGGCTATTGAAAGCCGTCACCTGCATTGATCTGACTACCCTGAATGGGGACGACACTGAAGGCCGCGTGCGGCGCCTGTGCGCAAAAGCGCGGCAGCCGGTGCGGGCCGACATCCTCAGCGCGCTCGGTATCGCACCGCAGACCATTACAACTGGCGCCGTTTGCGTGTATCACCGCTTCGTCGCCGCCGCGGTCGATGCGCTGCAAGGCAGCGGCATTCCGGTGGCGGCGGTTTCCACGGGTTTTCCGGCTGGCCTGATCCCGCATCCGCTGAAGCTGAAAGAGATTGAGGCGTCGGTGGCCGACGGCGCGCAAGAGATCGATATTGTCGTCACACGCGAACACGTACTGACGGGTAACTGGCAGGCGCTGTACAACGAAGTGCGCGATTTCCGCGCGGCCTGCGGCCCGGCGCATCTGAAAGCGATTCTCGCCACCGGCGATATCCGCACGCTGTCGAACGTGGCGCGTGCGTCGATGGTCTGCATGATGGCGGGCGCCGATTTCATCAAGACGTCAACCGGCAAGGAAGGCGTGAATGCGACGCTCGACGTCTCGCTGGTGATGGTGCGGATGATCCGCGATTATCACGAGCGCACCGGCATTTTGATTGGCTTCAAACCGGCCGGTGGCGTGTCCAGCGCGAAATCCGTGCTGACCTATCAGATCCTGATGAAAGAGGAACTGGGGCGCGCATGGCTCGAACCGGAGCTCTTCCGCGTCGGCGCATCGAGCCTCCTCGCCGACATCGAACGCCAGCTCGAACATCACATTAGCGGCCGTTACTCCTCCTTCAATCGTCACCCCGTTGCCTGAGCAGACCGATCCCATGAGCGTAGCCGAATATTTTTCTTCAATGGAGTACGGTCCCGCACCCGAGGACGATCAGCCCGCGCGTGCCTGGCTTGCGCACCACGATGCCAGCTTCGGGCATTTCATTGGCGGCGGATGGCGTGCGCCAGCCTCGGGCGAGCGCTTCGAATCGCGCGAGCCTGCCACGGGCGAGTTGCTCGCCCATGTCGCCCAGGGCGATGCGGCTGATATCGACGCGGCGGTAGCCGCCGCCCGCGCGGCCCAGCCTGGCTGGCTCGCGCTCGGCGGTGCAGGGCGCGCGCGTCATCTGTACGCGTTGGCGCGCATGGTGCAGCGGCATAGCCGGCTTTTCGCGGTGCTCGAAGCGCTCGATAACGGCAAGCCGATTCGCGAGACGCGCGACATCGACGTGCCGCTGGTGGCGCGCCACTTCCTGCATCACGCGGGTTGGGCGCAGTTGCAGGACAGCGAATTCGCCGACTTCGCGCCGCTCGGCGTGGTCGGGCAGATCGTGCCGTGGAATTTCCCGTTGCTGATGCTTTCGTGGAAGATCGCGCCGGCTATTGCAACCGGTAACTGCGTGGTGCTGAAGCCCGCGGAATACACGCCGCTCACCGCCTTGCTGTTCGCCGAACTGGCGCATCGCGCTGGTTTGCCGGCAGGCGTGCTGAACGTCGTGACGGGCGATGGCCGCACCGGCGCGGCGCTCGTCGAGCATCCCGAGGTGGACAAGCTGGCCTTTACGGGCTCGACCGAAGTCGGCCGGCAGATCCGCTCGGTCACCGCAGGCTCGGGCAAGTCATTGACGCTCGAACTCGGCGGCAAGTCGCCGTTCATTGTGTTCGACGATGCCGATCTGGATGGTGCAGTTGAAGGCGTCGTTGACGCCATCTGGTTCAACCAGGGGCAAGTCTGTTGCGCAGGTTCGCGTTTGCTCGTGCAGGAAGGCATTGAAGCGCGTTTCATCGACAAGCTGAAGCGGCGCATGGAGACCCTGCGTGTTGGGTCTTCGCTCGACAAGAGCATCGATATCGGCGCGATCGTCGATCCGGTGCAACTCGAGCGGATTCAGTCGCTGGTGGAGGCCGGGCGCCGCGAAGGCTGCGCAGTGTGGCAGTCGCCGGATGCTGCGGTGCCCGCGCAAGGTTGCTATTACCCGCCGACGCTGGTGACCGGTGTTGCGCCCGCGTCGACGCTCGCCCAGGAAGAGATTTTCGGTCCCGTACTGGTGACGATGAGCTTCCGCACGCCGGACGAAGCGGTGGCGCTGGCCAACAACACCCGCTATGGTCTCGCCGCGAGCGTCTGGAGCGAGACGATTGGCCGCGCGCTCGATATCGCTCCGCGCCTCGCATGTGGCGTGGTGTGGGTCAATGCAACCAATCTCTTCGATGCCGCGGTCGGCTTTGGCGGTTATCGCGAGTCGGGTTATGGCCGTGAAGGCGGCCGCGAGGGCATTTACGAATATCTGAAGCCGCGCGCCTGGCTTAAGCTCGCCGAGCGTCCGACGCGGGCTGCGGTGGCAGGTTCGCTTGAGACGTCGTCGAGCGTGACCGGCATGAATGTGACGCCGATCGACCGCACAGCGAAGCTCTTTATCGGCGGCAAGCAGGTGCGCCCCGATGGCGGTTATTCGCTGCCCGTCTATGGTGCAGACGGTGTGCTCGTCGGCGAAGTGGGCGAGGGCAACCGCAAGGACATTCGCAATGCCGTGGAAGCGGCACGCGGCGCAGGGAAGTGGTCGCAGGCGAGTACGCACAATCGCGCGCAGGTGTTGTACTACCTCGCGGAGAATCTCACCGTACGGGCCGACGAATTCGCGCGGCAGTTGGTGGTGCGTACCGGCGTTGCGGAAGCGGCCGCGCATGCGGAAGTCGAAGCTGCCGTGACGCGGCTCTTTACCTACGCCGCGTGGGCCGACAAGTTCGACGGCGCGGTGCATACGCCGCCGTTGCGCGGTGTTGCGCTGGCCATGCACGAGCCGCTCGGCGTGATCGGCATTGCATGCCCGGATGAAGCGCCCCTGTTGGCCTTTGTCTCGCTGGTGGGACCGGCGCTGGCAATGGGCAACCGCGTCGTGGTGCTGCCGAGCGAGGCATGCCCGTTGACGGCGACGGACCTGTATCAGGTGGTCGAAACGTCGGATGTGCCCGGCGGCGTGTTGAACATCGTCACGGGCGAGCGCGCCGCAATGCTGCCTGCGCTCGCGAAACACGATGACGTCGACGCGCTCTGGTGCTTCGGTAGCGCGGCGGATTCGGCGCTCGTCGAGCGCGCATCCGTGGGCAATCTGAAGCGCACCTTTGTCGATCATGGGCGCCAATACGACTGGTTCGACCGCTCGACTGAAGGACCGGCCTGGCTGCGTCAGGCTGTGCAAGTGAAGAATATCTGGATACCTTACGGAGACTGACCGTCTGTAGCTGGACGGGTAGCAGGCCGATCGAACATGGAGGAGACACCGTGCTGAAGAATCTGGACCCGCTGTTGAATGCCGATGTGCTGCACGCGCTGCGCGCGATGGGCCATGGCGACGAAGTCGTGATTTGCGACGCGAATTTCCCCGGCGACTCCGTTGCGCGCGCAACGGTGTTGGGCAAGCTGCTGCGTTTTGACGGCGCGGATGCCGCCCGCGCGGTGCGCGCGGTGCTCTCCGTATTGCCGCTCGATACTTTTGTGGAGCATGCGGCGTTTCGCATGGAAGTGGTCGGCGAGCCGAACACGATTCCTACTGTGCAACGCGAGGCGCAGACCGAAGTGAATGCCGCCGAAGGGCGGGATTTGCCGTTTGCTTCCATCGAACGCTTCGCCTTTTATGAACGCGCGAAGAAGGCGTATTGCGTGATCGCCACCGGCGAGCGGCGCGGTTACGGCTGCTTTCTGTTCACGAAAGGCGTGTTGCTGGCGCCGGACGCTCCGAGTGCAGGAGAGCAGCAAAAATGAGTACGCAGTCCAAAACGAGCGGGCGCGTCGTCATTCTCGGCATCTATGTGACCGATCTGACGTTCCGCGCCGAACGTATGCCCTTGATCGGCGAAACGATCGCCGGTTCGGCCTTTGCGATGGGCCCAGGCGGCAAGGGTTCGAACCAGGCCGTCGCCGCGGCACGGGCCGGCGCGCAAGTGGTCTTTTGCACGCGTCTCGGTAACGACGCCTTCGGCGCGATCGCGCGTTCGACGTGGGCCGCGGAAGGCATCACCGCACGAGCGACGACCGTGGACGGCGTCTCGACCGGCGCCGCACATATCTTCGTCGACGACACCGACGGCAGGAACGCGATCATCGTCGCCTCAGGCGCAGCGGGCACGATGAACGCGGGCGACGTCGACGCGATCGAAGCGGATATCGCCGCGGCACAGGTCTTCGTCACGCAACTGGAGCAGCCGCTCGAGGCGGCTCGGCGCGGTCTTGAAGTCGCGCGCAAGCATGGTGTGACCACGGTGTTCAATCCCGCGCCCGCGTTGCCGCTCGACGACGATATTTTCCCGCTGTGCGACTACATTACGCCGAACGAAACCGAGGCCACTACCTTGACGGGCGTGCCGATCGAGAACGCCGACGACGCCCGGCGCGCTGCGGACGTGCTGCTGGCCAAAGGCGTGGGCACCGTGATCGTGACGCTCGGCGAAGCCGGCGCGCTGCTTCACTCGGCCACGCAGTCGGTGCTGGTGCCTGCGTTCCAGTACGGCCGCGTCGTGGAGACGGCCGGCGCGGGCGATGGCTTCACGGGTGGCTTTGCCGCAGCGCTTGCGCGCGGCGCAGACCCCGTGGAGGCGATGCGCTTCGGCTGTGCGCTGGCGGGTATCTCCGTGACACGTGCCGGCACGGCTCCGTCCATGCCGACGCTAAGCGAAGTCAACCAGCTACTCAATCAGTCGGGCCAGCCGGTGTCTGCGCAGTAAAGACGCACTGAACGCGCACTCGCTGCTCGCTGAGGTCTCATGGACCGTACCTCAGCGGCCCGCTGAAGTTTCATGCAGTTTGAAGGAGTTTCTCTTCACCATGAAGTCCTCGTTCGCTGTTGGAAAACTGTTTGCCGACCGGCAACTGAATTTCTTGCTGGCCGTCAACGTGCTGGTGGTCGTGGTTGCGACCGTTCTGTCGCACGGGCAGTTTGTCGGTATCGACAATCTGCAGTCGATGGGCAGCCAGTTACCCGAACTCGGGCTGCTCGCGCTCGGCATCATGCTCTCGATGATCTCCGGCAACGGCGGTATCGACCTCTCTGGCGTGGGCCTCGCCAATCTGTCGGGCATGGTTGCCGCATTGGCCTTGCCGAAGCTCATCAGCAGCGATGCCTCGCCCGTCGCCTATACGGCGCTCTTCTGTGCAATTACCGTTGCCATGGGACTGCTCGGTGGCTTGCTGAACGGTATCGTGATTGCGAAGCTGCGGCTCACGCCGATTCTTTGCACGCTGGGTACGCAGTTACTGTTTACCGGCATCGCCGTGGTGCTGAGCAACGGTGCATCGGTACCGGTCGAGTACGTCGATCAGCTTTCGGATATCGGCAACGGCACGGCATTCCAGGTACCGATCTCCTTCATCATCTTTATCGCCGCGATCATCGTGCTGGGCTGGCTGCTCAGACGCAGTCCGTTCGGCATGCGCCTGTATCTGATGGGCACCAATCCCAAAGCCGCTTTTTATGCTGGGATTCCGCGCGACCGGATGCTGATCCTGACCTACACGATGTGCGGTGTGCTGGCCTCGCTGGCGGGCCTGATCAGCGCGACCCATACGTCGAGCGCCAAATGGGACTACGGCAATTCGTATTTGCTGATCTCGATCCTGATTGCCGTGATGGGCGGGGTGAATCCTGCCGGCGGTCGCGGCCGCATCATCTCGGTGTTTTTCGCCGCCACGGTGCTGCAGTTCCTGGCGAGCCTGTTCAATCTGCTGGGCGTGTCGCAATTCTTCGGCGACTGCGCATGGGGTTTTCTGCTGCTACTGTCGCTGGCTTTCGCGGGTGGCGAACGGGTGAGCGCGATCTTCGGATTCGCGCGCTCCGATTCGACCGCGCGGCGTTAGCGTTGGGCGCCGGCACGTAGGTAAGGTTTAGTACGCGGCGGACATCGGGGCCCTGGATATCCGCAACAGAGAAGCAGGGCGACATCGAAAGAAAAAAGGAGACGTGGCATGAAACTGACTCGATTGGGCGCCGCACTGGCAGCAGGCGTTCTCACGGTAGGTGTGGTTGCTGCAGCGCAGGCGTCGAACAATGTGACGATCGTTACAGTGGTGAAGGTGACCGGCATCAACTGGTTCAATCGCATGGACGAAGGCGTCAAGGAATTCGCTAAGGACAACCCAGGTGTCACGGCGTACCAGACCGGCCCGGGTCAAGCCGACGCAGCTCAGCAACTGAAGATCATCGAAGATCTGATCGCCAAGAAGGTCGACGCGCTGGCCGTCGTCCCCTACGATCCGCCGACGCTCGAACCGGCGCTGAAAAAGGCGATGGACCGCGGCATCAAGGTGGTCACGCATGAGGCCGACAACGAAAAGAACACGATGGTCGACGTCGAGGCATTCGACAACACCGCTTATGGCGCAAACCTGAACCAACACCTTGCCTCGTGCATGCACGACGAAGGCAAATGGGCCGTGCTGGTGGGCTCGCTCGGCAGCCGCTCGCAGGTGCAATGGGCCGATGGCGGGATCGGCAACGCGAAGGCCAAGTATCCGAAGATGGATCTGGTCGAGCCGAAGCTTGAAACCAATAACGACGGCGAGCGCGCCTATGAAGTCGCGAAGGAAGTGCTGCGCAAGCATCCGGATCTGAAGGGCTTCCAGGGTTCGTCGTCGCTGGACGTGATCGGCATCGGCCGGGCCGTTGAAGAAGCGGGCCTGCAGGGCAAGATTTGCGTGTACGGCACGGGTCTGCCGGGTGAGGCGGGCAAGTTCCTCGAAAGCGGCGCCGTCAACGGCATTTCGTTCTGGGATCCGAAGCTCGCCGGCATTGCGATGAACAAGATTGCGTTGATGCTGATCCACGGCCAGACCGTGCATGACGGCGACAACCTCGGTATTCCGGGTTACACGAAGGTGACCGTGACCAAGGGTCCGGGCAAGGGCATCATCGTGCGCGGCCAGGGCTGGGTCGACGTCGACAAGTCGAACTACAAGAACTACTCGTTCTAAGTGTTGTAGCTTTTCCGTGTAACGGTGTGCCTGCTTCGGTCGGCGAAAGTTGTGGGCACACCTTTCAGGAAAACGCCGGGCCGCCCCAAGTTTTCCTGACCCCCTCGGGGGGCCTGGCGCAAAGCGACAGGTTAGGGGGCACTTTTTAGGTTCGATTGGACTATGAATTCAGACGCTGCTTCCGTGCCGTTCCTGCAGGTCGTAGGTGTGCACAAGCGCTTTACCGGTGTGCACGCGCTGCGTGGCGTGAGCCTGTCGTTCCAGCGCGGACATATCTATCACCTGCTCGGCGAGAACGGCTGCGGAAAGAGCACGTTGATCAAGATTATTTCCGGCGCGCAGCCCCCCGATGAGGGCGAGCTCATTATCGAAGGCGTGTCGCATGCGCGCCTGTCGGCGCTGGAATCGCTCGCAGCCGGGATCGAGACCGTGTATCAGGATCTCTCCTTGCTGCCGAACATGAGCGTGGCCGAAAACGTCGCGCTGACCTCGGAGCTGGCGGAGCACAATGGCCGCCTGACCCGTACCTTCGATCGTCGTGCACTGGCGAAAACCGCGGAGCGTGCGCTCGCGGCCGTTGGTCTGCCCGGCGATGCAGACTTTCAGTCGACCTTGGTCGAGCTATTGCCGCTCGCGACACGTCAGCTCGTAGCGATTGCGCGCGCCATTGCGAGCGAGGCGAAGTTCGTCATCATGGACGAACCCACCACGTCGCTGACGCAGAAAGAAGTCGACAATCTGATCGCAGTGCTAGCCAATCTGCGCGCGCAAGGCGTGACGGTGCTGTTCGTCAGTCACAAGCTCGACGAATGCTATGCGATCGGCGGTGAAGTGATCGTGTTGCGCGACGGTCAAACCGTGGCGCAAGGCCCGATCACGAACTACACCAAGGCCCAGATCAGCGAACTGATGACGGGCCGGCATCTGTCGAGCGAGCGCTATCGTGAAGGCGGCTTCGGCGCCGAGGTGGTGCTCGATGTGAGCGGTCTCACGCGCACCGGCCAGTTCGCCGATGTGTCGTTTGCGCTGCATCGTGGCGAGATTCTCGGCGTCACCGGCTTGCTCGACTCGGGACGCAATGAACTGGCACGCGCACTCGCAGGCGTGGCGCCCGCGCAGCATGGTGAGATCGTTCTGGACGGCAAGCCTATCGTCTTGCACACGCCTTCGGACGCGAAGAATCACCGCATTGGCTACGTACCGGAAGACCGTCTGAACGAAGGGCTGTTCCTCGACAAATCGATTCGTGACAACGTGATCACCGCGATGATCTCGAGCCTGCGCGACCGCTTCGGCCAGATTGACCGGACCCGCGCACAGACTCTCGCCGTGGACACCATCAAGGAGTTGCAGATCGCCACGCCTGATGTCGACAAACCCGTGCAATCGCTTTCGGGTGGCAACCAGCAACGCGTGCTGATCGGCCGCTGGCTCGCCATCGATCCGCGCGTGCTGATCCTGCACGGTCCGACGGTGGGGGTGGACGTCGGCTCCAAGGACATCATCTACCGGATCATGCAGCGCCTCTCGCAGCAAGGCATTGGCATTATCCTGATCAGCGACGACCTGCCCGAACTGCTGCAGAACTGTGACCGCATCCTGATGATGAAGAAGGGGCGCGTCGCGAACGAATACCAGGCCGACCAGTTGAAAGAAGCTGACCTGTATCACGCGCTGCTGTCGGAAGCGGCATAGAGTAAGCTGAAAGGACGTCACACGCATGAACCCGCGCATCAATCAGACCATGACCACGCCAACCGTCATCGACGTCGCACCGCAGGTAAAGCCGCTCAGCTTGCGGGCCAAACTCGCGCGTCAACCCGAATGGTTCACCTTCGGGCTGATCGTCGTGATGTGCCTGGTTGTCGGCGCGATCAATCCACGCTTCTTTCAGCTTGCGACGCTGTTCGACCTGTTGCATTCGGCCACCACCGTCTCGCTGTTTGCGCTCGGCACGCTGGTCGTGCTGGCCTCGGGCGGCATCGACGTGTCGTTTACGGCAATCGGCGCGCTCACCATGTATGCGATCACGAAAGCCGTGTTCGCGTGGTGGCCCGACGAGCCGTTCGCGTTGATCCTGATCACCGGTGCACTCGGCGGCATTGTCCTCGGCCTGATTAACGGTGTGCTGGTGTACCGGTTGAAAGCGCCTTCGCTGATCGTGACGATCGGCACGCAGTATCTGTATCGCGGGATTCTGCTGACCTTCGTCGGCACGACGTTCTTCATGAACATTCCGCACAGCATGGATCGCTTCGGCCGCATCCCGCTGTTTTTCTATCAGACGGCCGATGGCCTGCGCGCCGTGCTGCCGGTTTCGGTACTGGCGCTCGTGGTGGCTGCGGTTGTGACGTGGTGGTTGCTGAACCGCACGATGATGGGCCGCGGTGTCTATGCCATGGGCGGCAGCCTCGCGATCGCCGAACGCCTCGGCTACAACCTGCGCGCGATCCATCTGTTTGTGTTCGGCTATACGGGCATGCTGGCGGGGATCGCAGGGATCCTGCATGTGTCCAACAACCGGCTCGCGAATCCGTTCGACCTCGTTGGGTCCGAACTCGATGTGATCGCGGCGGTGATTCTCGGCGGCGCGCGGATTACGGGCGGCACCGGCACGGTGGTCGGTACGCTGCTGGGCGTGGTGCTCGTCACGCTGATCAACAACGTGCTGATCCTCGTGGGCGTGCCGAGCACGTGGCAGAAGGTTATTATCGGCGCGTTCATTCTGCTCGCCGGGACCCTGTTCGCTTTGCAGCGCAAAGGGTGAGGGTGCGAGGGGCCTACGCGCGCCTTTATGGTGGCGCGCGATTGGCGCATCCGCGGTACTTCAGGTAACGGCGGCGGGCCAACGCAGCAGCAGCCAACCGCCGCACCCCATTAGAGCGCGTACTGCAAGGCCAGATCGAAACCGATCACCACGAACGAGCAGCCGATCCCCACCAGAACGTTCGAGACCCGATGTTCGAAGTCCGGATGTTTGGTGATGCCCGCGCCCGCGAGGAACACGATTTCCACCAGAATCTGCAGGCCGACGAACGTCAGCATGAGCAGGAATTCGTAGCCCATGTACCTGAAGTTCGCGAAGTTCATGCCGTAGTCGAGGATCCAGTGCCCAACTCTCCAGGCCTCATAGGCCAGCAGAAGAATGGGGAACAGGTAGCTCGTCACGTACGTGGGTACCGTCGCGTGGCGTAGCTCGAGGTGGAAATGGTGAGGTTGATGAGCCGTCTGCATGTCTCCTCCGTTTTCGCGTCAATCTGAATCAATGCTACTCGTTTGACTGGAGATTCGCAGGATGGTGCGATTCGACGACAGCGCGCCGCAACCGCGTCTGACTATCGGTAGTTTTATCAGCGCGGTCAGGAGCGGACGGTAATTTTGACGCGCGAGTGCGCGATGCTCAGCAGTGCTTCAGTGTCGCCTCAGCGCAACACCCGCTCCTGGTGTATTCACCTGGCATATCTTACGAACCCGCTGCAACATGCTCGTCTTCGTGACCCAGTGAGCGGACCTGGGTGAGGGCGGGGAACAGCTTCATCCACAGCAGCGCAACCGCGATTGTCGCCACGCCGCCCACCAGCACGGCAGGCTGAGCACCCCACCATCCAGCAGTCAGACCCGACTCGAATTCGCCGAGCTGATTCGACGAACCGATGAAGAGCGCATTGACCGCGCTTACGCGGCCAAGCATCTCGTCAGGCGTACGCAGTTGCACCAGCGAAAGGCGCACCACAACGCTGATCACGTCCGACGCGCCGAGCACCGCGAGCGCCAGCAGTGAAATCACGATCTGATGCGACAGCCCGAACACGATCGTGGCCGCGCCGAATGCGATGACCCCGCCGAACATGGCCAACCCAGGCCGCTTGCGCAGCGGAAAGTGCGCCAACCAGATCGTGCCGGAGAGCGCGCCGACCGCCGACGCCGAGCGCAACAGCCCGAGTGCCAATGGACCTGCGTGCAGGATGTCGCGGGCAAATACCGGCAGCAGGGCGGTCGCGCCACCGAACAGGACAGCGAACAGATCGAGCGAAAGCGCCCCCAGAATGACCGGCTGTCTGCGGATAAAGGCGATCCCCGAGAAGACCGATGCCAACGTCACCGGCGCGCGCGCGGCCGGCCGGGTCTGTAGTGGAATACCCCAAACGAGCACAGCGGCGGATGCAAACGTGAGCGCGCACACGAGGTACGCCGGACCCGCACCCACGCCATAGAGCAGGCCGCCCAGTGCGGGGCCGACGATCTGTGCCGTCTGGCCGGCCGAGGTCGCCCACGCGGTGGCTTGGGGCAGTTGGCCGCGCGGTACCACGCCGGGCAGTAGCGAGGACACGGCCGGCGATTCGAAGGCGCGCGCAGCGCCGACGCAAGCGGCCATCCCATAGATGACGGGGGCGCTCAGCAAGCCACCGAAGGTGCCCAATGCAAACATCAACGCAGCGACGGCTTCGGCGCTTTGACAGACGGCAGCAATGCGCCGGCGATCGCAGCGGTCTGCGACATGGCCTACGACGAGCGTCAGCGTGAACATCGGTAGAAATTGCGCGAGGCCGAGGAGGCCGAGGGCAAAGGCGCTGTGCGTGAGCCCATAGATGTGCCAGCCCATTGCGACGGCCAGCATCTGGAAGGACAGCGAAGAGAGTACCCGGGTACACCAGAAGCGCTGAAACGGCTTGCTGCGCGGCAGGCTGCGGTGTGCATCGCTCGCGAGCGTCTCGCCGGCCGGTGCAGCTGGGGTATCGGGTCGGGGCTCGCCGGACGGCTCAGCGGATGGAGGGTTCATGGGTTCGCAAAGCGCGATTTAGCAGGTCGCGGCATGGTTAAAGGGCGCAAGTTTAGTGCAAGCGCAACGATCCGGCTTGTGCCCTGGTAATACGCCTTGGCGGGGACGCCGGCGCTCGGCCGTCTGATGCTGGGGATCGATATTGATTGGCGTCCTCAATAAAGCGGACGTTTCAGAAATATTAGATAGGACTCACCTCTAAATTTGCGTTCGTGAGAGGCTAGATTTGTCGTACTGAAGCACGGTTTGAATTACGTGCCCGGTGCGATGGTTTCTTTTCTCTTATCAGCCAATTGGGGTTACAAAAATGGATCGTATAAATCCTTCAGTATTAGTCTCCGAATTCCATCACGGACACGCCGCCAACCCGGAGATCGCGGAGTCAATTCCGCTCAGGAAAACGGAAAGATTGCCGTTTACCATTCGTATAGCCGTCGATGACGAGTTGCTTCAAAAAGCTGTGGTGATGCGGCAGATGGCGTACGGGCGGCATTTGCCCGAATTTGCCAGCAAGATGACCGTTGAACAGGGGGATTGCGACCCCGGAACGGTCGTGCTGCTGGCCCAGTCAAAGCTGGACGGCGGACCACTCGGGACCATGCGGATTCAGACTAACGAGTTTGCGCCCCTGGCGGTCGAGCAGTCGGTACAGTTGCCTGACTGGTTGCAGGGCTCGCGCATGGCGGAAGCCACGCGGCTGGGTGTCGCCGGTGGGATGATTGGTCGGATGGTCAAGATCGGCCTATGCAAGGCGTTGTATTTATACTGCCGGCAACAGCAGATCGACTGGATGGTCATTACTGCACGTTCGCCGTTGGATCGTGAGTATGAAGCCATGCTTTTCGACGACGTTTTTGGCAAGAATGAATTCCTGCCCATGTCGCACGTAGGCGGGTTGCCGCACCGGGTGATGGCCAAGCCGGTGGCCGTGGCGCGAGAGCGTTGGGCCGCGGCTGGTCACCCGCTCTTCAAGTTTATGGTCCATACGTATCATCCCGACATTGATTTGTCTCCCGCAGATTTATCTTTTGGACCGGAAACTGTAGGATGCTTGGAAGCTTAGTAAATTGGGCATGGCAGGTAATAACAAAATGGTCTGGCAGGCCAACCAATGTGTAAGGCTGTAATGTGCAACGCGGTGATGGCGGAGCCTCGCGGCTCCGCCTTCTTCTTCGCCAGTGGCTTTGCCGCATAAGGGGAATTCCGGGTATGGAGTCGGGGACGTTCTTTTCGCGGTCGAAATATATGCGCGCGGGGTCGTTTATCGACTGGCTTTTGTACGCATTCGCGGTCTACGTCGTTCCGGCGCTTATTGCGCTCGCTACCGTCGCCACCTTGCTATGGGCACCCCGGCAATTCCAGTCGGCTGGCGCCGTCACACTCCCTCTACACGTCGTGCCGGACAGGAGCGCATCGCTGACGCCGGCCGAGGCGCTGGCCGCATTGAAGACGCTGCAGCAGGCACCTGCTACGAAGCGCTACGGCACGCGGCTTTCCGAAGCCCCTTTCTGGTTCCTCTTCGAGGTGCCGCCGGCGAAGCCGGGGCGCTCGAGCGCTATTGAAATTCCCTCGCGCCACGCGCAAACGCTGGCTTGCTGGACTGCCACGACGCTGGCTCCGCTCGGCCAAGCCGATCGACGCAGCACGAGCGGCAAGCTCAGCCCGGTCAAGGCGGGTTTCGCCCTATCGGTCGAGCCGGCCGCTACCCCGAGCCCGGTATTGTGCCGGGGCACGTTTTCGGGCCCTGCATACCTGAACGTTCTCGCCTGGGATGGCGGGGCGCTCAGCGGGTCCGCACTCGACTTCCAGGTGAACTCGGCGCTGATCGCCGGCGGTCTACTGACGCTCGCCGTATTCGTGTTCGTGACGGCACTCATCAATCGCGAGTTGACCTATGTGATCTTCGCCGCGTGGCTAGTCGGCAATCTGCGGCTCTGCGCGAATGCGATGGGCTGGGACATGGAATGGATCGACCGTATCATTCCGCCCGAGTACATGCCTTCGCTGCGCCAGTACACATTCGCCGTGTACTACCTGCTGACGGGGGCGCTATTCAACCAGTTGTTCCGGCGCGAACTCAAGGTGGTGGGTTATCGCTGGATGCTGCGCACCGTGCTGTACGCCGGCCTGTTGAACCTTATTGCTGCGGCCGTGCTGCCGTACTCGAAGTTCATTCCGGTGATGTGGGCGTTCAGCAGTATCGGCATGGTCGTTCTCATCTTCCTGCTTGCACGGCTAGTCTGGATGACCCGTTCGCGCACCGTGCTGTGGTACGTGGCGTCGATGGTCGTTGTGCTGTTTTCGATCTTCTCCGAAGTGCTGGGTGCGGCGTTTGGCATCAAGCTGCTGTTCGGCGGCGTGAATCCGGTGATTGCCGCGCTCTCGTCGAGCATGATGGCCGCGTTTGCGATTGCCGAGCAGATGCGTGCCGAGCGCGAGCGCCGTCGCCGGATGCAGACAGAGTTGCGCAACACCTATGACGTCACGCCGATCGGCCTCTTCACTTTGGATGAGCACGGTCATTTCGTGCGCGCCAATCCCGCGTTGCGTTCAATGCTCGATCTGCGCAAAGCCGAGTATCAGGTGCGTCTCTGGAAAGATTATTTCGAGCCGGGCGCGTGGGGCTCATTGCAGGCACTGGCCCAGAAGGGCAGCGAGGGCGAGCTCGAACTTGGCGGTTCGCTTGAGTACGGCACGGCCGAGCGGCGTTACTCGCTCAAGGCGACGCACTCGAATGGCTGGATCGAAGGGTCGCTGCAGGACGTGACGGAACGCGCGAAAGCGATCGAGCGCCTGCATTTCCTCGTCGACCATGATCCGCTGACCGGCTCGCTGAATCGCCGCGGTGTGGAGCGGGCCATCGCCGCGCAAAGCGAGGAGCACACGCCGTGGGCGCTCGCGTATATCGACCTCGACCGCTTCAAGCTCGTCAACGATCTGTTTGGTCACCGCGCAGGCGATGAGGTGCTCAAGCAGGTCGCGGCGCGCGCGCGAACGCTGTTCCGGCCTGAATACGCGGTGGGGCGCATCGGTGGCGACGAGTTTATCTGCGTCATGAGTAACACCATGATCGACGACGCGATCGCGCAGTGCCGCGAACTCGTCACCTTGCTCAGCGCCGCCCCGTATCAGGTCGGCAATTGCGCGTTTCAGGTGAAGGCGTCGATTGGCCTCGTGGAGTGCTCGCACGGTGTGCGCGTGCAAGACGCGCTGTCCCACGCGGATGGCGCGTGCCGCGAGGCAAAAGGCGTGGCGCACGGGCATCTCGTCACCTATCACAAGGGCGCGGCGGCGTTCGAGGAACGGGCCAAGGAACTCATGCTGGTTGAGACGCTCGGTCAAAACCGCTTGCCTGGGGGGCTGTTCCTTGTGATGCAGCCAATCATGTCGCTCTCCGCGCCGACTGCTTCACTCGATTTCGAAGCGCTGCTTCGCTGGCGTGCGCCGGACGGCTCGATACTGCCGGCCGGCAAGGTCATCGTGGCGGCGGAGGAGTCCGGCAACATTGCCGGCATCGACAGGTGGGTGCTGACCACGGTACTCGAATGGATCGAGACGAACCGGCATGCGTTGCCGAAGACGCGTTTTGTATGCGTCAACCTGAGCGGCGGGTCGCTCAACGACGAGCAGTTCATGGAAGACATTTTCGCGTTGTTTGCGCGCTATCGTCCCATCATCCGTTACCTGTGCCTTGAAATCACAGAGAGCGTTGCGCTGCACGATCTGGAGAACACGCAGCGGTTCATTTCGCGCGTCCACGATATGGGCGGCAAGATCGCGCTCGACGACTTCGGCGCGGGCTATACCTCGTTCAAGTATCTGAAGGATTTGTCGGCCGACGCCTTGAAGATCGACGGCGAGTTTATTCGCACGATGTGCGAGCATCCCGCCGACACGGCGATCGTCGAGGCGATCGTCGCCCTCGCCCGCAACTTAGGTATGCGCAGCATTGCCGAGTGGGTCGAGGACGCGAATACGCTGCGGGCGCTCAAGGAAATCGGCGTGGACTATGTGCAAGGTTTCGTGATCGCGAGGCCGCAGGAGTGCGCCGCGATCCTGACGGCCAGTTCGTCCGCGAGCTTCATCAGCGATCCGGCCGCGCAATGCTTCGTCGATAGCCTGATCGAACCCGCACCGAACCTTGAAGAGGTGTATGAGATGCGGGTGCGAGCTGATCTGCACTGACCGGCTGCGTGCGGTCGTGGCGTATGCCGTTTCTCGGCGAGCGGAAAGATTCGTCAAAAGGGGATTTCTGCCTTAATATCTGTCGCCGTGAATTCCATCTAACGCCATCGGAGGTCTGGATATGAAAGTTGTCTGCCGCCCAGGTTGTAGCAATCTTTCATATACCCTTCTCATGCAATGGAATCATGTCCGGCACATCCTCGAATCCGTTTCGTTTCTCAACGATCGCCCATCGCGATCATCACTATCTCAGCCCGCTGTCGCCATCTAAGGCACAGCAACTCTTAGGCAGTCTCGGCGACGGCTTGACCGCGCACGACGTCGTACTCGACGCGGGTTGCGGCAAGGCCGCCCTGTTGCGCGAACTGCTTGAGCTATGCCCGGCACGCGGAGTGGGCGTGGATATCAACGCGGCGTTTCTCGATCACGCCTGCCTTGAATGGTCAGGTCCGGCTCACCGTCTGCAATTGCTCGACTGCCCGCTGCTGGAGCATCCCCGCGGGGCCGAAGCGTACTCCGCGGTGCTGTGCGTCGGTTCGGTTCACGCGTTTGGCTCATTCGACGAGTGCCTGCGAACCTGCTTCGAATGGCTCAAGCCCGGCGGACGCCTGCTCGTTGCAGACGGTTATTGGAAACAGCCGCCGTCAAGCGGTTATCTTGCAGCGCTCAACGGCACGCTTGATGAGTTCTCGACGCATGCGGACAATGCGCAGCGGGCACAGGCCCGTGGATACGTGGTCCTGCGCACGGCCACCAGCAACGATGACGAGTGGGACGAGTACGAAGGAATGTACTGCAACGCGATGATGCGCTACCTCGCCGATCATCCTGAGGATCCCGAAGCAGAGGCGTTTAGCGCGCGCATGCAGAACTGGCACATGGCTTACCTCAAGTGGGGGCGTGCGACGCTAGGTTTTGGCTACTACCTCTTGATGAAGCCTTAAGAGGCCAGTTCAAAAATCCCTGTGAGGGGCTGTTAACTTTTTCGGCGAACTGTTAACCTCGGGCATCAAGGCAACGGAGACTGAGGAGATGCAAGCGCCGATCATTGACGACGAATTGTGGACACTGATCGAACCGTTACTGCCGCAGTCCAGGCGCCGAAAGAGGGAGGGTCGCGGACGACCGCGTATATCGGACCGGGCTGCGCTCAATGGCATCCTGTTCGTGTTGCGCACCGGGATGCGCTGGAACCACCTGCCAACCCAGTTGGGGTTTGGCTCGGGTGCGACCTGCTGGCGTCGGCTAAACGCCTGGCAGAAGGCAGGCGTCTGGAACAGGTTGCATGGGTTGCTGCTGGACAAGCTGCGCGAATCCGGCCAATTGGACCTCTCGTATGCAGCCGTCGATTCATCGTCGGTACGAGCCGTTGGGGCGGGCGAAAAACTGGGCCGAACCCCACGGATCGCGCGCGACCGGGTTCCAAACATCACATCCTCGTAGATGCCAACGGGGTGCCGGTCAGCGTGACCCTGACGGGGGCAAACCGCAACGACGTCACTCAACTGCTGCCGCTGGTTGATGCGATTGCGCCGATTCGCGGCACGCGCGGCCGACCGCTTCGCAAGCCAAAAGTCATCTACGCCGATCGCGGCTATGACTCCGAGTCGCACCGTGAGCGCTTGCGTGATCGCGGCATCAAGCCGGTGATCGCGAAGCGTCGCACTGAACATGGCAGCGGTCTGGGTAAATTCCGCTGGGTCGTTGAACGAACTCACTCGTGGCTCCACAACTTCCGCCGTCTTCGCATTCGCTTCGATCGTCGCGCTGACATTCACGAAGCATTCTTGAAACTCGCCTGCTCGCTCGTCTGCTGGAACACCCTCAAACGAGCGGAGCCGGATTTTTGAACTGGCCTCTAATACTACAGCCGTAGATTTTTTTACTATACTTATAATATTTAGTATTCCTACATTAATGGGCGATGAATTCAACTGCAAAGGCGTGGGAGCGTGAACTGGAGGCACTGCACGAGCGGCTCGGAGATCTGTTCAGGCGGCCCGAGCCCCGACAGCGGTCGCTCGCGTACCTGAAGGGCTTGCTGGGCACAGTCGAGCGCAAGAACGGCTGGCAACTCGCCGAATGGATCGGCGAAGCGACACCCGACGGCGTGCAGCACCTGCTGGAACGGGCGCAGTGGGATGCCGACGCCGCACGCGACGTGCTGCGCAGCTATGTAGTCGAACAACTGGGCGAGCGTGACGCGGTGCTCATCGTGGATGAGACGGGGTTCGTCAAGAAGGGGCAGCACTCGGCCGGTGTGCAACGCCAGTATAGTGGCACGGCAGGCCGTATCGAGAACAGCCAGATCGGCGTGTTTCTTTGCTATGCCGGTCGTGGCGGTAGCGCGTTTATTGACCGCGAGCTGTATGTGCCCAAGGCGTGGACCGACGACCGTGCGCGCTGCGAAGCAGCTGGCATCCCCGGGGCGGTGGAGTTTGCAACGAAGCCGCAACTCGCGCGCAGCATGCTCGAGCGGGCGCTGGACGCAGGTGTGCCGTGTGGCTGGGTCACGGGTGACGAAGTCTACAGCGACCGTAACCTGCGGCTATGGCTCGAGTCGCGTGGCCAGTCTTTCGTGCTGGCCATCGCGAAGAACGAACCCCTGTGGTGGCATGGTCCGGATTACGTACGGGCAGACCGGATCGCCGAGGCCCTGCCAGCGCGTGCATGGCGACGCCTGTCAGCGGGTGCCGGAGCCAAAGGCGAGCGCCTGTATGACTGGGCGCTGACCCCGCTGTGGCGTCTGCAGATCACGGCAGAAGAGCGTCGTTTCGGGCATTACCTGCTGGTGCGACGCAGCCTGGATGAGGAACGCGAGCATGCGTATTACGTCGTATATGCACCGCGCAGCAAAGCTATACGGCAAACCCTGGTGAACGTCGCAGGCCGCAGGTGGGAAATCGAAACCGGCTTCGAGGCGACCAAAGGCGAATGCGGGCTCGATCAATACGAGGTGCGGCGATGGCAGGGCTGGTACCGCCACATCACACTGGCCTTGCTGGCCCATGCCGTGCTCGTGACCTTGCGGGTGCGTGGTAAAAAAAACACCTGAAGATTCGGTGCCACTCAGTGTGCAGGAGATCCGTCGGCTGTTGTGCCGCCTACTATGGCGCGGCGCTCACTCCATCGAGTACGTGTTGTCCTGGTCGGCATGGCGGCGCAGGCACCAATACCGCGCCCAGCAGTGCCACTACCGGCGCCGCGGCTGCATACCTCCTGCTTTGCTATATCTACGGCTGTAGTACTAAGTTTGGTTGGGGCGGCCTGATTCAGGGGCCGCCCCATCAAGGATGCGAATGAGCTATCGAGCTGAGTGATGGCTCATCCGAGTGGCTCGTCACGCGCGCTGTACCCAAGCTGATCTGCATACTATGAACGATCCTCAATACGATGTCGATTCACGCAATGCCCCACCGTGGCTTGCTATTGCCCGCATGGAAACCGGCGTCGCTCAATATCCGGCAGGCAAGAGCAATCCGCGCATTGCCGAATACCACGAGCACACGAACATTCGCGGTTACGACGACAAAGCCTCCTGGTGCTCTTCGTTCGTGAACTGGTGTTTGGCCCAACTTGATATGGCCGGCACGGGTTCCGCATTGGCCCGCTCCTGGCTCGAATGGGGCGAGTCGCTCGCGCAATCGGCTTTGGGGTGCATTGCCGTGCTGTACCGCGATGACCCGGCCAGCTGGAAAGGGCATGTTGGTTTTTTCCTGCGCGCCGATAGCGAATCGGTTTATCTGTTAGGCGGCAATCAACTTGGCCGGGTCTGTGAGAATGCTTATCCGCTTGAATCGGTACTCGGTTATCGCTGGCCTGCGGGCGGCATCTTTAGATAGTATGGTCGCCTTAAAACAGGCGGGTTTGACGCCTCCCGCCGGTTAGGCGCATCATCCGCAACCTGAGCGGCCGGGAGCCGAAATAAGGAGTCGAAAAGATAATGAAAGCGTCCATCGTTCGATTTGCCGCAGCGGCGGCCTTTAGCGTGCTCGCGAGTGTTGCTTTGGCCCAAGGGAGCCCTGGCGGCGTGATCCGGGTGTCTACGGATTCGAGTGCCACCTCGGCGACCGACAAGACCGAAACACGGCAACCTGGCAAGTTTTCAGGTATCGACCTGCGTGCTCCAGCAGACGTGGTCGTCTCGATTGGCGCAAGCCCGTCCATCACGGTGTCCGGTCCCGCGGACGTGGTGCCGCTGCTGCTTACATCTATCCACGATGACGTACTGACGATCGAGATCAAGGAGCACGTGACGCTTACGAGGGCGCTCAAAGTCGTGATTACGAGTCCCTCGCTGGATGCCGTGAATCTGGCGGGCTCGGGATCGATGACTGCGTCGGGCATCAGTGGCGACTCCCTGAACCTCAACGTCTCCGGTTCCGGCTCGATCGTGGCTTCGGGCCGCGTGAACACGGTGAACGTCGCCATCCACGGCTCGGGTGGTGTGGACGTCCATGCCGTCCATGCGGATGCGCTGCACGCGAGCGTGCATGGCTCCGGCGCACTGCACGCCTATGCGTCGAATGCGGCGATCGTCGATGTGGCAGGTTCTGGCGACGTTCAGATCAGTGGCAAGCCGTCCACCAAGATTGTCCATCGGTCCGGTTCGGGGGACGTGAGTTTCGAGTAGTCGTCGAGCGTAGCCCATCCACTGAATAGCGTGCCCCAACACGCTCATTTCGTCCCATCGCGCCGGCCTCGATTGCCGTAATCTGCTCGTTGGGGCGCTCCCGTTGCATTATCGGCGCCCCAACCACACATCCGCACCGGACCCGACAGGGGAACAACTTTCCCTGAGCTTACAATCGCTGACAACAGCATTCACCATCCATGACATCGGCATCCACGCTCGCGTCTCCGAAAGCAGAATCTCATCAGTTGGCGGTTCCGCTCTGCGCGGCCGGGAAGTTTGCCGAAGCTTTGGCGTTGCTCAAGCCCGTGCTCGATTCACGAGAAAACGTCGCCGAACACTTGCTGGCTGAGACGCTGAATGTCGCCGCGGTTGCGGCACTCGGTCTGAACCAAGTGGCAGATGCTGAAAATTATTGGCGCCAGTCGATCGCGGTCAAACCCGATTTCGTCGACGCGTACAACAACCTCGGCATCCTGCTTAAAGGGCTTAACCGCTTGCTGGAAGCGGAGGCGATGTTCCGCAGCGTGGCCGCCATCCGGCCCGACCAGGCTCAGGCCTACAACAATCTCGGCGCGGTGCTGTATAGCCTCAAGCGCTTGCATGACGCGGAAGCAGCTTACCGGCAGGCCATCGCCGTCCGCTTCGATTACGCCGAGGCGCACTACAACCTGGGCATCGTGCTCTACGATCATCGCCGTCTGCACGAAGCGGAGGCGGCTTACCGGCAATCGCTGGCGGTGCGGCCCGCCTGTGCCGAGGCGCATAACAATCTGGGTAATGTGCTCAGGGAACTCGGCCGGCTCCCCGAGGCGGAGCAGGCTTACCGGCAGGCGCTGACGGTGCGTCCTCAGTATGCCGAGGCCCTCAATAACCTCGGCAGCATATTGAGGATTTTCAAACGGCTGCCCGAAGCGGAACTGGCTTGCCGGCTGGCGGTCACCATCCGTTCGAACTACATCGAGGCGCACAACAACCTCGGCAGCGTGCTGGCGGACCTCGAGCGGTTACCCGAAGCCGAAGCATCCTACCGGCAGGCACTGGCCATCCGCCCGGACTACGCAGAGGCGCACTACAACCTGGGCATCGTGTTGCACAAACTGGAGCGGGTGGCCGAGGCTGAGAGTGCGTATCGCGAGGCACTACGCATCAACCCGGAGGGCGTCGAAGCTCACAACAATCTAGGCAGTGTGTTGCAGGCCCAGGAGCGCTGGCTGGAAGCCGCCGCTGCCTATCAGCAGGCGCTCGCGCTGCGTCCCGATCTCATCGAGGCGCTCTATAACCTCGGCAACGTACTGAAGGAACTCAACCGCCTGCCTGAGGCCGAGGCGGCGTACCGGCAAGTTATCGCCATCCGCGCGGACTATCCGGACGCGAAGTTCGCTCTTGCAACGCTGCTGATCAGTATCGGCGAGTTCGAGGAAGGATGGCAGCTTTACGAGTTCCGCTACAAGAAGACCGACTTTATCTATCCCAAGACCCCGGCTCTGTTGCCCTGTCCGCAGTGGCACGGCGATGCGTTGGCAGGCAAGTCGTTGCTGGTCTGGCAAGAAGATGGTCTCGGCGACATCCTGCAGTTTGCCCGCTATCTGCCGCTGCTCAAGGCGCAGGGCGCCGCGCATATCACCGTCGTCTGTTTGGCGCCGCTACGCCGCTTGATGGCGGCGGTGGAAGGGGTGGATGCCGTACTCGATCACCAGAGCGCTATGGACCGCGCGTCCGGCTTCGATTGCTGGACCAGCCTGTTGAGCGCGCCGCTGCATTTGCGTACGACCTTGGATACGATTCCGCCCGTCGACCCGGTGAGACCTGCGGAGTCTATCGTCGAACACTGGCGCTCGCGGCTGACGGCGCTGCCCGCAGGTCGCAGAATCGGGATCGTGTGGAAGGGCAATCCGCGACACCATAACGATGCAAACCGTTCGTTGCCGTCGCTCACTGCTCTGGCGCCGCTGTGGAGCGTGCCGGATATGCAGTTCGTGAGTCTGCAAAAAGGCCAGGGTGAAGAGGAGGGCCAGTCGCCGCCGGCCGCCCAGCCGCTGCTGCATCTCGGTTCGGAGACGACGGATCTGTTGGACACCGCGGCGATCATCGCGCAGCTCGATCTGGTGATTTGCGTCGACACGTCCGTGGCCCACCTGGCTGCGTCAATGGGCAAACCCTGCTGGGTCATGCTGCCGAGCCAGGGTCTCGACTGGCGCTGGATGCACGCGCGCACCGATTCGCCGTGGTATCCGGAGACGGTGCGGCTATTTAGACGCGCTGCGGATGAGAGCTGGTCTGCGGTGATCGAACGGGTTCGTGAGGCGTGCGTGGCGGAGTTCGCTATGCCGCTTGCTTCGGAGGCCTGATGATGTCTTCCGACCGCAAGACATCCGCAGCGTGGCGCAATCGCCTGGTGAGTTGAGGGACTGCGAGCCAGCCAGCGCGGATAGACCGAGCGTGGTATTTTGCCTGGGTGGTTAGGCGGTTTGCCGGCGCATCGCGCCTACGAACCGCCTACCTGTCCCCAACGCGATCTACACAATACTCTCGACGATCATGAGCTTTTCGATAGACAGCATCGACCACATTGTTCTGAACGTAAACGATGTGGAAGCTAGTGCCGAATGGTATGTCCGTGTGCTGGGCATGCAGCGTATCGACTTCGATTCGCGCACCGGTGTGCGGGTCGCCGTTCATTTCGGCGCACACAAAATCAATCTGCGGCCGAAGGATGCGGATACGGTGGCATGGTTCACCGGCGTGGCACCGGTGCCGGGCAGTGCGGATCTTTGCTTCGTGACCCAGGCGAGTCCTGACGCCGTCAAGGCGCATTGGGTCGCGCAAGGGGTCGCGATCGAGGTGGGCCCCGCCGCGCGATCCGGCGCGCGCGGTCCGATGACCTCAATGTATTGCCGCGATCCGGATGGCAATCTGATTGAGGTGGCCACGTATCCTTAAGGCTTGGTAAATCAGGCGTGGCAAATCAGGTGCGGCAATTGAGGCGTCACTTGCGCCGCCGCAACTCCTGGCCTTTCTCGGTGATGATCGAATCGAAGTCGTCGACCTGCGAGAAGCGCACCGCTTTGACCGCGCCGAACTTGCTGGTGTCGACCACGAGGTGCCGCTCGACGGCGCTCGCCATGGCCGCCTGCTTGAGCGCGACTTCATGAAAATTCCAGCACGTGACGCCACGCGCCTGGTCCACGCCGCCCGCCGAAATAAACGCCTTGTTGATCCCCATCCGGCGCAGCATCTCGATGCTTTCTTCCCCAGCGAACGAATCCGATGACGGCACGTAGACGCCGCCGAGCAGGATCATCCGCACGTTGGGTTTGCGCCGCAAAATTTCCGCGACGTTTAGCGAATAGCACACCACGGTGACATGCCGCTCGGCCGGAATCAGCCGGGCCAGTGTGGTGAGCGTGGTGCCGCAATCGATGAAGAGCGTTTCGTTGTCGGAGATGAGCTTGGAGGCGAACGCCGAGGCCTCAGCCTTGGCTTGCGCGAAGTGGTCCTTCTCCTGCTCCAGCGAATAGCCGGCGGTGTTCGGCACATCGGTCGCGCTGACGATGTAGCCGCCGAGATAGGTGAACTGCCCCGGACTCGCGGCGACGTCGCGGCGCACCGTCATTTCCGACACCCCGAGCAACGCGGCCGCGTCGCGCAGGCGCATCACATTTTGTCTGGCCAGCGCGTCAGCGAGCGCGCGAAGGCGATCAGTTTTCAGCATGGAAGTCCCGGGCCCGTGACGGAAGGTGCGTTATATTTCGCTCGAAATCGTGAAAGGATTATAACAAGAGCGGCCGGGCGCGGCGAGCAATTGAAAGCACAATCGCGCCCTTCCTGCGGGGGCAGAATTCTCTCTGCGTGCGGCCGCCGAGGCGTGTTTTTGCTTGGAAAAGCGAGTCAATGGACATATTCTGACAGTCAACGTCCGGGAACTGACAGGCTGCCACCCGGTCTTCTGCTTATTCATTTACAGGAGCCCTCTCTCATGACGCGTCCCGTCGATTCCGGCGTAATCTTCATTGCACGTATAGCGCTGGCCGTTTTGTTTTTGTGGGGCGGCGTAATGAAACTGCTGGGATACGCAGGCTTCGTCGGTTATCTTCATTCTAAGGGGGTGCCTTTGGTGCAGGTCGCGGCGCCGCTCTCCACTGCAGTCGAAGCGCTCGGCGGCCTGTTTCTGGTGATCGGTTTCAAGATTCGCCCGCTTGCGCTCATTTTGGCGGTCTACACGGTGGCGACGGCTGTCCTTGGACACGACTTCTGGAACGTCACAGACGCGACGATGCAGCACGACATGGTGATCCACTTCTGGAAGAACATCGGCATTGCGGGTGGGTTCTTGCTGCTGTTCGTGACGGGCGCGGGCCGTATCAGCATTGATGGTGCGCGCGCACCGCGAGGCGGCCTGCTGGGGCGCTGATTGAGCCGCTGTGACTGGCTTGGCGCCGGAGCGGGCGGGCGGTTTGTACCGCTGCAGTGGCTGCCGTGGCATCAGAATTGCGTGGGAATGGCGTGGGCCGGCAAGTCTCTTCGAATCAGTTTGTCTGCAAGGAGCTAACAATGATTCAAAGTTTTGAGCAAACGATCGGCGGCAACGTCATGCAGTTTTGCGCGAGCCTCGGCGAAGGGCCGACGCCGCATCGCGTGATCATCAGCCTGGCCGATTCGGCGAAAACGCTGGTGATCCTCGACGCATCCGGCTTTATCAGCACGATCAAGGCCGAGATCGAAGAGCCGGACAAGCTGATTGCCGATGCGATCCGCAAGGTCGAGAGCGAAGGCCTGATTGCGCGCGCGCTCGATTCCGGCGAGATTCAGGAAACGTCGCTATGACGTAGACCCGAGGCGGTAGATGGCCGCCGCTTGACGGACGAAGGGCGCACAACGCCCACGCTGCGCAGACAGTGTGGGCGTTGTGCGTTCATGGGTAGGCGATACGGACGGCGGCTCAACCGCGCCCGGCCCCGCGCACCGCCCGCAGGGGCGCTTTCCTCGTGTCATCCGGCTCCTGCGCGTGCGGTTCCGGATGGACGAGGCACGCCAGCACCAGCGCCATGAGCAGCAGACCCGCAGAAATTGCGGTGGCCAACTGCATGCCGAGTACGATGTGAGCGGCGCCGGAACCGCTTACCAGCGCGCCGAACGCCGCGACACCCACCGCGCCGCCCGCTTGCCGTGCCGTGTTCAGAACCGCTGAAGCGGTACCCGCGCGCTGCTTTTCAACCGAAGCGAGGATGGCGGTCGTCATGGCCGGTACGGCGAGCCCCATGCCGGACGGAATCAGCAGGAACGGCAGCAGCAGTCCGATGAGCGGCGTCGTCGCCCCGACGAAATGCAGCGACCCATACCCCAGCGCCGCAGTCAGCGCACCGCAGATCATTGGCACCCGCACGCCGTAATGGCCGACCACCCAGCCGCTGGCCACGTTCGACATCAGAAAGCCACCCGTCAGCGGCAGGAACGCGAGCCCCGCCTGCAGCGGCGTGTAACCGCGTACGCGTTGCAGATACAAACTCAGCACGAACACCATGCCGTAGTAGGTCAGGTTCACGCAGATGCCGAACAGGACGGGGGCGCTGAAGCTGCGCTTGCGGAACAGCGAGAGCGGCAGCATCGGTGCGGCGATGCGCGATTCGATGGTCACGAATGCGATGCCCGCGATGAGTGCCAGGATAAAACCGCCTGCGACGAGCGGATGGGTGAGGCCGAGCGGCCGCAACTCGATGACCGCGCCGGTAAAGGCAGTCAGCGTGATGATGGCAAGCAGCTGGCCGGGCAGGTCGATGCTGCGGGGCGACACCGCCGGCTGGGAGGCTTGCGCCGAAGCTTGCGCCGGCTTGGCGTTCGGCTTCGGAACCCATGCAAAAGTTGCGAAGAGGCCTGCAGCGCACAGCGGCAAATTGACGAGAAAGATGCTGCGCCAGCCGAATGCCGCGATCAGGAGGCCGCCAACCACGGGGCCTGCCGCGATCGAGACGGCGCCGGCGGCGGTCCATAGCCCAACGGCTCGCGCACGCAGCTTCGGGTCGTGCCCGCAGGCCTGATTGAGCAGTGCAAGCGAATTGGGCAGCATCGCGGCGGCGCCGATGCCCTGCACCGCACGCGCCGCAACCAGCGTGACGTCGTTGAGCGCGAGTCCGCAGGCAAGCGACGCGAGCGCAAAGATCACGATGCCGGCGGCATACATGCGGCGCGCGCCGAGCCGGTCGCCGAGCACGCCGGCCGACAGCATCAGGACCGAGAAAGCCAGCGCGTAAGCGTCGACGATCCATTGCAGGCCGGCGACGCTCGCGTGCAGGTCGCCGCTGATTTTCGCGAGCGCGATATTGACGATAGTCACGTCGAGTTGCGTGACGACGAACCCGACGCTGACCGTACCGACAAGCAGGGCGATGGCGCGGGTGAAGGGGGCGGTGGTGGTATTCATGAGATACATCGTAACGCTCAGCGGCACGCGACGTTTCGGCGTGATGTGAAGTGTCGATGTAGCGCCAATCGTTTGGCAGCAAGCCGCGTGCCGGGTGCTGGGTGCGGATCAGCTATGGATCAATTGCTGATCACGCTTCGATCACGCAAACGCGCGGCGCACCGGGAAGTGCGCCGCATTGAACCTGGCTTAACGCCTCGACGATGCAGCCTGCGGCGCATTCTTGATGAAGAACGTGGTCACTGCACCGAGCACGCACACGGCACCCACATAAAGCGCCGGCGCCATCGGATCCGATTTCATCATCAGCGAAACGACGATCGGCGTGAGGCCGCCGAACACGGCATAGGCGACGTTATACGAGAACGAGATGCCCGAGAAACGCACGGCGGCCGGAAACGCCTTGACCATCACAAACGGCACGGCGCCAATCGTGCCGACGAGGAACCCCGTCAGGGCGTAGAGCGGCAGCAGTTTGGACGGATCGACGGCGAGCTGCGCGAACATCACGTAGTACGACGCCGCCAGTGCGAGGCCGCCGATGCACAGCGTGCGTCCCGCGCCAATCCGCCCGGCAATCGAGCCCGCCACGACGCAGCCGAGCGTCAGGCACAGCGTCGCCACACCGTTGGCCAGCAGGGCCCTGGCGGGTGCAATGTGGAACTGCTTCTGCAGGAGCGTGGGCGTCATCAGGATCACGACGACGATCGCCGCCGACAGCATCCACGTCAGCAGCATCGACACGATCACCGCGCGGCCATGGTCGCGCAGCACCGCCTTCAGCGGGATCTCCGCGGCGAGCGACTTGCGCTGCTTCAGTTCGGCAAACACGGGCGTCTCATGCAGCCAGCGGCGCAGGTAGACCGAAAACAGGCCGAACACGCCGCCCAGCAGGAACGGGATACGCCATGCGTAGTCCGCGATCTCCGCGGCTGCGAAGTGCCGGTTCACGCCTGATGCGACCAGCGAGCCGAGCAGAATGCCCGCTGTCAAACCCGCCGTCAGCGTGCCGCAGGCATAGCCGATATGACGCTGCGGGACGTGTTCCGACACGAACACCCATGCACCGGGCACTTCGCCGCCCACTGCGGCGCCTTGCAGCACGCGCAGCACCAGCAGCAGCACCGGCGCCAGCAGGCCGATGCTGGCGTACGTGGGCAGCAGACCCATCAAGAGCGTCGGCACTGACATCAGCAGCACGCTCAGCGTGAACATGCGCTTGCGGCCGAGCAGGTCGCCGAAGTGCGCCATGATGATGCCGCCGAGCGGACGGGCCAGGTAGCCCGCGGCGAAGATGCCGAAGGTCTGCAACTGGCGCAGCCAGTCGGGGATGGCGTGGGGGAAGAACAGTTGTCCGATCGCCGGGGCGAAGAACACGAAGATGATGAAGTCGTAGAACTCCAGCGCGCCGCCAAGAGCGGCGAGGGCCAGCGTTTTGTAGTCGCTCGGGCCAAGGGTGCGTGGGGTGACAGCCTGTTGTGCTCCACCCAGGTTTGTTGCTTGCATTGCTCTATCGTTTCTTTAATGGGAAGTCACGCAGGATGCGTGGAATGCGGCGGTCGTCGGGCGAGAAGTGTTGGGGCGCTGGGTAGAGCACGGGACACGGGCACGCCTGCCGGGATATGACAGTCGCGATGACAACTTTGGCCAGCCGGCGATTTTACAGGATGAAAGGCATAAGCCGCTGGAAGTGCTTAATTAGATTGAACAAGTTGGTTTGCGCGGGGGGCTCTGAGGAACCTCTGGCGTGCTCGTGAGGGCCCCGAGCCTGGCGCTCGCGCGTAATGCAGAACAGATACGTCGGAACTCAAGGCTAGTCTGTCAGACGTCGCCGATCGGCGGCTAAATTAGGACTGCTCCTATGGGCGGGTGGCAATGCGACTCACAGAATCGCGTCCGATCCATCAGTTGAGAGCCGCCCCATGCGTATTGCCATCCTCCAGCGCGACCCCTTGCAGCGCCAGACCATTGAAAAGATTCTGGTGCTGGCGACCCATACCTGCGTGACTTATGACGACGGCCTGGCCATGTCGAAGGCCATCGCCCGTTCCACCGTCGATATGCTTGTGCTGGACTGGCACGGCTTGCGCCTGTCCGGCGTCGACGTGCTGAAATCGGTGCGGGCCGTCGGCGGCGACCGGATGCCGGTCGTATTCGCGTCAGCCGACAACTCGGAGGAGGCCGCGGTGCGCGCTTTCGCCGCCGGCGCCGACGACGATGTGTCGTTGCCGGTGCGCCCGGCCGAGTTCCGCGAGCGCGTCGCCGCACTGCTGCGGCGTGCTTACCCGGACCGCCACAGTGTGGCGAGCTTCGACGCGGGCCCGTATCACTTCGACGCGCATCGCCAGCTCGTCACGTTGCGTGGCGAACCGGTGCAGTTGTCGGGTACGCAGTACCGTCTGGCGTCGCTGTTCTTTGCCAACATCGGTCGTGTGATGTCGCGCGATCATATCTTCGCAATGGTCTGGGGCCGCGAATTCCGCGAGTTCACCCGCACTATCGACAGCCACGTGTCGCGTCTGCGTCTCCTGCTCGAAATCGATCAGGAAAACGGCTTTCGTCTGCAGCCGGTCTACAAGAGTGGTTACCGGTTGCTGAGTCTGCACCAGGCCGACGCCGAGATCGAGAAAGCGGCGGCCTGATTCAGCGGTGCCGCTGATGCAGTCGGTGCAGCCGGTGCCGCTCAGAGCGTCGGCAACGCGGGCCGCGTCTCGAGCGAGTGACGAATCAAGGCTTCCACCGCCTTGCGTTCGTCGCCAACCAGCGGCAGACGCGGCGGCCGCACCGGCTCCGTGCCGAGTCCGACCATCGCTTCGGCGAGCTTGATGTTCTGCACCAGCTTCGGCGATATGTCGAGCGCAAGCAGCGGCGCAAACCAGCGGTAAATCGCCCGCGCTTCTTCTATGCGTCCTGCCTTGATCAGCTTGTAGATCGCCACCGTCTCACGCGGAAACGCGCATACGAGACCCGCCACCCAGCCGTGTGCGCCCATCAGGACCGCTTCCATCGCGAGGTTGTCCACGCCGCACAGGATGGCGAAGCGGTCGCCCACCGCGTTGATCAGATCCGTGACCCGGCGCACGTCGCCGCACGATTCCTTGATCGCGACGATCTTTTTCTCATCGGCAATCTCGGCAAACATCTCCGGCGTCATGTCGACGCCATACGCGAGCGGGTTGTTGTAGATCATCAGCGGTAAGGCGCTGGCGTCCGCGACGCTGCGGAAATGATGCAGCGTCTCGCGCCGGTCCGACAGGTACCGCAGGCCCGGCAGCACCATATAGCCTGCCGCGCCGCGCTTCGCGCCCGCTTCGGCCTGGCGGCACCCGTCGAGCGTGCTGTTTTCCGCGATCGTCAGAAGCACCGGCACCCGGCCGCTTGCGGCGTCCACCGCGATATCGAGCACCTCGAGCTTTTCGTCGAGCGAGAGGGTCGAGGCTTCGCCGAGCGAGCCGCACACGATAATCCCATCCACACCCGCTTCAATCTGCGCTTCGATGTTCTTCCCGGTCCACGCACGGTCTATGCTGAAATCGGCGTTGAACTTGGTGGTGACTGCGGGCAATACGCCTTCCCAGATATGTGCCACGTCTTCTCTCCTGAGTGTGATGAGTTGACCGCAGTGTAAGCAGGGAAAAAGCTCCCGTCTTGCGTGATTCGCGCGTGCCCGATGACGATTTCAGCATAGACAATATGCGGGAATCGCGCTGCAGGGGTGGCGGATGCCAAGTGAATACGCCGCGTTGGAGGAATTGGCGCGTGTGATGCTGTGGCGCTGAGGAAACGGCTTCCCAGCATATGGGCTCAGGCGGTGCCGCGATTGGTTGCGTGCCACGCGGCTGGCTGCGGTCGCCGCCATGGCAAGCTTGCTTGCGACATCGATCACTATGCTGAAATCGTCATAATCCACGCATAATGACGCCAAGACTGGATGCGCGCCCGTTTCTAACATGGCGGCATGAAAACCCTGAACGTGATTGATTCGCACACCGGCGGTGAACCGACCCGCCTGGTTGTGTCCGGTGGCCCCGATCTCGGCAGCGGGACGCTGGCCGAACGCCTCGACGTATTCCGTACCCGCTTCGATGACTGGCGCGCCGGTATCGTTACGGAGCCGCGCGGCTCGGACGTGGTGGTGGGCGCGCTGCTGTGCGAGCCGGACGCCGCCGATTGCGCGGCCGGCGTGATCTTCTTCAACAACGTCGGCTACCTCGGCATGTGCGGACACGGCACGATCGGACTCGTGGTGTCGCTGGCGCATATGGGGCGCATCGGGCCCGGTCAGCACCGGATCGAAACGCCGGTGGGCATCGTCGAAGCCACGCTCAATGCGGATGGCAGCGTCGCCGTGCGCAACGTGCCGGCCTATCGTTACCGCCAGGCCGTGAGCGTCGAGGTGCCCGGTTATGGCGTGCTGAACGGCGATATCGCGTGGGGCGGCAACTGGTTTTTCCTCGTCGCCGAGCATGGCCGCGCGCTCGAAGCGCGTCACATTCCCGAGTTGACCATCTTCAGTTCGGCGATTCGCGATGCGCTGATCGCACAGCACATCACCGGCGCGGACGGGGCGCTGATCGATCATATCGAGCTGTTCGCGGCGGGCTCGCGCCAGGGGATCGACAGCCGCAGCTTCGTGCTGTGTCCCGGCAACGCTTACGACCGCTCGCCGTGCGGCACCGGCACCAGCGCGAAGGTGGCCTGCCTTGCCGCCGACGGCAAGCTCGCCGAAGGCGCCGTGTGGCGGCAGGAAAGCATTATCGGCAGCGTGTTCGAGGCCACTTATCAGAAGAGCGGCGATGGCATGGCCGTGGTGCCGACGATCACCGGACACGCACACATCATGGCGGAAGGGCGCCTGTGTTTCGACGAGCGCGATCCGTTTGCATGGGGTCTGCGCGCGGCATGACGGCAGATGCAGTGATCGTCGGCGCGGGGATTGTCGGCGCGGCCTGCGCGGCGGAACTGGCCGCGCACGGCATGCAGGTCGAGGTGCTCGATAGTCAAGGTATCGGCGGCGGCGCGACGGCCGCGGGTATGGGGCACATCGTCGTGATGAACGACTCGCCCGCGGAGTTTGCGCTGAGCGCCTATTCGCGCGAATTGTGGCTCGAACTCGCACCGCAACTGCGCAAGCGCGACGCGTTCTCGCGCTGCGGCACGCTGTGGGTCGCAGCCGACGATGAAGAGTGGCAGGCCGCGCGCGCAATGCACGCTACGTTTGCGGCGCGAGGCATTGCCGCGCAGTTGCTCGATAGCGCCGCGTTGCGCGCCTGCGAACCGGCGCTTGCGGCTGACATGGCGGGCGGTCTGCGGATCGAACACGACAGCATCGTGTACGCGCCCACCGTAGCCGAATGGTTGCTCACGCGATCGCCTTACGCCGCGAACATTCGTGTGCGGCTCGAAACGGAAGTGGCCGCCGTCGACGCCCACTACGTGACGCTCGCCAATGGCGAGCGCAGGCATGCTGCCCATGTCATCGTAGCGAACGGTATCGGCGCGCAGAAGTTGGTGCCTGCGCTGCCGCTTCAGCCGAAGAAGGGTCACCTGCTGATCACGGACCGCTATCCCGGCCTGATTCAGCATCAACTGCTCGAACTCGGATACATCAAAAGCGCCCATCACGCGGTGGGTACGTCCGTGGCTTTCAACGCGCAGCCGAGGCCGACCGGCCAACTGCTGATCGGCTCATCGCGCCAGTTCGATACCACCGATCCCGCCGTCGAGATGCCCGTGCTCGCGCAGATGCTGCAGCGTGCCGCGCGCTATCTGCCGGACTTGCCGACGCTCAACGGCATTCGTGCATGGACCGGCTTTCGCGCGGCGACGCCCGATGGCTTGCCGCTGATCGGCCGCACGGACGGGGCCGCGCCGGAAGTGTGGCTTGCAGTGGGACACGAAGGCCTCGGCGTTACCACTTCGCTGGCGACAGCAAAACTGCTCGCATCACAGATCACCGGAGACACGGCGGCGATTCCGGCGGCGCCGTATTTGCCGCAGCGATTCGCGCAGGGAGTCTGTCATGCCTAGTCGCACCAGCGAGCGGGTTCGCGTGACGATCGACGCACGCACGGTGGAGGTCGAGGCCGGCACGCTGGTCGTGGCTGCGCTAGCGATGGCGGGTCTGCGTGGCACACGCGCTTCGGTAAGCGGTCAACCGCGCGCGGCTTTGTGCGGGATGGGCATCTGCCAGGAATGCCGCGTCACGATCGACGGCCGGGCGCATGCGCTCGCATGCCAGACGGTCTGTCGCGATGGCCAGATCATTCAGACAACGGGGCCAGCGTGAACCAGCAGTATGACGTTGTGGTGGTAGGCGCGGGACCCGCCGGATTGAACGCGGCGCGCGCAGCGGCGCAGGCGGGCGCGCGGGTTGCCGTGTTCGACGACAACCCGCGCGTCGGCGGACAGGTCTGGCGGCAAGGCCCGAGGCACGCGCCTCAAGCGCCGCTGCGTGAGGTTCATGAGGCGCTGGAGCGGCATCCGAATGTCACGGTCTTGTCCTCGGTGCGGGTGGTTGCGCCTTTGGCGCCACACGCGTTGTTGCTGGAATCGGCTGAGCAGGGCGGCATGTGTGTCAGTTATGGCCGACTGATCCTGGCCACCGGCGCCCGTGAGCGTCTGCTGCCGTTCGCCGGCTGGACGCTGCCAGGCGTGACCGGTGCGGGCGGCCTGCAGGCGTTGATCAAAGGCGGTACGCCGGTGCGCGGCGAGCGCGTGGTGATTGCGGGCAGCGGCCCGTTGCTGCTTGCTTCGCTCGCTACCGCTCGCGCCGCGGGTGCCCAGGTCGTGGCGGTGGTCGAGCAGGCTTCGGCGTCCGCGCTGGCACGTTTCGCCGCTTCGCTGATGGCCACGCCTTCGAAGTTGCTGCAGGCCGGGCAGTTGACGCGCGGGTTCGCAGGGCTTCGCTTCCTGACTGGCAGCGTGGTGCGCGAGGCGCGTGGCGCGGGTCGAGTTGAACAGGTGACGATTCTGCGCGGCAAACGCGAGATCACGCTCGCCTGCGATCGCATTGCGTGTGGCTACGGGCTCGTGCCCAACGTCACGCTCGCGCAGGCGTTGGGCTGTGCGCTGGACGAGCGCGGCGCGGTCCGCGTCGACGATATGCAGCGTACCTCCGTGGAAGGCGTGCTCGCCGCGGGCGAGTGCACGGGCATCGGCGGGATGGAACTGGCGCGCGTCGAAGGCGAGATTGCGGGTTGCGTCGCGAGCGGCGCCACGCCAGATCTGGGCGCGCTACGCGCGCAACGCTCGCGCTGGCAACGTTTTGCGCAACGCGCGGAGGAGACGTTCGCGCCAGGCGAGGCGGCCCGCGCGCTTCCACCTGACGACACCTTGCTATGCCGCTGCGAAGACGTGACGATCGGCGAGGTGCGCATTTATCGTGAATGGCGCGACGCGAAGCTGCACACCCGCTGTGGGATGGGCGCGTGCCAGGGGCGTATCTGCGGCACGGCGGCCAGCACGTATTTCGGCTGGCAGACGGCGCAGCCGCGTCCGCCGTTTCATCCTGCGCAGATCGGCACGCTTATCAAGGCGGTCGATCACTGATTTTTTCACCGCACCCCGCGGCCCTATAATCGAGCGCACAAGACCACCGCACCGGATGCACGGGACACGCAAGATGAACACGCTGGCTCACCCGCTCGACCCAGCCGACGCCACGCTCAGCGGCATGCTCTCCCATTTCACGCTGCTCGAGCCGGTCTTCGACGCGATGCCTGACGTCGTGTTTTTCGTCAAGGATGCCGAGGCGCGCTACGCGCTGGTCAACCGCACGCTGGCCTCCCGCTGCGGCTACAAGGACAAGACGGCGCTGCTCGGCAAGACCGCCGAGGATGTATTCCCGCGCCGCTTCGGACGCATCTACACGGCGCAGGACATCGCGATCATCAATGTCGGCAACCAGATGGTCGATCAACTGGAGCTGCATCTGTACCCCGGGCGGCAACCGGGCTGGTGTCTCACTTGCAAGCAGCCGCTGCGCGATCCGGCAGGGCGGGTGGTGGGGCTGGCCGGCATTTCACGCGATCTGAAAGCGGACGAGGGCAGCCATCCTGCATACAGCCGGCTCGCCGCGGTCGTGCAGTACATTCAGGACAATTACGTGCAGCCGCTCAACCTGAAGCAACTGGCGGCGATGGCGGACATGTCGGTGGCGCAGCTCGAACGCTATTTCCACAAGGTGTTTCACCTCACGCCGCGTCAGGTGCTGCTGAAGACGCGGCTGGATGCAGCGACCGCGCTGCTGGTGTCGCACGACAAGGTCACGGATGTCGCCGCCTTGTGCGGCTATACCGATCACAGTGCTTTCACGCGGCAGTTCAAGGCGACCGTCGGCATCACCCCGACCGAATACCGCATGCTGCTGCATGGGACCGCTCACAGCTGACCCTTGAAGCGATGTGCGGCGGCTGCTGCGTGTGGGAGTGAAAGCTGATATACAGCCGGTTTAACGTTGATTTGTCGCCCGCATCGCATGGTCCGCCGCCGTCCGAGTCACCACTATTACGTCTATGTCATCGCGTTGTCGGACACGGTCTGGAACGAGGCGCGGTTTCGCCGTTCGAACCCGGACTACCGGTTCGAGCGGCCATGCGTGTATGTGGGTATGACGGGGTTGGATCCGGATCTGCGCTTCGACCGCCACAAGGCGGATATTCAGGCGAATCGCTTTGTGCGCGAATACGGCCTGCGACTGATGCCGGAACTGTATGAGGTGTTCAATCCGATGCCCTACGACGGCGCGCGCGACATGGAAGTCGAACTGGCGATTGGACTACGCGAGGCGGGTTACGCCGTATGGCAGGCGTAAGGAGAACAAATCGAAAGTCAGCGCTTAGCGGATGCCCAGACCGCGCAGGACGGCATTGCCTTCTGGCGTCAGACGAATGCTCGGCGCACCTGCTTCGGTTGCCACCGTTTCCACGAGGCCTGCCTCGTGCAGCATCGGAATCTCGGGTTTGGCGAACGCATCGATCGGCGCGTGCAGCAACAGCAGCAACGTGGCGAGTTCGTGATGGCTTAAAAGCCGGCGCAGCATAGTCGGCTTCCTGGCCGGCGCCGTTGCTTCGTTTGCATCGCGGGTTGTTTTGGTCATAGTGCGAACCTCCTGCTTTTTCATTGTCCGTGGATCATGGAGCCCAAGTCTTAAACCAAAATTAAGACTCGGGTCCGAACGGGCAGGTTCGCGGTGTTTCGGTCCGGTATGGATTACCGGACCTTACGTCACGGTGCGCAGATTTTGCTCGCGCCCTCAATCCACATGTTGTCCACGTGGCGCTTCCCGGCGTAGAAACGGTAGGTGGTGGCGCCGTTGTCGGCGCGGATCTTGACGACGTTCGAGTCGCCGAAATCGAGCATTTGCCCTTCCGGCAACGGTGTGGTCTTGAACGCGGCGTGATGTTTGGCGGCTTCCTGCGTCATGCAGGCCACTACATCGCTGACGGGGCGCTGGGTGTTGCCGTCGACCACGGGCTCGCCCGAATCCGGGTTCTGGAAATACGCGCATGCGCTGAGAAAGAGGGGAACGGACAGGACTACGGCGAACTTCTTCATAAGTCTCCAATGGTTTCGGTCC